>Ga0155949_1166_pt1 | contig 31168 bp, 29 predicted proteins | sample RifCSPlowO2_02_FD_107603 | JGI IMG/M metagenome (GOLD analysis project Ga0155949, IMG submission 107603) | Acidobacteria bacterium RIFCSPLOWO2_02_FULL_61_28
CCGGAGTCGGGTGGGAGGGAAGCAGTTGCGAGAATTCCATCGCCTGCGGCAAACGGCGAAAGGTCATGTCATTCGTCGGAGAAAACGGCGGCTCTCCCTTCCAGTGAACGCCGGCGCTGGTAATGATCATGACCCTGGCTTCCCGGAGCGGTTTGCGGAGCGGCGTCAAAACCGGCGGTCCCATGTCCGCAATCGGGAGAGGAGGCAAGCTCCTGGTGACTGCACTAACTAGGTCTATATACCGCAACGGCATGTTGGTTCTCTGGGACGGATCATCGGCCTGTCATGGGCCTGTCGCGGGCCTGTAGCGGGCCTGTCGCGACGCGAGACAAGGTCAAGATCCGCTGGACGCTGCACTCTAACCTGCCGTCGAAGAAGGCGCCACCGGAATCGCCCGGCTGGACATCCGGTGCAACGCGAAATAGCAAGTCGCGCACACCGCGTTCATCAAAGCCAGGAACAAGAAGCCTCCCCAATATTGCCCTTGCAAAGAACTAATCAGACCGCCGAAAATGGCCGGACCAAAGCCGGAGAGGAAGAAGCCGATCCCGACGTAAACCCCGGTTCCGCGGGCGATGGCTTCGGGCCGGACCAAGGTGTGCATCAACGCCCCGTTCAACGCGCCCGTGCTGCTGCCCGCGGCGATCAACGACGCGAGCAGGAGACCGCTTGCCACCGGAGGGAGCAGTTGCGCGGCCGGCAGAACTATGACGACGAAAACAACGCAGACCCACGCGCCGGTCAACGCGCGCTTCATCGTGCGATCGGCAATGTAGCCGACCAGGAACGTCAGCACGGCAGCCGCCAGGTAACCAAAAAAGAGCAAATTGCCCATACTGCGAAACGAGATCTGGCGGACGGAGGTCAAAAAGCTCGGAAGCCAGGTGATCATCGTAAAGGTCGTGCTGGCCGAGACGATCTGGGTGACTACAATCAACCAGAAGGGTGTGCTTCGCAAGAGCTCCCGAAAGCTCAGCGGAGTGATCCCGGAGGTCTTTTTCTGGCCCCGTTCGATTTCCAGCAGTTCCTTCTGGCTGAGACCCGGCTGCTGGCGCGGCCAATTGCGTATCCAGTAAAGGAAGGGGATCGGGACCAGAGAAAGGATTCCCAGAGCGACCAGTGCTCCGCGCCAGCCGCTGGCCAGCATCAGGGCGGTCACCACCGGAGCCGCGGCGGCCGCGCCCGTGATGGAGCCTCCCAGCCAGAACGATTGCACCCGCGAGTGCTCCCGCAGGGGGAACCAGCGGTTCGTCAGGGTATTGCTCACCGGCCATTGATTTCCTTCCGCCACACCCAGCAAGAACCGCAGCAGAAAAAACTGTTCGATGCTGCCTACCCAGGAGGACAGATAGACGGTGACGGCCCAGCCCAGCGTGCCGGTGATCGCGCAAATCCGAGGTCCGAACCGATCCACCAGGAATCCCCAAATGAAAATTCCGATGCCGCACCCGAAGAAAAACGAGCTCATCAGGCCGCCTAGTTCCGCATTGCGGCCGATCATATTGAGTTCTTTGAGGAAATTGGGGTCGGCAATGATGAAGGAGACGTTGGCGCGGTCAATTTGAGAGATCAGCCAAAACAGGAAGAGCGCCGGCGCGACCAGCAGCCACCGGTAGGTGCGCACCATTTGCCGGACGCCAAAGTTTCCGCTCTCTTGCGTCACTGAATTTCGCATCCTCTCAACGAGTCACGCGATTATACAGCATTGCCTTTCTTCCGTGGTGGTGGAACCTTCAGGCAAAGCGGTGGAAGTGAAACGAGACCGCCTCAGTTGTGCCCCCAGAGTTCCTTCGTCGCCAGCCGCGCCCCTTCGACCAAGGCGTTGAACTTCGCCCAGACGATGCTCGGATGGATTTCGAGCGAACCGGCGAAGGTGGCAAAACCGCAGTCGGCTCCCGCGATGATGTTCTCGCGCCCCACCACTTTGGCAAATCGCAGGATTCGTTCCGCCACCAGCTCCGGGTGTTCGACCAGGACGGTGGATTGCGTAATAAATCCCGGAATGAGCACTTTCCCTTCAGGCAGCTTGACGCGCTCCCAGACGCGCCATTCGTGCTCGTGGCGCGGGTTCGAGGCCTCGAACGAATAGGCCCCGGCGTGGACCTTGAGAATAACATCCACAATGTCCTTCAGCTCCATGTCGTGGAGCCGAGGCCCCATGTTGATGCTGTAGCAGGTGTGGTAACGAATTCGATCTTCGGGGATTCCTCGCAGGGCATGATTGAGCGCCTCGACGCGCACTGCGGCCCACCGGCGGCATTGTTCCACGGTGGCATCGGGACGCAGCACATAATAGGTGACCAGGCGAGGATCGTCCACCTGCACCAGCAATCCCGCGTCCACAATCGCCTTGTACTCCTCGTGCATGGCATCGGCAATCGCAAACAAGTATTCTTCCTGCGTCTTGTAATACTGGTTCTTATACCAGTCCTCGATATTTGACGGGGAAATGGCCGGTAGGAAAGCCTCTTCGGTTTTCATTCCCTGGAGAGCCGCCTTGAGATTGGCGATGTCTCGCTGCAACGGCTTCTGCCCTCGGTAGGTGATCGGCCCCGTGCAAACCATTTGGACTTGTCTTCCGGCAGGGCTGGCCCCCGAGCGCGCCGCGGCCTCGTAGTACTCCGGGAACGATTGGACTTCTCTCGACCCGGCCCACGGACTTCCTCGCGGCCCGCCCGGCTCGCATCCGCCGAGACGCTCATGGACGTAGGTGAGGAAGCTCGGCTTCCCCAGTTCGCCGTCGTCCACGATATCTATGCCCAGCTCGACCTGCTTGCGGACCATCTCCGCCACGGCGCTTCGCAGCCGGGTGGCATAGGCTTCCCCGTCGAACGGTTTGCCCGCTTGTTTGGCCTCCATCATATCCATCAAGTCTTGCGGACGCGGCAAACTCCCGACATGCGTCGTGAGAATCCCGCTTGTGCTGCGCTTCATGATTGCTCCCCGGTTTCAATTCCTGCTTCCCAGCATTCGGATGGTGCAAGAAGAGTGTAAGAGAAGCCGGCAATGTTGGCAACCCGCTGGACTCGTCCAGGAGGGCTGCGTTACCGGAGAGGCCATTGTGGAGGTGTAACGTATCCATTTGAGCAGGGCCTAATTTTCCGTAGCCCAGGCCTTCAGGCCTGGGTTGGCGATCGCAACCGATTTTCTTGCAGCCCCGTTCACGGGCTTCCGTCTTGTAACGGGAATGCCAGTTCTAAGCCCCCTAAAGGGGGCTACCTTTTTCGATGGAACGCAGACCCAGGCGTAAACGCCTGGGCTAGAGAAAAATTCACCTCGTTCATGAATAATCCGAGTGAAGGTGTGCTCTGACTGGATACTCCATGAGGTCTTGCAATCGCCTCTACTGTGAACGGCGAAGCGGAACAAAAGCAGGCTATGGTAGAATCCCTTCATCCAGGAGTGAAAACAGTATGAAGAAACTATTGGTATTCGGTTTTGCAGTCGTTTTCGCCGGAGCCACGGCCACGGCGCAACAGGTGAACGTCCCGGCCCGGCTGGGCTATCCGCAGACGATTCTTACCAACGGGAAGATCGTAACGATGGATGACGCTTCCTTTGAGTCGAGGGTGGGCACGATTGTGCAGGCCATGGCAATCCGTGACGGGAAGATTTTGGCGACGGGAACCAACGCCGACGTCCGCGCCTTGGCCGGACCCGAGACGAAGGTCATTGACCTCAAGGGCCGGATGGTCCTGCCGAGTTTCATTCATACCCACGAGCATCCCACCGACTGGGTCTGGACCGAGCCGGAAGCCCTCCAGCACGTGCTGCCCCAAGACACCGATTTCCTGATGGTGCGCTGGCTCACCGGGACCGCGCAGGAACAGTGGGCCAAATGGGAGAGCACCCTCCAGGACATGCAGGCCAATGCCAAGCCGGGCCAGTGGCTTTGGCTGAGCTTCAGTTGGGGATCGAATTTCGAAAACGTCGAGGGGCTGTTTGACGCCTTCCCGAAGACCGTAACTCGCGAGCGGCTCGACCAGCTCGCTCCCAGAAACCCGGCGCGCGTGCGGGATGCCTGGCCGTTGCAGCCGCAAGTGGTGGTGAACAGCAAAGGTCTGGAAGAGGTGAGAAAGGTCTACGACTGGGCCGGAACGCGGCGCGGAGGCTCGGAAGCGAGCGATCCGCTGGGCCGGCAAACCGAGCCTGACGTGATCTTACAAGGGAAAACTGACTTATTGGCGAAGCTCCTGAAGGCGGAGATGGAACTCTGGGCCGCTCACGGAATCACCACCTTTGGCTCCGCTCCCTACGCCTATCACAACCTCCAGGCGCTGAACTATCTTGACCAAAAAGGCGAAATGCCGGGGCGCTTTGCGTGGGGCTACATCGGCCCCGACTTCAGCATGGACACCCTGCGCTACATGGCCGGCATCCTCGGCAACGGGAGCGACTACTTGTGGAACATCGGGGCTTGGGGCAATCCCGGCGGGACCTGCACCACACTGCGCGCTCCGAACGAAGTGAAAGCCAGCGAAGTTTGCGCCTTGACCCCGGGAAGCACGGGCCAGCAGATTCTGGAACGAATCATCAAGGCCGGCGGACGGATTGCCACCATGCACTCCGGGGGCGACAAGGACATTGACTACTTCTTGGACACCATCGTAAAAGCCAGCCGGGAAGCCGGGATGACTCTCGATCAGATTCGCGCCAAGCGGCACGCCTTTGACCATGCCTCCGGCGCTCCTCGTCCGGACCAGATTCCGATCCTCAAGAATTTGGGGATGATGGTGAGCATGATCAACACCGTGCTGTGGGAAAATCGCAGGGACTACGACACCTCGTTCCGCGTGCGCAACTACGGCATCGAGTACGCCAATTGGGCCGTGCCGCGCAAGAGCGTCACCGCGGCGGGCATTATGAACGGATTTGAGATTGACCGCGCGCTGCCCCACAAGCTCTGGTACTTCATTCACGTCGGCATGACGCGGTTCAACGAAAAGGAGCAGAAGGTCTTGGGCGCAAGCGAGCGCACCGACCGCATCATCCAGTTGAAGTCGCTGACGCGCTGGGGGGCTTATTACGTCCTGCGGGAGAACTCGCTCGGGACCCTCGAGCCGGGCAAATTGGCCGATTACATCGTGCTCGACCGGGACTTCTTGACGATCCCCGACAACGACATCCCGAACGTGAAGGTCCTGATGACGGCGGTCGGCGGGAAAGTGGTCCACCTGATGCCCGCCCTGGCCCAGGAGATCGGGATGGCCCCGGCGGGCCCTGTCACTTGGCCCTCGAAGCCCCTCGAGGGCTATTTCAAGCGATGAGTGTGGATGGCGATTGAGTGGTAGCCACGGCACGTTTTTCGTGCCGTGGGTTTCTCTTCCGGATCACCAGAAACTGCCCACGGCATAAACAGCATGCCGTGGCTACCATTGCTTTCACTTCGCCAGCGGGTCGGGGCGAAGCTGGAAGTGCACGACCTTATTCAGGGTTCCTTTGCCGCTCTCGGCGTGGAACGGCGCGCGGGTACCGTAGGTCGCCCACAACCCTTTGCCCTTCCAGCCGGTCCTCGCATTGTCAATCCGGCCATCCAGTCCCTTGGTGAAGAACCCTAGCGGATAGGGCACGCGCAGGACGACCCAGTTCCCGTTCGCCAGGGCGAGCAGCGCGTCATTGCCGTTGCCGGTGGCAATCGGCACATTCTTTCCCAACCCGAATATGTCGAACTGATCCACCCAACTGTAATAGCTGGCCTCGGCGCTGCCGGAGTCCGTGACACCCTGGAACTGCGGTCCCGGCAATGGATGGAGCGTCCAGCCTTCCGGACAGTGCTGCCCCGTCGCGGTCGGGCCGTTGAGGGGACCCTGGCACTTCCGCCGGTCGAAGCTGGCAAAGTGCCCGCTGGCGAGGGGCGCCCAAACGACGCCGTTGCGGTCCACATCCATCCCGCGCGGGGAGTACCCTGGAATTGGCGCCTTGGGGTTGTTCCAGGGCAGCTCGTAAATTTCCGCGAGAGCGGTCGCCGGAGGGTTCGGCCCCGGATTCAGGCGAATCAAGGCACCGGGGAAGCCGAGCGACGACCCCCAGATCGAACCGTCCGCCGGGCTTGGCATGACGCCGTAGAAGCCGGTCGTGATCCGCTTGTCTTTTGCCGGATCAAGCGGTTGGTTCGGCTCCACCCAGGCGTCCTGCTTCCCGTTGCCGTTGGTGTCGAGGATGAAGGGGGCCCAGCCCTGCGACTTCTCCTCATCCCCGGTCTCGTCGAACATCTTCGTGTTCAGCCAACCCGCGACCTGGCCTCCGCCGCTGGTCCACAGCGTGTGGTTGGCATCCTCGGCAAAAAACAAGTGGTGCGTGCTGTAACAGGTGGAAATGAGCGTGAACTTCTTCGATTTCGGCTCGTAAACGGCGAGGTGGCGGCCGCTGCTGGAAACGGGGAACAGCTTCGCCGACGGATGGCTCGAGCCCTCTTTGCAGAAGGCCGGGTTCTCATTCGGACGCACACGGGTCGTGAGCCAGACCCGCCCCTTGTGATCCAGCATCGGGTTGTGCGCATTGGCCTGGCTGTCCCAGATGACTTCATTGCCCCAGTACGGCGAAGCCGCCCGGGGTTTCGTCTCCGCGGTCGTGGGGGTCGTCGAATCGCGGACCGGAATCGTCACCTGGCTTGCCACGTGGCGCACCGGGTCCAGGATGCTCAGGTGATCCGAGCTGGCCTCATGCACGCCGTAGATGGGGCCGTTGGCGTTGACCGTGGGATTGCGCTTGTCGGTGGCGGCCTCATCGTGGAAATACTCCTTGGGACCCGCCCAGTCCCACTGCGTGACGACGACGTTTCGCTCCACGCCTTGCGGCCGGGGCGGCGTCGGCGGCAGTGCGCCGGCGGCGATCCGATCGCTCCAATCCGCGAACATCGCCAAGGCCCGTTTCCGGCCAAGCGAGTCGAGGCCATTGCTCATGCCCCCACCTGCCTGTCCGGACTGGATCCGCCGATCCCACTGGGCCACGGAACCTTCGATATTCCGCAGGTTCTCGGGAATCTCCCGCGTGGCCTTGTTGCCGATTTGATGACACCCGAAGCAGGTGTCCGTCCTCACGCCTCGCAACCACTGGGCCTGGCTCTTCATGTTTTCTGAAATACCATTGCCGTTGGGTCCTGTTCCGGGGAACTCGCTCTTGTCGGGGATCTTGAGCAAAGAATACCAGTAGTTGGACGGGTAGTATTCCGCCGCCGCGCGCGGATTGGGGGCCGCCACCGCCGTCAGGTTCACGGTCTTACCCCGCGGGGTCTGCACCTTCGGAGAATCCACCAGCCCGTAGCCCCGCACCCACACGCTGTAGTTCGCGTTCGGAAGATCGGGCACCACGTAGCGCCCCCGATCATCGGTGACCACGATCTTGATGAATTTGGTGGGCAGGCTGGCCGTTTCCGCGATTACCCAAACACCCGCTTCCGGCCCGTTCGCGCCGGTAACCACCCCGCCGATGTCATCGTTGTCAATGCTCACAGTTGTTCCAGTGACTTGGAGAGCATTCATTCCGACTGGACGGACGGTCAAGAACACGGCGATGCCGGCCGCCACTACGCCACCGTACAACAATCGCTTCATCCTCATGGTTTCCTCCCTCTCGTTTCCTTGGTCGCCCCGTTGGAATGATCCCCGCCCAGGATTTCCCCGAGGAGATCATATCACTGTTTGCCGACCGGCAAATGGTTTCTTCCAGCAAGTCCCGTTCGTTCTCCCGGCGATGGTGTCGCCCAATGCCATTGACGCGTTCCGTGAGAACTACTACGCTGGTTTTCGATGTCCCTGCCCAATCGGGAACAAATTGCCGGCGCGCTGAGGGCGGTGCCGCTCTTTGCGGACCTGGAAGAGCAGCAAATCGAGCGGCTGGCTCACGAAGTTCTTCTGCGCCGAGCCACTAGGGCTACCCGTTCGCTCCCAGGGCTTCGAGATCGGCCTTGTCCTGGGCCCGCCCGGTCCGCCTCTTGTTCAGGATCAGCGCTTCGCGACCGATGAAGTTCACTCGGGTTTCCCCCACCAGAGCCTCGACTCGGCCGGCCCACGCCGCGTCAAAGGTCACACCGGTGAGGGAGGTGAGGAGATCAATGCGGTTCGGCGGAATACCGAGCTGAATGACGCGGTAGGAATCCACAAAATCGGCGGCTTTTAAGCCGAGGCCGGCGAACCCAAATCCCACCAGTGCTGCTTCCAACCGCTCGGCATTTTCGGTGGAGTTGCGGACCAGGATGTCCAGATCCCCGGTATAGCGGGGGACGCCGTGGTGAGCCAGCGCCACCGCGCCTACCACCAGATACTCAACCCCGTTGGAGTTGAGCGATTCGATAAACGCGCGCCAGTCTTCTGGAAGTGGCATCGCTCTCCTTCTGCGCCATAATCCTAAGCTGGAACAGAATCTCCAACCGTTCCGACGGAGAAAGGCTTCGGTAATAATCGTGCGTGGCTGCTTCCGCCTCGCGGAAAGTTCGGAACTTGGCAATGACCGGCTGCATAACGTTATTTTACCAGGATTTCCAGTCGCGGTTGACGCTTCGCCCGCGAATCAGTACGCTGGGCTGCGATGTCCCTGCCCAATCGGGAACAAATTGCCGGCGCGCTGAAGGCCGTGCCACTCTTTGCCGATCTCGAAGACCGGCAGATCGAGCGGTTGGCTCAACCGGCCCTGCCGCGCCGCGCCGAACCCGGCGAACTGGTCTTCGCAGAGGGCGATCCCTGCATGGGCCTCTACGTCATCTATTCCGGGGCAGTAAAGATTTTCAAAGAGTCATCCCAAGGGCGCGAACAGGTGTTGACCGTGGAGCGGGCGGGCGGAGTGGTGGCCGAGTTGCCGGTGTTTGATGGAGGTCCCTACCCCGCTTCGTGTGTTCCCGTCGAGCCGTCGGTGCTGCTTTTCATCAGCAAGCAGGATTTCCGCCGTTCCTGCCGCGAGGACCCCGACCTGGCTCTGAAGGTCTTAGCCTCGGTCGGCAAGCGACTGCGCCATTTGGTCGGAATCATCGAGGACCTTTCTTTCTTGACGGTGCGGGGCCGTTTGGCGGCGTTGTTGTTGGAGATGGTCCGGGCGGAACAAGCCCGCCTCTCTCCGGCCGCCCCGCGCGTCGGAACCGGAAAGACTACCGAGCCGCTCCGGATTCCTTTGAACTTGACGCAGCAGGAGATCGCGGCGCGGATCGGAACGGTGCGCGAACTGGTCTCGCGCAACCTCAGCCGGTTCCAGGCCGAGGGAATCATACGCCTGGATGGACACTCTGTACTCATTCAGGATCGGGATCGGTTGGAACAAGAAGCCCTGGCGGAGTCGTAGACAAACCTGTCCTCGCGTCCAGCGCAGGTCCCCCGAATTGGTGACTCCTCGCGTGTGACCTTTGTCATTGGAGGTCCGCGCCAGGCGAGATTATCCTAAACGTGCTTGTAGGACCACAACCATGAGCGCCCATGCCAGCACCGCCGCAAGGATAGTACCCTCCGGCCGCCGTTTACTCTTCCCGCGAGAACACGGAGCGTGGGGGCTGGTTTCGTTGCCGTTTCTGGCGGGGATGCTGGTGGCGGGCGACTGGGCCACTCTCCGGATGCTGGCGGCCGCACTGGCCGTTTTCTCTATTTTCTTACTGCGGGAGCCACTGTTGGCGCTTTGGCGTCTCCGAGTCGCCGCGAGCAAGTATGGCCCTGACGCTGCGGGAGCTACGGTTAATGGCTCCAGGCAACCGGAGCAAGAAAGCGCGAAACTGTCACTGTTGATTTACGGACTGGGAGCCTTGGCTTCCGGCTCCTACCTCTTGCTCTCTTTGCCCCTTGCGCCACTGCTGCTGCTTGGAAGCGGCGCGGCCCTGCTGCTGCCGATCCTGCTCTATTTCACGGTGAGGAATTATCAGCGCCATCCCGCATTGCAAATCGCCGGCGTCCTGGGGCTGACTTCTTCCTCCTTGCTGGCGTACCTCGCCGGACGGGGTTCCTGGGACGAACCGGCGGTCTGGATCTGGCTGTTGAGCGCCGCGCACGGTTCCGCGTCGGTGCTAGTTGTACATGCTCGTCTGGAAGCGATCTTGGCCGCCCGGAAACCAGGCCCCGCCCCCACCACTGACCGGCGCAACGCCGTGCTCGGCCAAGTTGGACTCGGCGTGCTGCTGGCCGTCGTAATCGCCGCCGGACGACCCTGGCTCCTCGTGCCCCTCCTGCCCCCGATGATCCTTCATTGCTGGGAACTCTGGCAATTGAGGGGACAGGGCGCGCCTCGGGTCTCGCTTCGCCGCGTCGGCTGGACGCAACTGACCGCCTCAGTGGCCTTTTGCCTTCTTCTGGTGGCCGTATTGCGGTAGTTGACCTTCGCTTCCATTTTGACCAGGAACTCATTGAGCAATCTGAAGTTGCCCCTTCCCATTGGGTGAAGCGCCCCACTGTTGGGGAACCTAACACAAACCATCGAGTGCCGATCCCACAACTCCGATAAAGACGCCCTGCAAGCCAGGAAAAGCAAAGGTTTAATTCGAACGGACGTTCGATAGGAAGTGGCCCTCGGCTTGCAATACTTACAGCGGGTTAAGGAATTGCTGGGCTTCTCTTGACGGGGAGCCGGAGGAGGTGGCCAATGCTTTGCCGGTCATGCGGACTCGAAACGACAGCAACCCTTTGCGAGGTCTGCCAATCTTTGGCTGCGGCAGGCCCCCTCGCCGTGCCGGTCCCTTGCCGGCATTGCCGGGCGCCCATCGCCAAGCCGGCGGAGACCGGAACCTTATGCCAGCTCTGCCGCGACCTTCTTCGAATCGTTCGCAGCAGCCAGTGGATGGCCTTCGCCCATGCGGAATGGGAGCAGGAAAACTACCAGCTCGCCAAGCGCAAGCTCGAACTGCTCTAGGGCGGATGCTCCGCAGGCGATGACTTTAGGTCCCGATGGATTCCAGTACGCCCATGCTCCGGCAGCCGGACGGGAGGAACGCGACGATGGCAACACCCACTCAGGAGGCGAGGACGCTCGATTCGGGTCTCGATTCGATTCTGTCTTTTTGCCGGGACGTCGCTCAGGACATGGAGTTCCCGGAGGTCCAAAATTGGCTGGCCCAGCAACCCGGGCGCAAAGCCATTGGCTGCTTTCCGATTTACTGCCCCGTCGAGCTGATCCACGCCGCGGGGATGCTGCCCGTCGGAGTGATTGGGGGAGGCAACGAGATCGAGATCGCCCACGCCGACTCGCGTTTTCAGTCGTTTGTTTGCTCGATCGTCAAGAGCACGCTCGAACTCGGCCTCACGAAGCGGATCGAGTTTTTGGATGGCATGTTGTTCCACTCGATCTGCGACCCGGCCCGGAACCTGGCCAGCGTCTTCGCGCGGAATTTTCCCAAGCTGTACGTGGATTACATCCACTTCCCTCAGAATCTGGTCTCCCCGCTCGGAAAGCAATACCTCGCGCGGGAATATCATAGGGTCCTCGAGGGGTTGTCGCGGCTGGCAGGGCGCCCGGTGACTTCCGACGATTTGAACGCCAGCATCGCCCTCTATAACCGTATCCGAAGAATTCAGGAAGAGCTGTACACCCTCCGCGCCGCATCGCCTCACCTGATCTCGGCGGCCGAAACGTTCTCATTGATCCGGGCCGGCACGCTGATGCCTCCGGAGCGGTACGTGGGACTGCTGGAACAGGTTCTGGCGGAAGTGCCGCAGCGCCCGGTCCGCCCGAAGGACCGCATCCGCGTGATCGTCGAAGGCTCCTTCTGCGAGATGCCGCCGGTGGCGTTGATCGAGGGCCTGGAGGAAGCCGGCTGCTACATTCTGGACGACGACTTCCTGCGCGGCTGGCGTTGGTTCACAACCGATGTGCCGATCCAGGACGATCCTCTGGAGGCCCTGGCCGACAGCTATGCCGACCGCAGTTATTTTTCGGGAGTGAAACACGACCTGCGCGAGTCCAAAAGCGCCCACCTGATCCGCAACGCCCATGCGAGGAAGGCGGACGCGGTGATCATTCTCGCCGCCAAGTTTTGCGAACCGGCGCTGTTTGACTATGCGCTCTATCGCAAGGCCCTGGACGACGCCAACGTTCCCCATCTCTTCCTGGAGTTCGAAGAGAAGATGTGGATTTTTGACCGGGCCCGCTCGCAGGTCGAGACGTTTGTCGAATCCATGCTGTTTGAATGATTATCCGAGCCGCCCTTCGGCTTACGCTCAGGGCCGTGAGCGGCAGTCGAACGGCGACCGGAAGGGAGCGGGCTCTTCTCATCAACCAGCGAGCAGAACACTGATCGGGAGTAACAACCATGGCGCAAGACCCACTCAAGAAGAACGGATCCAAGACCGAGTACCAGGGAAAGATTCACCTCTTGCAGAAAGAGATGATCGGCCGCTACTTCGACCGCCTCACCGCGGCGGCGGAGGGCCGAGGGGACAAGGCGGTCTACATGATGATCAGCGGCAATCCCGTCGAGTTGATCCAGGCGTTCGACATGCTCCCGGTTTACCCCGAAGTGAACGCGTTGCAATTGGCCGTGAAGAAGCAGGCGTTGCCCTTCATTTTGCAGGCCGAGGAGATGGGCTACTCGATTGACAACTGCGCCTACGTCAAGGCCGACATCGGAATGTACTTCGGGGGGCGCAAGACGGCATTTGCCACCATCCCCACGCCGGATCTGATCCTCTGCAACTACGTCGGTTGCAACGTGTATCTCCAGTGGTTCGAGCACCTGAATGAATACTCCGGAGCGCCCATCTACAACCTGGACGTTCCTTTCTGCCGGACTCCCACCGGGCGACCCACCGAAGACGATATCCACTATGTGGTCAAACAGCTCGAAGAAGTGATTGCGGTCTGCGAGCGGATCACCGGGAAAAGCCTCGATTACAAGAAGCTCCAGCGCATCGTGGAACTCTCCGGCGAGACCGGGGACCTCTGGGCGGAAATCAAGAAGCTCACCCGGCGGAAGCCGGCGCCGTTTGACGCCTACTTCGATTCGGTCACCATGATGGCGCCGCTCTATTGCCTGCGCGGGACCGAAGACGGCCTGCGCTTCTTCCAGGAAGCCTATCAGGAACTGAAAGAGAAAGCCGACCGCAGGGAAGGCCCGTTGCCGGAAGAGCGGTTCCGCTTCGTCATTGAGGGACCGCCACCCTGGCCCTTCCTGCGCACTTTCCGCGACATGTTCAGCCGCTGGGGCGCGGTGGCCGTGGCTTCCACGTACTCGACCGTGGGAGGCTTGTGGGAGTTCGGCTTCCGGCATGACTCGCGGCGGCCGCTCGAAAGCATCGCCGAGCACATGCTCTATTGGAACCTGACCAACCGCAACTTTTTGCAGCGCTACCAGCAGATCAAGGAATACGTCGAGGATTGGGACGCCGACGCCCTGGTCATTCACTCGGTGAAGAGTTGCCGCCTGTTCTCGGCGGGCCAGGGAGATATGCGGGAATACTTCGCCAAGGATCTGAACATCCCGACGCTCCTGATCGAGTCCGACCTCGAAGACCCGCGCTACTTCTCCGAGGCGCAGTTGCGGAACCGCGTGGACGCCTTTTTCGAGTCGCTCGAGCACAAGAAAATGGTGCTCCAGCGATGAAATCCGAAGGCGCCGCAGCGGAGGCGCCTTCCAGTCAGAGGACGCGAGGTATGATGCAATGATCTATGCAGCCGGCGTGGACGTGGGGTCCACCCAAACCAAAGCGATCGTTCTTTCCGAAGAAAAGAAAATCATCGGGCGCAGCCTGATCAACACGGGCGCCTTCGTCTCCCAGGCGGCGGAACGCGCCTTCCGGGCAGCCGTCGAGTCGGCGGGAATCCCGCCGGAGCAGGTTGCCTACGTGGTGGGCACCGGATACGGCCGCTACAAGGTGACCTTCGGGGACGCCCAGATCACGGAGATTTCCTGCCACGCCCGGGGGGCCAAGTTCCTTTTCCCGAATACCCGAACCGTGATTGATATGGGGGGCCAGGACGCCAAGGGCATCCGCGTGGGCGACGACGGCGACGTGAAAGACTTCGTGATGAACGACAAGTGCGCCGCCGGCACCGGGCGGTTCCTCTCCAATGCCGCCGAGACGCTGGGGGTGAGTCTCGACGAAATCGGCCCGATCTCGCTCCAGGGAAAGAAGGCGGTGCGGCTGAGCACGGTTTGCGCCGTCTTCGTCGAGTCCGACATTATGTCGTACCTGGCGGAAGGAAAGACCATGCCCGACATTCTCGCCGGGGTGCACAGCGCCATCGCCGCGCGCACCGTGGCCCTGGTCCGGCGCGTGGGCATCGAGGCGGAAGTCTCCTTCACCGGAGGAGTCTCCCTAAACATCGGCATGGTGCGGGCGCTCGAAGAAAAGCTGGGGGTGCCGGTGAACGTCTGCGAGGACTCCCATTACATCGGCGCCATTGGAGCCGCGTTATTCGCCTTGGAGCGGGCGCTCGCCGGCATCGCCGCCCAGGCCAAGCAGGCTGCTTTCCAGGACGTGAACCTGCCGGCTGAGAGCGGCAATCCGCCGCTGGTGTGGCCGACCACGCCGGGTTCAGCCGCTGGGGCACACTAGAGCGTTTTTCGAAATGGTGTAGACCGGACAGTAGTACCGTCAGGGCACGACTTTAGTCGTGCCGATAGACGATCCATGATGTGGCGCTTTAGCGCCTGAGGTGGGTCTTCCGTTCTGTGCCGGTAAGACTTACCAGACGAACCTCAGCGGCTAAAGCCGCCTCGGGGAAGGATGGCTTACGGCATGGCTGAAGCCATGCCCTGACGGAACTGGAGTCTACACTAATAGTGAAACCGCTCTAGGAGGAGGACAGGCATGAGCTTCGTAGCAGGGATTGACATCGGCAGCCGCAGCACCAAAGTGGTGCTGCTCGACGAGTCGAGCCGCATTTGCGCCACGGCTCTGGTGCGGACCAAACCGGACTTTCCGGCGGTCGCGCAGGAGGCGCTGGCGGTGGCGCTCGCCCAGGCCGGCGGGAGCCGCCAGGACGTGAAATACATCGCCACCACCGGACTCGGCCGTTACAACATTCCTTTCCGCGACCTGCAAATCACCGAGATCACCTGCGCGGCGCGCGGCGCGGCCTTTCTCTTTCCGAACACCAAATGCGTGCTCGACGTGGGCGGCCAGAGCACGCGAGCGATCAAGCTGCGGGAAAAAGGGAGGGTGAAAGAATTCAAGCAGAATGATAAATGCGCCGCCGGGTCGGGCGGATTCCTGGAACGCGCGGCCCATTACCTGGAAATTCCGGTGGAAGACCTTGGCCAGCTTTCGCTCGCGGCGAACGATCCGCAAAACATCAGCAGCGTGTGCGCGGTGCTGGCCGAGTCCGAGATCATCAACCACGTAAGCTCCGGAGCGAAGATTGAAAATATTATTCGGGGCATCCACAATTCGCTGGCGAGCCGGTCGAAAGGCTTGCTCTCGCGCGTGGGACTGGAACCGGAGGTCACCTTCGTCGGCGGCGTGGCCCGCCAGAGCGGCATGGTGCAAGCCCTCCAGGAAACCCTGGGCGTGCCGGTCAACGTGAGCGAAAGCCCGGACACGGTGGTCGCCCTCGGCGCGGCGCTGCTCGCCTGGCAGCGCTACCAGAAACTGCAAGGCTCCCCAGCGCAGCCGGCCGCCGCCAATTCCAGCAGGGATGCAGCAACGGCCCTGCGCAATTGAGAAGGAGAAATCATGAAACACGCGCTTCCCAATCCGGAAGTCAAACATCACCTTCCCGCGGCCATGTCTCCCACGGACGTGCTGCGCGAGGAACATGAGGTGATCCTGCGGGCGCTGGGAATTCTGGAGCGCTTCGGCCGGGACATGCAGCAGGGCAAGTCCGTGAATCCGGAATCGCTCCGGTGGCTCGCGGACTTCTTCAAGAACTTTGCGGATCGCTGTCACCACGGCAAGGAAGAACAACAGCTCTTTCCGGCCCTGGAGAAACTCGGGGTCCCGCGAGAGGGCGGCCCCATCGGCGTTCTGTTGGGCGAGCACGAGGAGGGGCGGGCGCTGGTTCGCGCCTTCGCCGAAGCGGACCCACGGACCGCGCCGCAAGCCATTCGCCGGTATGTGGCCCTCCTGCGCGACCACATTTCGAAGGAGAACGAAGTTCTCTTTCCGATGTCGGACCAGATCCTGCCGCCGCAGCAACAGCAGGAACTGATGAATGCTTTCGAGAAAGTGGAGCAAGAAGTGGCTGGTCCGGAAGTACACCGGCGGTTCCACGAGGGTCTGGCGCGGTTAGAATCGGAAACAACACCTTAGGGCGCGCGCGTTGCGGCGCAGAAAGAAGAGGAAGGAGAATCCATGAGCGGAAACGCAAGATCGGCAATTGTTACCGGAGGAGGGCGCGGGATCGGGCGGGCCATCTCGCTGGCGTTGGCGCGGCAGGGCTGTCAGGTGGCGGTCCTGGACCTGCTGGAAGACAACGCCAAGTCGGTCCAACGAGAAATTGAAGCCCTGGGAAACCGGGCGCTCGCGATTCGCGTGGACCTCACGCAATGCGATCAGGTCCAGAGCGCGGTGGAGAAGGCTCTGGCGGAGTTCGGCCAGATTGACATCCTGGTCAACAACGCCGGTTGGGACAAGCTCGAACCCTTCCTGAACTCGGAAGTAAAAACCTGGGAGCGGGTGATTGACATCAATTTCAAAGCAATCCTTTTTACTAGCAAAGCGGTCCTCCCCCACATGGTTTCGCGCGGCTCCGGCAAAGTGATCAACATCGGCTCCGATGCGGGACGCGTCGGTTCGACGGGCGAGGCCGTGTACGCCGGCGCGAAAGGGGCTGTAATCGCGTTTTCAAAATCGCTGGCGCGCGAGATGGCTCGCCACCACATCACGGTCAACGCCATTTGCCCCGGCCTCACCGATACGCCGCTGTTGGCGGAGGTTCGTACGGGGGAGTGGGACCGCGCCGGAAAGGTGATTGACGCCGTGACCCGCGCGATTCCGCTCGGCCGCGTGGGAACCCCGGAAGACGTGGCGGCGGCCGTGGCCTTCCTGGCTTCCCCGGCAGCCGATTACATTACCGGCCAGACGCTCAGCGTGAGCGGCGGCCTCACGATGTGTTAGCACGCCAGGTCTATCGAGGCCGAAGGAGACGTTGATGGCACAGAACATCCCCGCGATTGACATTATGTATTACGTGGCCACGCCGGAATTCATCGCCAAGTGGACCGAGGCGAAGAAAGGCGAACTGATTTGCCGCATGGAGCGCGCCATCGGCAGCCTGCCCTGCTTCGAGAGCATCGAGACCATGATCCGGAAGATGGACGAGGCCAACGTCGAGCGCGTGTTCATCACCCAGACCAAGATGTGGTCGTACCGAAACAAATGGATGTACATGGACACGTCGCTCGAAGAAGTGGCGCAGTACACGCAGCGCTACCCCGACCGCTTCGTGGGCCTGGCCGGGTACAACCCCTTCCGCATTCCGGAAAGCCTGAAGGAACTCGAAGTGGCGGTGAAGGAATACGGCTTCAAGGGCGTCTATATTCACATCTACGGCTTTGACATTCCGCTCTCGGACCGCAAGATGTACCCGCTGTTTGCCAAGTGCGCGGACCTCGACATCCCCATCTCGATGCAGGTCGGACACGTGCTCGAAGGAATGCCGAGCGAGCACGGCCGCCCGATCCATCTCGACCAGATCGCCAGCGATTTCCCGACGCTCAAAATGGTCGGCGCGCACACGGGCTGGCCCTGGGTCGAGGAACTGATCTCGGCCTGCTACAAGTGGGACAACATCTATTTTGGAATTGACGGCTGGAGCCCCAAGTATTTGAAGCCCGAAATCCTTCACTTCATCAACAGCCGCATGGGACAGGACCGGTGTCTTTGGGGAACCAACGGCCTGCCGTGGAAGGAAAACCTCGATCAGTTGGACCAACTCGGCCTCAAAGAGCAGGCCAAACGCCTCCTGCTGCGAGAGAACGCCATCCAGCTCTTCAAACTGTAACGTTTCACCGTTGATGTATAGCGCCGATGACGTCATTCGGAGGGCCGACGCTTTTGGTCGGCCCGAAGAATCTGCTTTTCCCGCAACGGATTGCTGACCGCAAAGAAGTGCAGATCCTTCGTCGCTGCGCTCCTCAGGATGACACCATCGTGTTTTGTTATACAGCAACCCTGAAACTGCTCTAAAGCAGCGATCCCGCTCCGATCCTCCCGATCCCGCAACGCGGTAGTGTTCGGTTTGAGCCGAAGCCCGATTTTCTGTAGCCCAGGCCTTCAGGCCTGGGTGGGCGATCGCAAGCATTTTTCTTTGAGCCCCGTTCACGGGGCTTCCGTCCCGCGCCAAGTCCAAGCCCCCTAAAGGGGGCTGCCTGTTTCGGTGGCTCACTAACCCAGGCGTAAACGCCTGGGCTAGAGCATTTTCAGTATTGGTGTAGAGTAAGTGGGAACGTCAGGGCACGACTTCAGTCGTGCCGTAAAGCAGGTCCAATTAACTTCCCTTCCTTGCGGCTTCAGCCGCTGAGGGACGTACCTCAGGGGCTAAAGCCCACCGCAAAGGAGGCTTCGTTTCGGCATGGCTGAAGCCATGCCCTGACGAGATCACTTCACTCTACAGGAACTCTGAAAATGGGCTAGAGAAAAGGCCGCCGAACATGCGTCAACGCAACGTGCGACAGTACCCGCAACTCAGGGCAGGTGTCCTCCGGGCGCATTTGTAGTAAAGTAGAGCCTGGCGAATTGGAACATCCTTGCCGGGAGGAGCCCTGTGGCCGTAAAGAAAATTCTGCTGGGGCAGGTTTGGAAGAAGGACGACACCAACGACACCTACCTGGTCACGAAACTCTATAACGAAGTGTTTTCCACCTTCGCCATGCTGCGGAAAGTCGGGGGGGAGGAAGTCCTGCGGGTGAAGGTCGAAAAGCAGGGCGACTCCTCGCTGCTGCGGGGCTTCACGTACACTCAGGATTCCCAGGATTTCTAGCCGCCGATATGATCGCTACGATTCTCAGCTACCTGGCGGCTTGGGTCACTGCGGTCATCTCCGCCCTGGGATACCCGGGGATCGTCCTGCTGATGGCGATTGAAAGCGCCTGCACTCCCCTGCCCTCCGAGATTATCCTTCCCTTCTCCGGGTATCTGGTCTACACGGGCCGGTTCAGCCTGTTTTGGGTGGCGACGGCGGGGGCGCTCGGCTGCAACGTGGGTTCGATTGTCGGCTACTATGCGGGGATGTACGGCGGGCGGCCGGTCCTGCTCCGCTACGGAAAATACTTTCTGATCTCTCGCCGAGAAATCGAACTCGCCGACCGCTGGTTTGAGCGCTACGGCAACTGGACCGTCTTCGTCAGCCGCCTGCTTCCGATCATCCGGACGTATATCTCGTTCCCTGCGGGCGTGGCCCGCATGAATTTCTGGCAATTCAACGTGTACACGTTTCTCGGTTCGTGGCCCTGGTGTTACGGCCTGGCCTATGCGGGGTACAGGCTCGGGGAGCACTGGCCAACCTTGGAGGTTTATTTCCACAGGTTTGACTACGTGATCGGGTTGTTTTTACTGGCAGGAATCGCGGCCTATGTCTGGCTGCACTGGAAGAACCGCGCTTCGGAAGAAGCTCCCGCTGCCGGGAAGCCGCCCGGAACAGAGCCGGCCATGAGTGATGAATGAATCCGAGCCGCCCCTCGGGACCGAAAGGCGTGTCGAGGGAGTGGTATTATCCGGAGCAATTCAATCGCCGCCGGCTATCAATAGTTCCCGCACCTTGTTCGCGACTGTGTTCCGCGTGGAGGGGCTGACGACTCCGAGGTATCGTGCCAAGCTGGAACAATGGATCGTGGCCAATTTATGCAACCGCAAAACCGAGGACATCTTCAGATGGGTGGACCGGAACTCTGGCTGGACGGGGTCTAGGAGAATATCCGATGGAAGGAGCTGAGCAAGGATCACGGACGAGATGTACGCGACCAGAATCTCCGGGATGGAGCCGAGCGGCCCCGTGAGCAACAGCACAGGCCGCAGCTTCATTTCCGCAGCGTCCCCGAAGGGAAACCGAGCCAGGTAGATCTCACCGGGGCGCATTCACCGGCTGCCCATCGTCCAGAGTGTAGATGTCTTGTTTGGGATCGCTCAGTTCTTCCGACCATTCCCCGGCAACCCCCCGTGCCCACGCGCTGCCCGCCTCGTCCTCCTCCGGCACGAGAACGATCAATCGGACCGGCCCGGCCGGCAATTCCTCCGGGACTTGCGCACGAAGGCGGTGCTGTTCGTCAATGGCGCCTACGAGTTCGATGGCTTTCATGGGTGTCATTATAGCAAATGGTTCAACTTATTTCCCATTCCCCACTCCCACTCCCCACTCACGACTCCCTATCCCCTATCCCTGTCATCCTGCCCGCCCTGAGTGAAGTCGACGGGAGCGAAGCGAAGGACCTGTACTTTCCTCTTCCCTCTTCCCTGTTCCCTAACCACTGCTCCCTTGCGGCCTGCCCTGAGCGAAGTCGAAGGGTCGCGGCTCGGATTAACGGGCTTGCAGGCGCTTCAGGAATTGGCGCGGATCAATCCGGTACTTGAAGGCCTTTTTCCCGTCAATGAAAACAACGGGGACTTCTTCGTTGTACCGCTCGCGCAGTTCCGGATCGAGGTCTATATCCACCTCGCGGAAGGCAAACGCCGCCCGCTTCCGCAATCCATGAATTTGCTCTTTGGCTTCGTCGCAGAGATGGCACCCTGCGCGGGTATAGAGGACCACCTCCGGGAGAGAGGCATCGTCTACGCCCATGAGGACCGCCGCCCTTGGCGTGGACGCCGCAGAAGGAGCATCAAGGGGATCCCAATCACAAACCCTCCGACATGAGCAAACCAGGCCACCCCGCCCTGGCCTGCGTCGGTCGCAGCCAGCGAGGCGGCCCCGCTCGCAAACTGCAACAGAAGCCAGTAGAGCAGGATGATGACCGCAGGGACCTCAAAGGTCGCGGGATAAAAAATGATGGGGACCAGCGTCAGGATGCGCGCTCCGGGAAAGGTAACCATGTAAGCGCCCATGACGCCGGCAATGGCCCCGCTGGCGCCGACCGTGGGCAGCACCGAATCCCCGCTGAACAGCACATGCGCCGCAGCCCCTGCCAGTCCGGCGCACAGATAGAGAGCCCCATAGCGCAGATGCCCGACCCGGTCTTCTACGTTATCGCCGAAGATCCACAGAAACCACATGTTGCCGAGGATGTGCATCCAGCCCCCGTGGAGAAACATGGAGGTGAAAAACGGCAAGATCGCCAGGGAAACCGGCACCGCGTCCCCAGCGAAAAAGGCCGTGGTTCTGGCGGGAATCAAGGCATAGGTCCCCATCAGCAACTCGAGCTCGTCGGGGCTGGCGATCACCTCGCGGAAAAATACGACGCAGTTGGCCAGAATGATCCCCAGCGTGATCCAGGGAAAACTGCTGCGGGGATTGGTGTCGCGGAGCGGAATCATAAGGGTGGAATCGGACGGCTCTCCCTGGGTACTCTATCCCGGTGCGCTTCGGAAATGCAACTTGGCTCCCCGGCCATGCTAGAATGGCTGCGCGGGAGATGGGGCGAAGCGCTGCCCTTTTACGAGAGTTCTCCGGCTGCCCTCCCCGGGGTCCACCAGGGGAGGAGAGTTGAGTCGGACCGTTGCCGGCGGTGAAGCCGCAGCGCGGCAGAGCAGGCCTCCCTCCCGAGTAGCGATACCATGATACTCAGTCCCGAACGGAGGGCCAGGATTCGCCAGCGCCTGGAGCCGATGCTGAAGGAGTACAACGCCGACCTCCAATTTAACGCCGTCTTTGTGGATTCGACGCGCGAGTTTCTGGGCGTCGTGGCCCAGTTGGAGGAGCGCCCGGTGCTGTTGAAATTTCGGTGGGTGGACTTCATCAGCACCTCCGACCCTTCCTTGCGGGACGAGATCTTCTCGCAGCTCGAGCAAAAACTGGGTCCGCCGGAGCGGCCGCTTGTGAAGGCTTGACACCAGGAGTCCGCGCCTTCACCGATCTGCTCTGCGGCGGGAACGCCCCTCGAAGTCCCTTGTCTTGGGGCTGCCGTTCGGACTACAATCAATTCGTCTTCCCCCTCGGATGCCTATGGGTGGCGAGCAGCAGCGCAGCACGACCTTGGAACACCGGGGCCAGTTGATCCTGGAAGGCTGCCCCGACTACGCGGTCTTGTTAGACCACGACTGGTCGGTGGTTTATGCGAACCCCACCTTCCAGCAGAAGTTCTGCCCCCACGGCGCGATGGACGGAGCCAACTTCCTCTCCTATCTGGATGCCGCCTCAGCGGCCCGCTTGCGGGACCTCCAGCCACAATTGCTGCAAGGAAGCCGTCAAATTGAACTCAAGCACGTCACGCCCGACGCTCGGACGGTTTCCGTCCAATACTCTTTCTTCCCGGTGACGGGCGCTGACCCGGAAGTCCTGATGGCCGGAATCGGGAGGGACCGGGCGGGCGACTTGTCGGCGCTGCTTGAGACCATCAACCTCAACCTTGAGCTGGAGAAGAAGCAGAAGGAGCTTTCCGAAGCCAACGCGCGGCTCGAACAACTGGCCATCACCGATCAAATCACGGAACTTTATAACCGGCACTACTTCTTTCAAGTGTCGCAGCACTTTTGGGAGGAAGCCAAACGGTATAAGCTCCCGCTGGTCGTCATCCTGATGGACATAGACAACTTCAAATCCGTCAACGACCACTACGGCCACCTGTTCGGCGATTACGTGCTCAAGCAGGCCTCCCAGCGTTTGAAGACCAACACCCGCAAGTCCGACATCCTGGCCCGCTTCGGCGGCGAGGAACTCATCGTGCTGGCGTCGAATACGGACATTCAGACCGGCCAGGTCCTGGCCGAACGCCTGCGCCTGTCGGTGTGTTCGGAACCGTTCCTGATGGGGAACTGTTCCGCCACGGTCACCATTAGCGCAGGCATTTCCGGAACCGAGTTGGGCGATTTCTCGACCTTCGATGCCCTGCTCGATTCCAGCGATCAAGCCCTCTACGGGGCCAAGCGGGCGGGGAAAAATTGTGTGTCTACGTACTCTGATCTGCCGCGTCCCTAACTCTCCGTCCCGCTCTGCGGGATGGAGACAAGCCGCTGTGCCCGGAGGTGCGGGGACGCGGGTCTGAGTCGAAAGCAAGCCCAGAATGAAGCCCAGAACAAAGCCCAGAACGAAGTCCAGAACGAAGCAATGATGTCAAGCGAAACGAAAACGGCAGAAACCATCCCGGAACACGCCGGCGGTCCGCAAGGACCAGCGGCTCTTTCTCCGATTCCGCCGGACGCGGTGGACCGCTATTTTGAGCTGTCGCTGTTTTTCCTGCTGGCGGTCGGGTTTCTCACGCTCGCCGGCACCGGGAAGATGGATTTCTTTACGATCTCGTTGATGGGCCTGGCGCTGGCGGGTCGCGCTTTCGTGCTCTGGCGGCGCAGCAGCTTCCAACTTTCGCCGCAACTGGTTTCGCGCCTGACCGTTTTCTACATCCCCTTCTATTTTGTGGACTTCCTGTTCCTGCTGGCCTCGCGGGACACCATCCTGGAGCGCCTCCTGCTGGCCACCATTCACATGATATTCTTCACCGCCGCCGTCAAGATGCTATCCGCGCGCTCGACGCGCGACTACGTGTATCTGGCGGCCCTGGCGTTCGCTCAGATGCTGGCCGCAGCGACCCTCACCGTCCAGACTTCCTTCCTGTTCTATTTCGCGTTGTTCCTGCTGCTGGCGATCATGACCTTCACCAGCCTGGAGATCAAACGGGCTAGGGCGCGCGTGGCGGAGGGCGGAACAGCGCCCCCGCCGGCGTCTCTGCCGGGACGGCTGTCGGCGGCCTTGAGCGGCACTGCGGGCTTCATCTGCGGCGGCACGGTCGTGCTGGCCACGCTCTTGTTTTTCGTGATCCCGCGCGGCAGCCGGGGCTTTTTCAGCTCCTTGGCCCTGCCGAGCGACCGGATCACCGGGTTCTCCGACCAGGTGGAGCTGGGAGAAATCGGGCAGATCAAGAGACTCACTACGGTCGTCATGCACATCCAAGCGCCCGCGCTTTCCACCGCTCACGCCGTCAAATGGCGGGGCATCGGCCTGACCACCTTCGATGGCAAGCGATGGTTTAACCGCAACCTGCTGGCGGCGCGCGTGCCGCAGTTCCGCCGCTTTCGGTTCCGCCAGGACGTCTTCCATCCCGGACAGGCCAACGAGTTGCTCCCTTATACGATTACGCTGCAACCCGTAGCAAGCGATGCGCTGTTCCTGGCCCCGCAACCTGTGGAGTTGACCGGGCCGTTTCGGGACCTCTGGCAGGATGAAGCCGGCTCGGTGTACCTCCGATCCGGTTCCAGCGTGCTGGTGCGGTACTCGGCCGTGTCCGACATCGCGTCTCCACATCCTGACTTACTACGAACTGACTCCGGCCGAATCCCTCCGGAAATCGAAGAAACCTATTTGCAGTTGCCGCCGGTGGACCCGCGGGCGCGGCAACTCGCGCTCGACATCACCCGCCGGCAGACTTCCATCTACGAGAAGGCCCGGGCCGTTGAAGAGCACCTGCAAACCAGCTACGGATACACGCTCGACCAGCCCGCCGCCCGGCCCGCCGACCCCATCGCCTATTTCCTTTTCGAGGCGCGCCAGGGACACTGCGAGTTCTTTGCCGCCGCGATGGCTGTTCTGCTGCGCACGCAGGGGATTCCGGCGCGGCTGGTCAACGGGTTTCTCCAGGGCAGCTACAATGATCTCTCCGGCCAATTCACCGTGCGGGCGAGCGACGCGCACACCTGGGTCGAGGTCTATTTCCCGACCTATGGGTGGGTCGGTTTTGACCCGACTCCCGCCGAAGGCCGCCTCGCCCAGGCGCTCTTTCTCGGACGCTTGACCCTCTACCTCGACGCCTTCCAAACCTTCTGGGAAGAGTGGGTCATCAATTACGACATCTTCCACCAGGTCACGCTGGCGCGGCAGCTCGAGACCACCTCGCGGCAGGTCACGCGGGATTCGCGGCGGTACTTCCGGCGGCAATATCGGTACTTGGTGGGATTCGTTCGCCAGCGCACGGATTTCCTGCGACAAAACCCTGGCCCCGCACTGTTGTTGCTGGCTCTGGGCCTGCTCGGAGTCGTGGCGCTCACGCAGCGGAAGGAGTTGCGGCAGTGGTTCCGCGAACAGCGCATGTTGCGCCATGCTCGCCAGGGTCGAGCCAGCCCCGAAGACGCCACGCTCGCCTACCTGCGCCTGCTGCGCATCCTGGCCCGCTCCGGGTTGCGGAAAACTCCCGCCCAGACCCCCAGCGAGTTCGCCAGCGCGGTCCCTGAACCCGCGGGCCCGCTGGTCCGCGACTTTACGCAACTCTATTTGCGCACCCGCTTCGGCCGCCTCGCCGACGATCTCCCGCGTTTAAGCGCCTTGCTTCAACAAATCCACACGCTGCGGCGTTCACCGAGACCATCCGAGCCGCGCGCGTAAGCAAGCGGTCAATCAAAGCCGCGACCGTGAGGGTGCGGGCAAAGGCTGAAACGGCATTGCCCACTCGCTTACGCTCGTGGCTCGGACGCGATTCTGGTAAGATTCCAAGCGGGTTCTTATTGGCTTTGAAAGCTCGCTGCATCCGAAACATGTAAGGACCAACGAGCAGGGGAAATGAAAGCATGGGCATCTTTTCCGTGGACATTCGCGTTTGCAAGCCAACCCGCAGGCCGAAACGGGTGAGGTTCAAAGGGGTCGTGGTAGACAGCGGTTCGGAAGTCTCCTGGCTGCCGGAGGCGGAACTGGAATCGGCAGGGATCGAAATCTTCAAGAAAGATCAAGTGTTTCTCATGGCCAACGGCCAGCCCGTAACGCGCGACGTCGGCATCGCCGTGATCCAGTGCGGTGAGTTTAAGACCGTGGACGAGGTTGTGTTTGCCAAGCGCGGCGACTTGCGCCTGTTGGGGGCCCGAACGCTGGAAGGGTTTAATGCAATCGTGAATACACGCGAGAAGAAACTCATTGCCGCCGGCCCGCTGCCCGCTGCCCATAACAAAGCGAGGAGCGATCATGCGCTGTGAGAACATTCTGCAAGCCGTCGGCCGGACGCCTCTCATCCGGCTCCATCGGATCGCCCAAGGCATTGCGGCGCCCGTCTACGTGAAAGCCGATCAACTGAATCCCGGCGGCAGCGTCAAGGACCGCATCGCGATCCGCATGGTCGAGGACGCCGAGCGGCGCGGGCTGCTGAAGCCGGGCGGAACCATCGTCGAGGGCACCTCCGGGAATACAGGCATGGGCCTGGCGCTGGTGGCGGCGGTCAAGGGTTACAAGGTCATCTTCACGATCAACGACAAACAGTCGCAGGAAAAAATGGATGCCCTGCGCGCGCTCGGCGCGGAAGTGATCGTCTGCCCGACCGCCGTCGAGCCGGAAGACCCGCGCAGCTATTACTCGGTCGCCAAGAAGCTGTCGCAGGAAATTCCCAACTGCTACTATCCCAACCAATACGCGAATCCCATGAATCCCCAGACGCACTATGAGAGCACGGGGCCGGAAATCTGGGAAGACTCCGATGGGAAGATCACGCACTTTGTGGCGGGGATGGGTACGGGCGGAACCTTGACCGGCATCGGCCGCTACCTGAAAGAAAAGAATCCGGCCGTCAAAATCATCGGCGTGGACCCGATCGGCTCGCTCTACTACGACTTCTTCAAGAGAGGCGTGGTGGGCAAGGCGCAGCCCTACGTGGTCGAAGGAATCGGCGAGGACTTCTTCCCCACGACGATGGACCTTTCGATCCTGGACGACGTGTACCAGGTTACCGACCGGGAGTGCTTCGTCTGGACCCGCAAGCTCGCGCGCCAGGAAGGGATTTTTGCGGGCGGGTCCTCGGGCGGGGCCGTTGGCGTTGCGTTGCGCGTGGCCCGGACGCTGGCGCCGGACCAGATGGTCGTTGCCTTCCTCCCCGACCACGGCGACCGCTACCTGAGCAAAATCTATAATGACGACTGGATGCGCCGCCACCAATACTGGGAGACGGAACTACAAATCACCGCCGAGCAGGTGGTGCGCCTGAAGCATCAGCGGCATCCGGCGAGCCGCTTGATCTTTGCGAACGCAAGACAGACCGCGCATCAAGCCCTGCACCTGATGCAGGACAACGAAATCTCGCAACTGCCTGTCTTTGAAGAACACGCCTGCATCGGCACCATCCGGGAAGAGGAAATCCTGAACCTCGCGCTGCGCGGCGCCGACTTGAAGGAACTCGTCCTGCGGGAGTGCATGAAGGACCCCTTGCCCGTGGTCGACCCGCAAACTCAGATTGACCGCCTCACCTATCTGCTAACCAAGGAAAGCCCTGCCGTGCTGGTCGAAATGGCAAAAGGCGAGTACGAAATCCTGACCAAGTATGACCTGCTCGATATGGTCGCCAGCATGACGGAATCGAAGGTGGGGAGTAGGGAACAGGGAATAGGGAACAGGAAATAGGGAATAGGAAGTGGGGAATCCGGAAACACTTTCACTCTGGATTCCGGATTCTGAATTCCGGAGTCCCTACCTTCTATTCCCTGTTCCCTATTCCCTGTTCCCGATCTTTTGAATGAGGTCTCTCCGCAACCAATGAATCTTGCCTGGCTATCGCTCGGCGCGCTGATCGTGGCGATCCTCGTGAGCTGCACGACGCGGCTGAACGTGGGCATCCTGTCGCTCGTCTTTGCCTGGATCGTCGGCATCTACTTCGGCGGGATGAAGCTCGAACAGGTGACGGCCGGATTTCCCGTTTCGCTTTTCTTGACGCTGTGCGGGGTCACGCTGCTGTTTGCGCAGGCGCAGGTCAACGGGACGCTCGACCGCGTGGCGCACAACGCCGTGCGGCTCTGCCGGGGCAACTCCGGTGTGGTCCCCATCATGTTCTTCGTGCTGACCTGCACCCTGGCCTCCATGGGTCCGGGCAACATCGCGACAGCCGCGCTGATCGCGCCGATGGCCATGGCGGTGGCCGGGCGCGGAGGCGTCCCGGCGTTTCTGATGGCGATTATGGTCGGCAACGGGGCCAGCGCCGGCTCGCTCTCGCCGTTTGCGCCGACCGGGATCATCGTGAACGGCATCATGGCGCGCATCGGAATGCCCGGCATGGAGTGGCCGACCTACTGGAACAACCTGATCGCTCATACCGTGATCGCCTTTGCCGGCTATTTCGCGCTGGGCGGCTGGAAGCTGTTCCGCCATACCTATCGCAGTGCCGCCGGCGACGACGCCGCCGCGCGGTTCGAGGCGCGGCACTGGATCACACTCGCGGTGATTCTCACGCTCATCACGGCGGTGATCTTCTTCGGCGTCAACGTCGGCATGGGGGCGTTCGCGGGCGCCGTGCTGCTGGCGCTGCTGCGCGTCGCCGACCATCAAGAGTCGGTGAGGAAAATGCCGTGGGCCGTGATCCTGATGGTGAGCGGCGTGACGGTGTTGATTGCGCTGCTCGAGAAGACGCAAGGGCTGGACCTGTTCGTGGACTTGCTGGCGCGGCTTACTTCGCGCGACACGGCAACGGGGGTGACCGCGTTTGTGACCGGCCTGATCTCGGTCTACAGCAGCACTTCCGGAGTCGTTCTGCCGGCGTTCCTGCCCACCATCCCCGGACTGATCGAGCGCCTCGGCGGCGGCGATGCGTTCGCCATCGCGTCGTCCATGAACGTCGGGGCGCATCTGGTGGACGTATCGCCGCTCTCGACGACCGGGGCGCTGTGTCTGGCCGCTGCGCCCGTGACCGAAGACGTGCGGTTACTGTTCAACAAGCTGCTGGCGTGGGGACTCTCCATGACGGTCGTCGGCGCAGTCACTTGCTATTTGCTCTTTGGGCGCGGCTAGAAGCCAGATAGTCTTGCAATAGAGGATGGAGCGGCCTCGATAATGTAGAGCACTCCCCATCACGTCGTGATTCTGCCGTCGCTCAAAATTCCGGATTCCAAATTCCAAACAAATTCAAAGCTCCCAATCCAAAATCGCCCGACCCAACGATTCGGTTTGGAATTCGGAATTCGGAATTTACGAATTCGTGCTCCGGTTCGCTTCCGCTCGATAAGCTGACAGGTCTGCTCAAAGACTTGACAGTTTTGCCGTCCGCGAGCACTCCCGAAATCTGTATCCCCAACATCCGAAAGGGCTAGGCATTCGGCATCGCGTTTGCTTTTAGCCTGCCGTCCCCCCGGGAATCGAACGCAAGCAACCGAACCCGAGACGCAGGAAAAAGGACCAAACCGCATTGTCGAAAAAGGAGACGCCATGTCGCTTACGGTAGCCGTCACCCCTTCCCCCGCCTGCCCCGTTGCAGGCGATCCACTGCACGAGATGGTGAATACGTCGTTGCCGGGAGTGCGGTATCTGGCGAATCGCATGGCGAGCCGCTTGCCGGCGCACGTGGACGTCGAAGACCTGATTCAGGTGGGTCTGGTCGGCCTGCTTCAGTCCGCCGACCGCTTCGACCCCGAGCGCGGCATCAAGTTCCAAACCTACGCCAACCGGCGCGTCGAGGGAGCGATGCTTGATTATCTGCGGTCACTCGACTGGCGGCCTCGCTCGGTGCGGCAGCGCAACCGCAAGCTCGACGAAGCATTCGCGGCAGCGGAACAGCGCCTGGGCGAATCTGCCACGCAGGAAGACATCGCCCTCGAGATCGGATTGAGCGCCTCCGAACTCGAACAATGGATGCAGGACTCGGCCTCCTCCGGAGAGTTTCACGCGGTTTCCTTCCCGGAACAAAACCCCGAAGAGGGTTCGCGGGACCTGCTGGCGGAGCTGGCCGATCCGGCCGACTCTCCCGAGACAACCGTGGAAAAGGAGCAAATGCGCCAGGTGTTGGCCGACGCCGTGGATCGCCTCCCGGCCAAGGAGCGTCTCGTGGTTTCCATGTATTACTACGAACAGCTCACCATGAAGGAGATTGGGCAGGTCCTCGGTGTCAAGCAGGGCCGCGTTTCCCAACTCCACAGCCAGGGCCTCGCGCGCTTACAAAAACGGATAAGCACGGCGGCCCGCAAGCCACCGCAAGTAATGCCACAGCCCTCCCTGCGGCCCCAAGCGCCGATCTGCGGACGGAAGGCCGCTCCCGCACAGGCTGCCCGGCGGAAGGCGGCCTGACGCCTTCCCTTTTCTCTAGCCCCGGCCTTCAGGCCGGGGTTATCAGCAGAATATATCGCCAAGCCGCTTTAGCGGTTTTACTCCTTCGGCTTTAGCCCTTGCCGTCCCTGTTCGCAGGCGCAAGCCCCTGAAGGGGGCTAAAAAATGGGGGCTCTCATAGACCCAGGCGTAAACACCTGGGCTAGAGAAAAATCCAAGTCGTTCATGAATTATCCAGGTTCAGTCGTACCCTGTCGAAAAGACGCGGTTTTGAAATAGCTTCTCGCCATTCTGCCCAGAGAACTCCCCACGGATCAGCCACGCCGGTAGTACCAGGTTGCAATCTGCCGGGGCGGAATTCCCGCGAGATAGGCCAGCAGGAAAAACTGGTTGAGCAGAGTCGCGCGGAGGGGGCCGACGCTCTCCCAGCGGCGGGCCGAGGTCAGCGCCGGAATCGAAGCCGTGACAATTCGTCCCCGGCGGCGCAGTCGTCGCGCCAGCTCCAGGTCCTCCAGCAAGGGAATTTCCGAATACCCGCCGAGACTGCGAAACAGCGCGGCTTTGAGAAAGAAAGCCTGATCCCCCAGGGGAAGCTCGAGGAGCCGCGACCGCAGGTTTGCGGCTCGCTCGACCAGGCGAAGTCCCCATCCGGTCCCGTCTATTTTGAGTTCAAACGCTCCCGCCGCGACACCCGGCAAGCCTAGAATCCGGCGCACTTCATCCGCATAGCGCGGAGCCAGACGCGTGTCTGCATGGAGAAAGAGCAAGTACTCCCCCGTGGCGATATGGGCGCCGGCATTCATCTGACACGCCCGGCCCAAGGGCGCCGTTACGACGGTGGCCCCGTGGGAGCGCGCGATCTCCGCGGTCGCGTCGCGGCTTCCGCCGTCCACCACAATCAGTTCGGCATCCGGCTCTGCCGCCGCCGATGCCAAAGCGCCAGCAATCACGCCTGCTTCATTGAGCGCGGGAATAATCACGGAGATGCGGGTGTTCATGCTCGTATCAAATGCCATCAGAGTCGCGCCTGCCCTTAGCGAAGTCGAAGGGACCGCCAGGGAGTGGTGGTTAGGGAATGGGGAATGGTAAGTAGGGAATAGTGAAAAAACCGAAACAGAACCATTCCCTCTTCCCTCTTCCCTATTCCCTATTCCCTGTTCCCTACTCCCCTGCTTTCTTACGCGCGAAGCGGATGAGACCAATCAAGGCAACGGCTCCTCCCAGCAGGACCGCGAGCAACGTCCAC
>Ga0155949_1039_pt2 | contig 30176 bp, 23 predicted proteins | sample RifCSPlowO2_02_FD_107603 | JGI IMG/M metagenome (GOLD analysis project Ga0155949, IMG submission 107603) | Acidobacteria bacterium RIFCSPLOWO2_02_FULL_61_28
AAGGACGGCCCTTCGGCCGGGGTCACGATGGCGACGGCGCTGGTGTCGTTGCTGACGGGCCGCCGCGTCCGGCCCCACATGGCCATGACCGGAGAAATCACTCTGAGCGGATTGGTTCTGCCGGTGGGAGGCATCAAAGAGAAAGTGCTGGCCGCCAAGCGCGCCGGCATCACCGAAATCGCGCTCCCGCGCCAGAATGCGCCCCATGTTGAAGAAGACTTGAAGAAGGAGCAGCTCGAAGGACTCGCGCTCCATTACGTCAAGACCATGGACGAGGTGCTCTCCCTTGCCCTGGAGCCTCCGGAGCCAGCCGTCGTCGCAGACGAACCGACGGCGGAAGTTCCCGAAGCTCTAGTTTCTGGCGATATCTCTATGGTTCAAAACACCGGCATGCCGCAGGCTGCTTTTCCGATGAATTCGTAAAGCGCATCGGAGACGGGAGCCATGACCGTGGCCGCGCGGCTGTCGCGGAAAAAGCGCTCCACGCCAACATCCTTGCGGAACGCCGCCCCCCCGCAGACCCGCATGGCCAGGTCATGCACTTCGAGCGAGGTCTCGGCGCCCGCCACCTTCGACTCGAGCACGCGCAGCACGGCGTCCTCCCGTTGCTGCTCGATCGCATCCAGCGCGTCGAGAAGGAACCCTCCCACCAGGTCTATTTTCACCCGCATTTTTGCGATATGCCCCCGGACCTGCGGAAGGTCGGCTATCTTGGAGCCGTCGTAAGAGTATTGGGAATTTGTCACGTGGTGGACAGCGCGAGCGAACGCGCCTTGCATCATTCCCAAGGAAACCGCACAGTTTTGCAGACTGAAGTAGGGCATTACGGTCCCCATCATCACATCGAACCCTTTGCCGTCCTCGCCCAGGCGGTTCGACTCGGGAATCAGGACGTCCCGGGCCGTGATCGGGGCCGAACCATTTCCGCGCAATCCGAGTCCGTCGAAGGGCTTGGGGATCGTAAGGCCCTTCGCGTCCGCGGGCACGGCCCAGATCGTGCTCAAGCCTTCCGCAGCAGCGGGTTTGCTCGACCAAACATAGAAGTCGCATTTTCCCGCCGACGTGATCAGTTGCTTGGTGGCGTTCAGCCGAACGCCGTCCGGTTTTTTCTCCGCAGTGCTGACGGGCACCCAGAAATGGCTGCGGGACCCGGTCTCGGAGAACGCCAGCGTGGTCAGCTTCCCTCCCTCGGCAACGGCTTTTCGGATGCTCTCCGTGCCGTGTTGTTCGATCACGGCAGTCGCAGCGTAATGCATCATGACGATCATGGCGGTCGAAGGACACTCGCGGGCGAGCCGTTCCGCCACGGCCACGGCGGCGCGAAGTCCCTGGCCTTGCCCTCCCACCTTCTTTGCGCTGACGAGTCCAAGCAGGCCGGCTTTCCGCAGGGCTTCGATATTCTCTTGCGGAAACCGGCCTTCTTTGTCAACCGTTGCCGCCAGCGGTTGGATTACTTCGCGGGCGATCGTGTCCGCCGCTGTCAGAAATCGTGATCCTTCTGCATCCAGCTTCCAATTATTGCTCATTGCATTTTCCTTTCTGCTCGGTTAGAAATCGCAAAATTGGTTCCAACCGCGTATCGTGCCTGTTGGGACTGGTCGTCACCGCGCTGATTTTGGGAACGACCCTTTTCTGTATTCCTTGATTTGGGAAACGGCCGCCGGTCGCTTACGAATGAAGCGTTCAGGTGAAGCCCGCAGGAAGACCGCACTGAGTGTTTACCGCCATATTGTGGGATGAGTGTATCACATGTTTCGCGGAGGCAACGCTATTTTCCTGGAGGCACGCCAGCGCCGGGAATGCTGCATCCGTTTTCTACAAGCTATGGCAAAACCAGTTTTGAGCTGTTGTCAGGGCACAGTTTCAACCGTGCCGTAAAGCATGTGGAATCAATCTCTCTTCCCTACGGCTTTAGCCGCCGAGGGACAAACCTCAGGGGCTGAAGCCCCCCAGCGCGGCCGACTTTTTCGGCATGGCTGAAGCCATGCCCTGACGGTCCTTCACAGGAGGTTAGGCAACAGCTCTTAGCTCACTTGTCCAAACGACCCACGGCGTTGCAGCCATTTGGCTGTCTCCAGCACGGGCGTGATCGTGGCGGCCAAGACAACGACCATGCCCCACTCGGCCCCCGACAGGGTCTGTGTGCCGAACATTTTCTGGAGGAGCGGGACGTGCACAATCAAAGCGAGCAGCAACAGCTCCCATAGGATGGCCAAATTCAGCCATTTGTTGGCGAAGGGGCGGCGGAGCACCGAATGCCGGTCGGAGCGGTAGTTGTAGGCTTTGAAGAACTCGATCAGGACGAGCGAGACGAAGATCAAGGTCTGCGCCTCGGCCACGCTGCGCCCGGAGTCGAGCGCCCAAACAAACAGGTTCAGGTTGATCAGCGCGGACCACAGCCCGCCCACGGCGATGAGGCCGATGACGGGGCGCGTAAAGATGCCGCTGCGCGGATTGCGCGGCGGGCGGCGCATGAGGTCGGGCTCGGGCGGGTCCACGGAGAGGGCCAGCGCGGGCAGGCCGTCGGTGGCAAGGTTGACGTAGAGGATTTGCACCGCCGTCAGCGGCAGCGGCAGCCCGGCGAGCGAACCGCCGGCGATCAGAACGATCTCCCCGAAGTTTGAGGAGAGCAGATACATCAGATATTTCTTGATGTTGCCGAAGATGCGCCGGCCCTCCTCGACCGCCGCCACGATGGAGGCAAAATTGTCATCGGTCAGCGTCATGGCGGCGGCTTCTTTGGTCACGTCCGTGCCGGTGATGCCCATAGCGATCCCGATGTCGGCCTTCTTGAGCGCGGGGGCGTCATTGACCCCGTCACCCGTCATGGCCGTAATGTAGCCTTTCTTTTGGAGGGCGGTGACCACGCGCAGCTTATGGGCCGGGGAGACGCGGGCGTAAAGCTCAATCTGTTCCACCTCGCGTTCAAATTCAGCCTGGCTCATGGCTTCCAATTGCTGCCCGGTGACGACGCGCCCGGTTTTGAGCAGTCCCAGCTCGCGGGCGACCGCGCGGGCGGTGAGCGGATGGTCTCCGGTAATCATCACCACCTTGATCCCGGCCTGTTCGCAAGTCTGAATGGCGGCCTTGGCCTCGGGCCGGGGCGGGTCCATCATTCCGACCAACCCCAAAAACGTCATGTCGCGGTCGGCGTCCTCGAAACTTGCGTCCGGCTTGTGCGCCACAGCCAAAACCCGCAGCGCATCCTCCGCCATCCGGTGCGCCGCCTCCAGAATCGTCTGCTTGCCGGCGGGGTCGAGCGGGATGGCCCCCTGGTCGGTCAGCCAGCGTGCGCAGGAATCGAGAATGATCTCCGGCGCGCCCTTGGAGCAGGCCACCGTCCCTTCGGGAGTGGCGAGAGTGGCGGGAGTGGCGTGCAGGGTGGTCATGCGCTTGGTTTCCGAAGTGAACGGGATTTCGTTGACGCGGGGGAATTGCGCCTCCATTTCCGCTTTGCTCAAGCCGGCTTTGGCGGCGGCCACCACCAACGCGCCCTCCGTCGGATCGCCTTTGACGCGCCAGTGGTCGTCGGGACCGGTGCGAACCAGATGCGCGTCGGAAGCCAGCAATGCGGCGCGCAACAGCAACAGCACCGGCTCAGGAAGCTCCACCTCCACCCCGCCCTGGAAAAACCCGCCGCGCACCTCATAGCCCGCGCCGGAAATCTCCCATACGCGCCCGGCGGCGAAAATCCGTTGCGCCGTCATCTCATCCTTCGTCATTGTGCCGGTCTTGTCTGCGCAGATCACCGAGGTACTGCCCAGCGTTTCCACGGCCGGGAGGTGGCGCATCAGGGCGTGGCGCTTGACCATCCGCTGCACCCCCATGGCGAGCGAGATGGTCACCACGGCGGGCAGCGCCTCGGGAACGACCGCGACCGCGAGGGCAATGCCGAAAATAAACATTTCATGGAAGGGTTGGCCGCGAAATACGCCGAGCGCAACGATGATGCCCACGACCACGACCGCCGCGCGCGCCAGCGTCCGGCCGACCTTGTCCAGGTTCTCCTGCAGCGGGGTCCTGCCGGTTTCGACCGTCTGCAACAGTTGCGCGATGCGGCCGAACTCGGTGCTCATGCCGGTGGAAACCACCATGGCCCGACCCCGGCCGTAAGTCACCGTGGTGCCGGCATAGGCCATGTTTTTGCGGTCGCCAAGAGATAATTGGCCGTTCTCGAGCGCGGCCGTCTGTTTTTCGACGGGGACCGATTCGCCAGTCAGCGGCGCTTCTTCGACCTGCAAATTGACCGCGTTGGTCCAACGCGCGTCGGCGGGAATCTTGTCGCCGGACTTCACGAGGATGACATCGCCCGGCACCAGGTCGCGCGCCGGGATTTCACTCTCCTGCCCATCGCGGAGCACCGTCGCCGTGAGGGCCGCCATCTGGCGCAGCGCCTCGACGGCGCGCTCGGCGCGGTATTCCTGCACAAACCCCAACAGCACGGCAAAAAGAACGATGACGGCAATGGCCACGGCTTCCACGCCATGCCCCAAAAAGCCGGAGAGCACCGCCGCAATGAGCAGAATCAGGATCAGGACATTCTTGATCTGCGCCAGGAGAATCGTCCACGGCGAGATGCGGCGGGCGGCTTCAAGTTCGTTCGGGCCATATTCTTCCAGGCGGCGGGCCGCTTCGACCCCGGTTAGCCCGGCGTGGGTGGACTTCAGGTGGGAGCTTACGGCGTCCACCGACAGGGTATGCCACGCTGGAACCGTATTATTCACCGAACGGAACGAATCAGCCGATTTAACCAAGGGTTCCATCGCATTGTCCGACAAGCTTTCCGGATGCGGGGCGAATCCTCCGGCGCCCGAAACCCAGCGTAGCATGGAAGGGCCTGATGACCCGGCTTGAATCCTCGGTAAGCTTCCGATAGATTGATCTCTGAAACTAACAGCGGGGAAGGATTGCCGTTGTCCACCTCAGCCTCCGAGCGAGACCCGAGTCCGACGAAGTTCTCCGGCCGGCTGGAAACAGCCACCGCCGTTCTGACGGGCTTGGCTACGTGCGCCATTCTCTTCTCGATTGCGGCCTCGCAGATTTTGTTGGGAGCGGCGTTGCTGGCGCTCCTGCTTTCCCGGCGTCCCATCTACTTTCCGGCACGCTTCGGACTTGCCCTGCTCGCCTTCCTGGCGTGGACGATCCTCTCTCTGGCCTTCTCGCGCGATCTTTGGGCCGGCTTTCCCCATCTCCGAAAGTTTTTTGTTTATTTCGCGGTCGTCGTTGCTTACAACGCTTACCAGGAACCGCGCCAGATATGGAGAACCACGCAGGGCATCGCTCTCGGCGGCGTCATCTCAGCCCTCTATGGGCTGGCGCAGTTCGTCCTGGATTACTGGCGACTCCGCGAACAGGGCCTGCCGTTTTATGAGAGCTACGTGGTGCATCAGATCACCGGGTTCATGAGCCACTGGATGACGTTCAGCGGCCAGTTGATGATGGTGTTGCTGCTGGTGGTTTCCGGGGCGCTCTTCGGCGGGCTCTCCCGGAGGATGCGCCTGGGCGCGTGGCTCTGCGCAGCCGTGGTCACGCTGGCCCTTCTGGCGGCCTTCACGCGGGGAGTCTGGCTGGGCGCGTTTGCCGGCGTGGCTTATCTCCTGGCTCGTTCCCAACGGCGGCTCTTGTGGCTGCTCCCGGTCGCCCTTCTGGGATTGTACCTTCTATCCCCACCTTGGTTGCAGCGGCGCAGCGAGTCCATATTCGATTTGGGGACGGATACTTCTAACCAATCTCGCGTGGTCATGTTTTGGACCGGCTTGAGGATGATTGCAGCGCATCCGTGGTTTGGCGTCGGACCGGAGCAGGTGGGCGCGGAATTCCCACTCTATAAACCGGGGGGAATGCCGCTGCCCCGGGCCTGGTATGGGCATCTCCACAACAACTTCCTGCAACTTGCGGCAGAGAGGGGTATCCCCTGCCTTTTGCTATGGTTATGGATGATATTTGAAGTGGTTTATGCAAGTCTGTCCTTCGCCCGCAGCCGTGGCGGCGAAGCGCGGACCCTGGGCCACTCGGTCATAGCCATTACCATCGGCCTGATGATCTCCGGTTTGTTCGAGTTCAACTTCGGCGATTCGGAAGTTGTGATGCTCTATCTGTTCTTGGTTTCAGTGCCGTTCGCGTGGGCTCGACTGGGGCAGCAGGCTCTCCCGGCGCCGCTCAGCCCGCAGCCTCTTCCAGCTTCGCGGCCCGGCCCAAGCGCGCTACCGCAAACCCCTTGAGACTATGCCTCCTCAGCCGGGAGAATCGGTGCCGCGAAATGAAATCAGATGGACAAGCCTGCGGCCATGAATGAGAAGCTCCGCCAGGAATTCAATCAATGGGCTCTCGACGGACGCAGCAGTGCGCTCGAAGCTCATCATCGTTGCTTTGTCGAGGACACACTACAACTGATGAACATCCAGCCCGCGGACCGCATCCTGGAAGTCGGTTGCGGGGAAGGTTGGGCAAGCCGCCGGCTGGCTTCCCTGGTCCCGGAAGGTTTGGTGGTGGGTCTGGACGTTGCGGACGAGATGGTCAGCAAGGCCCGCCCCGGCTCCGCAGCCTGTGACAACCTCTTGTTCGTTTGGGCTGACGTGGAAGCCATCCCCTGGCAAGAAAAATTCTTCAGCAAGGCGCTGTGTGTCGAGACCTTTTATTATTTGGAAAACCCCGAGAATGCCCTGCGGGAAATCTTCCGCGTTCTGTCACCCGGCGGGTCGGTTTGGATCGTCAATCATCTCTCCAAGGAAAACGAAATCACGCTCCGGTGGTTGCCGCATTTTCGAGTCCCGGTGAATCTGCTCAGCGCAGAGGATTACGGAAAGCTCTTCGAGTCGTGCGGCTTTCAGGAGTATGCTTTCCACATGATCCCGGACCGGACGCCCGATTCCGACGCCTCCTACTATCAGCATCTCACCGACCCGGACGAGCGCCGCCGCTTCCGCGAATTGGGAGCCTTGCTGATGACGGCCCGCCGCCCCGAGGAGTAAGGGGGGGCAATTCCATGCCGCGCCGGTGCGGCCCCGGCAGGGCCGACCGTGAATAGCCGCAGGTTTTAACCTGCGGAACGCGGACCCCACGGGGAAAGATCAACCCCGCATAGGGGTTGACCGGGACACCGTGATTGTCCGGCCCCCTCCGGGGCCGTGGATCACGCTTGTGAATCCGTTTCCGTAGGTTTCACCTACGGCTATTCACGGTGTTGCCCTTCGGGCAAGGGGGAACGGTCACAGTCTTCTACACCAATGCTGAAGAACGTTATATGCGAGTGGGAGCGGGCTTGCGTTGTTCGGAGATGACGATGTTGACCAGCTTGTTGGGAACGATGATGGTCTTCAAGATTTCCTGCTCGCTGACGATATGGGCGATGCGCGGGTCGGCCAGGGCCACTTCTTTGAGCTCGTCCTGGGTCAAGTCCTCCCGCACGCGGATCTTGCTGCGGAGCCGGCCGTTGATCTGGACGACGACCTCAAGCTCCTCCTCCTTGGCGAGGACGGGATCATAGGAAGGCCACGCGACGCGCAGCAAGTCCTCGGAATGGCCGAGCTGCGTCCACAGTTCCTGCGACAGGTACGGAGCAAACGGCGAGAGCAGCTTCACCATGGTTTCCAGCGTCTCGCGCACGACCGGCTTGCTGATCTGTTCTTCGGAGGCATAGAGCTGGTTGACCAGTTCCATTAACGCGGCGATGTCCGTATTGAAGTGCCAGCGCCCTTCAAAGTCGAACGTGATGCGTCGGATGGTCTGGTGGAGCTTCCGCAGGACCTTGCGGTCTTCTGCGGAGATTTCTGCCGAGCCGATCGGGGCCGGCGGAACGCCTTTCAGTTCCGAGATATGCCGGCTGGCGAACCGGTAGACGCGCGCCAGGAACTTGTAGATTCCCCCGATTCCCTCATCGTTCCACTCCAGGTCTTTTTCCGGTGGAGCGGCGAACAGGACGTACATCCGCGTCGTATCGGCGCCGTATTTCTCGATCATGTCGTCCGGGTCCACCAGGTTCCCCTTGGACTTTGACATGGCGGCTCCGTCCTTGAGCACCATCCCTTGGGTGAACAGGCGGGCAGCCGGCTCGTCGGTCTCGGTCAAGCCGAGGTCTCGGATCACCTTGGTGAAGAACCGCGAATAGATCAGGTGCAGGATGGCGTGCTCAATTCCGCCAATGTATTGGTCAATCGGGAACCAATATTTCACCGCCGCGGAGTCCACGGGAGACTCTGCATACCGCGGATTGGGATACCGGAAGAAGTACCAGGACGAATCCACGAACGTGTCCATGGTGTCGGTTTCCCGTTCCGCCGGGCCGTTGCAACGCGGGCAGGTGGTGTGCAAAAACTGAGCCGCTTCGCGCAGAGGCGAGTGCCCCAAGCCGGTGATCTGCACGTTTTCCGGGAGCAGGACCGGCAATTGTTCGTACGGGACGGGGACGGTCCCGCACTTGGCGCAGTAGATCACAGGGATCGGCGTGCCCCAATACCGCTGGCGGGAGATACCCCAGTCCTTGAGCCGATAGGTGATCTCCGTTTTCCCAAAGCCTTTCTGAGTGGCATCGGCCGCCATTTTTCGGAGCGCATCTTCCGAGGAGAGTCCGCTGTACGTCCCGGAGTTCACCAACACTCCGTATTCGGTGTAAGCCGTCTCCATCCGCCGGGCATTGAGGTCGTGCTGCGGGTTCTGGATGACCACCTTGATCGGCAGCCGATATTTCTGTGAGAACTCAAAGTCGCGCTGATCGTGCGCCGGAACGGACATTACGGCTCCGGCGCCGTATTCCATCAGCACAAAGTTGGCGACCCAGATGGGGACCTGCTCGCCATTGTAGGGGTTGGTGGCAAAGCGTCCCAGGAAAATGCCTTCTTTTTCGGCCTGCACCGCTGCGGGCACCGGCCGACGGCCCTGGAGCTGGCGGATTCTCGCCAGAATGTTCGCGCCGCCTGCCATCCCCTGGAGCAGCTTCTCGATCAAGGGATGCTCGGGGGAGAGGACGACCGCGGTGGCTCCGTAGATCGTGTCCAGCCGGGTCGTAAAGATCGTAATCGAATCCTCCAGGCCGACGACTCGGAACTGGATTTGCGCGCCGATGGATTTGCCGATCCAGTTCCGCTGCATGGCCAGGACGCGCTCCGGCCAGTTGCCGAGCTGGTCCATACCCTCGAGCAGTTCATCGGCGTAGGCCGTCGTGCGGAAGAACCATTGTTCCAATTCCTTTTGCTCGACCGGCGTTCCTTCGTGGCGCCAGCAGCATCCGTCCACGACCTGCTCGTTGGCGAGCACGGTCTGGCAGGATGGGCACCAGTTCACCCGGCTCCGCTTCCGGTAGGCCAGTCCCCGCTCGAGCATTTTCAGAAACAGCCATTGGTTCCAGCGATAGTATTCCGGGTCGCAGGTGGCCAGTTCCTTGGTCCAATCATAGGTAAACCCGAGCCGGAGGAATTGCCGCTTCATGTAGGCCATATTGTCCACGGTCCACTGGCGGGGATGGATGCCGTGCTTGATGGCGGCGTTTTCGGCAGGCAGCCCGTAGGCGTCCCAGCCCATGGGGTGCAGCACGTTGAAACCGCGCATATATTTATGGCGGGCCAGGGCGTCTCCGATGGAGTAATTTCGGACGTGCCCCATGTGCAGACGGCCGGAAGGATAGGGGTACATCTCCAGGACATAGTACTTGGGCTGGTCGGCGCGAGGGACCGCGACCAAATCCGTCCGGTCGAGCCAGGCTTTCTGCCACTTCTCTTCGATTGCCTTGTGGTCAAAACTCATTGCTACCAGTTTACCTTAACAGCGTGTTCCTGATTCCAACAGCGTGCCCAGGAGCGATTGCTCCGCAGGGCGGGGCTGGACGCGTGCGGCGCGTCCGTGCCGCTTGAACCGCGCGGTGATGCCCTCCGGGTCCCGCAGCGAGCGGAGAACACGGAGGTTGCGCCGGTCGTCGCCCGGCTTCTCAATCGGGGTCTCTAAAATAAAAACTTTTTTCCGCAACAGGGGGTGATTCACGATCCGACGGAAGCCTTCCCGTCCGATCCCGCCCCGGCCGATGTGCTCGTGACGGTCTCGATGCGACCCCAGCGGCGCGCGCGAGTCGTTGGCGTGGATCACTCGAACCCGCTCCAGGCCGACGGTCTTGTCCAACTCGGCGAGCATGGTTTCCAAACCCGGGGGCGAAGCAATGTCCATCCCGGCGGCGAAGCAGTGGGCCGTGTCAATGCAACAATCGGCGGGCAGCCCCTCCAGCAGCGCCAGAATGTCCCGCAACTCCGCAAAACTTCCGCCCAGGGTGTTTCCCTGGCCGCAGGTGTTCTCGACCAGCAGCCGCACTCCTTCGGGAGGGGTCTCTTGCATCGCCTCCCGAATCGAGTGAGCGAGCGTCCGAATCCCCTCCGCTGCTGAACTGTCTCGATAGCTTCCAGGATGCAGGACCAGATATTCCGCCCGGAGCGCCGCCGCTCGCCCGATCTCGCCTCGAAAGGCATCGAGCGACCGCTTCCGCAGAGTCCGGTCCGGAGAGGCCAAATTGAGCAGATAGTTGGCGTGGATCACCAGGGGATGGAGATTATACTGGCGGCGGAGGCGCGCCACGGCGGCCAGTTCCTCCGCCGTCGGCTGGCGGGGCTTCCACATGCGGGGATTGGTGGAGAAAATCTGGAAGGCGGTGCAGCCCAGCTCATGGGCCTTTTCCACAGCCTGCGCGAGAGAACCGGCGATCGAGGTGTGCACCCCGACCCGCCAGCAGGTAGGTATTTCCGTATCTGTTGCCGCCTCGTTCACATGGGTCATCCGGTGGCCCTGGCTGCGCTGCCAAAACGCCAGAATCTATAATAGCAGAGCGATCCCAAGCGGGTCAACCATCGGTCGTCGTCTCCTCTTCCCCTCGGCATTCCCCCTCGAAGCGAAGCCCAGTGGCGGCGCGCCTTCGGCAGCCGCTTGCACATTTCGGTTGTACCTCTTGCGTCCTAGTCATATAATACTCGCTTTTGATTTGGGAGGAGTCGGAGCGGGTGCCCCGAGGAAATTGATGAACCCGGGGGTGCTCACGGCGAGTATACGCGAGTGCTGTCACAGGCAGATTGATCTGTGCGGGCACTCTACCAGGAATTTCGTCCGGCGGAAGGCGGCGTGCGGCGCGGCAGGGCGGCACCAGCCCGGAAGCGTATTACAGACACGCATTACAGAAACGCATTACAGACAAAGGAACAGCCCTTATGATGGTAGGCGTACCAAAAGAAACGGTTCCCGGCGAACGGCGCGTGTCGCTTGTTCCGGACCATGTGGCCGGTCTGACGAAGGCAGGCGTGGACGTGTGTATCGAACCCGGCGCAGGCGTCGCGGCTGGATTTCCGGATTCCTATTATGTGGAGAAGGGGGCGCGCCTGGAAACCGATGTGCTCGCCAAGGCCGACATTCTGCTCAAAGTCCAGCCACCCACCCTTGAGGAAATTGGGAAACTGAGAGAAAGGTCCCTCCTGATCGGTTTTCTTTATCCGTACTCGAATGGCGCGGGAATCCTGGCACTGGCCGGACGCAAGGTCACCGCGTTTTCCATGGAGCTGATGCCGCGGATCACGCGCGCCCAGGCGATGGACGCTTTGAGCGCCATGAGCACCATCGGGGGTTACAAAGCAGCTCTGCTGGCGGCCGGCCGCCTGCCCAAGTTTTTCCCTCTGCTCATGACGGCGGCGGGAACGATGTTCCCGGCGCGGGTCTTCATCATCGGCGCCGGCGTTGCGGGGCTGCAAGCCATCGGCACGGCCAAGCGGCTCGGCGCGGTGGTCGAAGCCTACGACACGCGCCCCGCCGTAAAAGAGCAGGTGGAGAGTGTCGGCGGGAAGTTCGTCGAGATGGCGTTGGAGACCAAAGGCGCCGAAGAAAAGACCGGGTACGCCAAGGCCCAGTCGGAAGAGTTTTATCAGAAGCAGCGGGAATTGATGGCGCGGCACGTGGCGACTGCGGATGTGGTCATTACAACGGCGCTGGTGCCCGGCCAGCGCGCTCCGGTCCTGATCACCGAGGACATGGTGCGGAAGATGCAGCCTGGTTCCGTCATTGTGGACTTGGCCGCCGAGCAGGGCGGAAACTGCGAACTCACCGAGCCGGGCCAGGAGGTCGTGCGGCACGGGGTCACCATTCTCGGTCCCTTGAATCTCCCGAGCACGATGCCGTTCCACGCCAGTCAGATGTACTCCCGCACCGTCTCCAATTTCCTGACCTTTCTTCTGAAAGAAGGGAAGGTGGCGTTGGACCTGAGCGACGAGTTGGCGCGAGGCCCGCTGGTCACGCATCAGGGTGAGGTCGTGCACGAAACGGTGAAAGCCGCCTTGAAGCCCGCGCCCCGCTCCTAAGCACGCCGGCGACGAGGAAGGACTCTCGAAAGGTTTATCGAATGACACTGGAACTGGAAATCGGGCTTTACATCTTCATGCTGGCCGGGTTCCTCGGCTATCACGTCATTACCCGCATCCCTCCTCTGCTGCATACCCCGCTCATGTCGGCCACCAACGCGCTGTCAGGAATCTCCCTGGTCGGTTCCCTGGTGGTCGCCGGCGCCAATTTCGACTCCTTGAGCAACCTGTTCGGATTCATCGCCGTGGCCTGTTCTTCGACCAACGTGGTCGGCGGGTTTCTGATCACGGACCGCATGTTGGCGATGTTCAAGACGGGGAAGCAGCTCGCCGGGAAAGCGGGCCGGTCCGAATCCCGGAGTCGAAAGACGACGGGTTGGGTCCTGGTCGGCGCGGGCGTGATCGCCTTGATCTATTGGTTTCAGGATGTAAAGGCATACCTGGATGCGCATGGCTTCACCCAGGCTATGAGCTTTTTCTATATTATTTCGGCGGTCCTGTTCATCCTCGGACTGAAAGGGCTGTGCTCACCCAAGTACGCCCGGATGGGAATGTGGGCGGCGGCGTTCGGAATGGTCATGGCCGTCCTCGGCACTTTGTTTCATCCCGCGATCGTGGCCTACCGGGGGATTCTGGCCGGACTTGCGATCGGGACATTTGTGGGCGGGAGCCTGGGGTTGTATGTTCCGATGACCGCCGTGCCGCAGCGGACCGCGTTGTCCCACTCGCTCGGAGCCTTGGCTGCCACCTTGATCGGCGTTTCCGAGTACATCCGGCACGGCAACGAAATCGGGCGGGTCATGATGACCGCGCTGGGGTTCGAGGTCATCATCGGCGGACTGACTTTTACCGGCAGTCTGATGGCCGCCGGAAAACTCCAGGAGCTCCTTCCGGGCCGCCCCATGACTTACAAGGGCCAGAACGTTTCCAACTTTGTATTGCTGGGCATCGTTCTCATCAGCTTCGCAAGCCTGATCCTGGTGCCGCGTCCCACGCCCGTCTTCTACCTGATGGTCGGCCTGTCCTTGGTGTTCGGGTTCCTGCTGGTGATCCCCATCGGGGCGGCAGACATGCCGGTGGTCATTGCCTTGCTGAACTCCTATGCCGGCCTCGCCGACGCTGCGATGGGATTTGTACTGGCTAACCGCATCCAGATCATTACGGGGTCGCTCGACGGGACCTCCGGGTTCCTGCTCGCGATGCTGATGTGCCGGGCGATGAACCGCTCCGCGACCAACGTCTTGTTCGGCGCGTTTGGGAAGGTCGCGGTCGAAGAAGCGGGGGCCGCCGCCGGCGAGGCCAAAGGCACGGTGCGCTCGATTTTCCCCGAGGAACTGTCCACTCTGCTCGATAGCGTCCGAAACGTCATCGTAGTTCCCGGCTACGGGATGGCCGTGGCGCAGGCCCAGCATGCCGTCAGCGAACTGGCCGATATCCTCGGCAAGCGCGGCGTGGATGTCAAGTATGCGATCCACCCCGTGGCCGGCCGGATGCCGGGGCACATGAACGTGCTGCTGGCCGAGGCCGATGTTCCCTATGACAAGTTGTATGAGATGGAGCGAATCAATCCGTACTTTCCCGAGACCGACGTGGTCCTGGTCATCGGCGCCAACGACGTCACCAACCCCGCGGCGCGTTCGAACAAGAGCAGCCCGCTGTATGGAATGCCCATCCTGGAGGTGGACCGGGCGAAGGCGATTGTCGTCCTCAAGCGCAGCATGCGCCCCGGCTTTGCCGGAGTGGACAATGAGCTGTACTACAATCCGAAATGCATGATGATGTTCGGGGACGCCAAGGACAGCCTCGGCAAGCTCATCATGGCACTGCATTCCTAGCGGCGGGCGGGGATTCCGGCAGGCCAAGGAACTAGAGCATTTTCAGCATTGTTATAGAGTATGTGGGGACGTCAGGGCACGACTTCAGTCGTGCCGTAAAGCGTTCCAATCAACTCCCCTTCCTTGCGGCTTCAGCCGCTGAGGGACGTACCTCAGGGGCTAAAGCCCACCGCAAAAGAGGCTTCATTTCGGCATGGCTGAAGCCATGCCCTGACGAGATCACTTCACTCCACACTAACTCTGAAAATGGTTTAGCCCGGGTATCTCCCCGTGATGTAGGAGCTCAATTGGTTGATGGTTTCCTCCTGCGCGGAGATGACCCACTTCACAATGTCTCCGATGGAGAGCATCCCCACCACCGTTTTCCCGTCCACCACCGGAAGATGACGGATGCGACTGTTTGTCATGATCGCCATGCAGTCTCCGACCGTGTGTTTCGGAGTAACGGAAACCACCGGGCTGCTCATGATTTCCTGGATTTGGGTGTCCTGGGAAGACTTGCCTTGCAGGATCACTTTCCAGGCGTAGTCGCGCTCGGAGACGATGCCGAGGAGCCGGCCCTCCGACATAACCAGGAGCGCTCCGATCCGTTTTTCGGCCATCAGTGCAATCGCGTCAAAGACGATGGCCGTGGGTGGGAGGTGCCATACCTGGGGACTTTTTTCTCGCAGTAGCAGACCAATTTGATCGTGCAGTTCCATAATGGTTTGGACCTTCCAGCCGGGCCGGAAGCCTCCTTTCTATTTCGTTCCCCGCACACCCAACCCGGAACGGCACCCCGCGCGTCCCCATAGTCTAGTACCCGGTGCGGCGAGAATCAACCAGAATCAACAGGTTCCCTAAGAGCCGGCGGGTAAGCGCACAACTGCTTGACACGAATGGATGAATCTTGTAGATTGGCTTCGGCATTGGCGGAAACAGATCCGGAAACACGAGACGGGCAGGATACGCCTTCCGAACGGGAGGGGGCCCCTTGAGGAATGAAAGCGGAGCGAGGCGGTTGGCAGCCGCACGGGCAGTTTCCTTGCTGCTGGTAGCCGTGTTTTCATTTCATCTCAGCCGGTTCTATCTTGCCATTCCCGCCTGTTCGCACCACACGCCGGATGGCAATGCTCTCCAGCATTGTAAGGACACGCCCAGCGGTTTGGGCATGAAGCGAGCCGAGCTGGGCGGGTTACCCCCGGCGGTCTCGCAGCCAGCGCTGGAAACAGGCTGGAGTCAACTTCCTGCTTCTGCCGATCTCGCGCACGACATCTCTATTCCTCCTCCGTTCCACCCTCCGAGAAGCCTCCGTTAATCTCGATCGCGTTCTTCCCTGAACCGCCGGATATCCTTGCGATGCGGAGCCTGCCGATCGCGGCAGCCGGCACGCTTGAATCAGCGCGGAGAGGACGGCGCGACAAGTCTACCCGTGACACCGCTACGGTGTTCGAAAGCGCCGTGGGCTGGATAATTGAAGCTATAATAGGAGAAACTATCATGGACGTCGGGGTCAGGCCGGGCGGGAATCACACGCTGCTCGGAGTGTTGTTGATTTGCTTCGCTCCCATGCTTTCGGCGCAGACAACCGGAACGATTTCGGGAGTCGTGACGGACGTCTCGGGCGCGGTGATGCCGGGGGTTGCCGTTCAGGCGATCAGTCAGCCAGGCAGAACTGTGCAGAATGCCGTCACGGATGATAGCGGCCGGTATCGGATCGAGGGCCTGACGACCGGCTCCTACGAACTGTCGTTTGGACGGGAAGGATTCGAGACCGCCCGAAAGACATTGCTGTTTACCACGGAATCTGCAGTTCTGGACGTGACTCTGGGGCTGTCAGGCTTGTCCACGACGATCGTCGTGAGAGAAGTTGCCGGGACGGTGGCGGATATTACCGGAAAGACGACCGCTTCCCGGATGGACATTCCGGACCGGGAATTGCCTGTGCAGGTCAGCTCCATCCCGCAGCAGGTTTTGGTGGAGCAGGGCGTCAACGACATGGTAACCGCGCTGCGCAACGCTTCCGGTGTGTCGGCGGTCCGCAAGTGGGGAATGTACGACTATTACACCATTCGCGGCTTCCACGTCGGCGACCGCGGGACCGACGTGCAGTTGGTGGACGGCATGCGCCTGGAAGGGAACCGGTTCAGCACGCAACTCAATAACGTCGAGCAGATTGACGTGCTGAAGGGACCCAGTTCCATCCTCTACGGCGGGCAGGCCCTCGGCGGAGCCATCAACATCATTCGTAAGAAGCCGCAGGCGGAGCGTTTGTACGAGCTGTTCTATCGCGGCGGGCGATTCAACACCCATCAGGTAGGCGGCGGGGCGACGGGCCGGGTGTTCGGGTCGAACCGGCTGCTCTATCGCACGGACGTGAGCTACGAAAACAGCAGCGGCTGGCGCGAGGCCGGCGCGCGGCGGTTGAACGTTACTCCGGTCTTGAGCTGGTTCGTCACCGACCGCATCCGGCTCGCCGTGCATCAGGCCTTCAACCGCGACGATTTCGACGGTGACGCGGGGGTTCCCGTGGGCGTTCTGGATGTTCCGGGCTTCGATTTGAGCCGCCGGTTCAACACCCCGCAGGACTTCGCCCGGCTGCGCGACTCGCAGACCCAGCTTCTCTTCAGTGTGGACCTCTCGAGCAACTTCAAGCTCCGCAATAGCTTTTTCTACCGCTGGACGAACGACCAATACTTCACCGCGGAAGGTCTGAGCTACGTGCCGAGGCTGAATCAGGTGAATCGCGAGTTTCTTTACTTCCAACATCACCGGCGCCCCGTGCAGAATCAGACCGATGTAACAGGCCGCTTCGACCTTTTCGGGATGAGGCATACATTCTTGATCGGGTACGAATACGAAGATTTCTTCAACATCACCGACCGAAGCACCTCGCGCAGCGTCAGCACGACGCCGGTCAATTTGACGACCTTTGCCGAGACGCACGTCTTCTTTCCGGAGGATTTCCCCCTCAGCCGCGCGGACTATTTCTCCAACCGGTACCACGCTTTCTTCTGGCAAGATCAGATCGCACTCACGAACCGGCTCAAGATCAACGTCGGCGGGCGGTTGGATGACTACCTGCGCCGCGCGCACAATGACCCTTGGGCTAACGGGCAGCGTGTCAGCCGGGGTCCGGAACAACGCCGGAGTCAGACGCCGTACACGTATCGAACGGGCGTGGTGTACACCCTCACCGAAGGGCAGGAGGCCTATTTTGGCGCAGCGAGCGCCTTCCGGCCCGTCGAAACCGTTCCCGCAGACGGTCGGGAATTAGAGCCGGAAACCGGCCGGAGCTATGAGATCGGTCACCGCTGGCGGGGCTTGAATGGGCGGTTCACTGTCAATTCGGCTCTGTATCGCATTGTGCGCAACAACGTCGTGATTGCCCTCGGCAATCAACGGTTCGACCAGGCCGGCCAGCAGTCCTCGAAAGGGGTTGATCTCGACATCAACGGCGAAATCGGCCGGGGCATTCGTCTCGTCGCAAACTACGGATATACGCTGCCGCGTTTCGACAAATACTTTGAATCCAACGGCACACTCGACTTGAGCGGATTCCGCCCGCAGTTCACGCAACGCCATGCCGCAAACCTCTGGATCACCCGAAGCTGGAAGTCAGGGCTGACTGCCAGCGTCGGCACGAGATATCTCAGCTCGGTATTCACGGATAACGCGAACACCATACGCCTGGGCGGCTGGACCACCTTCAGCGGCGCGCTCGGCTTCCGGCGAAGTTTTTACGATTGGAGCTTGAACGCGGAAAATCTGTTCAATCGCCAGCGTTACTTTGTCGCCCAGATCAACAGCAACCAAGTTTATCCGGGCGCTCCGATCAACGTCTTTACCAAATTAGTTTTTCGGTTCCGCTGATGTCGAGAACCACCACCATCCTGCGCAAGTACTCCATCCTCATCCATCGCTGGATGGGCGTGGCGTTTTGTGTCCTGTTCGCTGTCTGGTTCGTCTCCGGAATCGTGATGATGTACTGGTACTACCCGGAGGTGACCGCGGCCGGACGCCTGGCGCGTTCGGCGCCGCTGGACGCCTCCCGGATCAATGTTTCCCCGGAAGAAGCATACGGCCGCCTGGAACTCACGGGGTCGCCCAGCCGGGTGCGGATCAACCTGCTCGACGGGCGGCCCGTCTATCGCTTCCACTATGGCGCGGATCAATTCGTGGCCTATGCGGATGACGGCGAGCCGTTCACAGAGATACCGGCGGGGATGGCGCTGCGTATCGCCTCCGCCTGGACCGGCCAGCCATCGAGCGCCGCGAAGTTCCGGGGAGCGATGACCGAAGAGGACCAGTGGACCGTGAACCAATCGTTTCGGCCGCTCCGGCCCCTGTTGAAATACTCGTGGCCGAACGGCGAAGAAGCGTATGTCTCGCAAGTAACGGGCGAAGTCGTCCAGCACACCACGCGCGGCTCGCGGATGGGCGCGTATTTTGGCGCCATCCCGCACTGGCTCTATTTCACGCCGCTCCGCAAAGAAAGGGAGTTGTGGGGGCAAGTCGTGATCTGGTCCTCGGGGATCGGAGCGATCATGACGATCTTCGGGATCGTCGTCGGAATCTGGCTCTATTCGCCATCGAGGAAACGGTATCGCTTCCCGGACGGCGCGTCGAGTATCCCCTATGCCGGGCAAAAGCGCTGGCACACTATGCTGGGGCTGATCTTTGGCCTGTTCGCGTTTACCTGGACTCTGAGCGGGATGTTGTCCATGAGTCCCTTTGCCTGGCTGGGCGGAAGAGCCGTGCCCGATCTGGCGGCGGCGCTCCGTGGCGCGGAGTGGCAACCCGGTCCCTTCTCCGCCGAGCATCCCCGCGACGCCCTCGCGAAGGTCGCATCGCAGCTCCGTGTGAAGGAACTGGAGCTCGCATTCTTTGCCGGGGAGCCGGTGTACCTGGCGACGGAAGCGCCCCAACGCTCGCGCATCGTCCCTTTGGGGGGAACACCACAGGAGGACCTCGATCCGGGGCGCGTGAGGGAGGTCCTTGCGATGGCCGCCCAGCCTCACTTGCTGGCCGAAGCCCGCGTCGTCCGGCAATACGAGAGCTACTACATTGATCGCGACCATGGATTGCCCTTGCCGGTTCTCTTCGCGCGACTGGATGATCCGGAAAACTCCATGTACTATGTGGACCTGCGAACCGGGCGGATCGCGCAGAGCTACGGCGCGGGAGGCCGCTGGAACCGGTGGCTCTACCACGGACTGCACTCGATGGACCTGCCGTGGCTCTATCGGCACCGTCCGGCGTGGGATATTGTCGTGCTGACGCTCATGCTCGGCGGAACCGCGATCTGCATTACCGCCGTGGTGATCGGGTGGCGGCGGCTGCGGCGAAAGCTGGCCATGCGGGCGGCGCGTGCGATGTATTCGTCCGCGTCATCGGGACCAAAGGAATTGTCTTCGATGCCGCTCGGAACCGAACGGTGATAGGCGTCCGATCCATGATTGCTCTCAAGCAGTCCGTTTCCGACGGCGGCGACAGGAAAGAAAGGCGGGAAAGTTACCTCGTATCCACAAGGCAATTGACAGAAAGTGAGGGGAGCGCCCATGAACGATCTATTATTTGAATTCGGCGAGTGGCTTGAAACCACGCCCTGGTCCCATGCCATGGACTACTCGGTCCACATCTTCCCGATGGTTTCGGCGCTCCACTACTTCAGTGTTTTCCTGGTCGTCGGAACGGTCGTGGCTCTTGACCTGCGGTTGTTGGGACTCGCAGGGCGCCGTCAGTCAGTTACCCAAGTCGCCGAACAGCTCTACCCCTGGATATGGACCGGCTGTGGCCTCGCTTTGCTCAGCGGGTTTCTGATGTTCTCGCCCGGGGCCGGCGAACTCTTCCTGACGCTGTTTTTCAAACCCAAGCTGGTCTTTACAATACTGGCTGTCGTTTCCGTCGTCGTGATCCAACGAGGCGTTCGCAAGTGGGACCAGCAGCCTGCCACACCGATCCTGGCAAAATTGGCGGCCGTCATCTCGCTGGCGCTATGGATCGCCGCCCTGTTCACGTCGGTCGAGGTAGGACAGTTTGTCGGTTTTTGACAGGCATCCATCCAGGGTCCAGGTCCGGGAACCCGGTGGAAGGCCCGCAAGAAATGAGTCGCAGCCGGGGGGCAGAGAGGTGGCTCCGGACAGCAGAACGAGAAGGCCGCGGAGGCCGGGCCATTGGCCTCCGGCGTAGGGGATGCCGGCGGACTAATTGGGCTAAGCGGAAGGGAGGTCTACGCGAATGCAGACGTTGTTGTCTCTCGGGCAGTGGCTGGAAAGTACGTCATTTGGGACTTTTGTCCGGAACACGCTTTGGGGATACCCCTACGTCCAGCTCATCCATTTTACCGGATTGTCCCTGTGGGTCGGGACGATTGCGGCGGTGGATTTGCGTCTGATGGGTCTCGCGGGACGGCGCCATTCTGCCGCGGAACTCGCCGACCAGCTCCTTCCCTGGACGTGGACCGGTTTGGGCATCGCGGTCCTGGGCGGCATCCTTCTGTTTTCAGGGATTGCCACGTCGTATGTCCAAAACGCTGCCTTTCAGGTCAAGTTTCCGCTGGTGTTGCTGGGGATCGCGTATCACGTGGTGATCCAACGGAAGGTGGGCAAGTGGGGACAGTCGCTGGTCACACCGCCGGTTGCCAAACTCGCAGGCTTCACCGAGTTCGTACTGTGGTTCGCCATCGTTACCGCGGCAGTGTATATCCCAAACTATTGACCTCGGGATCAAGCGGCAGGTTTCACGGCCTCGATGGTCGCCGAAACAACGTAGTCCTCGACACGGCGCCCCGGCGCCCATTCTCGGATGACCGCGCGGCTCTCGTCTTTGGGCGCGATGCGGATTTGCCGGAAGCCCGCCGCTTGAAGCATCGCTTCCATCTCGTCAATCGTGGCGGCTCCTCCCACACACCCCGCGCGCAGCGTTAAGTCATTGCGGATTTCGTCTGGTAACGTGGCTGTGGCAACGATGTCGGTAACCGCCAAACGGCCGGCCGGTTTGAGCACACGAAACGCATCCCGAAAGACGCCAGGCTTGTCAGGGGAGAGATTGATGACGCAATTGGAAAGAATCACGTCCACGCTCTGATCGGCGACGGGCAGGTGCTCGATCTCGCCAAGCCGGAACTCGACGTTCGTAAATCCACCCTTCTGAGCATTGGCGCGGGCCTTGCGGATCATCTCCGGTGTCATGTCCACGCCGATGACCCGGCCCGTTTCCCCCACCTGGCGCGCTGCCAGAAAGCAGTCAAACCCGCCGCCGCTGCCGAGATCGAGCACCGTCTCGCCGGGTTTGAGCGCGGCAATCGCCTGCGGGTTGCCGCAGCCCAGCCCCATGTCCGCTCCCTCCGGAACGCTCGCCACCTCTTCCTTGGAGTAGCCGATCTGCGTTGTGATCGTGCTGGCTCCCCCTCCGCAGCACGAGGTCGCCGGAGCGCAGCCGCCCCCCCCGCGCTTGGCTACTTCCGCATAGTTTTCCAGCACCGCTTGCCGAATGTCTTCGTCGTTGCCGCTCATTAGGTCACCTCTCCGCCGGATTTCTTTCTCATGTCTCAGATGCGGGGTAGCCGTTCCTGGATTCAAAAATTCCGCGCCGCGACCATATGTACAGGATGTCATCCTGAGGAGCGGAGCGACGAAGGATCTGCTTTTGATTGAGCAGATTGGGACGAGCAGATCCTTCGCGGAGTTTATCCTGAGCGCAGCCGAAGGACTCAGGATGACAGCGTAGCTTTTTCACGCCGCCGTTCACGCTTCGGTAGGTGTAGCGGCACCATCGGAGCAAGGGGTGGTTTCAGATGAGGCCCAAGTGGCGAAGCTCGTCCTCGTCCCATCCGGCGTCGGCGATCATTGCCCGCAGGGTTCCAATCGGGAAGTTGTCGCTAAGGTGGTGGTAGGCCACCACCACTCGCCGGCCATCGGGATGTCGGTAGATTCGATGGCTGCCTCGAGTCGTCCTTTGCAGGAAAAAACCGTCCGCGTGAAGGGCTCGAATGAACTGGCGCGCGGTCGTGCCGCGCGGCGTCGCTCATACATTGACCGCCACCGCAGGCGTGGGCAATTCAAGGGTGCCCAACTCGGGGTCAGTCGGGATCGGGTCGCCGGCCTCGCGTAGGTCCTCTACATATAACTCCACCGCCTCTCGAATGTTGACGAGCGCCTCTTGATAGGTGTGGCCCCAGGTATGGCATCCCTTCAGGGCAGGACAGTAGGCGTGATAGGCCTTTCGGCCGTCCTCAAACGCATCTTCCTCGACGACAACCTTGAAGATATAGGATTTCATGCCATTCCCCTCCTTGGTGCCTATCCTAGTTTACAGAAACTAGAGCCTCACTCGGAAATTTTGATTTCCGGTCAGACAGGGAGTTCCGAGTCAAATCGCTCGCCGATTTCCGGCCGAGATCCGCGCAGGAACTCGGCAGCGGTCATGCGGCGGCGGCCTTCGAGTTGGACTTCCAAGATTTGGAGTGCAGTGTTTCCGCCGCAGGCTACGAGCAATTCCTCGCGCTCGACGACCAGTTGGCCCGGCGCGACTGCATTATTTGGCTCGCTGCCCGCTCCCTTACGGTCGCGGCTCGGATGTAATTGTCCGGGCGCAGCTTTGGCCCGCCAGATTTGGAGTTTCTTGCCGCGAAAGCCCGTGTAGCAGCCCGGCCAGGGAAGCAAGCCGCGGATGCGATTGAAGATTTGCTGTGCGGGCAAATTCCAATCAATCTGCCCGTGTTCCTTCTTGAGCAGAGGAGCGCGCGAGGCGCGGGAGTTGTCTTGGGGCTGCGGGGTTAGCTTGCCCGCTTCGAGACCGTGGAGGGTTTCCAACATCAAGCCGGGTCCGGCCACGCTCAGCCGCTCCGCAAGCTCAACGGCCGTCTCTTCGGGACCGATCTCCGTCGTCCATTGCAGCAGGATGGGGCCGGTATCAAGCCCCGGGTCCATGAGCATGGTCGTGAGGCCAGTTGAAGTTTCTCCGTTGGCGATGGCCCACTGGATCGGCGCGGCGCCACGGTAGGCGGGGAGAAGCGAAGCGTGCAGGTTGACGCAGCCGAAGCGAGGCAACTCGAGCAGCCACGGCGGCAGGATTTGCCCGTAGCCGACTACGACCACAGCGTCGGGCTTGATCTCTTCGAGGAAGGCCCGAGCCTCGTCGCTCTTGATTTTCTCCGGTTGGTAGACAGGCAACTTCAGGCGGAGCGCGGCTTCCTTGACGGGCGGAGGGTGCAATTGCTGCTCCCGGCCGACCGGGCGGTCGGGCTGCGTGATGACGGCGCGAATGTCGTACCGAGCGGCGGCGAGCCGCTCGAGTGTCGGGACCGCAAACTCAGGCGAGCCGGCAAAGACGAGTTTCATCGGGAAGGAATCCACAGATTGCGCAGATTACGCAGAGACGAAAAAACCACAAACAGATCCTTCGCTTCGCTCAGGATGACATCTGTGTAATCTGCGAAATCTGCGGATCAAATACGGCTACCATTCATCCTTCTTCATCATCTTGCGGATCTTGCGCGTGATGAGTTCCCGCTTGAGCGAGCTTAGATGCGAGAGGAAGAGGCGGCCATTCAGGTGATCGGTCTCGTGGCAGAAGGCGCGGGCGAGCAGCCCTTCGCCCGTCATGGTGAACTCCGTGCCATTGCGGTCGAGCGCGCGCACGGTCGCTTTGGCGGGTCGCCGGCACTTCTCCCGAAACCCCGGAACGCTCAGGCAACCTTCTTCCTCCGTTTGCTTTCCTTCGGTGGCGATGATCTCCGGATTGACGAGTACGAGGCGGGACTTGGGGTCTTTGCCGCCGCTGGCGTCAATGACGGCGATGTGGCGCGAGATGCCGATCTGCGGCGCGGCCAGCCCGACGCCCTGCGCCGCGTACATGGACTCGAACATGTCCTCGATCAGCTTCTGCAGCTCGCCGTCAAAGACCATCACCTGCGCGGCCCTCTTCGCCAGGACTTCGTCGCCGTATTTGACGATGGGGTGGATCATGAAACGGCTATTTCTACTCCTTTCGTTGCCGTTGTTGCTGCTGAGGGCAAGAGAGGCCGCTCAGGCCGGTGCCGAAGAGCGAGAGACTCATTCGGTTTCACCAGGCTCCACAACTTCCAACAGCCGGGGTGTCTGCTCGATGGCCTCGACTTCCAAAATTTCTTCGCCTGTTGCTGCGCCTAGTTCCTTGAACCGGCGGGCGGAAATCAATACGCGCCGCTCCAGCGACCCGGTTGCCTTATTGTAGCCCTTTACGGCCACGGTTAGCCCGGACCGGATTTCCTCAAAGTGAGTGGTGAATGTTCGAATCCGATCATAGAGTTCCTTGCCCAGGGCGCTGATCTCTTGCGCATTTTTTGCGAGGCGCTCCTGTCGCCAGCCGTAAGCGATTCCCCGCAGCAGGGCGATGAGGGTCGAGGGACTTGCCAAGGACACGTTCTTTCCCCACCCATCCTCAATCAGTGCGTTGTCTTGCTGGAGTGCAACAGTGAAAAATGACTCGCCAGGAAGGTAGAGAATTACAAAATCGGGTGCATGGTCAAATTGTTCCCAATAGTTCTTTGCGCCCAGCTTGTTGATGTGGTCCCGAACCAGTTGCCCGTGCCGTGCCAGAAGAGAGGTGCGTTCTTCCTCCGTAGCAGCCGCAGCAGCGTCCAAAAAGGCTTGCAGCGGGACCTTAGCATCCACCGCGATGCGGACACCTCCGGGCAAATTAACGATCATGTCCGGACGTTGCTGACCCGTCTCGCTGGTCAGGGTCTCTTGCTCCGTGAAGTCGCAGTGCTCGGACATGCCGGCCAGCTCCACCACTCGACGCAGTTGCAGTTGGCCCCACAGCCCTCGGCCCTGTGAAGTACGAAGAGCGGCGTCCAAACTGCCTGTGACTTTTTGCAAAGTTCGTAGCTGTTCGACAAGGCCGCCGTAGGCGCTTTGGCGGGTCTTTTCCATCTCTTGGACCTGCTTTTCATACCGCTCCAGAGATTCCTTGAGCGGCTTCACCAAACCCTCGACAGCTATCTTACGAGTCTCTAACTCAGTTTCGGCTTCTGCCTGGATTTTCCCAAAAGCGCTTTTGGCCAAGTCCAGGAAAGCTTGGTTGTTGCTCTGGAGCGCCTCCGCCGCCAAAGCATTGAAGGAGTCCGTCAGGTTTTTCTTGGCCTCCTCAAAGTGTTGCTTCTGTTCATCCAGCGAGAGTTGGGCTTCGCTGAGCCGGGTCTGCGCGGCGACCTTCTGTTCGCTTTCCGTGCGGACCTGCTGATGAAGGGCTTGAATCTCCTGGTCTTTGCCTTGAAGCATTGTCTGGAGCTGGGCAAGCTGCGAGCGCAACTCGGCGATGGTCCCACTGGATTTGGAGGTCGCTAGCAGCCACGCAACCGCGCCCCCTGTAACCAGTCCCAGAACCAGCAGCACCCAGTCGCTCATCGGAGTCCCGTTGCCTCTAATAAGGGTAATAATTTACTTGACTCATTCACTGTTGTGTTTTTGCGCATACGCGTTACAAAGCGCTGATTATCTCAATGAATTTAGACTGTCTCTCTTGCCTACGGGATACATCCGTTGTGGCCCTGACGGATACCTCCTGATATTTCTGAATGGAAACTGACAAATTCTTATCTCGTGGCATTTTCTTAATCCCGTCTAGTATCTGCCCAAAAGCAACAAGCTTGCCTACTAGGTCATCATGGGAAAAGTTCTGTAAAAGGTCAGCGCCAATCAAAGAGGTAATCATAGTGTAGAAGTGGGTCTGGTCGGCAGCAAGACGCGTATTAGCTAGCTTGGAGTTGCCATATGCTTTCCTTAAGAACGAGAATATGCTTCCCAGCTTCCTTGCTTCAGGTTTGGATAAACGCGGTGAGGAAATCCCCGGACTACTGATGAAGCTTTTGAGTATCTCTACCGGCTTACGGTGTTTCTTGGTTCGGAAGAAAAGGACAATTTCCAATAGCCGTTCCCACATGCGGTCAACTCTTGCATTTTCAGCTGGCAAACTGGCTATCGCCTGAACCGCCTTCAGCACGGCTGTAAAATCGTTATTCTTAAGCTTATAAACCTCGTCTTGGCCGCGCTTTTGTTTAATGGCAAGTAAATCGAAGACTTCTTTCAGTAATGGGTCTTTTGCCATTGCCTTCACAATATCAAAACGCTTAACCGCTACTCCGTATTGATTTATATCAACAAACAAACTAATTAACTCATCTAGGGAAACATCGTCGCTGAGACTTATCTCGATAGTTGGTATGGTATACTCGCGAAAATCACGGACTATTGCCTCTTCTAACTGCGCGAAGGTTTTCTTTCCGTCGGATAACTCAATTGGGAAGTCAGCACTTGTTCTTTGTTTCTTTCTGAAAAAATACTTCTGCCACTGGTTTATAGCGAGGTCCTGACGTTGATTACCGATAAATAGTATGAGGCTTTCTAGTCGTTGCTTGCCATCAAGGATGTTGTACGAATATCGAGAACCGATTGCCTCTTTGTAAAGAAAGATAGCTGGAATTGGCCTACCTTGCACCATGTTCTTAAGTAATTTCTTTCGGATTCCGACAGACCAGACATGCCCTCGCTGGAATGGCGGAGAAAGATTTATTTTCTCCTCGTTAAAATAGTTCACAAGCTGATCTATTTTCATCTCGGAGTTTGAGAAGTTCATTTGGCTCCAATCACTAGCGATAGGGTTGAAGGGGGTCATCGCGCACCCCCGATAACATCTTGCCCCCCTTGAGAGTCACCAATAAACGCGCCCGCCTCAGAATGTTCGGACCTGTTCCCGATACCCCTCAAAGTTGCGGCGGGTTTCCTCGAGCGAGTCGCCGCCGAATTTTTCGAGGAAGCAGCGGGTCAGCGTGAGCGCGACCATGGCTTCCGCCGCGACGCCGGCCGCCGGGACGACGCACACGTCGGAGCGCTCGTAGGCGGCCTTGACCGGCTCTTTGGTCTCGAGATGCACCGACTGGAGGGGACGCCGCAACGTCGAGATCGGTTTCAGATAGCCGCGCACCACAATATCCTCGCCGTTCGAGATGCCGCCTTCGAGTCCCCCGGCGTGGTTCTCGGGGCGGGTGAAGCGCAGCGCCTTGCGGTCGTAATCAATCTGGTCGTGGACTCGGGAGCCGAGCGAGACGGCGTTCTCGATGCCCGTGCCGATTTCAACCCCTTTCACAGCCTGCAACGACATCACCGCCTGGGCCAGCAGCCCGTCCAGGCGCTCATCCCAGTTGGCGTGCGTGCCGATCCCCGGCGGAACGTTGTGGGCGATGACTTCAAAGATGCCGCCGAGCGAATCGCCCGTGCGGAGGACCTCATCCACAGCAGCCTTCATTTGCAGCTCGGCGGCGGAGTCCACGCAGCGGAACAGCGTGTCGTCTTGGGCGCAAATCGCTTTGATCTCGTCCCACGTCGCCGTCTTGCGGGCGGAAACATTGCCGACTGCGAGGACGTGGCTCAGGACTTCGATGCCGAATTGTGCGAGCAGCAGCTTGGCCAGCGCCCCGGCGGCGACGCGGGCGGCGCTCTCCCGCGCGCTGGCGCGTTCGAGCACGTAGCGCGCCTCATGAAAATTGTACTTCAGGCAACCAGCGAGGTCGGCGTGGCCGGGCCGCGGCGCCGTGAGGGAGCGGTATTTTTCGGGCGTCTGCGGCTGCTCCTCGACCGGCAGGGCCTCTTTCCAGTTCTCCCAATCGCGGTTGGCGATCAGCATGGCGACTGGAGCGCCGGTGGTCTTGCTGCGGCGGACGCCGGAGAGAATCTCAGCCTGGTCGCTCTCAATCTTCATGCGCCCGCCCCGGCCGTAGCCCTCCTGACGGCGCTTTAGCTCCCGGTTAACGAAAGTGATATCCACGGGAATGCCGGCCGGCAGCCCCGAGACCCAGGCGACCAGCCCCTGTCCATGTGATTCACCGGCTGTGGAGAAACGCAGCATAAGAGTTTCGCGCGGGCGCCTCGCCGGGGGTTGCCCGTCCAAGTTGTTTAGGATACATCAGGTGGGGTAGAGACGAAAGCGGCGGTTGGGCCATGGAAGGGGAAACAGGGAATAGGGAATAGGGAATAGGGAATAGGAAGAACCACTCCCCATTCGCTATCCCCTATCAACGGCCCGGCTCATTTTCCCTCGTGGATTTGCTGCGCGAGGTAGTTCTGTATGCCGGCTTCCTGAATGATGTGGAGCTGCGCTTCGAGCATGTCTACGTGTTTCTCCTCGTCTTTGAGGAAGCGCTCGAAGAGTTCGCGGGAAGTATTGTCTCCCTCGGCCACGCAGGTCTTGATCGCGGCGTTGTAGTGGGCGACGGCCTCGAGCTCCAGCGCGAGGTCGTTTTCGAGCTGCGCCTTGACGTTCTGCCCCACCTTCAACCCCAAGCCCATCCCCATGTTGGGCGTGCCGTCCAGGAACAGGATTCGCTCGATCACCTGTTCGGCGTGCTTCATTTCATCAATGGACTGCTTCTTGATCGTCCCCCCCAGACGGTGATAGCCCCAGTTCTCCTGCATCTCCGCGTGAAGAAAATACTGGGTGATGGCCGTTAATTCGGCCCGCAACGCATCGTTCAGGTGAGCAATCACTTTGTCTTTTCCGCGCATGAAACCTCCCTAGAATAGCGACAGACCCATCCCGTAGCCCGTTCAGAGTGTGTGTGCGCACTACCCTCAACGGCCAATGCCGCAAGGCAGTGCATGTCCCTCGCCGCTTCGCTCCTCGGGATGACACTCCGAGGGACTCTGTGTCGGCACGCTTCGCGCGCGCGCTTCCCATCCTCACGGATGGAGGAACTTCGAGACGTATGGCGAGTTGCGGTTAATTCCCTGTCCCGTCCGATGGAAGTGGCCGGAGGGACCTTCTCCCAGGAACTCCGCGAACCAGGCCTCGTGCTCGATCTCCTCGTGCAGGATCGCGAGCGAAAGATCGTAGGTCCGGTGGTCCTTGCCGGCGGTCAGGTTGCAGACTGCCGAGTAACCGGCGACCGCGCACCGCTCCGCCTTGACGAGCACATCGAGCATCGCCTTGATGTTCGTCGGGTCTTTGGGCAGCGACGCCGGCGGACAGGCCGAAATGTCGTGAAACGCCTTCATGTCGCCCGGCAGGCTGCCGCCCAGTTCGTAGATGCGGGGAACGAGCGCCTCGAAGTGGTTCCGGTCTTCGATCCGTGCATCTTCCGTGATTTCCTTCAGTCCTTCGCCCTCCATCCCGATCAGGTTCACCCGCAGGATGGTGTAGTAATAGTACGTGGTCAGTTCGGCTGCTGCATTCCGAACCAGCATGTCCACCAGTTTGTCAATATCAATGCCGGTTTTCTGTACCATTTCCCGTGCTACTCGAGCCATACTGTTCCTCCCTTTGACCTGTTGATGTACTTGCCGGGAATTCCATTCCGGATTCCCGGGTAGCTGTGAGTATACACAAAACAACGTTCCCCGCGCGGGGAACACTTCTGTCAGGGCCGCGCGCGTTTGGCGTTCGGGCGGCGGCGGCAACTGGGACACACTCCGTAGAATTCCATCCGATGCTCCTCGAGCCGGTAGCGGACGAGCCGCTGCACTCTCCGGTCGAGTGCAACCTGATAGGGAAGAGCCAAATCCTCTAGCCGCCCGCACTCCACGCACCAGACGTGATAGTGTCGGCGATGGGGGACCTCAAAACGGGCCGGCTTCGTCCCGATTTTGTTCTCCTTGACGCGGCCTTGCCCGGCCAGCCGCCGCAGGTTCCGATAGACCGTCCCCAGGCTGATCGAGGGAAGCCTGCGTCGAGCTTGGTCGAAAACCTGATGCGCCGTCGGATGGTTGTGGCTCCGCCCCACGATCTCAAACACCAGCCGGCGCTGGCGGCTTTGTCGAAGGACTTGGTTTAGGTCCGACATCCTGAAAAGTCCACGTTGGTTGTGCCCATAAATAAGAATGATTCTCATTCTTATCAATCCTCAGTCTGGCATGAATTCCAAGAGGTGTCAAGGTTGGGAGTGAAATGCGTCGGGGGCGCGGTGAAGACTCTATGGAATGTTGTTCGCCTTCTTGAACTCCGCCCAATGGTCCTTCAGGTAGAGGAAGTCCTCGTACGTCTTGCAGAGCAAGAACGGGTTGGTGGCGAT
>Ga0155949_1070_pt1 | contig 30107 bp, 24 predicted proteins | sample RifCSPlowO2_02_FD_107603 | JGI IMG/M metagenome (GOLD analysis project Ga0155949, IMG submission 107603) | Acidobacteria bacterium RIFCSPLOWO2_02_FULL_61_28
GGAACCGGCTGCAACGAGGTCGTGACCACGCAGAACACCTCCTGCTGGGGCGAGGTCTCCGTGGACCACAACAATTTTCCGAACACCGCCTCGACCCTGAGCGGCAACCGCGCCGCGTCAGAAGCGCTCGTCCGGGCCGGAGTGATCCCCGCCGATTCGATTGTGCATGTCGGGATCGCGGGCGACGGCGGCTCCTACGACATCGGTATCCAGGCTTTGCTCGGATGGATCGCCCGCAATGAAGAGGGGGTCTATATCTGCCTCAACAACGAGGCGTACATGAACACGGGCATCCAAAGCTCCGGGGCCACGCCGTTTGGAGCCAAGACGTCCACCACGCCCTACGGCCAGCGCGCCCAGGGCAATCCGCGAACCCCGCAGCATTTGCCCGACCTGGCCCTGGCGGCGGGCGCGCCTTATGTGGCGGTGGCTTCCCCGGTCCATCACCGCGACCTGATGATTAAGGTTCAAAAGGCAGCTTTGGTCTCCGGCCCGTGTCTGGTCGAAGCCTATTCGATCTGCCCGCCGGGATGGAACACGGAAACCGATTACTTCTACGAGATCACGGAACTGGCTCTCGCAACCGGCGTCCTGATCCTCTATGAAGCCGAACTCCACCGCCGCGAGGGTTACGCCGTCTACACGCTGAGCTATGCGCCGGCGCGTTTCCTCCCCGTCGAAGAATACTTGAAGACGCAGGGGCGGTTTCAGAACTTGTTGCGGAATCCCGAGCTTGTGCAAAAGGTCCAGAACTGGGTGAACCATCGGTGGGAGTTCTGGAGCGAAGTTCTGGCGCACCACGGCCTCCGCCGTCCGGGCGAGCCGGCAAGCCGCCCGGAAGCCTCCACCCCAGTCGAGGAAGTCACCACATGAGCGCACAGCAACCAAACGAACTGACCCTGCGCATTGCCGGGGAGTCCGGCGAAGGGATCATCACGGTGGCGGAATCGCTGAGCCGCGTCGCCGCGCGCATGGGTTTTCACCTTTCCACGTTTCGCACGTTTCCGGCCGAGATCAAAGGCGGAGCGTGCATGATGCAGTTGCGCCTGAGCGAGCGGCCTCTGTTCCATCCGGGCGATTTCGCGGACGCGCTCCTGGCCTTCAACGAGGAAGCGATTCGGGCCAATTTCGACAGCCTCCGCGACGGCGGAATCCTGCTCTACGAAGCCGACATCGAGGCTCCCCTCCCTCGGCGCGAAGGAATCGCTTCGTTTCCCGTGCCATTCCATCGGATCGCGTTGCAGGAGGCCGGAAACCTCGCCAGCAAGAATATGATCGCGCTTGGCGTGCTGGCCCAGCTTTACGGCTTCCCCATCGAGCCGATTGTCCATTTGCTCGAAGAGAAATTCCGCCGCCGGAGCAAGGCCGTGATGGAAAACAACCGGAAAGGGCTGGATGCCGGCATCCACTACGCGCAACAGCATCTTCCCGACCATTTCTCCGGCAGCCTGAAGATGTTGCCTGGGCCGCCGAAGCTCGTCATGACCGGCAACGAAGCCGCCGCACTGGGCGCGCTGGCCGCGGGACTCGATTGCTTCTTCGGGTACCCGATTACCCCGTCCTCGGAGATCATGGAGTACCTGGCCAAGAACCTGCCGCGCGTCGGCGGAAAGTTCCTGCAAACCGAAGACGAAATTTCGGCGATTGCGGGCGTCTGCGGCGCCGCCTGGGCGGGACGCCGCGCCATGTCGGCCACCTCCGGTCCCGGGCTTTCTCTCATGTCGGAGATTCTGGGGCTGCTCTCCATGACGGAACTCCCCGCGGTGATCGTAGATTCCCAGCGCGGCGGTCCCAGCACGGGCTTGCCCACGAAGACGGAGCAGTCGGACCTTCTGCTGGCTGTGTATGGCTCCCATGGCGATGCGCCGCGCATCGTACTGGCGCCCACGACGGTGCGGGAGAGCCTGGAAGTGATCGTTCTGGCCTTCGCCCTCGCGGAAAAATATCAGATGCCGGCGATTGTGCTCATGGACCAGGCGCTGTCGAGCCGTCTGGAGACCGTGGACGCGGACATCCTCTCGAATCTTCCCAAGTTCCCCCCGACCGAAGAGCGGGGCGAGACACCTTCAGAGTACAAACGGTTTCAGTTGACCGAAACCGGCGTTTCGCCCCGCGTCTTCCCTGGAACGCCCGGCCACGAACACATCTCGACCGGCCTGGAGCACAACGAACGAGGCGAGCCGGAATACGACGAATGGGTTCACACGATCATGTCCGCCAAACGCCACAAGAAGCTGGCGGCGCTGGCTCGGGACCCTTTGGTCTCCGGGCTGAGTTCCATGTTCGGCGCCGAGGAGGCTGAGATTGGAATTGTGGCCTGGGGCTCGACTTACGGACCCGTTACCGAGGCCGTGGAATTGGCCATCGCCCAAGGCATCCCGGTGAAAGCCTTGGTGCCGAAGCTCCTCCATCCGCTGCCGCATGGAGAGCTGAAGGCGTTTCTGGCTTCGACGAAAAAACTGATTGTGCCCGAGATGAACTTCACCGGCCAGTTGGCCACCCTGCTGCGCTCGACGTACCGAATTCCCACGATCCGGCTCAACCGAGTCAAAGGCGTGCCGTTCCGGGCCGTGGAGATTCTCGAGAAGATTCAGGAGGTCGCCGAATCCGCTGGACGCTCCCGGCCGGAACCGGAGCTGCTCGAAAGCGTGGGAGCGAACCGAGGCGAATCCTAGGGAGGCGAGAAAGGCCAGAGCAACTGTGATGGAACTGGAAACCGAAAATCCGACGTTTGAATGTTATCTAGGAAACCTCGACCCGGTGTGGTGCCCGGGTTGCGGTGATTTTTCCGTGCTGGGGGCGTTCATTGAAGCGGCGCGACGGCTCCGCCTGCCCAACCACCAGATTGCCCTGGTCTCCGGGATCGGCTGCTCCAGCCGCTTCCCCTTCTTCGTCAAAGCCTACGGATTCCACGGAGTCCATGGACGGGCGCTGCCGATAGCGCAAGGGGTCAAGCTCTCCAACCCCGAATTGACCGTAGTAGTGGCCGCGGGCGACGGCGACGGCCTGGCGATCGGCGGCGGGCATCTCCCGCACGTGTCCCGCAATAACCCGGACATTACTTACCTGCTCTTCAATAACTCGATCTACGGCCTGACCAAGGGGCAGTCTTCCCCGACCTCGCCCACCAACCTGGCCACCAAGACCGCTCCCTACGGCTTGATGGGCGAGTCCATGAATCCGGCCTTCCTGGCGCTCGCCTACGGGGCCACCTTTGTGGCGCGCGGAGCGGCCATCAAGCGGGAACACTTGAGCGATCTCATCGAGCAGGGCATCCGGCACCGGGGGTTTTCGTTTATCGAAATCCTTACCAGTTGCTCCTCGTTCAACACCAAGCATCTCGCCATCACGAAAGTCTTGCAGCGGATGGCGCCTCTGGAAACCTGCCCCGAGGATGATCTCGAAGCCCTGCGCCTGGCTTCCGATACCCGGCACATCCACCTCGGCGTCTTCCGCAACGTCAAGCGGCCTACCCTGAACGAACAGGAAGAACACATCCGGCAGGTCAGTCAAAAGACCGGGCCGGTCGCGGTCGGAAGCCTCCTCCAAGCCTTCGCCTGAAATCCGCAACCCTTCCCGCAATTGGTTCTTAGTCTGGATTTCTCACCAGCATCACAGCGCCGGAGGCGCGATAGATTCTAGCCCAGGGCGTCAGCCCTGGGAAACCAGGCGTTTGCGAGCAAGCCCCGGCAGGGGCGAAAGAAAACAATGTCTAAGCAAAGTTTCTGTCGCCCCTTCCGGGGCTCTATCGTCTGTCCTCCGACTTCCCAGCACTTACGTGCTGGGCTAGGTTCTGTCGTCCCGTTGAGCGGGACTCGCATGGTGATCCCTCAATCAATCACGGTTGTGGTGCCGGTTTACGAGGACGGTGGACATTGGATCAGCTATTACTCGTGCGCCACGACTGATAGCATCCTGGACACTGTGGAATGACGTGGGATCAAATATGTTTGGCACTATCAGGCCGAAAAACTGTAATGTGCCGCTGGGGACTAATCTCACGAGCGTTGCACTACTCATGGTCACCTGAAGCTTAGTCTCTTCTTGGTTGATATTAAACAAACCCGTTTTGTCGATCCTGTTGTCAGTTCTGGAATCTACTGTTGGGTCAAATGGCAGAACTACCAGCATCAAGCGATATTCCTCGGCTGCCCGATACAGTTCCCGTGTGTCCAAGATCAGAACCGCATCGTTCCCAGACGTACCCCACTTTTTCGTAATGTATTCCCCTGTGGGAAATTGTACTGCCTCCATCTTTGGCTGTGTTTCCCAAACGACAATTAGGCCAAGCGCCAACAAAAGTGCTCCCAAGAGTCCGCCTGCCATCCCAGCCAATCCCAGGAAGGCACTTGGATGTGTCTCGGCAAATCTCTTGCGATATTGCTTAACTTTTTCGTGAGTTAGCAGCCACCAGATTGTAAGAATCGCAGTCAGCGCCCACAACAATGCAGCCAAGGTGGAGTTTTGGTAACCGCTCAACTGAATGGCTATGTTGATAGCCATCGAGACCATAGCTGGTACGAGCTTTCGCATGACACAAGGCTACGACTTTTCTGGCCATGCATCAATCGGATAGTCCCGGAATATTGGGAGAGCAAGGGGCCGAAAATAAAGGACTCGGCAGCGGACGCGCTTACGGTCGGGCCGCGCAGCACACGCCCGGCGGGATGGGGCTGCCGTGCGGGCAGGTGGCGGGATGATCCAGGAACGCGCAAATCCGCTCGGTGACTTCGGGGCTTAAGATGTGCTCGAAGGTGCAGGCATTCGATTCCAGTTGCTCGTCATCGGTCATGTGAAAGGTTTCCGCAAAGAGCCGCTCGGCGAGCCGGTGCCGGCGGATGATGCTGGCGGCGCGCGCGCGGCCGACCTCCGTCATCTCGAGCGCGGGCCGGTCGGAACGCAGCAGCCCGATCTGCTTCATCACCGGCAGGACCTTCCCGTTTCCGCCGTTGTTGAAGCGAATCTGTTCGAAGGTCGGCGGCGTCCGGTTTTCTTCCATAACCCAAATCTGTTCGAGCACTTCATCGAAGGCCGTTTCTTCCTCAAAGGAAAAGGAGACGGTTTGAGCGATGCGTCCGTGCTCCAGCACGATCTTGCGGTCCGCCATGCGGCCGATCACGGGATCATGCGTGACCATAACGATGGTATGGCCTTCAGCGTGGAGTTCTCGGAACAGCCGCATGACGATCTCTTCGTTGGCCGCGTCGAGGTTGCCGGTCGGCTCATCGGCCAGCAGGAGGCTCGGTTCGTTGATGAGCGCGCGGGCAATCGCCACCCGCTGCTGTTCGCCGCCGGAAAGCTCGGACGGCAGGTGCTGGAGCCGGTTTCCCAATCCCACCCGCTCGAGCGCCTGGCGCGCCTGCCCCTCGTCGGTCATGCTGTGGAAGAACTGCGCCATCAGGACGTTTTCGAGAGCCGAGAGATACGGGATCAGATGAAATTGCTGGAAGACGAAGCCGACTTGCTCCGCGCGGAAGCGCGTCCGCTCGCTGTGGCTCAGGCGGCTGACATCGGTCCCCGCGATCACAGCCTGACCGGCGGTGGGGGAATCGAGACACCCCAGAATGTTCAGCAGCGTGGTCTTTCCCGAGCCGGACGGCCCCATGACGGCGACCCATTCCCCGGCCTCGACACGCAAGCTGATTCCGTCGAGCGCCACCACCGACGGCCCGTACTCCTTCCGCAAGCCGGCCACTTCAATCAGCGAGGAGCCGGAAGACGAGCCGTTTCCCTTCACTCCGCCTGCGGCACGGGTGCGAGATTCTTTCGCCTGTGATGAGCTTGTCGAATCCAGCATCTCAATTCCCTCGCAACACAACAGCGGGATCGAGCCGCCGCACGCGGTACACCGGCAACGCGGTTGCCAGAAACGCCACGGCGAGAGTCACGCCCACGACAGCAGGCAGCGTGTCCCAGCGCCACGGCAAGGCCGACGCAAAGATCCGTTGCGCGGCCCACTGCGCCAAACCAAACCCGATTCCATACCCGAGCAGCGCCGCGAACGCCGCCAGGGAAAGCGTTTCTGCCACGAATAGAAGCGAGATCGCGCGGTCGCTCCCCCCGAGGGACTTCATCACGCCAATGTCCCGCCGGCGGTCGAGCACCAGCCCGCTGACCGTGGTCATGACGCTCAAGACGACGATGCCGAGCACAATCGCGGTGAGGCCGAACATCAGGCCGCGGACTTTCAGGATGACCCGGGCTTCGGATTCGAGCACGGGCCGCAGCGGGCGCGCCTCGACCTGGGGCCACTGCGCCGCCAGTTGTTGCCGGACGGTTTCCACCTGCTCCGCCGATCCCGGCACCGCCAGCGCGATCAGACTCAGTTGCCCGGCCCGGTGAGTCATCTCTTGCAGGACTGGAAGCGGAAGCAGAAGCTGCGAATCTTCGCTCTCTCCCGTCGAAACAACGCCGAGGAGCGGCAAATCCTGCGTTGCTCCTCCGTATTCGACCGCAACGGTTTCGCCGGCCTTCCAGCCAAAATGCGCCGCAGCCTTTTCCCCGGCAAGGAGCCACCGGTTTCCCTGACCGGAAAGCCTCGGCTGCATCCGCGCAACCAAAACGCCGATGCTCTCGGAAGAATCCTTCGGGGCCGCGTCCGCGGTGACCCGCCAGCCGGGATGGAGCGCGGCCAGCCGCTCCAGCTCCGTTCCGGCCAGGATCACTTCCTTCCCCTGTGTCTTTCCTACGGCGTATAACCACGGCAAGCGGGGAACGGCCGGCTGCGAATCCGCCAGTTGCCGGTACGCCTCCTCCGGGAAAGTCTCGTTCGTTCCCTTGGGCGCCAGGATCAGGTTTGCGCCGAGAGTGCGAAACTCCGCCGTCATTTTACGCGGGAGGTCAAAATAGAGATTCAGGAAGGCGCTGGCCAGGGTAGCTCCGACCGCCAAGGCAGCGAAGGAGGCAGCCATCCGCCCAGGCTCGACCCGGAAGGCCTTATAGACAACGCGAACGAACAAGCGCGCCGGGCTCACTATGCACCCCTCACTATGCACCCCTCATCATTCACCCCTCAGCACGGCCGCCGGCTCGTAGTGCGACGCCCGGCGCAACGGCAACCAGGTTCCGGCAAAGCTCACGGCCAGCGCCACCAGCAACATGATGGGCAACAGCATCCAATTGACGGCCACGTCGGAGCCGAACACCACGCGTCCGAGCAACCGCGCCAGAGCCTGCCCTGCTGCAAATCCGAGCGCTCCGCCGACAACCCCTTGGGCGGCGGCTTCGGCCAGGAACAGCCCGCTCACCAGCCAGTCCTGCGCGCCGATCGCCTTCATCAAAGCGATTTCCTGCCGCCGCTCGGCCACTGCCAGACTGGCGAGGCTCGAGATGCTCAACGCCGCCGCCGCCAGCGCCAGCACAGCCAGCATCCCCATCAAGAACGTCATTTTCCCGAGCACATTGCCTTGCGTTTCGGCCACCGGACGGATCGCCCGCGCGGCGGTGCCCGGCAGCACTGCGGTGATCTGATGGAGGATGGAAGAGATATACGGCGAGCAATACCACCGGTCGTATTCTGCGGGCGTCATGGTCTTGGGATCGCGGCGGGAAAACTCGTCCTCGGGCTTGATCAGCGCGCTCACCTGCACCCTGCGCACCTGATCCGCGACGCCCGCGAGCGACTGGGCAACGGCGAGCGAAGCAAACATCTGCTGGTCCTCGGCTCCGCCGGTGGTTACAATGCCGCGTACCTGGAGCGCGACGCCGCTGCTCTCTTCGACGCCCTCGGCGTGGAGCATTACAACCACAAAATCTCCCACTCGCAATCCCATCGCCTCCGCCAGAGCACGGCCGATCAGGCAAGACCCGCTTGCCGTCTCGGCGCTCGAATCGTCAATCCATTCCCCTTCCAATTTCCAGGTGGGATTGAGCGGACGAATCCCCGTTTGATGGCGGTCTCCGGTGCTCGTGACCACCGTGTGGTTAAACCAGGTGCCGACCAGCGTGGTTTTCTGCTCGCGCTCCGGAAGGCCGGGGATCAGGCCGGAGGCCATGCGAACCGGCACGTAGAGGAAGGGCGCGAAGGCGATGATATTGTTGCGCCAGTAGATTTCTTTGAGCTTGCCGAGGGAAGCTTCGGAGATATACGCGCCCTCGGAGACCGGGCGGTAGTCAATGCCTCCGATCTCGACCGGGAGCGAATCCGCGGCAGGCGTCAGGACGATGTTCGCGCCGAGCGAGCGCAATTCCCTTCCCACTTTGTCGCCGACGTCGAGCGAGACGTTCAGCATGGCCGCAGCCACGGCAGTCCCGAGCGCGACGGCCAGGGCCGCCCACGCCGCGCGCCGCCGGTTGCGCGGCCGCCACAACGATTCTCGCACCAGTCGCCAGAACATATGCGCTCAATCGCCGGAGTGTTCGAACCCCGTGCTGTCCCGTCAGGGCACGACTTTAGTCGTGCCGGAAACGCGACAAAATTTGTGAACTTCCTTGCGGCTTCAGCCGCTGAGGGACGTACCTCAGGGGCTAAAGCCCGCTTCAACGGGCCGTTCCTTTCGGCATGGCTGAAGCCATGCCCTGACGACACCCCGAGGAAAGTGTCAAACCGCTCACTCGCCGGAGTGGAAGTGTCTTGCTCCGGCCAGCAGATCCGCTGCGCGAATCTGCAACTCCGAACCGGAAACCTCCGAGGGCAACGGAACGGGATTGCACCCTCCGGTCACGCCGATCGTGGGACCGTAAATCGCGGCAGAGCAGTTCTTGCAAAAAATCTCCGGACCCTTCTGGTAATAGCCCTGCGCGCCGCAGATTTCGCAGGCATCGAGGGCCGTGGCGAGCCGCGTCCCGACCCGGACCACGATGAACCGCACCGTCGCATCGCCCGCGCTGTAAGAGAAGCGATGCAGGTTGCCGTCGGAGACCGCATCCACGGGGAGGCGAATGAGTCCGCCGTTCTCCGTCACCGAGGCAGCCGGGGAGAGCGCGGTCTGGTTCTTGGCGTAAATGTACTCGGCGGTCACCAGCAGAATGAAGACAAAGGAGCCGGCGCAGACGGCCGCCGTCCAGAGCTTCTCCCGGCGCGCTCTCCAGCGCTCCCGCCGGCGCTCGACGGGCGAAAGCGCGTCCGCCGCAGGAAGCGTCCGCTGGCGGGACCGCCAATCAAACAAGACCATCAAGGCGGCCAGCGCCACGATCGTCACGACGAAAAAGACCTCGTTGCTGACCACCGGTCCCACCAGCGCCATTTCCTGCCGGCTGCTCGGCAGCACGCCGCCCTCGGAAAGCTCGTGCAGTCCGGTAATGATCAGTTGCAGAACGACGCAGCTCAGGATCACAGTCGTGACCCGGAAGAACTTCCGCAGATCGAGCCGCACCGTGCCCCGCACAAAGACGATCCCGAAGACCACGGCCAGCCCCAAGCCCGTGGCGGCGCCGAGGAAGTTGAGCAGGTCCGCGGTGTTCAAGGAAACTGCGCTCAGCATCAGGACCGTCTCGGCGCCTTCGCGGAAGACCATCAGGAAAACAAACAGAAACACGCCCAGGCCGGAGGTCTGTCCCTGAGACGAGATGGCCTCGAGGCGCCCTTCAATGTGACGGCGCAAGCCGCGCGCCGTGCGCTGCATCCAGACCAGCATCGTGGCGACAAAAAAAGCGGCCGCCAGCAGCACCCAGCCTTCGTAGGCCTCCTGGTTGATCGTGACTCGTTGGAGAACCACCGCCGCGGCAATACTCGCCACGACCGCCGCTCCCAGCGCCACATAGACCCGGTGAACCAGGTATTCGCGCCCGGACTTGCTGAGGTAGGCGATGGCGATGCCGATGACCAGCGCCGCTTCCACGCCTTCCCGCAACGTGATGATGAGTGACTGGAGCATGTCAAGCCAGCCGCAATTTCCTGATCCCGGAGGCTCCAGGGGGAGCCGCGCCGGGTTCAGATGCAAATCAGATGCGTTTCTTATTGCAACTCAATTGCAACTAAAACTATACCGCCCGCGCCCCCGGCTTGTCAAGCGAAAAACGCCCCCGGCGTACCGAACCCGCCGGCCCCGCCCCTGCTCCCTCCGCCTTTGGCAGCGAGGCGGGAAAAGCGGATACAATGGTCTACGGATTATGATAACCGGAAAGGAACTCATCGCATGAGGGATGTGGTCATCATAGGATCGGGATGCGCGGGACTGACGGCATCCGTTTACGCAGCTCGCGCCAACTTGAAGCCGCTGGTGATTGACGGCGTAGAAATCGGGGGGCAATTGAGCCTGACGACTCTGGTCGAGAACTTCCCCGGTTTTCCGGAAGGAGTCCAAGGGCCGGAACTGATCCAGCGGATGCGGGACCAGGCGGCTCGCTTCGGGGCCGAATACCGGGCCGGCAATGTCACCGCAGCGGACCTATCCAAGCGGCCTTTTACCGTGACGGTGGACGGGGAATCGCTCGAAACCCGGACGCTGATTATCGCCTCGGGGGCTTCGGCGCGCTGGCTGGGTCTCGAGTCGGAAAAGGCATTGATCGGGAAGGGCGTATCGAGCTGCGCCACCTGCGACGGCTTCTTCTTTCGAGGCAAGAAAGTGCTGGTGGTGGGGGGCGGGGACACGGCCATGGAAGAGGCGATTTTTCTGACCCGCTTCGCCTCCGCCGTCGAGGTGGTCCATCGCCGGGATCAGTTCCGCGCTTCGAAGATCATGCTCGACCGCGCGCGCCACACGGAAAAGGTCCATTTCACCTTGGACACGGTCGTGGCCGACGTCCTCGACCCGTCGCGCGGCGAGGTTGTCGGCGTGAAGCTCCGCAACGTCAAGAGCGGGGCGCTGACCGACCGGGACGTGAGCGCGGTCTTTGTGGCGATCGGCCACACGCCGAACACGGCTGTCTTCCGGGGCCAGTTGGAGATGGACGCGGAGGGCTATCTCAAAACCCAGCAGGGCACCCGGACCAACATCCCCGGCGTGTTCGCCGCTGGGGACGTCCAGGACCGCGTCTTCCGCCAGGCCGTGACGGCCGCGGGTTCGGGCTGCATGGCAGCCATCGAAGCGGAGCGCTTTCTTGAAAGCAGTGGCCAGTGACGAGTGTCGAGTGACCAGTGACCCGTAACCTCGGCATTCTCGCCGGTCATTGACTTTTCTCATCACTGGGCACTTCTCACTCGTCACTGCCTTTTCTATGCTGCGAAGCTTCTTCCTCTATCTGTCCCGGCAAAAGAAATTGGAGCGGTGGCTGCTGAGCTTTGGCGTCGCGCAGAAAGCGGCCCGCCATTTCGTGGCCGGGGAAACGCTCCCGGAAGCGATGGAGGTAGTTCAGGACTTGAGCAGCCGCGGTCTGCTGGCCACCTTGGACCATCTGGGGGAGGAGGTCCATGCGGTCGAGGAGGCCGCCGCAGCCACAGAGGACTACCGTGAGATTCTGGAAGAAATCGCCCGGAGGCAGCTCCCCTGCACCATTTCGGTCAAGCTCAGTCAGCTCGGACTGGACATCTCGGAAGAGAACTGCCGCGCCCATCTGCGGCTGCTGGCCGACTGCGCGCAGTGGACGGGGAGTTTTGTGCAAGTGGACATGGAAAGCTCGGCTCATACGGAGCCGACGCTGGCGCTGATCGCGGATTTGCGGAAGAGTTATTCTTCGCTCGGCGCGGTCATCCAGTCCTATCTCTACCGCAGCGAGCAGGACGTCCGGCGGCTGGTTGAGCAAGGAATTCGTGTGCGGCTTTGCAAGGGCGCGTACAAGGAACCGCCCTCGGTGGCGTACCCGCACAAGGCGGACGTGGACGCGAACTTCCTCCGCCTGATGCGCATCCTGCTCGAAAGCCGTCTCTATCACAGCATCGCCACGCACGATCCCCGGATGATCGAAGAGACCTGTAACACCGCGCGCGAGATCGGCCTGCCGTCAGACGGCTTCGAGTTCCAGATGCTCTACGGCATCCGGCGCGACTGGCAGCGCCGGCTGGTCGAGCAGGGCTACCGCTTGCGGATTTACATTCCGTTCGGGAAACAATGGTTTCCCTACTTCATGCGGCGGCTGGCCGAACGCCCCGCCAATGTGCTCTTCGTTGTAAGGGGTCTGGTGCGCTAATCACGAATAGGCAGGAAGACTCCATGGGGTATAATTGTCTTCTATTCTAACTGCCCGCGGGACTGGGATTGTCGGCTTGCTCATGGAACCCATGCTTCGACTCAGACGCACCATGAGCTATTGGTTCTTCTGGATCTTTTGCGCTTCTGCCGGTGGGCAGCAAGTTCCTTCCGGGATTACCCTCTCCGGGACCCTCATGGACCCATTGGATACGCCTGTAACATCTGTCCCGGTCCGGCTGATCTCCAGCGCCGGAGAGGCGGAAACTTGGACCAGTGAAGGGGGGGCGTTTCGATTCGACAACCTGATCCCCGGTGACTACGAGATTCAGGTAGGCCTGGAGGGGTTCGAGCCGTTTCGCCGGAGAGTGCGGCTGGGCAGCCGATCCATTCAGAACCTCAATTTGCGTCTGACCCTAGACCGGCTGAGGCAGGAATTTACCGTAGGAGAACGTGCTTATCAAGTCAGCACCGACACGGCAAGCGGCGCAGACACCATTGCCGTCGAGCACGGCATATTGGGCAACCTGCCGATCCTCGACCTGAACTACTTGACCGCTCTCTCTCGATTCCTCGAGGCAGGAGCGCCAGGCGGTGCGGGCAATTCCCTCATCGTGGATGGGATGGAGATGCGGAACGTCGGCGTGACGGCATCGGCCATTCAGGAGATCCGCATCAACAATAATCCGTACACGGTCGAATACCCGCGCTGGAGCCGCCGGCGGATCGAGGTCATCACGAAATCCTCCGCCGACCGCTACCACGGCGCATTCAATTTCCTGTTCCGGGACCATCATCTCAATGCGCGGGACGCCTTCGCCCCGGAAAGGCCGCGAGAGCAGCGCCGCCTCTTCGAGGGCAGCCTTTTCGGCCCGGTTGGAAGGAGCAGAAAAACCTCCTTCCTTCTGTCCGGTGCTCGGCAAACAGAAGATTTGCAGGCCGTGGTGTTTGCCCAAGGTCCCCTGGGAGCTATTCGGGAAAATGTGGCGGCTCCACACGTGAACACGTACCTCTCCGCTCGCATCACCTGGCAAGCGAGCGAACGCCAGTCCCTGTTTTTCCAGCAGAATTTCCAGGATCGCTGGCAGGAAAATATCGGCGTCGGCGGCACGACGCTGAAAGAAGCCGGAGCGCAGTGGCGGTTCCGCGAAGACGAGTTCTTCTTCAACCATAGCTTCTCGTTCTCGCCCAAACTGCTCTCGCAGTTCCGAATCTTGGTAGGCCGCTACTGGACTCCGAGCCGTTCCAATATCAACGAGCCGCGGATTGTGGTGACCGACGCGTTCACAGGAGGAGGGGCACAACTGGACCGCTTGAGCACCGAGTTTCATACTTCCATCACCTGGTTGTTGACCCAGAGTTCCGGCAATCACACCTTGAAATACGGGTTCAACATACCGGACTGGAGCCGCCGCGCGCTGGTGGATCGCACCAATGAAATCGGCACCCTCTTCTTCGCCTCGTTGCCGGAGTACGTCTCCAATCGTCCCTACGCAGCCCTTCTCCAGCGCGGCAATCCGAAAGTAATTTTTGTGGAGAAGAATATGGGGGGATTCTTTCAGGACGAGTGGCGACTCCGCAAGAATCTCTCCATCGCCGCAGGGTTCCGCTATGACTGGCAGAACCATGTCGGGGACGGCAACAACTTCGCCCCTCGCCTTGCCGTCGCTTGGTCTCCGCCGCAGGTTCCGAAGCTTGTTGTGCGGGCGGGTGCGGGTCTCTTCTTCGAGCGATCGGGCCCCATGCCCATCTGGGACATCTTGCGCTACGACGGTGTTCATTTACGGCGTTACCTCTTGAGCGGGGACCAGGTGCCGGACCTATCCCAGCCGCTGCCCGATTCACTCCCGACCAGCGTTCACCGGTTGGCCCGCGATCTGGAGCTGCCGTACGCAATGCAGTTTAACGGCGGCCTCGAATACCAACTCGGACGGGCAACAACTCTGGCGGTCAATTACATCGGCACGCAAGCCGCCCACCAGCTTCGCTCCCGCGACGGGAATGCGCCATTGCCGCCGGACTTTGCCACGCGTCCGGACGCGAATCGGAACGTGCTGCGATGGATCGAGTCTGCCGGTCGGCTGGAGAGCAACTCCCTGGAAGTTACCCTGCGCGGGCGTTTGGCTCCCAAGGTTACGGGAACCGCCCAGTACGTCTTCGGAAAAACGATGACCGACACCGGAATCATTGGCTGGTCACCGTCAAGCGGATGGGAACCGAGGGACTGGTATCCTGCCGACAGCTTCGCGCCGGCAGGCGAGTGGGGTCGCGCCGACACGGACCGGCGTCATCAGTTCAACTTCCTGGGCACGGCCACACTCCATCGCTGGGCCAACTTCGGTCTCTCGGTCTCCGTGCTTTCGGGCATCCCGTTCAATGTCATCACAGGCCGGGATGACAACGGCGACGGCCTCGCCATTGACCGGCCACCCGGCGTCCCCCGAAACACCGGCACAGGACCAGGGTTTGCCGGCGTGGATCTGCGCTGGTATCGCGAGGTTCGCCTCCGCCCGGCGCAGAGAGAAAATAGCCCGACTGCCACAGTTTCCCTCGACGCCTTCAACCTCTTCAACCGGGTCAACTACCAGAACTTCGTCGGCGCTCTCAGTTCTCCATTCTTCGGAAGAGCTGTCGCAACTCAACCGCCCCGCCGTCTGCAAATCGGGGTTCGCATCCAGTTCTAAGTGGCTTCCCCTGCTAGGATCACCGCCCGGCCCAAACCTGGGCGCAGAGGGGTTCCGCAGATTCCCCACGAGGGGGTATAATGCTGGGGAGACAAGAGGTGATTGCATGGCAGAGCCCAAAGATCTGACGCTGTGGCACGTGCGGGACTACATGACTCCCAATCCACAGACGCTCGACGTGGGGAGCACGCTGCTGGATGCAGCGCTGCTGCTGCGCCGGGCGGAGTTGCGGCACATCCCGATCCTGGAAGACGGCCGTCTGGTCGGCGTTCTCACCGACCGCGACGTGGGGCGCGTGGCCCCTTCCGTTCTGAGCCGCGTTTCGCCGCAAGAGTACAATCGCTTCTTTGAGGAAACTCTTCTCGGGAAGGTCATGACCCGCAACCCCCTCAGCATCGCCCCGGACGCGCCACTGGCCGAAGCCGTGAATCTGCTGTTTAGGAACAAGCTGGGGTGCTTGCCCGTCCTGGACGGGGACAGCCTGGTCGGGATCATCACGGTTTCGGACATGCTCCGGGCGCTCCACGACCTGATCGGTGGTCCCGAACCCGCCGAACAGGGCTAAAACGACTCGGTGCGAAGACGAAGCCCAGCCTCTAACGCAGTGACGAGTGAAAAGTGACGAGTGATAAGGCTTGCTCCGGTAGTTCTGCTCGTCACTCGCCACTTTTCACTATTCACTGCCTTTAGAACCAATGACGCGCCATCCCTTTACAGTGCTGGTGGTAGATGACGAACCGGCGATGCGGCTGGTGCTCGAGGCCCGCCTCCGCAGTTGGGGCTACCAGACGTTGCTGGCGGCGGACGCCGAGGAAGCCGAGCGGCTGGCCGAGTCCTCCGATCCGGAGATCGTGCTGTCGGACGTGGTGATGCCGGGCAAGTCCGGCCTGGAGATGCTTCCCGCGCTCAAGGCCGGCAATCGGGACCGCCCGGTGATCCTCATCACCGCGCAGGGCACCATTGACATGGCGGTCGAAGCGATGAAGCAGGGGGCGCAGGATTTCCTGACCAAGCCGCTCGACTATGCCAAGCTCCGGGCCGTGATCGAAGCCGCCCAGGCCGAGGTGGCGCTGCGCCGGACCTCGCGGAAGCTCGCGGCGCGGGTCGAGAAGGATGCCGGCTTCGGCGCGTTTGTGGGAACCGGCAAGCATATGAAGGAAGTGTACGAGCTGCTCGAGACCGTGGCGGCCAGCGACGCTTCCGCCATTCTCACGGGGGAGAGCGGCACCGGGAAAGAACTGGCGGCCCGCGCCATCCACGAGCGCAGCGCCCGCGCCCAGGGTCCCTTCGTCGCCATCAACGCGGCGGCGATTCCGGAGACGTTGATCGAGAGCGAACTCTTCGGACACGAGAAGGGCGCGTTTACCGGGGCCGTGAGCGCGCGGCCGGGTTGCTTTGAGATGGCCCACCGCGGGACGCTGTTGCTCGATGAGATCGCCGAGATGCCGATGGCGCTCCAGACGAAGCTTCTGCGGGTGCTCGAGGACGGGCGGGTCCGGCGCCTGGGCGGCCACCAGGAATTTGCCGTGGATGTGCGCGTGCTGGCGGCGACCAACAGCGAGCCGCGGGAAGCCGTGCGCAAGGGCCGGCTGCGCGAAGACCTCTATTACCGACTGAATGTTTTTACCGTGGCGCTGCCTCCGTTGCGCGAGCGAAAGGAGGATATTCCGGTCCTGGTGCAGCACTTCCTCCGGGAGTTCAACGCCAAGCACAAGGCCGCGGTGGTGGCGCTGCGCCCGGAAGCCCTCGACCTGCTCCACAACTACGCCTGGCCCGGCAATGTGCGCGAACTCCGCAACGTGATGGAGCGGGCCGTCATTCTCGCCAAAGGCGAATGGATTGAGCCTTCGCACCTTCCGCCGTACCTGCGGAAACCGATCGCCGAGGAAAAGATGGTTCTGCCGTCTGGCACCACCGCAGCGGGAACGGAGAAAGAATTGATCTTGCGGACGCTCGAGCAGACCGGCAACAACAAGGCCGAAACGGCGCGGCGCCTGGGCTTGGACGTCAAAACCATCCGCAACAAGCTCAAGTCCTACGGCCTTAGTTAGGGAATAGGGAACAGGGAATAGGGAACAGGACCTAACTCCCGATACGCAACCCCTGACACCCCATGAAGATCGCCACCAAGATCGCGCTCGGCTACGGCGTGCTGATCACGCTGCTCGTGGCGGTGCTCGGCTATCAGCTTACCGTGATCTCGCGGACGGCGCGGCGCAGCGAAGACTTGTCGGCGATCAACTTCCGGGCGGGCGTCCTGGCGCTCCAGTTGCTCCGGGACCTCGATCAGATCGAGGAGTTCACCCAGAAATTCTTCATCACGGCCGATCCCGACTACGGCGAGCAAGTGGCCGAAATGCGCGAGACGTTCTCCCAAGTGCTCCAGGAAATCCGCTCGCTTCGTCTCTCCGCCGGAGAGGCGCAGGAGGTCGAGCAACTGGAGCAGGGGTGGACTAAATTCCGCGAGGTTGCGTCCCAACACGAGGCAGTACCCGGATCGCGGAACGCGGCGCAATTGCAGTCTGCGCTCGCCGACGCGCTGGCGCAACTCGGCCAGTTGCGGTTGCAGACGCTCCGGTTCCTGCAAGCGACGCGGCAGGGCATCGAAGCGCAGGTGGCGGAGTCGGCGCAGGCCAGCCGGAGCGCGCAGCAGGTCTCCTGGGCGGCGGCGCTGGCGGCTCTGCTGCTGAGTCTGACCGTCTCCTTCTGGATCGTGCGCTCGATCTCCCGTCCGCTCGGGCGGCTGACGGAGGCGACGCAGGCCGTGGCCGCCGGCCGGTTTTCCCATCAGGTGCAGCTCGAAGGCCGGGACGAGCTTGCCCAGCTCGCCCGCGACTTTGACGCCATGACCCGGCGGTTGAACGAGCTCGACGAGCTGAAAAAGGATTTCATCTCGCACGTCTCCCACGAGCTGAAGTCGCCGCTGGCCTCCATCCAGGAGACGGCGCGGCTGCTGCTCGAAGAAATCCCCGGGCCGCTCGCCCCGGACCAGCGCCGCTTCCTCGAACTCAGCCTGCAAAGCGCCCGCCGCCTCTCGTCCATGATCGGCGATTTGCTCGACCTGTCCCGGATCGAGGCGGGCGTCATGGAGTACCAGATACAGTCCCACGACCTGGGGGAGCTGATCGGGACGGCGCTGGCGGAATCGGAGGTCCAGCTCCAGGAAAAGAATCTTCGGGTGGAAGTTTACTGGCCGGAGGAGCCGGTCCGGGTGGAGTGCGACGGCGGGCGAATTCTGCAAGTCATCGGAAACGTCCTCAGCAATGCCCGGAAGTTTTCCCCGCCGGGCGGCACGATTCAGGTTCGGCTCCGCTCTGCGGCGGAGATGCCCGAAAACGTCCCGGATGCCTGGCGCAAAAAGGGACTGGCCTCCGGCGCGGGCCGCTATGCCTTGCTTTCCGTCGCCAACGCCGGCCCGAAAATTCCGGACACCGAGAAGGAAAAAATCTTTGAGAAATTCCACCGCATCCGCGGCGCGAGCGGAAGCGGGCAGTGGCCTCCCGTTACGAAGCTCGCGGGGCGAGGAGTCGGATTGGGACTGGCCATTGCCCGGACCATCGTCGAGGCCCACCGCGGAGCCATCTGGGCGGAAGACAATCCCGGCGGCGGCAGCGTCTTCCATATTCTGCTGGCGGCCGGAAGCGCCGTTCCCCGGGAATCCGCGCCAACCACTTCCCCGATTTGAGCGCCCGAACAGCGAGGGGTTAATCCGGCGATCGGAGAAAAAAACCCAGTTCCCAAACCGCCTCAAATGGCGTAGGCTTCTGTGGGACAGAATGGCGGTCCCCATCATAGAAAGGGAAGGACAAGAACAATGGCCCAAACAACACCCCAAACCTTCGAGAACCACACCCGGCTCGTCCCGGCCTATCACATGGGGGCGTTTCCGCTGCTGGTGATCAACCTGCTGTGGTCCGGGTATCGGCTGGTCCGAAACTTCTCTCCCGATGCGGTCGTGGCGTTGCTGCTCGCCATCGCCCTGCTGCTGATTTTCTTCCATGCGCGCATCTTTGCGCTGACGGTCCAAGACCGGGTGATCCGCCTGGAAATGAGGCTGCGAATGGAGAAGCTGCTCCCGGCGGATTTCCGCCCGCGCATCCCGGACTTCACTCTAGGCCAGCTCGTTGCCTTGCGGTTCGCCAGCGACGAAGAACTGCCTGATCTGGCCCGCAAGGTCCTCACCGAAAACATCACTTCCCGCAAGACGATCAAGCGCATGATCAAGAAGTGGAACCCGGACTACCTGCGGGCGTAAAACAAGGGCCCGGGAACGCGTTGAGGTCCATAAGGCCACCAAAATTCTGAACTCTGGCGGGTTGTCAGTTGGCCTTCCCACAGACAGGCATCTTTGTCAAATACATATGCCAAAAAGATTTTACTTGACAAAGGAAACTGCCCCCTTCTAAGATCGTCCGGTTCGCTCCCCTCAATGGATTCCAGGCGGGATTCAAGAGGTTCAACCTGACGACCCGGAGGTTTACGTGGGAACTCGTATGTGGTTTGCTGCTGTTTGTTTGCTGGCGCTGCTGACCGTTGTCAAAATCCCTCTCTTGAACGCGCAAGGCTGAGTGGCCGCACGCCAAGGCGCGCCCGTGATTGGCGCGATATGCCACGCAGGAGAGCAATCCGGGGAAGCCGGTTTTGGGACCGCGATCTCGGCTACTCAGAGTGCGGCGTCACGCTGGCAGGTTTCCTTCGGCTATCGCTGGCAGGACTCGAACACCCACTTTTCGGGTGACGTGGAGCAGAAACAGCGGGTGAGGGAGGACACGCAGATGGAAAACAAGCTGCATCTGTTCGATCTCGCGCTGAGTTACCGGGTTTCGCCGCGCTGGAGTTTGAATGTCGGTGCTCCTTTCATCGTCGTTGACCGAATCAATCATCGCGCTGAAACGGTGACTCATAGCCGCGGCATGGGAGACATGTCGGTCGGAGCGAAGTTCTGGCTCTTCCGCCCGCCCACGGAGTCGCGGCAGAACATCCAGTTGGGGTTCTCCATGAAGCTGCCCACGGGGAGGCCGGACGTGACGGATCGTCCGATGCCCAGCGCGGGCGCTCTTCCCGGCGCTGCCTTGGGCGCTCTTACGACCGTGGACCAATCCATCCAGTTGGGGGACTCGGGAACCGGGATCTCCTTCGACTACATGGCGTTCAAGTCCATCCAGCGGTTCACGATCTTCTCAGCAGGTATTTGGCTGATGAACCCGACCAATACATACACCGCCAAGACTCCCAACTCGCGGGCCTTGTCGGTTCCTGACCAGTACCTGTGGCAAGCCGGAGTGGGGTACGCGGTTCCCAAGCTCGCGGGGCTTGCTTTCACAGGGACGGCACGGATGGAAGGTGTGCCGGCGCGCGACATTATCGGGAGGGAGGACGGATTCCGCCGCCCCGGTTACGCTGTCTCGGTGGGGCCGGGGGTGATGTTCTCGCGCGGCCAGAACACCTGGTCCGTCAGCGCCCCCATCGCGGTCAAGCGGGACCGCACCCGCAGCGTGCCGGACTACCGCTCCGGCGGGCACGGAGACGCGGCCTTCGCCGACTGGCTCATCCTGGTGGGTTATTCGCGGGCTTTCTAACCGGAGCCGATAGGGGAAAGCATGCATCCGAAGAACAAGAACCGATGGCGCACACGGGTGGCTGCTCTGCTCCTGATTTTCGGGCCTGTTTCCCTCGGCGCCGGTTTCGCCCAAGACGCGGCGCCTGCTCTCGAACTGCCCGATCATACCGGCCAGTTGCTGCGGCTGGCAGACTACCGCGGCAGGGTCGTGGTCCTGAATTTCTGGGCCACCTGGTGCGGGCCGTGCGCCGCCGAGATGCCCATCTTCGTTGACGCGCAGCGCCGGTTTGGCCCGCAAGGCGTCGTGGTGCTGGCCGCCTCATTGGACGCCGCCGAGACCAAAGGGAACATCCCGGAATTCATGCGCAAGCGCAAGCTCAACTTTCCGGTGCTGGTGGATGCCACCGTGGATCACTTGCAGCTATTCGGAATGGGTGAGGCCCTTCCCGGGACCGTGTTTCTGGATACGGAGGGGCGCATCTTTGCCCGCATTCTGGGTCCGGCCAAGAAGCGCGATGTCTTTGCGCGTGTGGAGTGGCTGCTGGGGGACCGGAGCGGGAAAGAGCCGAAGCCCCTGCTGGGCAGCCTCCCCAAACCCCGCTGAGCCGCAGCCCCTGCAACCCTGAACTTCCAGCCGGCCATTCTCATTCTCGCCGTGCCGCAACCTGCGCGCAACGGCAGCCCCTTTGCGCGCTCAATGCGGCGTGATTTTCACGTTGCGAAACCGCACGAGGCCCGCCCCGTACTGAAGCGCGGCTCCTACAACCTTTTCTTGACAGGGTATATAAGTATTCATATACTAAGTTCAATGCCGCAATCGGAACGCCCTCTGATCTGGGTCGGCTCCAGCCGGAGAGACCTGCGGGGTTTTCCTCGCCAGGTCCGACGCGAGATCGGCCAGGCCCTCTTCGCAGCGCAGCAGGGTGAAACCGACCCGGCGGCAAAGCCGCTGAAAGGTTTTGGCGGACGGTTTGTGGTGGAGATCATCGCGGACCACGCCGACGACACCTGGCGCGCCGTCTATACCGTGCGCTTCCCGGAGGCGATCTACGTGCTGCACGCTTTCCAGAAGAAATCGAAGAGACGGATCGTCACACCCAAGAAGGATATGGACCTCATCCACCGCCGGCTGGCTGAGGCCGAACGTCTCCACAGAGAAAGGCAAAACTAACATGGCCACGAGAACGAGAAAGCCTGTCCGATCCGAGAAAAGCAGCGGGAATGTCTTCGCCGATCTCGGTCTCCCCCATCCCGGACAGGAACTGCTGAAAGCACGGCTCACGCTGCAAATCTACCGCCTGATTAAGGCTCGCGGTCTGACTCAGACCGAAGCGGGGAACATCCTCGGAATCAAGCAACCCAACGTCTCCGCACTGATGCGCAACCGCTCCGGCACTTTCTCGGTCGAGCGCCTCCTAGACTTTCTCACCGCCCTGGGGCAGGATGTGGAGATAACGGTAAAACCCACGCGCAAGGAACATGGCGAAGTTTCCGTCGCTTTGTGAACCCTTCTCGATCTTCAGGATGAAGGCTTTTTGTGCGCCGACCCTGGGCACGTCATTTCGCCGCTAGGCGGATTAATACGCCCTAATCGAAAACTGATCCGGTTGTCTCATTCTCTGCGCAGGTTCGGCAGGTTCGTTCGCTAACCTTAGCAAGCGAGCAAAAGGATCATCCATCTCATCCCCGGAAGAACGAACCTGCACTCTACACGCGCAGGAGAAATGCTCCAAGGGTATCCCCAAGCGGCCCGCTCAACGCGGCGTGAGTTTCACATTGCGAAACCGCACGAGGCCCGCCCCGTACCGAAGCGCAATGAGACCGTAGGCGCGCGGTTTTGCGCGAAAAACTCCTGGCCCGAGAGGGGCGCCTCCCGCTTTCAGAACTGTTCACGGGGCGACGCAGGCAAAATTCGCAGCGTTGTCCGTGCTGCCGGTCCCTTTGTACTTGGCGACCTGCGGGTAGGGGCACAGCGGCCGGGATCGGTCCACCTTTCCGTCGGTGCTGTGGGAGGCGATGATGGAATCCGGCGCCTTTCCGCGTTCCACCCACTGCTCCAGCGCCGCGAGCGCATCGAACGTGTTTGGCCCATCGCCGCCGCCGCAATGATTCATTCCGGGCGCCATAAAGAGGCGGTAGGAATCCGCGGCCTTGGCGATCCCTCCCACCGCTCTGGCCACGCTGTTGTAATAATTGATGCTGTTGCGCGGCATGACCTGTTGATCCGTCCAACCGTGGTAGTGAATCAATTTGCCGCCGCGCGAAAAGAACGGCTTCAGATCCGGACTGGCAGCCGTCAGCGTACCGCCGTCGCGCGTCTGAGCGTTCGTGAGATCGCCGTCAAAATTCAGCGTTTTGAAATCCCATTGCGGGTCCTCAAACACAACGAATCGAAAGTAGTCCTCGGCCAGACGAATCGGCGCGGGACCGCCGGCGAGCGTCGCCCAGACCAGCTCACTGCCGCGCTCCATGGCGGGAAATATCTCCTGTCCCGTGCGCGGGTTCTTTGCCGGAGTGTAAATCTTGCGTGCCGCCTCCACCTGCTGTTTGGTCAGGCAAGACGGCTCATCCGCATCCTTGCATTGCAGCACCTGCGGGTCGAAGTGGCACCGGGTCGGGTCCTCGAGCACGCCATCCTTGACGCCGTCCAGTGTGTCGCAAGCGTTCAGCACGGCACTGTGGATTACGGGATACTTCGAAGCGGGAATATGGCTGGCGGGATCGGTGAGCGTGGCGTGCGCAACCCACATCCGTCCAAACATCATGTTCGTCCAGTTGTTGGTGGGGGCCCCCACAACGATTCCATCGTAATCCTCCGGAAACCGCTGTGCTTCCATAAGCCCCTGCCTCCCGCCCGAGGAGCAGCCGGCAAAAAAGGAGTGCTTGGGAGCGCTTTCGTAGAAGGCCGCGATGATTGCTTTGGCCTTCAACGTCATTTCATGGACTGACCGAAAGCCGAAATCAATCAGCTTTTCCTGGTGTCCCATCGCAAAACTCGCGCGGCCGCCGGTGTGACCTGTGTCCGTTGAGCTGGTGGCGTAGCCGCGCGCGAGAGCCGTACCCATTTCAGCATAGTTAACCGAGCCTCCCCACCCACCGTTATCAACGGCCTGGAAGTTGCCGTTCCATCCCGTCGAGGGCAACCAGACTTCGATTTGGATGGCCGAATCGCTCGACGGTGTTAGCGTTGCAGTAACGCGGCAGAACGAGGGGAGATTGGGCACCACTGTTGCGTTTCCTTGCGGCGGCGTGAACGGGCCGGCTGCCACGGTCTGGGCCGAGGTCACGGTCGTGTCGGGCAGTTTCAAAGAAGCAAGGCTCTCGCACGTAGCGGCAACCAACGGTGAGTTTGCCAGTGCCGATGCGAATACGATTTGCAGCAAGGTCCAGTGACGGCTCTGCATAAGACGCGCTCCTTCCGTTTCTATGGCGGATTCACAATTGGTGTAGACTCCAGTTTCGTCAGGGCATGGCTTCACCTGGATTCTTCATAACGGTTTCGCAAAACGCGCTGGTCCAAGCGTTGCCAAGCTGCTTCTGTGGCCGTTCCCCTTTTCTCTAGCCCCGGTCCCGCTTGGCGGGACCGGGGTAAGCGGTGCAATTTATTTTACAGGCTGCTTTAGCAGCCTTCCGGTTTTCGGCTTTAGCCCTGGTGAAACCCTCTGGCTAAAGCCGGCCTTGGGAAGCCCGCTGAAGCGGGCTGGGGATCACTTCTTGATACTGCCTACCCAGCGCTGAAGCGCTGGGCTAGAGAAAAGGGACCGTCCTTCATGAATAATCCAGGTTCCGCCATGCCGAAAAAAGGCCGAAAGAACGAGGGCTTTAGCCCCTGAGGGACGTCTTTCCGACGGCTGGTTGGAGACGTTCGCAGCATCCTTAACTCACCTCAGCGGCTGAAGCCGCAAGGAAGAGGACAAGGAAGAGGAATGGATTGGCACGTTTTACGGCACGACTGGAGTCGTGCCCTGACGAACTGCTCTGCGTGTCACTATATGATGCAAAACTCTCTAAGGGTATCCCCGCCGGCGCGCTCAACGCGGCGTGATCTTCACATTGCGAAACCGCACGATCCCGGCCCCGTACTGAAGCGCGATGGGACCGGAAGCAAACTTCGTATCCATCACGTCCACCATCAGCGTCCCGTTCATCCTCACCACCAGGCGCGAGCCTTCGGCCGTGATCTCGAACGTGTTCCACTTGCCGGCCGCGTCCAGGCGCGCCTTGGGCGATGCCACATTGACGATGGCGCCGGTGCGGTACTGCGGGTCGGGACGCTTGTCGAAGATGTTCACCTCGTAGGCACTGGCCGCGGTGACTTCGTTCGGGTTGGAGCAGCGGATGAAGATGCCGCTGTTGGCGTCGGCGTCCGTCCAGAACTCGGCGGTGAGATGGAAGTTGCCGTAGGCATTGGGCGTGACGAGGAAACCAGTGCCGCTGCTGGCTTCCACATAGTCCTCCACGATGTGCCAGTTCGCGGTGCCCAACTTGCGCCAGCCATCCAGGCTCTTGCCGTCGAACAGCGTGACCGGCGCCGCCGGCGGCGTCGCCTGGGCCGCCGGGCCGCCTGCCGGGGAACCCGCCTCGATCCGACTCTGATAACCGGCCATCCCGATCGCCAAGAGCACTGCCATTCCGATCTCGATGCGCTTCATGTTGATCCCCCTGAAGTTTGTTTTGACTTCTGCTTGCTTCATCCGGTTCCGAACCAACCACCTTCCAACCCACCGTTGTGCGCCTGATTCCGGTAAGCTGACTATACGGCAACTGGAATCAATCCGCAAACGAAACGGCGCCTTCCAGTGACGGGCAGTGTTCGCCAGTGACGAAGGGCGGAATCCATCCCAGGAGATGCTGTATCATTGACTGGACGATGACTCGAAGAGGACTCGAAGGTTGCCGGGACGTTGCAGGTGACGTATTCTACGTTTCCAGCGCCACGGATGTAGGACAGGCTGATGCGTCTTGAGTGGGATGCCGGAAAGGCCCGTGAGAATCTCCGAAAACACGGTGTCTCGTTCGAGGAAGCTTCCAGCGTGTTCTTCGATCCTCTCTCGGTGACCGGTGACGACCCGGATCATTCGGTCGGCGAAAGGCGTTTGGTTACCTTTGGCATATCCTCGTCTGGGAGACTTCTGGTAGTGGCTCATGCCGCAAGAGGCGATGCCATTCGGATCATCAGCGCGCGCCAAACCACCCGGGCAGAAAGGGAGATTTATGAAGAAGGCTAGAAGCCGTGCTGGGGACGAATTGCGCTCGGAGTACAAGAGGTCTGATTTCGGCGCGTTGGTCCGCGGAAAGTACGTCGAGAGGCTGCAAGAGGAGTCGAACGTGGTTGTGCTGGATCCACGAGTTGCGAAACTCTTTCCAAACTCTGCGTCCGTGAACTCCGCTCTTCTGTCGCTGGCGGAGGTTGCCAAGCGATCCGCGCGCCTGCAGCGGCCGCGTGCTCGCCGGCCGGCGTAACACGGGAGGGAAGTGATTGGACACGCAACAAGCTGACGTGCCCGGCGGCGGTTCCCTCGGCTCGCAAAAGACGCGCGCGTCGGCGCGGGTTATCGCCAGATCCGTTAGGCAGCCTCCGTGCAATTTCAAGAAGCACTAGAAGGGAGACCAGACCCCTATGAGACATCTTTTCGTACCTTTGTTTCTGATCCTGTTGATTGAGAATGCCGCGGCCCAAGGCGTTCTCCAACCGACCAACAACCTGCCCAACCCGTATCAAACCATCGAGAATTATTTCAAGATGCCGGAGGGCCGGACCTGGGGAGCGACCAGCGCGGTCGAGATTGATCGGGATGGCCGAAGCATCTGGGTCGCCGAGCGATGCGGCGCCAACAGTTGTCTCGACTCGATCCTCCCCATCATCCTCCAATTCGATGCATCCGGAAAACTCCTCCGGAGCTTCGGCGAGGGGATGTTCATCTTTCCACATGGCATCTTCGTTGACCGCGACGGGAACGTTTGGGTTACCGACGGGCGGGACAACGCGCCGCCACCAGCCTCCGGCAGCGGAGGCGCGGGGCAAGCCGGGGCTGGCACGCTGTCCGGGCCCCGGCCCGGAGCGACGACGGGCCATCAAGTCTTGAAGTTCAGCCCCGATGGCAGGCTCCTGATGACGCTCGGCAAGCCGGGCGGAGCGGCCGAGCCGGACTACTTTTATCAGCCGAACGATGTTCTGGTCGCGCCGAATGGCGACGTTTTCGTTTCGGAGGGGCACGGCGGCGCCAACTCGCGCATCTTGAAATTCTCGAAGGATGGGAAATGGATCAAGACCTGGGGCAGGAAGGGCGCGGGTCCGGGCGAGTTGGATCAGCCGCACGCCCTGGCGATGGATTCCAGAGGGCGCTTGTTCGTCGGCGATCGCGGCAACAATAGAATCCAGATCTTCGACCAGGACGGGAAGCTCCTGGACGAATGGAAGCAATTCAGCCGTCCGAGCGGCATTTATATTGACCAGCAGGACAATATCTATGTAGCCGACTCGGAGTCCGAGTCGGTGGCCCGGAACCATGACGGCTGGCGAAGGGGGATCCGCATCGGCAGCGCCAAAGACGGGTCGGTCCAGGCGTTCATCCCCGATCCGCTAGAAAAGACCACGGGCACGAGCGCAGCGGAAGGCGTTGCGGCCGACGGGCGCGGGAACGTTTACGGCGCGGAAGTCGGTCCGCGGGGGGTGAAGAAATACGTCAAGCGGTAAGAGGTAGCGATGGTAGGACCGATTGAGGCTTCCGCAACCCCGGCGGAACAGACCTTCGCGCTGTGACAACCCAGCAGCCGATTCCAAGAGGGCCCCGGCGAGCAGCGGAGTCCGAAGAATCCGGATTCAGTTGTGGCGGACCGGATTTTCAGTACCTATGGCGGGACGATTGCGCCCGCGGGCGCCGTCTCGAAGAAAGAATTGTTCATGGGAGGCTCGGTCGGGCGCAAACGGAGTATACTTTCAACATCCAGAAGGCGGAAAAATCTAATTTCGGTGGAGGTGAACATATGCCATTGCAAAGCCGCACACAGGGGCGATCTCGCGCCATTCCAGTTTTCCTCACCATAGGAATGGCGCTGTTTGTCGCAGGGGCGATGGCTTGGTTAGCTACGGCCCAGGTCGCGCAAAAGCCGCTGAGCGCGGCGGCCGATAAGGACGTCCTCACGGACGATCTCCAGCGCTCCCTCCGGCTGGATACCTATCGGATTGTGGCCGATAGCGGCGCGGGGCGGGGCGAAGTGATTTACTTCTATAAATGCTGGATGTGTCACAACAAATACACCAAGGGCGCCCCCTATTTGCAGGACCTCTACCAGCGTAAGAACATGGTGTCCGGCGCTCCTGTGAACGACGACACCGTCAGCGCCAAAATCAAGGAAGGTGGTCCCGGCATGCCTGCATTTCGGGCCAGTCTGTCCGATGCCGACATCGCGGATCTGCGGGCTTACTTTCACTCGGGAAAATGCTGTGTGGAAGGCGAAAATCCTCCGGCGAGCCCCTGGTATCGGGCCAAGACGCAAAAGTGGCCGGTTCAGAGCGGCCTCACCGGCGGCGCCACGGGAGTTGTGCGGATCGCCAGCGGCGATTCCCCCGAAGGCGTAGGTGTTCAGCTCGTCGCGCCGAACGGCGTCCGGACTACCGTATATACCAACGCCGCAGGCAAATTCGAATTCCCCTCCATGCAAGCCGGTTCCTACACCTTGCGCATTCCCACGCCCGTCCCTTTCAAGCCGTACCGGCGAGATGCGGTTTCGATCAATGGCGCCACGAAGGTCGAGGACATCGTGCTGGAACGGGTCGCCAACTCGGACAATCTGCCTCCCTCACCGGAACTGGAATCCCAGCTCAGCAGCGCGGAGGTCTTATGGAACGTTCCGGGCACCGGAGAAGAAAAAGCCACGTTCCAGAGGTATTGTTCCGGGTGCCACTCCTGGCAGCAGGTTTTCAGGAACCGCTTTGACGAGCACGGTTGGAGTTTGATCGTAGACCGCATGATGCATTTTAGCGGGACCGCGATTGCAGTCCGCAACCGGGCGATGTCGGAACCGGACCCCGAATACACGTTGCTCGTCAACTGGCTCTCCCGGGTCCGCGGTCCGGATTCGCAGGATGCGCCGCGCCGCGTCTTCCCGCGTCCCCGCGGCCAATCCACGAGGGTCGTTGTCACCGAATACGAATTGCCCCAACAGCTCCTCGCTCTGCACGACGCGGCGATGGATAACCAGGGCAACATTTGGTATACCAGCCATAAGACTCGTTACGTTGGCCGATTGGATCCCAAGACAGGGATTGTCACCGAATACACGCTTCCGTTGACCCCAGGAGTCATGCCGGGGTCGCACCACGCCAAAGTAGATAAGAATGGGATCATGTGGATCTCGGAAAACTGGGCGCATCAACTCAATCGCCTCGATCCGAAGACCGGAGAGGTCAGGCAAGTTCTTATCGCGAGTGCGACGCCCCTCAATGCACCGAGTTTTGGAAATTTCACCCTGGATGCGGAGGGCTATGTGTGGGATGCCCGCGCGAGCCGCGTTACCAAGCTCGATCCTTTGACAGGCAAGGTCCTGAAGGAGTGGCCGCTGCAAACGACCCAAAGCTACGACAACCTCATTTCCTACGACGGGAAGTTTTGGGCAGGCGGCGGGCCGGCCAACTGGGGCAATACGGTGGAGATGCTGGAGATTGAGACGGGGAAATGGCTGAACCTGAACACCGGCGCTCACTTTGCTACCCCCAAACGTGGGGGCTTTGACCCCTTCGGAAATGCTTGGTTCGGCGGGGCGGATGGCGCTCTCATCAAGCTCAATGCCAAGGAAGCCCGTATTGAAGAATTTTGGCCGCCGACTGCCCCGCACCCCTATACCGATTTCTACGAAGCCATGCCGGACAAAAACGGCGAAGTGTGGGCAGGCGTGCTGCACGGCCGGCAGGTCGTTCGACTCGATCCCAAAACCGAGCGCTGGCACGTATATCAAATGCCGGAGCCTTTCGCCTACAACCGGCGAACCGTCATTGACGCCTCTACGCGTCCGGTAACAGTCTGGTACGTGGACTACAATGGCTACCTTGTCCGCGTTCAACCGCTGGACTGATGGGGCGGTAGAAGGACACGACTCGGCGAGGAAGCCGTGAAATATATGCTTTCGTCGGCCGTCGTCGTTGCTCTTGTCATTGCCCTTATCTTGGGGAATTCGTCGAGCGGCGGTGGCGCTAGGCGCGCACGACGGATTTGATCACTTCATGGATTTCCAGGTTGGGATGCCCGGCGAAAATTTCCGAGCGGCCTCGCCCTCGATGAGCCTCGCGAAAGGATTCGCTGTTGGTCCAGGCTTCGAAGTCTTCCTTGGAATCCCAATAGGTCAGAACCACGTAAGGCTCTTCTCGCGTCGGCCGCAGAATATCATTGCGAATGAACCCCGGAAAACTTTTCAGGGGATGCTGACTCTGGGAGTCGTCTCGCTCGAGAAACAGCCGTTCAAACTCCGCCTCATGCCCTTTCGCCACAGGAATCCGGTTGCAGATTACAAACATTTCATTTCTCCCATTACCAAGAAAAATTGATTTCGTTTCTTCCTTTCCCCCCCAAAGTCCGTTTACGAGTTCCGCCGGCCCCCGCTCTCCGTATCCTAAGAGTTTTGGCTTCGAAGCGGTAGAGGAAAATTGGGACCCTCCACGCAAACGCCTGCCATCAACCATGACGGATTTGCCGTCCGTCAAGCGAGTCGCACCGGCCCGCAGGTGCTTTCGGGTGCGGTCAGCCCTTGACTCGCCGGTTGAGTGGGCGTCTAATTCTCACGTTGCTTGCTGCTGTGTGAGGATAGGCCGACCCAAACAGAACGGCATAACACAGGACACGCAAAGCGGTATACTGATTC
>Ga0155949_1030_pt1 | contig 29490 bp, 19 predicted proteins | sample RifCSPlowO2_02_FD_107603 | JGI IMG/M metagenome (GOLD analysis project Ga0155949, IMG submission 107603) | Acidobacteria bacterium RIFCSPLOWO2_02_FULL_61_28
GTTCACCGTGCGCGATAGCGGCAACGTCGGGATCGGCACCTCCACGCCGGGCTTCAAGCTCGACGTGCAGGGAGGACAGATCAACGCCTCGGGCGGTCTGTGCATCAACGCGGATTGCAAGACGGGCTGGCCTGCTGCGGGTGTCGGTGGCTCGGGGACAACCGATTTCATACCCAAGTTCACCGGTTCGGCTACGTTGGGCAACTCCCTCATCATGGAGCACCTGGGGCAGCACATTGGCATCGGCACGGCTGACCCGACGGAATTGCTCCAGGTGGCGGGCAACGTGAAGATCAGCGGGCCGACCACGAATGGGTTGATTTTCGCCGACGGGTCGAAGCAGACCAGCGCCCTGCTCGGCACACCCGCGAGCCTCGCCATCCGGGGGATCAACTACATCGCCGGCTGCGACACCTGCGCCATCCTGACGGATGCCGACGACCAGCAAGATTTCTATTTGAATGTCATTGGGACGATGACGATCAATTCCGTGACCTGTTTTTCCGACACCGGCACACCCTCCATCAACATTCAGCGTGATGACACCTCGCCGAACAACATCCTGGCCTCGAACCTGAGCTGCAACAACTCTGCCTCCGGGGCCTCGACGACGACCTTCACAGGCGGCGAGAGCACGCTGAACCTGACTGACAAGCTCGACTTCGTAATCGCCGCCGCCGGGGGCGCGGCGCATCGAGTGACCGTGGTCATCAAAGCAACGGTGAACTAAAGCGAGGGAAAGGTGACAACGATGCGAGACCTGAAAAGATTATTGGTTGCACTGGTAACGGTCGTTGGGTTGGGGCTGGTGGGGGCCACCGCCGCGTCTGCCCAGGTACAGTTCATTGCCAGCTCCAGCGGCGCACGGCCGATCAGGGTCGAAGGCATGACCGAAGCCACGGGGACGATTGTCCTCGCCGCGAACACCGCGGGAGTCATTGTCTCCGGTTCGACCATCGCTTGCGATTATGGAACAGCCGTCCTGGATTGCAGCGGAGCAGTTGCGTTTAACGGGGGGAACACCTCCGGCTTCCTTACGAAGTCCTGCTCCGGGAACGTGGTGACTCTTTCGTTCATCTCCAATCAGGCGTTCGTGCCCGGCGATTCGCTCACGGTTTCCGGCGTTCGGGTCAACGCCAACGCCCTCGGCACTGGAAACAATGTGAACGTAGCTGTAACAGCATCGGTTCCTGCGGCGAATCAGGTTACCAACCCGATTACGTTGATTGTCTTTACCACGCTCACGGTAGCCACCGTTCAGGCCAAAGCGATAACCGTGAAATTCAATACGGAATGATCTGGCTCCACATGCACACCGTAGTTCGCTGCCAGCGAAAAATGCAGCTTCCGGGAGGGAAACTCATGCCGCATAGACATCCCAACCGAGCCGTAGTCAGAACACTGAAAACAGTTCTCGCGCCGTTCGCAGCCTTCTTGACGGTGGCGCTACTGGGCGCAGGTTCCGCATCCGCTCAAGTACAGTTCCTTGCCGGTTCCAGCGGCGCACGGCCGATCAGGGTCGAAGGCTTGACCGAAGCCACGGGGACGATAGCGTTCTCCGCGATGAGCTCGGGAACCATTGTCGCCAGTTCGACCATCACCTTGGATTATGGAACAGCCATCCTGGATTGCAGCGGAGCAGTTGCGTTTAACGGGGGGCCCACCTCCGGCTTCCTTACGAAGTCCTGCTCTGGGAACGTGGTGACTCTTTCGTTCTTCTCCAATCAGGCGTTCGTCGTCGGCCATTCGCTCACGGTTTCCGGCGTTCGGGTCAACGCCAATGCCCTCGGGTCGGGCGCGAACGTCACTGTTACGGTAGGAGCCACGGTTCCTCCAGCGTCTCAGGCTACCAACCCCATCTCGCTGATCCAGTTTTCCGCTCTCACGGTGGCCACCGTTCAGGCGTCCCCCTCGACGACGACAACCTTCACGCAGGCAACGATCTTGATCTGCACTCCAGCTTCCGGCGCGGTGGTGTTCAGTGTCACGGAAACATTTGCAGCAGTATTTACGACAGCGGCTGAGGAAACCGGTTTGGGGCCGGCTGGTACGGGCGGGTCCGTTGTTGCTACAAGGGTCCAGCTTTCCTTCACCAACATCCCGGTCGGAGTGAGACTTGACTCAGTCACCACCCGCCCCGAACACAGCGGCACCTTGACCTTCACGGTGGTCGGGCTTCCGTTCACGTCCTGGGTGGGGGACCGGGATAACGATGTGGATCTTACTTTTACAGCGACAAACACCGTGGCCGTGGAAACCCTCGCCATCAATCTTAACTATTCCATCCCTGACGCAGGCGCTCTGACCGCCGTAGACCAGACCGGCAGCGTGACAGTGTGGCTCCGGGGTGCGGCTGACCTTCCGAACGCGCCGGTCTTTGCTCCCAACGCACAGGCCGGCGGGAACGTCATTCTTGCCCATAGCTGCGATCCTCCCAACTTCCAGGTCAGCAGTGTCACGCGATCTGTACGACCGGAGGGCACGACGGAGGTGGCCGGCTCGCTGCTTTTCACCGCTGACGCTTCGGCAGACATCGTGCCCACGTCGACCATCACGTTGACATACGGAGCAGCCGTCGAACCGACGTCCGGAACCGTGACGACAAATTGCACCGGCGGCTCGATTTCCAAAAGTATTTCCGGAACCACTGTGACGCTGACATTTACGACCGCTAATTTGCACTGCGACATCGGCCAGACGATCAGCGTTTCCGGTGTCCGGGTCAATGCCAACGCCTCCGGAGCCGGGACTGTCATCCTCGTGTCGTTTGTGGCGTCGGTGCCCGATGCGTTTGCGGCAACCAATCCGATCAGGTTTAATCCGGCGCCGGGTACACAGGTTTCCGTTGCCAGTGTGCAGCCAAAAGCGGCTACGGTGTCGCTCAACGCGGGTGTGATCCAGACCTGTAACCCTCTTCTCACTGCCGGCGCCGGCTTGAAGGTAAAGTTCACGGTAACGGAAGACTTCAACCAAGCGTTCCTCGGGATGGCGGATGAGCAGGCGTTGAACAACAACGGAAATGTCACGGATTTTAAGATTCGATTCGCGTTCACTAATGTTCCTGCCGGCGTGCGGATCGAATCAGTGGACTTTACGGGGACCGACGGAACTCTGACCGGGCTGGCGCAGGCGGGACTTCCATTCACGTCGCAATCCGGCTCGCGGGACGTGAACGTGGACATCACCATCGGCGGAACCAGCACGACCGGGGCTGCGGAGAAGCTCGACGCGGAATTCTTGTTTTGGACGCCTGACCCGGCTGCTCTGACCACACCGAACGAAATCGGCGTCGTGGCCGTGCAGCTCCGCGGCGGGACCGCCGCTCCGGAAGTGCCCCGCTTCGTGGACAACACGCAAGGCAGCGGCAATGCGATCCTCGTGCAAGACTGCATTGGGACGATCTATCTTTGCTCTCCCCCGCTCACGATCAGCGGGGGCGTGAAAAGGAAGTTCACGGTTCAGGAAAACTTCACCATGGCGTTTCTCAGCTCGGCTGATGAAGCAGCTCTGGGCCCGGCGGGCACCGGGGGAGGCTTTTCGAGCTTTAAGATTCGGTTCTCCTTTACGGGCATTCCGGTCGGAGTACAGATCGAGTCGGTGGATTTTGCCGGGAGTGATGGCACGCTCACCGGGCTCACACCTGTCGGACTTCCGTTCAACTCGACCGTGGCGGACCGGGATCACGATGTGGATGTCATCATCGGGGGGACCAGCCCCGTCGGGATCGAAAAGCTGGTCGCAGAATTTCTCTTTTGGGTCCCGGTCCAAGCCAACCTCACCGTCGCGGATCAGACGGGAACGCTGGCGGTACGACTGAGGGGTTCTTCTTCCATTCCGAACGTGCCGGTCTTTACAACGAACCCACTGGCTGCCGGCATCGCAGTTGTCGCGCAGGTTTGTGTTCCGCGGACCAGGAAAGGAGGACAGCTCACGGGCGATTAGACCCGTTCTCGCGTAGGTGTAGCGAGCCGATCCGGTCCGCTTCGCGGAGAAGAGGGCAGTTGATCAGTGAGTAGGGATGATTTCCCAAGGTTTCCCAACCATGGAGATGGCGGATTCGCTGGTAGACAGAAAATCAACAACGAGCCCAGGAAACACCGTCCGGTGTTGCGCTTTCCATCGCCGGAACGGAAGGAGGCTTGCAGCAGTTGGAACCACCTGCCTGCTGCTTCTTGGATTCGTTGCCAGCGCGCGCGCGCAGCAGCCCGTGCCCGGGCGGCGGGGAGTCGCCGAGGTTCGCGCCGTGGTGAATTTCCAGGAGCTGGCAGCGCGGGAAGCAGCTTCCCCGCCGGGACCTCCTAAGCGCCGAGTAACGCCGTTCCTGCCGGTCCCGGGAGACCAGCCGGTTCCGCCGGAAGCGCCCGGCGTCAAGGAACCTGAACCTCCCTCGGCCGCACTAGGGCTGCCGACGGCTTTGGTGGCATCTCCGGCCCCGCTAGCGAACTTTGCAGCCTTGGGGGACAACAATACGGGGATCCCTCCCGACACGCAGGGCGCGGTTGGCCCGGACCATCTGATGGTCACGCTGAACACGCAGGTCCGCATTCAGAGCCGCTCCGGCACAACTCTCAGCACGGTTTCGATTGACGCCTTCTGGAATTCGACCGGGGCGACCGACCCGTTCGATCCCAGGGTGAGTTACGACCCGTTCAGCAACCGCTGGCTCGTGGTGGCGCTCAGTAATCGCCAATCTGCTGCTTCCTCTCTGTTGATCGGGGCCTCGCAGAGCGCCGATCCGACCGGAAATTGGAGGCTCTACCGGCTGGACTTGGACGCGACCAACACGAACTGGGGGGATTTCCCCTCGCTGGGTTTCAACAAGGATTGGGCCGTGATTACCATAAACATGTTCAGCGTGGACGGGAACACATTTGCGGAGTCCAATCTGTACGCGATCGAGAAATCGGACCTCTATGCCGGGACCAGCATCTCCTTCGCTCTCTTTTCCGATTCCAGCAACACGCTGGCCCCGGCGCTCACCTACGACAACACCCTGGCGACCCTGTATCTGGTCCAGCACTGGAACGGAGACGCCCCCGGCGGCAAAGGAATCCTGCGAATTTCCACCATTACGGGGGCGGTCGGGTCGGAGGTCTTCACGCCAGGGACCGACTTCGTCAGTACACGGAATCCTTGGGCCTCCAGTCCGCCGGGCGGCGGAGACTTTGCTCCGCAGAAAGATACGGCGGATAAAATCCAGCTCAACGACTCTCGCATCTCCAGTCCCGTCATATACCGCAATGGCTCGCTCTGGGCGGCCCAGACGGCTTTTCTCCCCGCCAACAGCCCCGATCGCGCCGCCGTGCAATGGTGGCAATTTCTGCCCAACGGGACCTTACAGCAATTCGGCCGGGTGGATGATTCCACGGGAACATTCTTCTACGCCTATCCCAGCATCGCCGTGAACTCACAAAATGATGTACTGCTGGGGTATTCGAGCTTCTCAGCGAGCCAGTTTGCTTCCGCCGGCTATTCGTTCCGCGCAACAGCGGACGCCGCGGGCACGCTGCGAGACTCGGTTTTGCTGAAGGCCGGCGAAGCGACCTACTTCAAGACCTTCAGCGGCACGGATAACCGCTGGGGAGACTTCAGCGCTACGGTCGTGGACCCGGTCAATGATCTGGACTTCTGGACGATTCAGGAGTACGCCAGCGGCCCTCATTTTTCCCCTCCGGACTATGGCCGTTGGGGAACCTGGTGGGGCAAGATCAGTATCAATCCCCCGCGAAGACGAGGCCAGTTGATCAGCGATTAACTCCGCGCCGCTCCCTTGCGGACCGCCCTCCGGCGGGACGGCCTCGGCCCCGGCCGGGACGTGGGGGTGGACGGCGACTCGGAGTTGCGCGTCACGAGTCACGGGTCACTCGTCACTTATCTTACGATGACGACTTCGCGGAGGCTGTCGCGGGAGAGATAAAACTTCACGGAAGAGAATTTGCGAAACAGGTTTTCGATGGCGCGGTTATTGAAGTGCCGGCGCAGTTTGTTCGAGCCCCGCCCGCTCACTTCCAGAGTATCGGAGGAGCGAATGCGGTATTGGCACACGGGCACGTCCTGGCCCGGCGTGCCGGTGTGAAAGAAGGTCAGCAAATTGCCGCCCGGCTGCAGGAAGTAATACAGGCACTCGACCAGCGGCTTGACCAGCGGCTCGGCCAGGAAATCGAGCAGGTCCCAGCAGAGAATCCCGGAAAACTGTCCGTCGGAATAATTGAGGTTCTCGCGGAAAAAGCGGTCTTCTTCGGACAACCCCGCCTGGCTCTTGTCGGCAATGGGGATGCGGAGCAGAGCTCGGAACAGGTCTTCGGTATAGAGCTTGTATCCCAGGCCGGTGATGAAGCTGAGATTGGCTTGCGAGGTCGAGCCGAGATCGAGGATGCCCGAACCGGGATCGCTCTCGATTCCCCTCCAGAATTCGCGCAGCCCGTTGCTGCGCCGCGGGAACGGAGTCGAGGGTGTGGCCACCGCGGAGGGGGAGACGGCCTGGTCCCCGAACACCTGCCGCAGAAGTCGCCGGACATTTTCTCCGAGAAGGGAATCTCCGGCTCCGCTGGTGACGGACATGGGGGATCCTTCCTTGCTAGGGGCCTTGCTATGGGCCTTGCTGTGGGCCGTTGCGCCTTCCGGGAACCGCTCTGCGACGGCGCTGCCTTCGATTGCGCTCCGGACTGGCAGGACAGGCCGCCTCGAAGCGGAGAACGCTCCCCAGTCCGGGGTGTCCCGTACAAATCCTCCGGCGCCGGCCTAATTGAACTTCTTCGCCTCGACGGGGCTGGGGGCAAACTTGGGCTGGCTCTCGGGGATCGGCAGGGGCGCGTCGTGCTTCTTCCCCTCCGCCGGTTTGCCCGTCACCTCGGTGGGCTTCTGGATGTCCACGCTTCCCTTGATGGAAGCGCCGTCTTCGATCACCACGCGCGCCGCCACCACATCGCCGATCAGGGAGCCTGACTTGCGGATCTCCACGCGGTCCACCGCGCGGACGTTGCCCTTCAAGCTGCCGTGCAGGATCACTTCCTTGGCGTTGACATTGGCCTGCACCCGGCCGTGCGGTCCGATCGTGAGGTTATGCTCGCGCAACTCGATCGTTCCTTCCACCTGCCCGTCAATAAACAAGTCCTCGTTGCCGGACAGTTCTCCTTTAATCTGGACAGACTTCCCGATGTGCGCCACGGCGCTGCGGGAAGCCTCTGGCGGCGCTGCCTCAAATTTCCGCTCCTGCGGGCTGGTAGACACGGGCGTGACCTCCTTCACCGGATTGACACTGAGTGGTGGTTCTTCCTTGCGGGGTAAGGGGAATGGTGGTTCTTCTTTGCGTTTCCAAAAGTCCATGATCTGCGCTCCCTGGGAGCCAATTCGCTCCTTCCAGAGTTGCTCGGATCCCGCTGCCGCCCGTTACGGGGTGAGCCGGCCGATGCAGCGAACGGGAGAACCGTTTTCTTCTCGCACGTGCTCGGCCAAACCGGCGGAGCCGTTTCTCCGGAACAAGAGTCTAGGAGCGATACTATAGTACATTCGAGTTCCCGTTGTAAATTCAATACTTTCTTTCTCTCAAAACGGTGCGCGATTCTCCCGGGTTTCGATGGCTGCCTCGCACCGCCGGCGTGACGCCGCCTGCGGTCCGGGGAGAAATTCCCCGCCCGCACGGGGATACCCCTTCTTAGCCGCTGGTTTGGAATTCAAATTTTGCCTGGGGCAAGGCGGGCGGAATCGTGGGGAGGTCTTTCAATCGGGCGGCGGCGGTTTCCGGCGGGACCGAGCAGTAATACACTTCTTTGATGCTGTACGATTTGCTGCGCTTTTCGGTGATCGGAAGAATCTCGATATGCCAATGATAATCCTCCTCAATGGTGGTCCAGTAACCGGCGATATCCGCCCGCGCCTGGGTATTGGGCGAGGTGTGCAGCACGAGATGGTAGGAATCCGTGACATGGCTCAGGCGCGCCAGGGTGCGCCGCAGAATGCCGGCCAGCTCCAGATGTTCGCGGTGGCGCAGCAAGTCCGTTTCAAAGCTGCTGTTGTGGTAGCGCGGCAGAATCCAGAGCTCGTACGGGACACGCGAGGCGAACGGGCAGATGACCAGATACCGGCGGCTGAGGTCCACGACCCGCACGCCTTGCAATTCTTCCTGCCGGGCAATGTCGCAGAGCACGCACCGTTCTTTCATCTGAAAATATTCCTGCGAGGCGCGCAGCTCATAGAGAATCCGCCGCGGGATGAAGGTGGCCGCGGTCAGCTCCGAGTGCGGATGCCGGATGTGCTGGCCCGACAACTCCCCCACGTTGCGGAAAACCGTGACGTACTTGAAGCGCCGGTCCTTTTTCAGGTCCGCGATTCGCAGTGCCCAGGCCTCCAGCAGCGGGGCGATTTCCGTTTCCGGCCGCATCGGAAGCTGGCTGTGATGGTCCGGGGTCTCGATAATCACTTCATGGGCGCCCACCGGCCTCATCTTGTCGTACAGGCCTTCGGCCCGGCGCTCCGTTTCCCCTTCGATCCGGTAGAGCGGCCGCGGATGCGGGAATACGCGGATTCCCCCGTGATGACCGTCCAGGGGAAGCGACAGGATCGGAGGCAAGGGGAGAGACTCCTGGCCCGGACAGTACGGGCAGGACGGTTCGGCGATGTCGGAGTACTCGCCATCCCCGATCAATACCCAGCTTCGTGTTATGGGGTCTTTTCTGATCTCCATTCCCTTCTCCTCCCCGCCGCTGCTTTGCCGTGGCGTGCCACGGGACGATTTCCCTCTGGCGGGCCGCCCTCCATTGTACACTGCCCGATCGCGGCAGAAGCCTCTTGCATGGCCGCTTTCTAGTCGAAAAGTCCTAGTGTGATTTGAGGAAAACGGACTATGGGTCTTTCCCAGGCAGGGTGCTAGAATAGTGCCTTGCCGGAAACGCAGGCGCCTTTTCCGCTGCGGATTTTGATCCAGGAAACGCGCGGGCGTTGCGGTTCTGCGATGACACGGTCGGGGTGGGGCGGCCTGCGTGTCGTTGGGAAGCCCGACTTGCCCCCCCAGAAACTCGAAGAAAGTGGTGGAACTTAGCGGCAACATCGGAACGAAGATCGGAGCTGCTGGAAGCGACGGGTTCATTCTCTTTTGCTAATTGAAGACATTATCACGATCGTCATCTGGCTGATCCTCACCGTCGTTGCGCTGGCTACCGGGTTGGCGCTGATCTTGCTGCAGCGGCGGGTCACGCGCCGGCGATATTTCGAACGACTGGACGAGGCCCGGCAGCGCGTCCAGGAGGTGCTGGATCCGCTCTATCAAACCCCCACCGATCCGGAAACGGCTGTGGCCTCTCTGGGAGTCTTACGATCATCGGTCGAACGGCGCGCGCTGGAGGAGGCCCTCCTGCGTCACGCCAGGGTTCCGCAAGACGGTGCGCTCACGCGCGCCATCGTCAAGAAGCTCGGCTGGATTGACCAATGGGCGACGTTGCTGCGCGCTCGCGCTCCCCGGCCCTCCGGCTCGATTGCGACGATGTTGGCCGAATTGGGTGACGATTACCGGCCCCCCAACCTGCTGCGCCGGCTCGGGTTGCGGGTCAGCGCCAACTTCGTGAAACGGTGCCGGGCTGCCGACAAGCTGGGGCAAGTTCCCACCCCGGAAGGGATGTGGGCGATCCTGGTCGGCGTCACCGATCCGCACCCGGAGGTTCAGGAAATCTGCCTTCGCTACCTCGGCCAGCATGCCGACCCGGCCACCCTTCCGGTGCTGATCGAGGAACTGATCAAAGTGCTCGAAGGACGCAGCTCGCAATCGGTGCGCAACATCAAGACGGCCTTGGTGCAGTATTCTCTCGATGACGTGGGCGCCTTTCAGATTGCCCTGCAGCACTCCAACCGCCGGGTCCGTTTCTTTGCCACCGACATCATCCGTGAAATCGCGGACCGCCGCGCCGCCACGGCCGTCCTCAGCAAGAACGACTTCAGCCCGGGAATCTACCGTCTTTTCACCGAGCGGTTCCACCAGGACGAATGGCCGGACGTGCGCGCGCGGGCCGCGGTGGTCATCTCCCATTTCCACGACGACGCCTCGACGGAGATTCTTCGCAAGCTCCTGGAAGACGAAGCGTGGTTTGTGCGGATGCACGCCACACGGGCCGCCGCAACCAAGTTATATCTTCCCCTGGCGGCGGACGTGGTCCAACGCCTCACCGACACGAACTGGCTGGTTCGGGAAGCCGCCACCAAGGCCCTGTCGCAGATGGGGGAGCTGGGCGTGGATTTCGTCCTGGAAGCCTTTATTCACAGCCAGGACCGCTACACGAACGAACAGATTTGCGAAGAGCTGCAACGGGGCGGCCTTCTGATTACCATGTTGGAAAACCTGCCGGCCGACGCCGCGCTGGATGAGAGCGCCTTGATGGCCGGGCGGACCCTCACCGCCGATGACCAACGGCGCTGGATGGCCGCGATGGTGGTCCGCAAAATGGTGGCCGCGGGAATGGTTACGATGCTGTTGATGTTGCTCCGGGGCCCCATTCGCCCTGACATCAAGATGGTGCTCCTCCGGGAATTGGCCGGGTGCTCTTCCCCCGAATGCCTGGAGACGTTTCAGGTCTGCGCCGAGACCGATCCGGACCCGCAGGTGCGGGGCACGGCACTCGCGATTTTCCAAGTGGCGCTGGGCAAATACACGGAGCTAACCCTGGCCTCCGAACCGGTGGGGAACTGAACAACCATGGAATCCTTACGCGACCTGGTCATCTTCATCACCAACATCTTCAACAACATCATCATCCTGTACTTTTTTGCCGCCAACGGCAGTTATACCATCCTGATGTTCCTGTCGTTTGCGCACGTCTGGCTCTATCAAATGCGGATCAGTTACGCCGGGTTGCAGGAGGTGCGGGAATCGCCCGTGACGCCGCCGGTGACCGTGATTGTCCCCGCGTTTAACGAAGAGAACTCGATCATTCTGACCGTGGAGTCGCTCCTCCATCTGGATTATCCCGCGAAGGAAATCATTGTGGTGGACGACGGGTCCACGGACCAGACGCTCCAAAAACTTCTCGAGCATTTCCAGCTCATCCGCATGGACCTGATCTGGCGGCCCCGGCTGGCGGCGACGACGCCCGCCGCGTTCTACCATAACCCCCACATTGCCCCGCTGACCGTGATCAGCAAGCCCAACGGCGGCAAGCCCGACGCCTTGAACGTCGGGATCAACATGGCGCGCAGCCCCTACTTTTGCACCATTGACGCCGATTGCATTCTCGAGAAGGATTCCTTGCTCCGGCTGATGTACCCCGTCATCCAGTCCCCCGTCAATACCGTGCTCAGCGCCGGCATTGTGCGCATTCTCAACGGCTGCGTGGTGCAGGACGGGCAGGTGACGGAAATCCGGCTGCCGGAGCATCCGGTCGAGAAATTCCAAGTGGTCGAATATTTGCGCAGCTTCCTGTTCGGACGGACGGGATGGAACCTGCTCCAGGGCACCTTCATTGCCTCCGGAGCATTTTGCATCTTTCACCGCGAAACGGTGATCGAAGCCGGGGGCTTCGGCCACGATACCGTCACGGAAGACATTGACGTGGTCGCGAACGTCCACCGGCTGATGCGCGCCAAGAAACGCGCCTATCGGACGTCGTTCACCACCGACCCGGTCTGCTGGACCATTGCCCCGCATACCCGCCAACTGCTCGGTAAGCAGCGCCGGCGCTGGCAGTTGGGCTTGATCCAAACCGTCATGAAGCACAACACCATGCTGTTCAATCCCAAGTACGGGACGATTGGGATGCTGAGCCTGCCGTTCCAGACCTTTGTGGAAGCCTTTGGCTGTTTGGTGGAGTTTGGCGGCTACATTCTGATTCCGGTGAGTTTCCTTCTGGGTTTGACTCCGCTCGACCTGTTCTTGCTCTTTGTCCTGCTGGCATTTGTGTATGGGACGTTTCTTTCCGTGGGAAGCGTGGTGCTGGAGGAAATCACCTTTCGCCGCTATCCGCGGATGGGAGACCTGATGCGGTTGCTGTGGTACGCCGTGCTGGAGAACTTTGGGTATCGGCAGATGATTGTGCTCTACCGCGTGCAAGGCTTTGTGCAGTACATGCGCGGCCAGAAATCCTGGGAGCTGGTCCGTCATACCGTGCGCACGGGCACGGAGGAGGCCCCCGCATGAGAGTGAATCGGATTTGGTTGATTGCAGCTCTGGTCCTGATCGCCTCCGCCTACTACGAGGCCCGGCTGAAGCCGCAGAGCCGGCCGCTCTATGAGAGCGCCCTCAACTCCTACCGCCAGGGCAATCATGACCTGTCGCTGCTGGAGCTGGAACGCGCCTACGTGATCGAACCCAACTCCACGGCCATCCTGGTTCTGATGGGATGGAATCAGTTGAAACTCCGCCGCTATGACGCAGCACGGGAGAATTTCGGCCGGGCGGCGCGGCTGGATCCGGGCCTCGTGGAGGCAAAACTGGGACTGGTCTATTTGGGGATCGAAAGCGGCCAAACCCCGGTCCGGCTGGAAGATATCCGCACCCTGCTCGAGCAGGAACCCCGGAACCGCGATTATCAGTTGGCCGCGGCCACCATGCTGCGCCAGGTGGGGCAGACCCGGGAAGCGGCGGCGCTTTTTTATCGCATGTTGGGCCGAGACCGGTACGGTGTGCTGGCCCGCAAGAATCTGGAGGAAATGTACGGTCTGGAACGGCTCAACGAGGAGATTCCCAGGGGACTGGCGCCGCTCAGCCGCCCGAGCGAGCTGCAAGTGAATTTTCGGGCGACGGGACCGTACTTCCAACGCCGCAGCGGCAATGCCTGGGAGAACGTCTACCTCCACGGAGTGAATCTGGGTCCGGCCGTGCCGGGCAAGACTGTCTCGGAGCCGCCGGTTCTGGTGGAGGAGTACCTGGCGTGGTTCGAACAGATCGCGGCGCTCGGAGCCAATACGGTGCGTGCCTCCACCCTTCTCCCGCCGGCCTTTTACCGGGCGCTCCGCCGTCACAACGAAAATTCCCCACAGTCCCGGCTGTATCTCATCCAACAAGTCTGGCTGGCGGAGCCGGCGCCCCTTGACCTCTTCCAGCCGGGCTTTCAGGCGGTCTCGCGCCAGGAGCTCGCCTGGGCCTTGGACGTAATTCATGGGCAGGGCGAGCTGCCGGTGCGCCGGGGGCATGCGGACGGCTTATATGCAGTGGACGTTTCGGAATACGTTCTTGGACTGCTCATTGGCCGCGATTGGGAGCCCCACATCGTGTCCGCCAATAACCAAACCAACCCGCAGCGGAGTTCTTACGCCGGGAACTACGTTTCCATCATCCAGGGCAACGCCACCGAAGCGTGGCTCGCCGGCCTGCTCGATTATGCCGCCTCCTACGAAGTCCAAAAGTATAACCAGCAGCGCCCCTTGGGAATTGTCAACTGGGCGGCCCTGGATCCGCTCGCTCATCCGACGGAAGCGAACCTCCTGGAGGAATTTCCATTTCGCCGCCGGTTGGGCGAGCGGCTGACACCGCCGGGGCCTGAAGAAGTCATTGATGACAATGACGCCGTCAGCGTGGATGAAACCAGATTCCAAAGCAGCCCCGAGCTCCCGGCGGGCCTGTTTGCTTCCTACAGTGTCTTCCCCTTCTACCCCGATTTTCTCTACCGGGAAGCAGGATATCTGGCCGTGCGCGACGCGGAGGGACCGAATCCCTTCCTGGGCTACTTGAAGGCGCTGAAAGCACATTACCGGCAGATGCCGTTGCTGGCCAGCGGCTACGGCATTTCCACCAGCATCGGCATTGGGCGGTTCCATCCCTACGGTTGGAACCACGGCGGCCTCACCGAGAGCGAGCAGGGAGCGGGGCTGGCGCGCATGACTCGCAACCTGGCCGAGGCGGGCTGGGCCGGCGGCCTGATTTCCGAGTGGCAGGATCAGTGGTATCGGGCAAGCTGGCTCACGCGCCCCTTGGCCATTCCGCCCGAGCGGCAGCTTCTGTGGAACAACCGGCTCGATCCCGATCAGGGTTTCGGCCTGTGGACTTACGATCCTGCCGGAGAGGCCCAGTTCTTCTCCAGCTTCACGGGATGGAATGCGGTTCCGCCCCTCTACGTTAAAGACCGGGGACCGGCCCAGTCTCTTCCGGACGGCTGGGATGCGGAACGGACGCTGCGCTCCCTGAAGGTTTCTTCCGATGCCGCCTTTGTCTATCTCCGCCTGGAGGTGGGAAAAGTGCGCGCGGACCGCAGAAATTTCCCCGACTTCCGGCAGGCCCAGTTTCTAATCGGCATCAGCACAGCCCCCGGGCGGTTCGGGAGCCGAGTGCAGCCGGGGTTGGCGCCCCAGGTCCGCGCCGAATCGGGCGCCAATTTCCTGCTGCATATCGGGGAGGGAGGCACGGCCCGCCTGCTGATTGCGTCCAATTACAATCCGCGCGAAGTGAAGCCGATCTCCGGGCTTCCGGTCAACGTGCAGCTTTCCTATCGCATTCCGTTCCGGCCGCAGTTGGAGGAATGGTCGGGCTTTGAGGAGATCCTAGTCGAAACCAACCGGCGGCGCTTCGCCCGCGATGGCCGGCAGTTCCCTCCGCAGCGATACAGCCTCAGCCAGTTGCGGTACCGCCCCGCGGGACAGTCCGACGACACGCTGGCGACCTGGACCTGCGACTTCGCCGGCAATGCTCTGGTGTTCCGGCTGCCCTGGGCGGCCTTGTTCTTTACCGATCCGTCTTCCCGGCAGGTGTTGGCCGGTACCGAAGGTGGCCCCCGGTTCGTCGCTGCCGAAACCAGCGGCTTGCAATTCTTTGCGGTCTCGTTCCGGCCGGGGGACCCCGTAGAGTTTGGCATGTTTCCCTTAGGCGGCGTGCCCGCCTCCGATTCCCTCCCGGCTCTGGATGAACGCGGCTCATTCCAGGGCTTGAAAACCTATGGTTGGCCGAAATGGGATTCAATTTCCTCGAAGGGACGCTGGAAAGCCGGCTATACTTCCGTGCAGAGTGCGTTCCGCGAGGTGGGAGGTCGAACGCGATGAAACGCTGGACTTGTCTGCTGGTAACGATTCTGTGGACGGGGGTGGCGGCGCAGCTTGCGGACGCACAACGGGCGGCCACGCCTGCCCCCGCGGAGGAATTGCGCCTGGTGGCGGATCGCCTTCTCGCGGAAGGCAAGTTGGATGAGGCGCGGCCGATTTACCTCCGGCTGGTGGCTGCCGATCCCAGGAACTTCCAGATCAACCGCAACCTCGGCCAATGTTTTGCCAACGGCCGCCGCCCGGATTTCAACCGCGCCATCGAATTCTTTCAGGCGGCGCTGGCGCTGGAAGATGCCGAAGACGTTCGGATCGCGCTGGCTCGCGCTTATATCGGGGCACGGCGACCGGAAGCCGGCCTGCGGCTCTTGCGGGAGCTGGCGGCCCAGCACCCGCAGCATCTCCAGCATTGGCGGGAGTATGCGGAGCAACTGGATGCCGCCGGCCAGCCTACCCAGGCGGTGGATGCGTATCGCGCCTATCTGGAGCGCCGTCCGGGAGACAACCTGGCGCGGCTGGAACTGGCGCGGTTATTAACGTGGCAACGGGACGCAACCGGCGCCATGGCCGAATTTCGGATCGTGCTCCAGAGCAATCCCCGCAACATCCCGGCTCGGATCGGGGTGGCCCGGCTGCTCGGTTGGGAGAGCCGTCTGGAGGATAGTCTGCGCGGCTTTGAAGATGTGCTGGCCGAGGCTCCCCAGAACGCTGAGGCCCTGCAAGGCAAAGGGCAAGTGCTGCACTGGATGGGGCGTCTGGACGAAGCCGAGCAAATCTTCCAGGGCCTCGCGCGCCGTTTTCCCAATAATCCGGAACTCCGGGCCGCTCTCGATGACATTGACCGGACCCGCCGCGCTTCCGCGGCTCCCGTTGCGATTGCTCCCCAGCAGCCTCCCGCAACGGTGGAGGGTTACCAGGCCCGCGCCGCTCAGAATCCCAATGATCGCGAAGCCCAGCAATGGCTGGCCGAGTACTATGCGGCGCGCCAAGAGTGGCCGGTCGCCGTCCGTCACATGCGCGAGGTCGTTCGATTGGGAAGGGACGATGCGACCGAATTCCGGCTCGCCCAGTTGCTCGCGCGCGCCGGCTCCTACGACGATGCGGCCAGCCTGCTGCGGGGCCTGGCGCAACGCAGCCCTACCCCCGCGGTGGACCTGGAGTTGGCCGCCGCCTTGCGCTGGTCGGGACATCCCGAGGAAGCCCTCCCGCTGCTCGACCGCGTCCTGGAGGGGACGCCAAGTGATCCCGATGCCCTGGCGCACCGGTCGCAAGTGCGCACTACCCTCGGCCGGCATCGAGAGGCCCTGGAAGATTTTGACCGGCTGCTCGCCCAGCGGCCTGCCGACGCCGATGCTTTGATCGGGAAAGCGAATGCCTCGGCCAGCCTGGGCGACTTCGAGGCGGCACTCCGCGTGCTCTCTACGGTTCCTCCGGAACTGGCAGGAAACGCGCAGATCGCGCTGACCCGGCAGCGCCTGGAGACCGAGGCGCGCGATCGGCAGGAACAGCAGTTGCTGGCGGCCGGCGGAGAGGGGGCCGAGCGGGTACTGCGGGCTTGGCTGGCCCGGAATCCGGCCGATGCGGATGCGGCCTATAGCCTCGGCGAGCGCGCCGCGGCGCGCAACAACTACGCCGAGGCCGTGAACTTCTTCCGCCAGGCGCTGGAGGCCCGGCCCGACATGCGGGCAGCCCGCTTGCGGCTGGCCCAGGTGTTGAGCTTCAACCGCAGCTACGAAGACTCCGTAACCGAATACGACCGCATCCTGCGGGAGAATCCGCGAGATGCCGAGGCGCTGCTGGAATCGGCGCGGGTCCGCAGTTGGGCGGAGAACTACTCGGACTCCGCAGCCCGCTACCGCCGCTACTTGGAGATCCAACCGGACCCCGAAGCCCAATTGCAACTGGCCCGTGTGTCGGCGGCGGCGCGGCAGTACGAGAACGCCTTGGGCCAGCTCGATGCCCTGGCGCAAACCATGCCCAGTTCCCGAGAGGTCATGTTGGAGCGCGGGCAGGCGCTGCTGGCTCTCGGCCGCAATATGGAAGCGATGCTGCACTACGATGCGGCGCTCGCACGTTTTCCCAACGACGTCGAGATGCTCTACGGCAAGGGACGGGCGCTGTACTATCTGGGGAGCATGGAAGAAGCCGACCGCGTGCTTTCACTCGCCCACCAGAGCGTTCCCGACCATGCGGACGTGACCTTTACCCTGGCGAACGTGGCGCGCGCGCGCGGCAAAGCGGGGCGGGCGCTGGATTTGATCCAGCCCGATACCTCGCACGCCGAGTCGCGGGAGTTGCGCGCCAATATCTTGTCGGGTCTGCGCCCGGAATTGCGCCTGCTCTTCTCCGGGGAGCATTCCACCGAGTTCCTCACGGGGCGGGCGATTCAACCGGACCTGGGACTGCGCACCTACCGGGGGAATGCGCGGCTCTCGTTCTGGCTGACGCCGGAGGTGCGCGCGCAGCTCGACTTCAATTCCATCCCTTCGTTTGCCGGCCGGGGCTCCTTCCTGGGGGGCATGGGCGATTCCTTTGTATCGAACAACGTTCTGTTTACTCTCTCCGGGGCAGTTTCGCCCCGGATCCGCTGGACCGCGGGCGGCGGCGGCAACGCGCAGTCGTCGGGGACTGAGAAACTGCTGGGATTGGCCTCAGTCAGCGTCCAGACGTTCCGCAATTCCACGCTGACGCTCGAAGCCGACCGCATGATGATTGACTACACGCCCCGGGCCGTGGCGCTGAACGTTTCGCGGAACGAGTACCGGGCGCTGTGGGACGTCCTGCTCCAGAATTTCCTGCGGCTCAGTGTCAACTATGCACGCGCCAACTACTCCACGGGCAATCACAGCAACCTGGGGAGCGGGACGGTGGAAGTGCTCGTGCCGACCCGCGGCGGCGGGAATGTGGCCCTCGGGTACACCTACCAGGCCGTGGGCTTTACGCGCGCGTTCAACGCGGGCTTCTTCACGCCCGAGCTCTCGCAGCGCTACGCCCTGAGCAGCCGCTATTCGGGGCGGCTCGCCAGCGCCGTTCAATACGAGCTGCACGGCTCCTTGGGGCCGCAGAAGGCGACCTTCGTGGAGGGCGATCCGCGCCTGGACGACTTTACCTTGGGCGGAACCGTCGGCGGCTCGATCAACTGGAATCTCACGGAGGCCGCCACGCTCGGCGCGGGCTACGACTACGCCAAGACGGCTTACGCCACCGGCGCCTACCGCAGCCACAGCTTCCTGGTCTTCTGGCGATTTCGCTTCTGAACCTACTCCGCCGGTAGTACAATAGTACTGGAGACCCCCCCAAAAATGAGACCTGCGGTCTATTGATGTAATTCCACACACGAGCAAAGAATGAAGGTGGATAGTACGAAAGTTCTAGCACGGAGGGCAAAAGGTCCTAGGGAGGAATTAGAAGCTGGGCGGCAGAAGTTGGTGGTACAATAATCGCAGAAAAGACTCTCCCTAACTGTGACCTTCGGTCCATGGTTCCCCCCAGAACATAAGGTGCTCGGTGCTTTAGGAGGCGCCCTTACAATGTTGTCGAATATTCGTCGGATGTTTCTTGTTCCCGGGATCGCCGTGGCGATTTGCGGTTGGCTGGTTTCCAGCGCGTTGGCTGCCAACAAGTTCACTGGCGCCATTCACACAACCAATTTCCGCGGCACGGCCGTAAACCAGAACCACTTCCACTTGAAAGAGGAGGTGTTCCTCAACGGCGGCCCCCAACATACGAAAGGGCCCCTGCTTCCGCCGGGTCGCTACTATTTTCAAGTCACCGATACAAGCGGTCAAATGCTGCTCTCCACCGACAATGCGTTTTGCCGCCAGGTCGTGGTTGGCGCTTTGGGGAAGATCTCTGGGCGTCCGGGCGAGAGTCTATGCGAACACTTGCTTGGCAGCGATAATTATCCGGGCGATCCGAGGCCGAATGACACGCCGGTGCAACTGGTTCCCTTTGACAGTAGCAAGAGCGGAGTCTACAAGGTCTGGCTGATTGCGCAAAGCTCGGCGATATCCGGGTGCAACACGACACCAGCCGGGGATGGCATACGTCTGAACTTTGCGAACGGCTGCGCGAAAACAGACAATTTCAAAGTTGATTTCCAAGTCCAACCAGCGTGTGCAGGCTGGGAAGATAACTTCAGTGGAACCGAGCTTGATCTCATTCGCTGGTTTAAGGAAAGTGGCCCGGCCCCGGGGTCTGTTCCCGATCAGAATAACCTCGGGACCTTTGACCCCAATAATGTTAGCGTTGGGGGCGGATTGCTTCGTCTGACAATGACCCAGGTGCCGGACGGGACTGGGTGGCGCTCTACAGGCTCCTTGATCCGCACGCAAGTTCCTTGCGGCTACGGTACTTACGAGTGGACGATGCGGATGGGGTCCACTGCGAACGACCCGATCGCCACAGGGGTTAATCTCTCGGGAGGTGTGTCGGCGGGCCTCACCTATTGGAATAACTCGGAGCATGAAATCGTTTTCGAGCACTCGGCGCATACGGCGACCCCTCCGAGCTTGTCTCCGGAGAGCATTTGGTTCGTTAATTTCCATAACACGGACCCCCAGAACGGCAATCATGACCCCGAGGCCGCGGGCGAGGGAACAACCACGGAGCATGGACTCCTCCCGATTGGAAATGTCTACAATCAATTCCACCGTTACAGATTTGTTTGGGAACCTGGGACACCCTATGGGCGGATCAGCTTTTACATTGACGACGACCCGAACCCGAAGGCGGTGCACACTGGGCCCAACGTCCCTACCGTCCCCGGCCTCTTCCTGGTTAGCTACTTTGGAAGGAACTTCCCGTTTTGGGGTGGTTTCGCCACGCCCGGAACACGATATTTCTACGTGGACCGTGTCAGCTTCACCCCTCTGCCGTAAACACCGGGAGGGCGCCAGGAGGGCAGGAGCTTTCAAGGTGATCCTGCCCGCGTTTCCATAGGTAGCCCTCCATCCTCCTACCTTCTACGCTCATCGAGTGCTCAAGGGGCAGATCCAGTGAAAGCTGGGTCGGCCCCTTTTTCTTTTTCGATTGCCTTACGGCCGATTCAACGACCTTCCGATGGTGTGGTCCGGAAACCGGAATTAGAGCGTGTTCATTGTTGGTGTAGACCGAAACCTTGCGGTGCTATTCCCCAAACCCCCAAGAGCTGTCATCCCGAGCGTATGCGAGGGACCTGCACTTCAATCGCAGCCCGGCTGAAGCCGTAAGGAAGTGCAGGTCCCTCGTCGCTTCGCTCCTCGGGATGACAATTCAGAGGGGCCGCTTTACGGCACGACTGAAGTCGTACCCTGACGTCCCCACGTACTCTACACCAAACCTGAAAATGGTGTAGCGTGGAGAACAGCGCCACCGGCGCTGCCGCAGCCACAGCTTCCTGGTCTCCTGGCGATTTCGCTTCTGAGGATTCTCCGCGGGTGGCACGATAGTACTGCGGTCACCACTCAAATTGAGACCTTGGACCTATTGATGATTCCTGAACCAAGGGCTGACAATGAAGCTGTAAGTAGTACAAAGGTTCTAGCGCGGAGGACAAAGGTCCCAGGGAGGAATTAGAAAATGGGCGGCAAAATTTGGAAATGGAAAATGGTTTCGGGGTTGGCGGCTGTTGCTATTTTGGGTGTGATCGCTCTCCCGGCGTTCGCGCAGAGGAATAAGACCATCCAGGTAAGATCCGAATTGGTGACGGCCTGCCCCTTTGGGAGTGTTGACGGGGTAACTTACCCCGGCTGTGCGACCGATGTCGGGTTGCTACGCACCGACGGTAAACCCCACGTGTATAGCCTGTTGCCGGATGACTTCTATACTGGGGACTATTCGTCGAATGAGTTGAATGTACAATCGGAAATCCTCACGCACAACACGGTCTATACCCTCGACACCTTGGATACACTGGTCGGCGGCTTGGTGGTCCCGGGAACCCGCTACGTGAAAATGCATTTTTATTTTCCGGATGGAATCCAGAAGCTCGACCCCAAATACGGACTGCTGCCCCGGATACCGGATTGCTGGGTCAACAGCACCGTTAATACATCCGACCAGAACGAAGCGGTCAACTGGTCGGTCTTCACGAGCAACTCCGTAGCCTTTACGGATTTGCAGAAGAACCAGAGTGTTGGTGGATTCTCGCGCCTGGACTTCAACGTCCGGGATACCATCTCCTCTTGCTACACGCAAGTATTCCGCTTCTGGTTGCGCTGGCCCAAAGTAACAATTACTCTTCTCGACGATACGCCGGGGAAGCGAGTTTGGCAGGCAACAACCAACGAGTACGGCGAAGCCAGCCTTGAGGGACAGGGAGGGAAAAGGGGACAAACGCAGTATTATGGGGACTTCCGGGTGCCTTTTAAGCTCACTCTGACCGAAAAATAACCATCCTTCGTTCTCAAGTTCCGCTCTCCGCGAGTGCGACGGGCCGGCCCAGGCAAACCTGGGTTGGCCCGTTGTCGTTTTCACCCGTTTTTTTCGCTGCTGCCGGATGGATGATTTACCGGACTCCACTCGAACGGGGCGCCGTGGCCTGGAAACCGGAATTGGCGTGGAAGACGGCGGTGCCGGCGAAGTTCGGCCGGGAGGCGAGCGCGCGGCGCACCTTCTTCAGTTCGGATTGGAGGCGCTGGAGCGATGGAAACTCATACGTAGCCAGGACCACGTGCGTCCGCCCGGTTCCGGAAAACCCGTAGGCGCCGGCGATCCGAGCCAGCAAGGAAGTGGGAGGGTCCCCGCCCTCCGTGGAATCCCCGTCCCCGTAGGCCATGAGATAGAGTTCGTCGGCCTCCTGGAACAGAGCCTCCGGCGCTGCTTCCGGAAGCTCCCGCGCCAGTCCCGCATACCACCAGGGAATTGCCGCGCCCAGAGGCAAGCCGCGCAACTGCGGGCGGACCCGGCGAAGCAGCTCATGCAGGCTTCCGAGCGACCGGCTGCGTTCGGCGGCGCTGCTCTGTTCCCATCGTTCGTGCCCATACGGCTCCACATCCACCTGCGCGCCGGCAAGCTCCCCCGGGTGGCGCTGGATAAACTCGCCGAGCCGAGTCGCGCGCCGGACCACCTCGTCGCCGCGTTCGAGAAAGACAGCATCTTGCAGGAACAAGGCTTTGGCTTTGCGCTTCGAAGCGCGCAGGAACCGCAGAACGCACGTTAAGCGTCCTTCGCCATGGGGATGATCCAAAACAAATTCCGGGCCTTGCTCGATGCTGAGGATCACGGTGGAGCGCAGGGGAAGCCGCCGCAGGCGGGCCAACAATTCCGGGCAGCCGCTCCCCGGCTGAAACAGGTCGTAAACATACACCGCATCCTCGACCTCCCGCCCCTCGGCGGGAACACCGGGGCCGAGTAAGGCAAAGAACAAGACGGCGGGGCTGAGCAAATAACGATACATAAACGTATCATAAATCGAATCGGCGAATCGCGCCTCCCGCGGCGGACTTTCAAAACAAAGCGCCCCCAGTGTATCATGAGGGACGCGACGGGCAATTCGGCTCGGGAGACCGCTATGATTGGCGAAACGATTTCTCATTTCAAGATCACCGAGAAGTTGGGCCAGGGCGGCATGGGCGTGGTGTATCGCGGGATTGATTTGGATCTGGATCGTCCCGTGGCCATCAAGGTTCTGCCGCCGGAGTCGCAGCAGGACGAGGATTCGATAGCCCGCTTCCTGCGCGAAGCCAAGACGGCTTCCAAGCTCCAGCATCCGGCCATCACCACCATTTACGAGTTCGGAGTCAAAGATAACCTCCGCTACCTGGTGATGGAATATATCGAGGGCAAAACCCTTAAGGAAATCCTGAAGAACGGGTCTCTGCCGATCCGGCAGTTGCTTGAAATCACCATCCAGGTGGCCGACGCTCTTAGCCTCGCCGATGAAAAGAAAATTATCCACCGCGACATCAAGGCGGAAAACATCATGCTGACCGACCGGGGCCAGGTGAAGATTCTGGATTTCGGTCTGGCGAAGATGGTGGAGAAGACCGGCCCCGTCGCCCCGGACCACTTCCAGACGGCCGGCGGGGTGGTGATGGGAACCATTACCCACATGTCGCCGGAACAGGCGCTCGGCGCGGAAGTGGACTCCCGCACGGATATTTACTCGACCGGAGTGGTGATCTTCGAGATGGCCACCGGGCAACTGCCGTTCGGTGGCTCTTCGGCGAACGTGGTGCTCGCCAAGATTCTGAATCAGCCGGCGCCCTCCCCGTCGGATTTGAATCCGGAAATGCCGCCTTCCTTGGAAAAACTGATCCGGAAATGTCTCGAGAAGAACCGGGAGCAGCGCTACCAGAGCGCCTCGAACCTGCTGATGGATTTGCGCGCGATCAAGCACGAGGTGGAGCAAGTGCGGGAGTGGAGCGGGACAGTCGTGATGCCGTCGGCCGCCAAGGATCGCCCGTCGGGGGTTTCGGTCGAGAACTTGCGGGAACTGATCCCCGCAACCCCCTCCCCCGCTCCGGCCGCTCCGCCCGCGGGGCGGGTGTCGCCTTCGGGAAGAGGAGCGGCCGCGGCCGTGCTCCCGGTTGCGCCTCCGATCCCTCAATCCGGCGCGACGCAGGCCATGCTGGCTGCGGATACGACTGCCATCCGGCGCGCTCTGTCCAAAGAGCCGTCGCGGGCCCTGCGCCTGAGCGTTTTGCCGGCAATCTATTTATTGCAAGCCCTCCGAAAAGCGATCGGCTGGACGGCGGGCGTATACTCCTTTGCCTGTATCACGCTCTTTGCGTTGAGTCTGCTGGCCACGGAACAATTGCGCGCTCTGGCATTTGTTCTGCCGCTGCTGCATCGGTTTCTGGACCCGGGGCTGGCCGTGGTGGGCAGTTTCCTGCCCTTCCCGTTGATTTTCCAGAATGCGGATTTCCTTCCCGTGGCGGTCGGGTTGGCCTTATACCTCGCGCAACTGGGCGTGACGGGGGGGCTGGAGAAGGCGGAGGCGGCGCTGCGGCGGATCGTCGAGCGGAAACCCCCGACGGCTGCGGCGGTTTTTCAAATCCAGCAGCAGCACAGGCTGGCCACGCCGGCTTCGGCTTCGCGGATGTCCTTGCTGCGCGAATACGCCGTGGCCAAGCGCATGCTGAGCGAAGCGCAAAAGGAGATGGCTTTCCTGGCGGTGGACGTGGCCGGCTCCACCAAGATGAAGCTCGGCGAGGAAAAGATCAGCATCGAGCACGCCTTCGCGGAATACAAGAAATTCCTCGAACGCATCTTCCGCGAATGTCGCGTTTACAAAGTGGCCTGGACTCCCGACGGGGTCATGACCTGCTTCTCCTCGGCGGACGACGCCACGACCGCCGGCCGGAAGGTCATCACCGACCTGGATTTCTTCAACCGCGACGTGCACCAGCTTCGCACCAAGTTCCGCGTCCGCGCCGGGGTCAATATCGGCGTCGTGCTGATCCCCGAAGACAAGCCGCTGGAAGAAATCAGCGATCACACGATTGACGTGGCCGGCCACTTGCAAAAGGAAGCCGAGGTGGACACGCTGTGGGTTTCGAGTGAGGTCCATGAGCGCCTGATGGACCGCAGCGGCTTTACCCGCATGGATACGCAGGTGGACGGGCACGAAGTGTTTGCGTGGCGCAGACCAGTGTGATAGAAACACGGAGCTGAAGGCATCGAATCATGCCCGACTGCCGGCTTTCTTGCGAACGCTGCGGAACCACAGAGAGCCGTTCTCTCCAGGATGCCGGTTTTGGCGAGTTGCTCGCCGAGGGAGTTGTGAAAATTCCCTGCGCCCGCTGCGGGGAGACGACCCTCTGGAAGCTGGTCCTTCCCCCGCGGCAGGAGCCGCAACCCCGCAGCGCGAAGGGTCCCCGCGGTCTGCTCCTCATTGATGACGATCCCGATACGCTGCGGATCCTTCAGATCATGCTCCGCCCGGAGCAGTACCGCGTGGTGACGGCCGAATCCGCCAATCAGGCCGTGGAGCGGCTCCAAACCGAGGACTACGACGTCATCGTCTCCGACATCCGCATGCCGGGATTCGACGGGCGCAGCCTGTACCGCTTCCTGGCTTGCTTTTTGCCGGAGTACACCAGCAAGGTGGTGTTTTTGACCGGAGACCACAGCGAGAAAACCCTCCGATTCTTGAGAGAATGCAATTGCCCCTATTCCTTTAAGCCGATTCAATTGCACGAACTCGAGGAGAAAATTCAGGAAATCGCGTAAGAGTCCGCTCTGGATGACAGCTCTCCCTCAGGGCGGGATCCAACGAATCTTGTTCCTCTGCGTCCTCTGCGGTGGGCAAATGAAAACAGCTTACCAATGCCCCCAAGGTTCGACGCCACCCCTCCCTTGCGGTCGGGGCTCGGATCAAGCCACTGATGACCGCTTGCTGACGCGCGCGGCTCGGATCAATCTCCGGCGGTGCTGCCGTGCTTATCGCGCTGCTCGCGGAGGACGGCTTTGCGGCTGAGCTTGATCTTGTTGCCCTCCATGCTCATCACTTTGACGAGCACCTGATCGCCTTCCTTGAGTTCATCGTGAATGTCGCGGATGCGATGCTCGGCGACTTCGCTGATGTGGAGCAGCCCGTCGGTACCCGGAAAGATTTCCACGAAGGCCCCAAAATCAACCAGCCGGACGACTTTCCCCAGATAGGTCTTGCCGATTTCCGCCACCGCCGTCAGGTCTTGAATGATCTGGATGGCTTTCTTGGCCGAGCTTTCGTCCGAGGACGCGATATTGACCCGGCCGTCGTCTTCCACGTCAATTTTCACGCCCGTCTGCTCAATGATGGACCGGATCATCTTGCCGCCCGGCCCGATGACATCGCGAATTTTGTCGGTGCTGATTTTCATCGTGTAGATGCGGGGGGCGTAGGGCGAGATGGCGGTGCGCGGCTCCGGGATCGTGGCCACCATCGTGTCGAGGATCGCCAGGCGCGCCTTGCGGGCCTGCTCCAGCGCCTCCGCCATGATCGCCGGCGTGATCCCTCCGACCTTGATGTCCATCTGCAAGGCCGTGATGCCGCGGTTGGTCCCGGCGACTTTGAAGTCCATGTCGCCGTAATGGTCTTCCGCCCCGGCAATGTCGGTCAGGATGGCGTACTGATCGCCCTCCAACACCAGGCCCATGGCGATCCCGGCTACCGGACCTTTGATCGGGACGCCCGCATCCATCAGCGCCAGCGAGGCCCCGCAGACGGTCGCCATGGAACTCGAACCGTTCGATTCCAGGATGTCGGAGACCACGCGGACGGTGTACGGAAAGACCTCTTCTCCCGGCATCATATTGACCAAGGCGCGCTCGGCCAGCGCCCCGTGGCCGATCTCACGCCGGCCCGGGCCGCGCAGGAACGCGACCTCGCCGACGCTGAACGGCGGGAAGTTGTAGTGCAGCATGAACCGCTTCTGCGATTCGCCTTCGAGCACGTCCATCCGCTGGACATCTTCGGACGTGCCGAGCGTTGCCGTGACCAGCGCTTGCGTCTCGCCGCGGGTGAACAGAGCCGATCCGTGCGTCCGTGGCAGGAAGCCCACGTCGCAGGAGATCTTGCGAATGGCGTCGAAGGCGCGCCGGTCCGGCCGGCGGCGATGTTTGAGCAAATCCTCGCGGAAGATGCGTTCCTCGAGCAGCTCATAAATCTCCTTGATCGCCTTGAGGGTGGCCTCCTCGGCAGACTCATAGGAAGCCAGCAACTCCTTGCGCAGCGCAGTCACGCGCCGTTCGCTATCGATCTTGGCATAGCGGGAGGTGTCGAGCGCATCCACCAATCGTTCCCGCCACTTGCCTTCGATCTCCGCCAGCAACGTCTGGTTGACCACCGGGGGTACCACGGTCCGCTTCTGGATGCCCATGCGGCTGTAGAGGTCCTTCAGCGCGGCGACGATTCGCTTGCAGGCCGCGTGCCCGAACTGGATCGCGTCGTTCACCGTCTCTTCGGAAACCTCCTGCGCTCCCGCCTCGACCATGACGATGGCGTCCTCGGTGCCCACCACGACAATGTTCAGCAGGCTCTCGCGCTGTTCCGAGTAGGTGGGATTGAGCACCAACTGCCCGCCCACCAGCCCGACCCGCACCGCGCCGAGGGGCGTATGGAAAGGAATCTCGGAGAGATAGAGGGCCGCCGATGCGCCGACAATGCTGATCACGTCCGGGTCGTTGTCGCTGTCGGCGGAGAGCACCATCGCGATCACTTGCGTCTCACACGCAAAGCCGGCGGGGAAGAGCGGGCGGACCGGGCGATCAATCAACCGGCTGGTGACGATTTCTTTTTCGCTCGGCCGTCCCTCGCGTTTATAAAACCCTCCGGGAATTCTTCCGGCGGCGTAGGTGTATTCCCGGTAATCTACGGTGAGGGGGAAGAAATTAATTCCCAGTCGCGGTTCCTGATTGGCGCAGGCCGTGGCCAGCACCACCGTGTCGCCGTAGCGCACGTAGGCCGAACCATTGGCCTGCTTTGCCAGGCGCCCCGTCTCGAGCACCAGGCGTTGTTTTCCTAATTCAATGCTTTCTTGATAATCCATCATTCCTCCAAAAATCAGATTCTGCGCCCCGATCCATCGGAGTCGCGGTTAGGGGGCAGCCTCCGGGAGACCCGTTTGTTTCCGGGGAACCTCCGAATGCGACCAGCGTCCCGGCACGCCGGGACCACTGGTCTTGCTGCCGGTTTTGTAAAGTGGGATGTGTTGTGGAATAGATCAGCAACCCTCCGGGCGAGTTGTGCCCCAGAAGGTCGCTCACCCGAAGGTTGCTCACATGATCGGTCAAGACCTGCGCTTGCTGTCCCCGGCCGCTGCGTCCGACAAGGAGCATCGGACTGCGCGCAAGCCTGCGCCTCCCCGTGGGGGGATCCTCCGGACTTGCTGTTGCTTAATACCGCCTGTGGTGTTGCCGAGCTTTGGTCAGTCACTCTCGCTAGCGACGGATTCCCAAGCTCTGGATGACTAGTTTGTAGCGGTCCGCGTGACGATCCTTCAAGTAGTCCAAGAGGCGGCGGCGTCTGTTCACCATCATCAGCAAGCCGCGCCGGGACGCATGATCTTTCTTGTGGAGCTTGAAGTGCTCCGTCAACTGTGCGATTCGCTCGCTCAAAAGGGCGACCTGTACCTCCGGCGATCCGGTATCCTTTGGATGCACCCGATACTTTCCAACGACCACCAACTTTTGCGCGCTACCCAGGGCCATCTGGGACTCTTCCTTTCTTCTCTTTAGTGTCTTTAGCACCATAGCACAGCGGGCGCGGTCTGTAAAGGGGTGCGACGTTCGGGGCTGGCTGTGCCTCCCAAGAATCCCCGCACTGGAAAACCTCATCCAACTTGTTAGAGCGGGCAGCGTAGCGAATGCTCTCTCGGAAGGGAATGAAAAAAGGAGATAACGACCATGAAATCAATACTTACATTCGTTGCCTTGCTGGGTCTGACAACCGCCACGGTGGCTTTCGGTGCCCAGCAGACCATCCCCGCTCCGGGCGGCGGTGATCAGAGAACCACACAGAAGCGCGATCGTATGCGCACACCAGGCTCCGAACCGTCCGGCGCGCCCAAACAAGACCAAATGCGGAAGCACGACCGGATACACACGCCGGGGACCGCGCAGCCCGGCACTCCCCGGGGAGGTCAGCAACCGGGGAGCGGTAGTCCGCGCCAGGGCGGCGGCCGAGGACGGTAACAGGCATTGGCGCAAACTTCTTCGGGGGGAGTTAGACTCTCCCCGAAGAGTCTGCAATTTCGCCTAAGACATGAAGGAGGGCGCCATCATGAAACTCTATTGTAAACACACGGTGTGGCTGTTACTCGCGGCTGTCGCCTGGGTTGCGACGGCATCGGCGCAGGAAACGAAAGCCACGCCGGAACCGGAAAAAACGCTCAAGATTGAAGGAGAGATAACCAGCGTCTTCATCCCTGGAACCCCAGGGCCACCGCGTTTGACGGTCAAGGATAAGGACGGAAAAGAATACATCGTGCACTTCGGACCGCTCGCTCCGTTGCGTGGCCAGGGATTCAACCCCAAGGTGGGTGAAACGATCACGGTCAGCGGGACCGCTTGCTGTGAGATGGACAACAAATTAATGGTTCACAGCAAGGAAATTACTCTGGCAGGAAAGACCTTCCGCACGCCGATGCCCCCGGGGCAAATGATGCGGATGCAGCCGGGCGCGCAAGCAGGCTGCTGCCAGCAGGGTGAGGGCGGCGGATGCCCCGGATGTGCCCAAACCATGCCGCATGACACCGGGCACTGCCCCCATTGCCCGCAGCATGAAATGAGCCATTGAGCGCGTGCGGCACACCACGTTGGGGTGGGGGAGAATTGAGTGTGTTAGCGGCCCCGGCTGGCCGGGGCTGCTTTGTCTCTGAGGTCAGGGGCGGGCAGGTTGTTGCGCCTGTTTTTCTTTTGCTTCTAATTCGGCCTTCACTCCTGCGATGAATCCCGCGACCTCCGGAATCGTGCCCGTGACGACCCACTCGTCGGGATTGCCTGCTGGAGTGAGGATACGATAAGCCTCAATGATCTCCGTGCGTGCGGGGATTCGTTTTACGCCCCAAACCAGGAACAGGATTCCGACCACACCGCCAGGGGCGGCGGCCAGCCACGAAATCGTAGCGGTCCAGG
>Ga0155949_1104_pt1 | contig 29469 bp, 28 predicted proteins | sample RifCSPlowO2_02_FD_107603 | JGI IMG/M metagenome (GOLD analysis project Ga0155949, IMG submission 107603) | Acidobacteria bacterium RIFCSPLOWO2_02_FULL_61_28
CTTCGTCGAGACGCTCCAGCGCACGGGAGATGTGGTTTTTGTGGACAAAGAGGTTCACTGGGATTTGGAATTAGGCGCCATCAGCCGCCGCTTGACCGAAATGGACGGTCCGGCAGTCGTGTTTCGAAACATCACCGACTATCCGGGCCAGAGCATCTTCGTGAACCCCATTTCCACGTGGCGCCGCGCCGCCGTAACGCTGGGCCTGCCCCCCCACGTGCGTATCCCCGAAATCTATGCCGAATACATCCGCCGGGACGCCAATCCCATCCCGCCTGTCTTGGTGAAGGATGCCGCGTGCCGTGACGTGATCGTTCGAGTCAAGGACGTGGACGTGTGCAATCTGGCGACGCCCATGATCCATGACGGGGATGGCGGACGCTATCTCGGAACCTGGTGCATCGTGGTCAGCAAGGACCCCGACACGGGTTGGGTCAACTGGGGAACGTACCGCTTCATGATTCACAATACGCAGTACCTGGCGGGCTGGCCGTTTCCGCCCAGCCATTGCGGGAAAATGCTGCAAGAGAAATATGTCCCCCAGAACAAGCCGATGCCGATTGCCATCGTCATGGGGGCGGACCAGTCGAGCCACCTGGCGGCAACCTCCACCACCCGCATTGGCCGCGATGAAGCCTCGCTCGCGGGAGGCTTGGCCGACCGGCCCATCGAAATCGCCCGCTGCCTCGACAGCGATCTTACGTTCCCCGCCTGCGCCGAGGTCGTGCTCGAAGGGGAAATCCTCCCCGACCAGATCGCGCATGAAGGGCCTTACGGCGAGTACCCGGGATATCGCTCGGGCGAAATGGGCGCCGGCATTCTGATGAAAGTGAATACGATCTGTCATCGCAAGGACCCCATGCTGTCCATGGATTGTACCGGGTTCAAGGATTGCAGCTCCGTGGTGACCGCCCTCGGCGGCGGCGTAGGAATCCAGCGGGTCCTGGAGCGGGCCGGCGTCCCGGTCACGGGCGTTTACGTGCCGTCGGAGGGAGCCGTTCACCTCTGCATCGTCGGGGTCAGCAAAGGAGGCCGCGAGGTCACTGAGAAGGTTTTGCATGCCCTGACCGGCCGTCGCACGTACATGACTAAGATTCTGGTCGTGGACGACGATGTGGACATCTTCAACCTGAGCGAAGTCATCCACGCCTGGGCCACGCGGTGCCACTCCGAACGCGGCATTATCATCAAGCACGTCGAGGGAAGCGCCCAGGCGCTCACGCCTTGCTACAGCCAGGAGGAGCGCGCCCGGCGCGCCGGCGCGAGCGCGGCGTTCGATGTGACTTTCCCGCCCGAGTGGGATCGCTGGGAAACTCCCGTGCGAGCGACGTTTGACAAGATGTTCCCGGAAGACGTCAAGAAGAAAGTGCTCGACAATTGGAAGTCATACGGGTTGTAGCGCCAGCAGCCAGCCCTGAGCTTGTCGAAGGGTCCCCGCTGGCCCATTGAGCCCCGGCAAGCCGGGGCGCTACGGAATGGGTTAGGAGGAAAGATTTCTGTGGAATACCTGGCGCACGTAAGGCACATGAACGATATGCAAGAGGGCAAGACGCTGGTGCTCACGATCCGCGACTTGAACCCCGGCAAGCACAAGTATACCGCCCGCGTGGCGCGCGTCCAGGTGTCCCGGACGCCCGAAGCCCTAGCCCACTGGGACAAGCTTTGGATACTCTCCGTGGTGGGCCTCAAGGACCCCCAGCCCTGGGGCATGAAGATCGTCGAAGAACTGGGCGTTACCGTCCCCGGCAAACCTTACAGCGACATCTACGAAGTTCTGGCGAAGTTGTAATCGTAGTAGGCTCCTTTTCATCGAGATTGCGAGCGGCGGTCGGGTACTCACGGCCGCTTTTGTTATGTGGAACTAGTGAGCGTTGAGCAGCCACGCCGAAATGACTGATGCCAAGATTTGAAGGAGAAGCTGCACTTGGCTAACGAGATTTCCGAAGTCACTCGTCGCGCTATCATCGACTACCTTACGACTACGCCAATCAAGTGGTCAGGGCGGCTGCCTGAGGACGATTTCCTGGCGCGACTGTACGACTTGACAGCAATGCCGTCTACCGACAGTAGGGTACCGAATGCTGCGGGAGACATACGCCAACACCGAATCGACTGGCACGACTGGGAAGATGATTGGGTGTTTTACGATCAACGCTTCAACCTGCTTCGCGCCTCCGACCGCGAGTTCCTGCGCTTCCTATGTGAGACCGTTCACCCGGTTGTTCGTCCATATGTCCCCCAGGCACAAGAAATTGCAGAGGCATATAATCGCGAGCTTGCGTCCGATGGTTGGGCATTGATCGAAACAAGGTATATGTCCGGCAGGCCAGTGTTCGAACCTCAGAAGATCGGCGAGAGGGTGGAAGTGTTCGATGAGCCGACCGGCTGGCAAAAGGTAGATCGACAGATACAGGAGGTCCGCTTGAGGCTCGACACAGCCAATACGGAGGAACAGTTCCAGGCAGTCGGCTTGCTCTGCCGCGAGGTGTTAATCTCTGTGGCCCAGGAGGTTTTCAATCCAGCTCTGCACCCCTGTCCGGACGGGACTGATCCGAGCGATACCGATGCAAAGCGCATGCTCGAATGCATTTTCAATGCCGAGCTAGAAGGCGCTGCAAACGAGGAAGCCCGTGTCCATGCCAAAGCGGCGCTACGTCTTGCACTAGCGCTACAGCATAAGCGAACGGCTGATTTTCGGATGGCTGCTCTTTGTGCTGAGGCGACGTCGTCTGTGGTAAACATGCTGGCGGTGATCGCGGGTAGAAGAGGCAGATCGCTGTAGCCCGAGCGGCTAGGCTTGCGTGCCGTTCCCTCCCGAAAGTGATACGGAGGTGGAGGACCGGGGCATTCTGCGGAATTCGGGTATGATGTAGCGGGGCGCTTATGAATGCTTTCGTGCAAGAGAAGGCTGGAGAGCTTGGAGACATTTGCAAGAAACGCGACGTGCGCCGCCTGGCGCTGTTCGGTTCGGCAGCCAGCGGTTCGTTCGATCCTGCATCCAGCGATCTTGATTTTCTAGTCGAGTTTCAACCCCTGAGTCCCGCCCAGCATGCCGACAACTACTTTGGGCTGCAAGAAGACCTGGAGCGGCTTTTTGGCGTTTCAGTCGAACTGGTCGAACCAGGCCCAATCCAAAATCCCTATTTTCGACAGGCCGTCGAAGAGACCCAGGTACTGCTCTATGCTGCCGCTTGAGGTCCGCAAGTACAAGCGCGAGGCAAGGCGGCTGGGGATTTCCCTGGCTGAGTTGTTGCGCCGGTCGCTTCGGACCATTCTGCCTGCCGATGATTCGAAACCGTGGATGCGATATGCGGGGATGATCGAGACGGGCGATCCCTGCGCGTCCCAGAAAGTGGACGACGTGGTGTATGGGCCAGCATCAAACATATCAAGGGGTGAGTGACATTGGAAGCGATTGAACAGGCCAGCCGCGCCGAGATTGAGGCCCTCCAAGGGCGGCTTCTCCGCGCCCAGGTGGAAAACGCCTGGAAGAATGTTCCGTTCTATCGCCAGCGCTGGGAAGCGGCGGGTGTCCGGCCAGAAAACATCTGCACGCCCGCGGACCTGCCGAAACTTCCGCTCGTTACCAAAGAAGACTTTGACCAGGACCTGATCGAAAACCCTCCCTTCGGCAGCTATCAGGGAAACGCGCGGCCCGTCCGAATTCACGCCAGTTCCGGCACGACCGGAGCGCCGAAGCCGTTCTTCAACACGCAGGCGGACCTCGACCGCATCGCAGAACTGTCGGCGCGGCGACTGCGCGCTCAAGGCGTGACCCCGAACGATCTCGTCCAGGTCACCCTTCCCTTCAGCCTCTACATCGGCGGCCCCATTGCGATTGAAGGGGCGATGAAGCTCGGCGCGGGCGTGCTGGCGACGGGCACCGGAGCCATGACCCCTTCCCGGCAGCAGATTGCTATTGCGCGCCGGTGGCGGCCAACCGTCTTGTGTTCGACGCCCTCTTACGCCCTCCGGCTCACCGAAGTCGCCCGGGAAATGGGTTTGGATCCGGCCCGCGACTTTAACTTTCACATGATCTATGTGACGGCGGAATCCTGCCCTCCGGAAACGAGGGCCGAACTCGCGCGCAGGTGGAATGCGCGCGTTTACGACAATTTCGGAAGCGTGGAGGCGGCCGCTTCCACCTACGAATGCCGCTGTCAATGCGGTTGGCACATCTCCGAGGATGCCTACATCTTCGAGGTGGTTGATCCTCACACGGGGGAGCCTTTTCCCCCGGGGAAACAGGGAGCCTTGGTGGTGACGTCGTTGTTTCGGGAAGCCTCTCCCTTTTTCCGCTACCGGGTGGGCGATCTGGTATCGCTTTGGGATGATCCCTGCGAGTGCGGCCGCACGTTTCGCCGCATGTCTCCGGTGAAAGGCCGCGCGGATGAGATGCTCAAACTGCGGGGCATCAGCGTCTATCCCGCCGCGGTCGAGCGCGTGCTCCGGACTTTCCCGGAGTTGGGCGCCGAATGGTTCCTTGTGATGGAGCAACGGGGAGGAGTCGAGGAAATCGTAGTCCAAATCGAAGCGGCTCACCCTCTGCCCGAGCAAGAGCGCGAGGGCCTGGCAAGCCGCGTCGCCGACCGATTGAAGCGCGAGATCGGCATTCGCCTCGAAGTCGAAATCTTCGATCCCGGCGCGCTGGTCTCTCCAGAAGCAGCCGAAGGCCGCGTGAAGGCCCGCAGAATCATCCAGCGAACCCCTCACTCCCCGGAGCCGGTGAAGAACCGGGAATAGACCCATTGCCGGCGGACTCGGGACGCCATCAGGCTTTGCCGACCAAAGCGGCCGCGGAGGCGGCGCGGGCCGCCCTCCAGAGATCAATGTAGGGGCGCAACTCTTTCATCAACCGGTCGAAGTCGGCGAGCCGGAGCGACTGCGGGCCGTCGCTGAAGGCCTTTTCCGGGTTGGGATGAACCTCCACCATGAGTCCGTCGGCGCCGGCGGCGACGCTGGCGCGGGCCATGGCCGGAACCAGAGAGCGTTTGCCGGTGCCGTGGCTGGGGTCTACGATGATCGGCAGGTGGGTCAGCTCTTCCAGCACGGGCACGGCCGAGAGGTCGAGCGTATTGCGCGTATAAGTTTCAAAGGTGCGGATGCCGCGCTCGCAGAGCATCACGTTCGAGTTTCCGCTGGTGACGATGTATTCGGCGGAAAGAAGAAACTCCTTGATCGTGGAGCTTAAGCCCCGCTTGAGCATGACGGGACGGGTGGTCTTGCCGACCCGCTTCAGCAGGTTGAAGTTCTGCATGTTGCGCGCGCCCACCTGGAGGATGTCCGCGTATTCGGCGACCAGGTCCACCTCCTCGGTGGACATGACTTCCGTGCAGATGGCCAGGCCGGTCTTCTCCTTGGCTTTGCGGAGCAGCTTCAGCCCTTCCTCCTCCATGCCCTGGAAGTCGTAGGGAGAAGTGCGCGGCTTGAAGGCGCCGCCGCGGAGAATATGCGCTCCGGCGCGCTTCACGGCCTCGGCGGTGGCCAGGATCTGCTCCTCGCTTTCGACGGAGCACGGCCCGGCAATCACGATAAACTCCGGCCCGCCGATCTCCCAGCCGTTCACCTTGACGATGCTTTTCTGGCGGAATTCCTTGCTGACGAACTTGAACGGCTGACTGATGGACATGACCGACTCCACGCCCGGCGCGGCTTCAATGGATTGCATCGCCTGTTCCTTGTGCTCGGCGCGCCCCACCGCGCCGATGACGACCCGCTCCTCTCCGTAGATGGTGTGGGCCTTATAGCCGAAGTCCCCCAGCCGTTCGCAGACGTGGTTGACCTCTTCCTGGGTGGCTCCAATCTTCATCGAAATAATCATGGCGTTCCTCCGTCGAAAACCTCTTGACTCCCCCCAAAATTAAAACGCCCACTCGCGTTGCCGAGTGGGCGAATCCAAAACGACTTGGGACCAGTCGTCAGTGGTCCGCCCACCCCCCGTAAAAATAAAATCGAGAAAATCGCATCGCGTCGCCTCTACGAAACGATCAAATTACAAACTATAGCGCATGCCGGACGAGTTGTCCAGAAAAATCAAGGGCGGGGGGCGGGACCGTTTGTCGGGGCTAGTACTGTTCCGGGGGCGTTGCCCCTGAAACAATTTCTGTGCGTCGAACCATTGGTGGACTTATAATTTCATTTGGTGTCGGAACGTTTTTATACTCCTTAGGGAATCTGATGAAACAAAGAAATCGCTTTACCTCCCCGAACGCCCGCAGCAAGAGGGAACGCGGCTTGCTGGCGTGGGGCATCGCCCTGGCAGCCGGGTTGCTCGTTGGCGTTGCGATGGGTCTTGGGCCCCTTTGGGCCCAGACGCCTGCTGCCACGATTCGCGGCCGGGTTGTGAACGGCACCACGCAGCGGCCCGTCCCCAGTGCCGGAGTCTCTTACGTCCAGATGACGCAGGGGACAACGCCGCTGGCGCAAGCAACGACGGACCGCGAGGGGCGCTTTGAGTTGCAGGGGATTTCTCCGGCGGCAGGTCCCGCTCCAGCTCTAATTAGAGTCGAATACCAAGGGGTCACCTACTCGCACCCGCTCTTGCCGGGGCAGAGTCCTACGGAGGAAATCGCAATCCAGGTCTTTGAGGGGAGCCGCGACCCGAAGCTCTACTCGGTCCGGGAACAGGCGATTCTGCTCCATCCGTCGGGGGAGACGCTGCTGGTGCTCGAACAGATTATTCTGGAAAATCGGTCCGACCCGCCCCGCGCCTATGTGAATCCGGAAGGGACCTATCGGTTCACGCTGCCGAAATCGGCTCGCAGCGGGGTCCAGGTGACCGTGCAGGGGCCGGGAGGAATGCCGATTGGCCAGGCCCCCGTGCCGCAGGCAAAGGAAAACAGTTTTGCGGTCAGCTACCCGATCCGACCGGGGGAAACCCAGTTCCGCCTGGAGTATTCGCTCGACTACAAGCCCCCGTTTGATTACGAGAAGCCAATTGATATGGCGGCCCAGCAAACCCATATCGTGACGCCGGGAAAGGAAGTCGAGGTCAAAGGAGAGGGGCTGGTCGCCTTGCCGGCAGACCAGGCCAGCGGCATGATGGGGTATCGCCTGACGCCGGTGGGGAACGTGGTTCGCCTCCAGGTCGCCGGCCAGGCGCCGGTTCAGGAAGGCTCGCAGGTCGCCGCCGAGGGCGAAGGGGGCGGAAGCCTGACGCCGGTCCCTCCGCCCATTGCCCGGCAACGCTGGCTGGTTCTGGCCGCGGCGGGCTTGGTGATGCTGGGCGGCCTCGTGTACCTTTACAAGCGGTAGCCTTTGGAAGCCGGGTCGTTCTGTGGCGGTGATGATCCAAGCGCAAAACCTCTCAAAGCTCTACGGAGACTCGCCGGCGCTCCAGAACGTGAGCCTGGACGTGGCCGAGGGGGAGTTTCTGGCGCTGCTGGGCCGCAACGGAGCCGGCAAGACGACGCTCCTCAAGCTGCTGGCATTGCTGACCCGGCCCAGCTTCGGGTCGCTTTCCATTGCCGGCGTGGATCAGAACGGCGATTGGAACACTGCGCGGCGGAGGATGGGGTTGCTCGGCCACAACACCTTTCTCTACGACGACCTTACGGCGGAAGAGAACTTGCTGTTTTACGCCAATCTCTACGGCGTCCCCGACGCCAGCCATACCTGCCGGGAGACGCTCGAAACCGTGGGCCTGGCGTCGTTTGGAAAAGAACTGGTCCGCAATTTCTCGCGCGGAATGCGCCAGCGGCTGACCATCGGGCGGCTCTTTCTGCACAACCCCGACCTGCTGCTGCTCGATGAGCCGTTCACGGGCCTCGACGATCGCGCCACCGCGCTGCTCGAGGACCTGCTGCGCGCCGCCCATCGCCAAGGGAAGACGATTGTGCTCTGCACGCACCAACTGGAACTCGCGCTGAAATTGGCGCACCGCCTGTTGATCTTGGAACGCGGTAAGGTGGCCTATCTCGGCCCCAATCAGCCGGACCGGATGGGGCAAATGCGCGAACTCTATCTCCAGTTCGCGGGCTGAACAGGAATCTGAGCCGCGCGCGTGAGCAAGCGGGCCTCAGGACGTTGGGAGCCGAACCGAAGCCAGGAGGAAGTGCAGGTCCCTCGTCGCTTCACTCCTCGGGATGACACGGGAAAGGAAACAATAGTGGAATTGCAGCGCTGGGAAAAAGGTTTGGCATTTGCCGCGGCGGCCGGCTTGGTCGCCACCATGTACGCCGCCCTTCTGTGGGCGCCCACCGAGGCCACCATGGGCGACATCCAGCGCATCTTCTACGTCCACGTCCCTTCGGCCTGGACCGCCTTCCTGGCGTTCTTCTTTGTCTTTCTGGCCGGGATCGCTTACCTAGTGACTAAAAATCTCAAGTGGGACCGGATCGCGCTGGCGTGCGCGGAAATCGGGACGATCTTCTGCACGGTGGTGCTGATTACCGGACCGATCTGGGCCAAGCCGGTCTGGGGAATCTGGTGGACCTGGGACGCGCGGCTGACCTCGACCTTGATCCTGTGGCTCATGTACGTGAGCTACCTGCTGCTGCGGGATTTTCTGGACGAACCGGCGCGGCGGGCGACGCTCTCCGCCGTCTTCGGAATTTTCGCCTTTGTGGACGTGCCGGTGGTGTACGTCTCGATCCGGCTCTGGCGCACGCAGCACCCCCAGCCGGTGCTCGGGGGCGGTGAGGAGTCAGGCCTGGACCCGCAGATGTTCCAGGTGCTGATGCTCTCCTGGGTCGCCTTCTTGATTCTGTTTGTTCTGCTGGTCCTGCTGCGCGTGCGCCTGGAAAAAGCCCGCGACGAAGTGCGCCAACTGCGCCGGGAGCTGATGCTGAGTTGAAGATCCGAGCCGCGACTGAATCAGAGCCGCGACCGCAAGGGAGCGGTGGTTTGAACCCGAGCCGCGAGCGTTAGGGAGCGGGCATTGTACAAGGAGGTTCGATGAGAAACCTGTTTTGGGCCTATGCCGTTGTCTGGCTGCTGCACGTCGGCTACTTGATGAGCCTGGCGGTGCGACAGAACGGCCTGCGCCGCGAAATCGCCACCCTCAAAGCCTTGATCGAACAGAAAGGCCAGACGCCGGTGGGACGGTGATGCCGAGATCAAGAAAATGCGGCGAGTGCGGCGGGAGTCTCGAAAACAAGACGATTACGCACATCCAGCCTTGGGGTGAGGAACTGTTCCGCTTTGAAGAAGTCCCGGCTTCGGTGTGTGTCCAGTGTGGACACGTTTGGCTGGCAGCCGAAGTTTCCCAGCGTATTGACGAGATCGTTCAGGGACACCCGAAGCCGAAGAAATACCAGAAAGTACCTGTTTTCTCCCTGGCCGAACTGGCTAAGGCCTAGCCTTCCAGAAGTTCGTTCCACCCCAGCGTAACTTGCTGCGATTTGCGGGAATCTTGCAATCCCGTGCCGGATCTGACGCTGGTTCCCCTTGACAAGCTAGCTGATTAGGACTAGTAATACTGGTAGGTATAGGAGTCAAATCTCAAACTTGGAGGAGACAGATGCCCATTCGCATTCTTTGGAACACGATAGCCGATCCCTGGCGCCGAGAAGCAACCGAGAAAGCGGTTGTTGCCGGGATAGGAGATCGTCATGGAGATTGGATCACGTCCGTGTTCGAGCCACAGTTAAGCCCCGAGTGGATTGTCGAAATAAAAGGTCCCCAAAACTTCATTTGGAGTCACACCTTCTTCGGACCACATGAGCAGAACCCGGATTTCATCAGAAGAATGGTTAGACAAGCACTCAAGCCAGGAGAAGATTAGGGCTGTTCGGGAACTCGAATTAGAGTTGCCGGCGATGGAATATCGTAACCTGGCGAATACCTATCGATGTTCAAGAGTTCTTGCTGGACACTATTGCTTTTTCTTCGGATTACGTTCCTTCGACACCTGATCGGATCGTTTTCGAAGTAATGCCACTCAACCTTTACTCCAGGTATCCGCCCTTTAATCTCCTCCTCGGCTTCGATCCGTGCTTCATTCCTACAGAAATCGATATCGGCTACGATGCAGGTTTCTCCTCGAACAAGCTTGATGATAAGTTCATCAAATCGTCGAGCACATTGAAAAGTTGGCGAATCGTAGTGGGCGTTTGCTTTGAAGTCGTCGAACTTTTGCGCCCCGAATTCAGCCGTAAGCTTGTCGACATATGTGGTCTTACCACAACCTGGCAAACCAACCACAAGAATGACGTTACCCGTCATCTTCTTCCATCCTCTTGCCACGTTCTAGAACTTTCTTCAATTCCCGCACCGTTTTTTGCAACTCCGGCAGCTTGCCAAACACCGCGCAACACTTCAACCACAGTTTGTTCTCCATGGCCGGGTAGCCCGAGACCATGGTGTTGGACGGGACGTCGTTGGGGATGCCGGACTGCGCGGTGGCGATGACGTTGTCGCCTAAGCTGAGGTGTCCGGCGACGCCGACCTGCCCGGCCAGCAGAACGTTCTTGCCAAGATGGCTGCTCCCGGCCAGGCCAACCTGCGCGCAGAGGATCGCGTTCTCCCCAACGTCGGAGGCGTGACCGACTTGGACAAAGTTATCGAGCTTGGCCCCGCGCCGGACGCGCGTTTCGCCGACCGTAGCGCGGTCCACGCAGGAATTGGCCTGGACTTCCACGTCGTCCTCGATGACAGCAACTCCGGACTGGACCATCTTGTAATGGCTGCCGTCGGCTTGCTTGGCGAAGCCGAAGCCGTCGGCGCCGATCACGACGCCGTTCTGGAGGATGACGCGGTCGCCGATCTGGCAGAACTCCCGCACCACGGCGTGGCTGTGGGCGTAGCAGTCGTCTCCGATTTTCGCGCCGCGATAGATGACCACGTGGCTGTGGAGCACGGCGTTCACTCCGATTTGCACGTCGTCCTCAATGACCACGAAGGGGCCGATGCTGGCGTTCGGGCCGATGCAGGCCGTAGGCGCGATGACGGCGGTGGGATGCGTCCCGACGGACGGGCGCGGCGGCCGGTAGAAAAATTCGAGCGCATGCGCGAACGCGAGATACGGATCGGCGCAACGCAATGCCGGGAGGCTCATCGGGCCGAAGTCTTTTGCCACAAAGTCTTGCGCCAAGAGGACCGCCCCGGCGCGGGTGGACTTCAGCAGCGGCGTATAGCGCCGGTTGGCCAGAAAGGTCAGCTCGTTCGGGCCGGCTCGCTCCAGGCTGTTCGCCCCGGTGATCTCGACCTCGCCGTTACCCTCGAGTGTACATTCCAGCTTCTCAGCAATTTCCTTCAATTTCATAGAAAATCCTTCCACAATGCGGTTGTCCCAATATATAGTCTCACCATGAGCCAAGGGAAGTCTCTGGCTTTGGATGTAGAAAGAAACTTTCGCAAGAGTCAGCAAGCACAGGAGGCAGAGCCAAACTTGGCTTCCGGCGTGCAACCTGTTGAACCATTGTGGGTTACTGAAATAGAGGACCGGATTGTCGGGTTTCTCGACTACGTTCGCGTCGAGAAGGGTCTGGCTGCCAACACGGTGGAGGCCTACGCGCGAGACCTCGACAAGTTCTCCCGGTTCCTGGAAAAGAAGGGTTGGACCCTCGAAGGCACAGGGTCGGCGGGCATCCGGGAATTTCTGTCCTGGCTCGACGGGCAGAAGCTGGAGAGCCGCACTATTGCCCGGCAGATTGTTACGCTGCGGCATTTCTACCGCTATCTTCGCCGGGAGAATATCGTCGCTTCCAACCCGACGGAAAATCTGGAATCGCCCCGCACCTGGAAGGTGCTCCCCAAGTACTTGAGCCAGGAGGAGGTCGTCACGCTTCTGAAGCAGCCGCCCACCGATACGCCGCTCGGGATACGGGACCGCGCCATTCTGGAACTGCTCTATGGAACGGGGCTGCGCGTTTCCGAGTTGATTTCGCTGCGCGTGGCGGACGTGCATCCGGAGGCCGGGTACGTGCGCGCGTTGGGGAAGGGAAACAAGCAGCGGATTGTGCCCGTGGGCAAGCTGGCCGTCGCTGTCGTCGAGCAATATCTGGCCGGCCCGCGAAACCGGTTGCTCGGCTCCCGGGCATCGGGGTATTTGATTGTCAGCCGGCGGGGCGGCAAGTTGACGCGCCAAGCCGTCTGGCTGCTGCTGAGCCGCTATGGACGGGGCGCGGGCCTCCATAAACGGATTACGCCGCATCTGTTGCGGCATAGCTTTGCCACCCATTTGCTGGCGCGGGGGGCGGACCTGCGGTCGCTCCAGATGATGCTGGGCCACTCCGACATTTCCACCACGCAGATATACACTCATGTTGTGACGGAGCGTTTGAAGGAAGTTCACCATCGCTACCATCCGCGGGAGAGACACATTTCCCGCGGAGCCTGAACCCTATGCCCGATTACTTGTTCTTGATGGAAAGCCGCCTCCCGCTGGCGCAGTGGCAGGTGGTTTCACAGGTACAGAAGGCCGCCGAAGCCCTCGGCATGAACTTGTACCTGGTGGGCGGGGCCGTACGCGACCTGATTGGCGGGTTTCCCATCGAAGACCTGGACTTCGTCGTGGAAGGCAAAGCGCTGAAGCTGGTTCGGGAACTCGGTCGGCAGCAGGCCCCCCGAACTCAAGGTGTCGGAGGGGAGGTCCGCGTCGCGTGGCGCAATGAGGCGCTGCAGGCGGCGGAACTGGAGTTCCCCTCCGGGGACGTGGTCAGTGTCGCGATGGTGCGCGCCGCAGGCGATTCCGGGCCGTTGCGGTCTCAAGCGATCCCGGCCACGATCCTGGACGACCTCCGGCGGCGCGACTTTTCCATCAATGCCATCGGGATTTCGCTGAACCCGCAGTCGCGGGGGCTGCTGCTCGATCCCACCAACGGCGTGGCGGACCTGGAAAAGAAACAAATTCGCACGCTGCACCCGTACAGTTTCGTGAACGACCCCATCCGCATGTTTCGAGCCGTCCGCTTCCGGACTCGCCTGACGTTCACGTTCGAAGCGAAGACGGCCGCCCAGTTTCAAAACGCGCGGGAGAGCAAAGTCCAGGAGAAGATTCCGGGGGAAGTGCTGGCCCAGGAGTTTCGTCAGATTGCCCGGGAAACAGGACCGGCGGAAATTCTGAAGGCGCTCGAGAAAGAGAAACTTCTGACCGTCCTCAGTCCTCGGCTGCAAGGACCTCGGGTTGACTGGCAAGGCATGGCTCGCGCCAGCAAAGCCGGCCAGGGGCTGGCCGTGGCGGGATTGCGCGTGCGTTCGTTTCCGTTGTTTCTGTACCTGCTGACGAGCAAGCTGCCGCCGCGCGACCAGTCGCAAGTGGCCGAACGGCTCCGCCTGAAACAAGCCGATCGGCAGACCTTACGCAGGCTGGCAGAAAACGCCCGGCGCCTGGCCAAAGAACTGGGCGGCAAGGCGGCGGGGACGCCAACCAAACTCTACCAGCTTCTCTCCGCCGCCCCGCCGGAGCTGCTCCTGCTCGTCCTGGCGGAGTATCCGCAAGCCATAATCCAAACGCGAATCCGGAACTACCTGCGAAAGTATCTGCCGCTGCGCTTGAAATTGCCGGAAAAAGAACTGCACGAACTGGGCGTGGCCCCCGAATCACCCCGCTTCCGCAAAATCCTGGATTTGTACTTCTACGCTCTGCTGGAAGGGAAAGTGCGGACGAAAACCGAGCAGGCGAAATTCCTGAAAAAACTGGTCCAGACGGGGAAATAGAAGCCTCCGCCCAGGGGCACGTCCCCATCAGCGCTCACTTAGAGCCTTTCTCTCGTTGCTGTGAAGCCCCGCCAGGGGCGAACCATGCATAGCCGCAGGTTTCAACCTGCGGAAAGCGGAGCCAACGGAGGAAATTCAACCCCGCAAGGGGTTGCCCGGCTTGCCGTGATTGTCCGGCCCCCTTCGGGGCCGTGAGCACAGTTGTAAATCCGTTTCCGTAGGTTTCACCTACGGCTATTCACGGTGTTGCCCTTCGGGCAAGCGGGAAGGTACGGGCAAGCAAGATGGGACGATGAGGCCACCAAATTTAAGGCCGCGCTTATGGGGTTCTTTCTGCCGGCGGCGGGCCGTGTTTTGCCGCGGTTCAGAAGGAAAAGCGCAAGGCAAACTGAATCTGACGGGCCGTGGTGGCGGTGCGGCTGATTCGTCCCGCGGTGGCATTGCGGATTCCGGATTCCCCCGAATAGACGACCAGCCCATTGCCGGTGGAAGGCGCAAAGTTCGTGTGGTTCGGCAGGTTGAAGACTTCGGCGCGGAACTGCAGCCGTTTCCGGGCGTCCAGGAAAAACTCCCGTTGGAGCGAAAAGTCCATGCTGAAGACGCTGGGGGCGATGATGGTGTTGCGGCCCAGATTTCCGAGCTGCCCGGGGGGAGGGGCGGCAAACGCGCAGGGATCATAATAGAGGTCCGGCTCGCCGAGCTTTTGCCCTCCCAGCGTTGGCCCGCAACTTTCCGCAACGCCTTCGATCGGGTTATTGCTGCGGCCGGGGAGCAGGTTGGGGCGGTTAGCGACGAATAAGTAGTCCTGGTACCGCACGCTCACGCGCGCCGTCATGGGAACCCCGGAACGAAACGAGGTGATGCCTCCCAGGCGCCAGCCGCCCAGGGCCTTTGCCAGAATTCCCGCCGCGCCGCCGCGCTGCGACTGGCCGAACGGGAGTGTGTAGAAGTAATTGAGGACCAGGCGGTGGCGCAGGTCAAAGTCCGACAGCCCGCGGTCGAGCGTCCGGATCAATCCATACTGCGGGGCCGAGCTTGGCAACGGTCCGACGGAGGAATCATCCACGGACTTGCTGAACGTGTAACTGGCCTGTAACGAGAGACCTCGTCCCACGTTCCGCCCGGCCGAGAGTTGGAGCGAATTGTAAAAGGACTGCGCATCGGTCGTGATGGTGTTCATGCTTCCGAAGGCCGGGTTGATCGAACCGGCTCCGGGCGGGAAGAAGAGCGATCCGTCGGGTCGGGTGACGGGAACGGGGAATTGATTGAATTCAAAACGCCGATACAGATGGTTCCCTCTGGCCCCGACGTAAGAGGCCTGGACCTGCCAGTTTCCCGGCAGCGGCCGCTGGAGCGAGGCGGTGTAGCGGTATACAACCGGGGTGACGAGGTCATTGTAGTCCATGATCTGCGCCAGGAGCGGAACGCCGGCGGACGCGGCGAGGACATCGGGAAAGGTCCGAGTGGAATCGAAGTTCGGGTTCACCACCACCCGATAAAAGGGGAGCGAGCTTTTTCGATGGACCGCTCCGAAGCCGATCACCGTGTCGTAATAAATCCCAAATCCCGCGCTGAACAACGTTCCCCGGCCAGCCTCCGGCGACCAGGATGCTGAAATGCGCGGAGCAAAGTTCCGGAGCGTGGGGTTGTCCTTGTAATAATGCCCGAGCCGGACCTCGGTATCCCGCACGGGGTCGCTCATGTATGACATTTTGTTCAAGGTGTCCTGAACCATCGTGGCAAATTCATACCGCAGACCCAGTGTGACCTGCAAGCGGGGCCGGACCTTGTATTCGTCTTGGAAGTAGAACCCCGCCAGGGTCTCGCGGAGCCCGTGAATGTTCGAGGAGCCGGGCAAGGCCGCGGACATGCTGGTCCCGATCGGCCCGGCGGCGAGAAAACTCTCCAGACTGTTAAACGACCAGACCCCTCCTTTGTACCAATCGCTCCCCCCGTTCCATTGGTAGCGGTGGATGTCGAATCCCATCTTCAGGCCATGCGATCCGCGCTGGAGAAACGTATCCTGCGCGTATTGAAACGAATTCAAAATATCCGTCCGGGGAAGGCTGGTGCTGGGTCCGAAGGCGCTGAGCCCGGGAATCAAAATTTGCCCGAATTGGTCGGCGCCGGGAATAAAGAAAAGCGAGCGCGGCAGCGCGGTCTCCGCGACGGTCCGCGCGGTGCTCACCGGACGCGTAAACCCGAACCGAAAGGCGAGCAAGGTCCGGGGACTGAAGATGTGCGTGCCCACCAGGGTCAGAAACTGCTGGCGGCTGTCGGTGCGCGTGCGATACAGGTGGGTCTCCTGGGCGGAGTAGCTGCTGGCGCCGTCAAACGTATAGCGCGCGAAGAAGCTGTCCCGCTCCGACAGCTTGTGATCCACGCGCACGGTCACGAAATTCTCATCGGTAGGCAGAAACTGCGGGGTCATGTCGCGCCCGATTCCCCGGCCCAGGGAGATGTCGTTCGGAAGGGGGAAGAGCGCCAGGTAGGGCACGACGCGCGGAGCCACGGGGATGATCCTGCCGCCGCCCACATCCCCGCTCCGCGCCCCTGCGTCAGGGAAGTAACTCACATTCGTCTGGTTCAGCCGGTCGCGCATGGCCTCAAAGCTCGCCATGAAAAAGGTCTTGTCCTTCACTATCGGGCCGGTGAGCGTGAACCCGAATTGGTTGCGCTTGAACGGCGGGGGTTCCGGGTCACGGTCAAAAAAATTGCGCGCGTCGAGCTTGCTGTTCCGGAAGTACTCGAAGAACGTGCCGTGGAATTGCGGGGTTCCCGAGCGCGTGATCGAGTTCAAAACGCCGCCGCTGGTCTTGCCAAACTCGGCTCCGTAATGGGCGCTGAACACCTGGACCTGAAAGATCGCGTCGGAACCCAGTTGCACGCCGGCGGCGCTCCGCGGAACCTCGTTTTCCGTGTCCAGGATGGAAGTCCCGTCGAGCAGGAAATTATTGGAAAAACCGCGTCCGCCCGCGATGTTCAGGTATCCCCCTCCCGTCCCTCGCGAGGAGGAGGTGGTCGCCGTATCGCTTACGCTCGACTGGAGCGTGGCCAGTTGGCTGTAGCTGCGGCCGTTCAACGGCAGCCCGGCGAGCTGGCTTTCCCGGATCAGGTTGCCGGTCGTAGAGGAAGAAAGTTTGGCGGCTCCGCTTTCCTGTTGCGGGGATTCCGGGGGGCGGGGAGGGAGCACCAGCGTGAGCGCGCGCGTCTCGCCGCGGGCCAACTCGATCCGTTGCGGCCCCTGCGGGCCGGCTCCGTCGCCGGCGACCTCGACCTGATAGGTCCCCGGAGGCAGCTCGGCCACCTCAAATTGCCCCGTGTCGTCGCAACTCGTCGAGCGGCTCAGGCCGGTCCCGACGTTCCGCACCGTAACCTGGACGCGGGGAACGGGCGTTCCGGAGGCTTCCTGAACGGTTCCGCGCACACGCCCCCCGGCGCCCTGCGCCGCCACCGCAGGGAGAGCGGAAATCAGCAGGCCGATCCAGATCGCGGTCAGGGCGAGCCAGCCACGCTTCCTCGGTTTACACACTTCTCTTTCCTCCCCATTCGCCCCGCCCAGATCGAATGCAGTGGGTTCTAACGATTCCGCTTCGTGCGGATGGAAGGCCATCACTCCGCAGTCGAATCACAAGCCCAACTCTCTACTGATAACACACCGCGCCCGCTCCGGGCAACCGCAATTTCCCGTGATTCTATACCTGACAAAGGGTATTACAATACGAGAAAGTCAGAATGGGGGCCCGACATAGGTGTTCGTGATCCACTGGCTCTCTTCTATGGTCTTCTTGCCGCGAACAATTGTGTAAGAATATTGCCATTTCCGCGTGTCGCTGTTCAACCTAACGCGAAGTATCTCCGTCGTAATCCCATTGCGAGCCTCTACGTTGATGTGATATTCGTTAATCTTGTCCGGAAGAAAGGTTGGTTGGATGGTAAATCTAAGTTTTGGGGAGAGCTTTGGGTTAACAGTTCCAACATGGTCGATTTTCCCGGAACTTCCGAGAGAGAATGCTTCAACAAGATTTCGCGCTTTTGGGATCGGTTGAGTTCGTAGCTGGATACTCACGTCCCACATCGTATTCTCGCCCCTGACGAAACCAAACATTGGCACTTCACCTTTCTCGTTCATCAGCAAAAAGTTCGGTACAACTACAACATGGCTATTACCCCCGGTGAGCTGGTCAAGGTTCTGCTGGGAAAGTTTTTGGATTGTGTCGTTTGATTTCAACAACTGTTGTTGCAATTTCGTATTCAAACCCTGAACCCTGGATATTTCTTGCGCAGCGTTTCCAAGATTTCCTAAACTACTATCCAGTTTGGCGCTTGCCTGTTCAGACCGCCGAGCCTGTTGAGTTGCTACAATCCCTCCGATCAATCCAAGTACCACGAATGTGCCGACCACTTTCCCCCGGTTCTCCTTGGCCCAACGTTCGTGTAGGGCCATTACGACTCCCAGTAAAGCCATGAGAAATTGAATCGCAGGCGATAACCACGAGAGCCAATCTAATCCAGACATGGCAACAGGCTATGCATTTTTGCCCCCTGTGTAAAGTACAAAATCACCCAATTCCCAGCGGGCTGGAAGCGAGACCGTGCCCGGCAACGATGCGCGGCTCCGGCTGCATGCAGGCGATTCTTCGGAAATGAAGGGAACGCAAGCAGATGAAGAGAGTATGGAATTCGGCGGGCCAGCGGCCCGCCGGCAGGTTAGAGCATTTTCACAATTCGTGTAGCCTCTTCTGTTTCAACGCAATCACCCTAATAGTGTCATTCCGATCCCCACGGCCCGGCCGGGGCCGAGGCCGGCTTGCCAGGAGAGGAACCTGCACTTGAAGTTTCCGGCTGCGATTGAAGTGCAGGTCCCTCGCATACGCTCGGGATGACAGCCTCTGTGGGTGTGGAGAATAGCAATGCAGTGTTTCGGTCTACACCAATTACACCATTTTCAGGGTTGGTGTAGAGTACGTGGGGACGTCAGGGCACGACTTCAGTCGTGCCGGAGGGCGTGTCCAATCAACTCCTCTTCCTTACGGCTTCAGCCGCTGAGGGACGTACCTCCGGGGCTAAAGCCCAGCCGAAACGACGCGGCTTTTCGGCATGGCTGAAGCCATGCCCTGACGACTTTCATCCCCTATATATCAACGGTGAAAATGCTCTAGAAAACCGCGATAGCCCGGATTTCCCACCAGCATTCTGGGACAGGTTGCGCGCCGCAAAATCCCCGCAGGGGATTCATCCCCATAGCCGGGGGCAACGCCCCCGGAAATAGTTGTTCGCGGTTCGACCCGGAAAGGGTCGCACAAAAAACCCCGCACGCACGGGTGCGACCCTTACAGGGTCGCTCTGGATTTACGCACAGTTCCGGGGGCGTTGCCCCCGGCTTTCCTCTCTTGTCCTTTCAGGACAACAAAAACGAAGCCGCGATCTCCCGCACTGCGGCGAGCAGCCGTTTCCGATGATCCGCGCAAAGCCGGTGAGAGGCCCTTTGGGGAGTGGTCCTGGGGAAGGATGGGGGCACACCACGCCTCTTGCATGGAATCAGGCGTGGCGTGCCGGAGCCGATTCGGACGCTTCAGACAGCGTGAACCAAAGCAAAGGAAAACACCCGCGGTTCGACCAAGCGGGCGAAATCCTCATATTTCATGTGGATGGTGTCCTGGTGCGTCCCGGCGTTGAAGACGATCTCGGGATCGCGCGTTAGCGACTCCTCCACATAGACCGGCAATCCGTAGAGATTGCCGAAGGGCGACATGGCGCCCACATCGCAGTCGGCAAACAAGCCGGTAAACTCCAGCTCATTCGCCAGCCGAATTTCCTCGGCGCCCAGGAAACTCTTCAGCGAGCCGATATCCACACGCACGGTGGCCGGCACAACAGCCATCGCAAAACGCCCGTCCACTCGCACGATGACGGTCTTGGCGACCATCTTTCCCGGGATGTGTTCTTCCGCAGCCACTTCTTGAGCCGTGTAGGCGGTGCGATGAACCATGTGCTGGTAGGGGACATGTTGTTGGTCTAAGTATTCTTTCACGCGATTGACGTGATACATGATGCCTCCTTCCCCCGGCTGGCGCCGGGCGATAGCCATCCACTCCCCTCTTCTATTATGATTCTACTCCTCGGCGTTGGTTTCGTTACGAAGGAATTTTTCGGGGGCGTCGGGGAGCCAGCCGGTTAGGCCGGGGCGGGATTCTCGACCTCTTTCCGGATGCGATCGAGTAACCCGTTGATAAATTGGACGGATTCCTCGTCGCTGTACTTGCGGGCAATTTCCAAGGCTTCGTTGATGACGACGGGCGGCGGTGTTTCCGGGTGGTAGAGGAGTTCGCAGGTTCCCAGCCGCAGGATGTTCCGGTCCACGGCCGCCATGCGCTCCAGGCGCCAATGCTCCGCGAAACTGCGGATCCGCTGGTCAATTTCCCCGACCGCTCCCACCGTTTCGCGGAACATCTCGTTCGCAGCCGTGTGCAGCGACTCGTCCTCCAGCGGCCGGGTATTGGACCAGAACAGTTCCTGGATGTTCTCGGGGGAGTCCCGCCCGATATCCCACTGAAACAGCATTTGCAGCGCGCACTCTCGCGTTTTTCTTCGTGAGGACATAGGAGTGATCTTGTAAGGGCATGGCTTCAGCCATGCCGTAAAGATGCCTCATTTCGAGTGGGCTTTAGCCCCTGAGGGCTGTCGTTCCCTCAGCGGCTGAAGCCGCATTCATTCCGCGGAAGTTACGGCACGACTAAAGTCGTGCCCTTACGTCCCCACCCATGCTGAAAATGATCTGGCCGGGCAATCGCTGTGCTAGCTGCGGCGGCGTTTGCGGGATGGGGGAGCGGACGATTCCTTGATTTTCCGGATCAGGTTGGCCATTTCGACGGCGCTCATGGCGGCTTCAAACCCCTTGTTGCCCGACTTCAGCCCTGCCCGGTCCACTGCCTGTTCCAGGTTCTCGACGGTGAGAATTCCGAACGACATGGGAACGCCGGACTCGAAGGCGGCGGCGGCAACTCCCTTCGAGGCTTCCGCGCTGATGTATTCAAAATGGGGCGTCTCGCCGCGAATGACCGTGCCCAGGCAAACAATGGCATTGTAGCGCCCGGTTTGCGCCAGATGCTTGGCCGCAACGGGAATTTCAAAGGCCCCCGGAACACGGACGACGGTGATCGCTTCCTCGTCGGCACCGGCGCGGCGTAGAGCGTCCAAGGCCCCTTGCAGCAGCCGCTCCGTAATAAACGCATTGAAGCGGCTCACGACCACCGCAAAGTGCAAGCCGGCGACGGTCAGCTCCCCTTGCAGCTCCCGGTAGCGCGGTTGGTCTTGACCCTTTTGTCCCATAGCCTGTTGCTTACGGTCCCTTCATCGCCCCGCAAAGCGCGGAGGCCGTTTTTCGAGAAAGGCGCGCGTCCCTTCCCGCATGTCTTCGGTGGCAAACGCCATCCCAAAGAGCGTGCTTTCCAGGAACAGTCCTTGGTCGAGCGGCTCGTCCATACCCTGATGGACCGCCTCCAGACAATATCGGATGGCGAGCGGCGCGTTGGCGATGATTTTCCGGGCAATCTCTCGCGCCGTCGCCAGCAATTGTTCCGCCGGCACCACGCGATTGACCAGCCCCCAACGCAACGCTTCCTCGGCCGAGAGCGGCTCCCCGCTCAGGATCATTTCGAGTGCCATCCCCTTGCCGATCAAGCGCGGCAGGCGCTGCGAGCCTCCGTAGCCGGGAATAATGCCGAGCTTGACTTCCGGCTGGCCGAGGCGCGCCGTCTGGCTGGCGATGCGGAACGAGCAGGCCAGCGCCAGCTCGCATCCCCCGCCCAGGGCAAATCCGTTGATGGCAGCGATGGCCGGCTTGCCGAGATGTTCGATGCGGTGCAAGACGGCCTGCCCCCGCAGCGCGCATTCCTGGGCCTGCTGAGGGGAATAGGTGGCCAGTTCGCTGATGTCGGCGCCGGCGACAAACGCTTTCTCCCCGGCTCCGGTGAGGATCACCGCACGCACGCCGGAATCCTGCTCCAGGCTTTGGAAACACGCACCCAGCTCTTCGACCGTCCTGGCATTGAGCGCATTCAGCACCTTCGGGCGATTGATGGTGACCGTGGCGATTTGCTCGCTACAATCCACCAACAGGTTTTCGTATGCCATGCTCATCCTGCTTTTCCTGCGATTTGTCGCTACAGCCGCACGGATTGATCCAGGGGCTTCGGCGCGTTGGGGTCCGAGTAATCATAGAAGCCCTTACCCGATTTGCGCCCGAGCCACCCGGCCACCACCAGTCGTTTCAGCAGGCCCGGCGGAGCGAAGCGCCCTTCCCGGAACTCGTCAAACAAAACGTTGGCAATGTAATAGACCGTGTCGAGACCGATAAAGTCCATCAAGATGAAAGGGCCCATGGGATGGCCGCAGCCGAGCTTCATCGAGCGGTCAATGTCGGTGATGGAACCCACGCCCTCCTCCAAGGCCCGGATCGCGTCTAACAAGTACGGAACCAGAAGGCGGTTCACGATAAAGCCGGGACGGTCGAAGGTGTGCACCGGAGTTTTCCCCAGCTTGCGCGTGAATTCGACGGCCGCTTCGTAGACCTCGGGATCGGTGGCCAGCGTCTTCACCAGCTCAACCAGCTCCATCACCGGAACGGGATTGAAAAAATGCATCCCCAGGAACCGCTCAGGGCGGCGGGTGGCCATCATCATTTGCGTGATGGAGACCGAAGAGGTGTTGCTCGCGCAGATCGCTTCCGGCCGGAGGACCCCGTCGAGCGAACGCCAGAGTTTGTTTTTTACCTCGAGATTTTCCAGGATGGCTTCAATCACCAGATCGCAGGCGGATAACTTCGACAGGTCGGTGGTGGCGCGCAGGCGTCCCTGGATGGCGGATTGTTGCTCCGCCGAGAGGGACTTCTTCTCGACCAGACGCTTCAGGCGCTTGGAGATGTTCTCGATCCCCCGGTCGCAGAGTTCCTGGCTCGCCTCCACAACGAGGGTCGGAAAACCCGCCGTCGCGGTGACCTGCGCGATTCCGGAACCCATGAGGCCGCAGCCGACCACGCCTACTTCTCGGATTTCCATTCGTCTCGATCGCTCCTGTTCCGCCCGCAGAGTTTACGGCCGTATGGTGGGAGGCACCAACAGCCTCGTGGAATTGTCTGCGGTTCGCTCCGCGGCGTCCACGGCCTTATCGAGCCGGTTGATCAGCTCCGTCACCACATCCACGTTCTCCATCTCGCGCTCCTGGACAGCTTCTCCGATGAGCGCGGCCATGTGAAACAGTCCTCCGGCGCCGGCCGGGGCGGGAGCCATGGCCAGCTTCCGCAGTTTCTCGACCACGACCACGGCCTCTTTGCCGGTGGCGCCCGGAAGAATCAAGGCCAGAGTGCGAGGCCCATAGCGCGCGGCAATGTCGTTTTGGCGCAGATGCCCCACAAAGGCGCTCGAAAAATTCTGGACGAATTCCTCCATCACACGCTGCCGCTTCGCGTCCGCCGGCTCCTGGTTTGCCCGGGAAAAATGCAGCAAGGCGCCGGTGAGCGCCGCTTTCTGCGCGCGCATCCGTTCGGCTTCCGAGAGCAAGCAGGGAATATAGGATTCCCGGTGGAGCAGCCCGGAGTGCTCGTCCGTAACGGCCAAGGTCTTCATCAGATTGCGGAGGCGGACATTGGTCACCGAAAGGACAACCTGGTCCGCCAGAGCTTCCAGGCCCGCCAATTCGTTGGGTCTCCATGCCCGCGGACTGCCGCATTGTTCCAAAACCAGGAGCCCGATGGGCTGGTCTCCCTCCCGCAGCAGGACCGCCGCCAGAGATTCGACCTGCAAGGTTTTCAATGAGGGCTGCAGGGCGGAAAGCGCAGGCGACTTCGCTATATTCTCGACAATCAGGGACGATCCCTGCCCCACGGCGATCTGCTGGAGGCCCATCAGCAGCTTGCCCAGCAGCATGGGGTCAGACGGCTGGACTCCCGGAGAAATGTATTCCAGAGCCATGCTCGGGGGACGATTGGGAGTCAGCAGTCCAACCACGCACCGGCTGGCCTGCCACAGCCGCCCGACGTCGTTGACGGCGGTCGAAAGCACGCCTTTGACGGTGCTTTGCCGGGAAAGATCGCGGCTCACTTCCGAAACACGGCCCAACTGGCTCCGAATGTCCTCCGGCTCGGCGGATCGTGCGGAAGGAGCCGAGGAAACAACCGGAGCTGCGGCCGCCGCATACGCGGGTTTGAAGTGAGCCCGTTCAAACAATAAGCGCACATCTTCATTTCTCTCGTCTTCGCGGGGAAACAACTTGGCAATGCGCTGCAAGCGCTCGCGGGCTTTGTCATCCAGTTTGTATTGGAGAAAAATCTCCGCTTGCAGAATCAGGTCCCGCAGGTTGCTTCCGCCTTCCTCTGGTTTGGAAGCTTGCTCCCCACCCTGTGTTTCTCCCTGGGCTGTTTCCAAATGGGCATCCATCAGATCGTCCGTGGGAACATACTTTCCCATCCGGCTCGCCAGTTCCCGCCACAGGGCTCGGTCCATCTTCCCTTCCAACCGCTGCAATTTGTCCGCGCATTCCGGCGCATAGATGTCAATGGCAATCAATTGCTCCAGAGCGTCGGCGGCTTTGGCAAACTCTCCCGCATCGCAATAGAGATCAAAAAGCCGGTTCAAGGATCGTGCCAGAGGCGAGTCCCGGTGGAGCCGGTCGGACAAGCGCGCCACATATTCCACAACCGGAAGGGGGGAATCCTCGAACCGGCTGAGCTTTTCGGCAAGCTCCTCCAACACTCGCTCCTGCCGGCTGATCAAGAGTTGCTGCTCGATTCCCTTGATCGTCCGGAGACCCTGCGGGACACTCCCGCGGCTGATGTATTCCATCGCAATGCTCAGCAATGGCTCGACCGCAGCCGGAGTATCTTCCAAGACTTTCTGATAGACCCCCTCCGCCTTCTCGAATTGCTTTTCCGCCAGGTAGGCTTGCCCGAGCAGTTCCAAGACCTCCGGGTCCTTGGAGGAATCGGCCCCTTCCCCCAGTACGCTGATGACACGGGCAAAGCGGCCGGCTTTGATGCAGCACCGGGCCAGATCCAGGCGGACCGTCGTGGGGGCGCCCTGAAGCCGGAAGGCCTCCTCCAGGGCCTCGACGGCTTCGCCGAAGCGGCCCTCGGCCATTCGCAGCAACCCCACCTTGTGGTACGCCAGGGTTGCCTGCGCCGGCTTCCCCAACTTCAAGGCGACGGAAGCCATGCGCGCCTGGATCTCCACGGAGGAAGGCTGCAAGTTCGCCAGCCCATGAAGACACTGCAGAGCCAGTTCCGGGTTTTGTCCCACGACGGCATCCAAAGCAAGCCGGTAGTGCTCGATGGCCTCGTTTGGTTTCGGCTTTTCCAGAAGCTGGGCGCACCGGATCAACCGCGCCGGCTCCACCGGTCCGAACCGCTGCATCCTCCGAAAAAATTCCAGCGCCTTGGAGTAGTCGTTCTGCTCCGCATACGCGTCAAAGAGGTAGGCGAAACACTTGCGGCTTTCCTGAATTTTGTTCAGGCGCAGGTAAAGCTCGGCTACGGTCTGAACCAGGTCGGTGTCGGCGGGGTTTTCTTTCCACGCCTGCAGGTATTCCTCCAGCGCGGCGTCCAGCTTCCCTTTATGGAGAAGGCGTTCCGCTTTCTCGATATGTTTGTTCGGGACGCTCATAGTCCGGCACCGAGCAGCACGGGCCTGAACCCGAGGAGGTGCTTTCTCGGGTCCAGTCCCGCCTGGCGGGATTGGCTGAGAAGCGAATTATAGCGTAGATTAGGAGCCTCCGCCCAATCTCCTGATCGGAGAATTCCCGCTCCCGGCACACCCGCCGTCCAGGCCCTCCTTCCCTGGTCCCTCGGCAGCAGGGTACGACTTGACCTTGTCGGGCCGAGATGTTAGGTTTTCCCCGGAATGAGTTACCACTCTCTGTTGTTCCCCGAGCTCGAACAGGACTCCCCCGCGCCGCGCAGCACCGGGGTGTTTCCTTCGCAGAAGATCCAGGAGTTCATTGACTCCGGCCGGATTCACGCCCCGACGCCGATCGCTGAGGCGCAAATCCAGCCCGCCAGCCTCGATCTCCGGCTGGGGCCGGTGGCCTACCGCGTGCGCGCCAGCTTCCTGCCGGGAAAGTCCTCGACCGTCGAAGAAAAGATTCGGGAATTGGGCATGAACGAGATGGACCTGCGCGCGGGGGCGGTGTTTGAGAAGCGCTGCGTTTACGTCGTTCCGCTGGTGGAGGAGTGGTATCTCCCCGACGACATTTCCGGCAAGTCCAATCCCAAGAGCACCACCGGCCGGCTCGACATCTTCACCCGCCTGATTACAGATTACGGCACGGAGTTCGAACGCGTGGCGCAGGGATACAAGGGGAAACTCTACGCGGAAGTCGTTCCGCGCACCTTCACGGTGGCCGTCCGGGAAGGGATGCGACTGAACCAGGTGCGGTTCGTGCGCGGGTCTCCCCCTCCGCTGCGGGAGAGCGCCACGCTCACCAAGCTTCACGAACAGGAACCCCTGGCCTACACCGCCGACGACAGCCCCGCGGACCCTGAGATTCGCCACGGACTGCCGATCTCGATTGACCTGGCGGGAGGCCCCGGAGCCGCCGTCGTAGGGTTCAAAGCCAAGAGCCACGCTCCGTTGATTGACCTGGCCAAGGTCAACTTCTACGACCCGGAAGAATTCTGGGACCCGATCCCCAGCTCCAAGAAAATCATTCTCGATCCGAACGATTTCTATATCCTGGTCTCGAAGGAAAAAGTGAGCGTGCGGCCGGACCTGGCTGGAGAGATGGTGGCCTACGATCCGGCCGTCGGCGAGTTTCGCATCCACTACGCCGGCTTCTTTGACCCTGGCTTCGGATACGGCCTGGACCAGGGAAAAGGAACCCGCGCGGTTCTGGAAGTCCGCTCGCACGAGGTGCCGTTCGTCATCGAGGACGGCCAGCTCGTCGGCCGGCTGGTGTTCGAGCGCTTGACCGACGTCCCCCACAAAATCTACGGCGTCGGCATCGGTTCCTCGTACCAGGCCCAGGGCCTGTCGCTCAGCAAGCAGTTTCGACGAGGGCCGTAGCCCGGTCAGGTTTTGAATCAGAGCCGCGCCCGCTAGGGAGCGGTCATCTCCCACCACCGCCAGTTGCAGCGCCCGGTCAGGCTTTTTGCCATCAGGTTTTTTGCCGGTCGAGTATCAGCACTCCGGCCCGGGCAAAGCTGGCCGGCGAGACCTCGACAAACGCCACGGTCACCGCCTCGCGCGTGGTCCCGATTTCTTCAATCATCAGCTCCGTAATTCGTTCGGCAACCTTCCGCTTCTGCTCCGGAGTGCGTCCCTCGAGCATTGTGATCTGGATATGGGGCATCCTCTACCTCCGCGACGAAAAAGACCGGCTCACTATACCACAGCGCCGCCGTTTCCGACCTATCTTACGGGAAAAAGGGGGATAAATCGGGAAAAAGAAGGGGGTAAATTTTTTCAAAAAAAAGGCTTTACAACCGGGTTCCCTTGTAGGAGAATATAATCAAGTTGGTGCTCACTTAGGTCCGAACCTGGGTGTGCATCAAGAACCACACACACTGACTAGACTTGACCAAAAGCCATCCGCCCCGGATGGCGCGTCCAATGAGCCGGGCGCTCTAACCAGACCCACCCAAAGTTGGTTAGAGCCGCCCGGCTCGACTTATTAGCAGACAAGACAGAGCGGCCAGCCCTGCCTGCCAGAGCGAAGTCGAAGGAAGCGCAGCCGAAGGGAGCGAACACGTGGCGGAAAACAAAGCAACAGAACACGACGGACCCCGCATCCTGGCGGCCGTGCGCGACCTGTTTTTTGTCGGCAAGATCACGGCGGCGGCTCAGCGGGTTGGGGTTCCCGTCGAGTTCGTCCGGGAAGAAACCGCCGTGCTCCAGAAAACAGCATCCACACCAGCAATGCTCATCCTCGACCTGAGTGATGCCACGTTGAATCCCATCTCCCTGATTGCGAAGCTCAAAGCAGACCCGGCGCGCAAAGAGGTCCGAATCATCGGCTACCTGTCCCACGTGCAGGCAGAGTTGATGCGGGAAGCGCACCAGGCGGGCTGCGATGTGGTCCTGCCCCGGTCGGTTTTTTCCCAGAACCTGGATGAGCTGCTGCGGCAGCGCTCCTGCCACCTCTAAGATTTTGACTGGGAAGCCTTGCTGCGCGCCTCGACAATCGCCGCCACCAGCGCGGGGATCGTATATTCGCCGGCCTCGATGTGCACGGTGAGTCCGGCGCGCCGAATCGCCCGGCTCGTAATCGGTCCGATGGAGGCAATCCGCACTCCCTCCAGATAGGAATCGCGCTTTTCCGGTGGGATCAAACGCAGCAGGTTTTCGACCGTCGAGGAACTGGTAAAGACGATGAGGGTGGGCCGGTGCCGCGTGAAGATCGCTTCGGTTTTCTCGGTTCTCTCGGTTGGCAGAATCGAGCGGTAAGCCTCGACCACGTCCACCTCCGCGCCGCGCTTCCGCAATTCTGCCGGCAAAACGTCCCGGGCGACTCGCGCGCGGGGAATCAGAATCCGTTTTCCGGCGAGCGGCTCCTCGGCCAGCGCTTCCAAGACTCCTTCGGCGACATAGGTCCGGGGGACCACGTCCACCACCAGCAGATGCGCGCGCAGTTCGTCCGCAGTCGCCGGTCCGATGGCGCAAATCTTCGCGCCGGCCAGACGACGAACATCCGTTCCGTTCGCCGCCATCCGCTGCATGAATTTTCGGACGCCGTTCGCGCTGGTAAAAATGAGCCAGTCATACGTGCGGGGCGTGCCGAGCCGTTCGATCGCGCCGTCCAGTGCCGACCAGTCTTCGGGGTCTGCAATGGCAATCGTAGGCAGCTCGATGGTTTCGGCTCCCAGCGCCCGCAACGGCTCCGCCAACTCGCGCGCCTGCTCCCGAGGGCGCGTAATCAGGATGCGTTCGCCGAACAAGGGAAGGCATTCAAACCATTGGAGCTTCTCCCGCAGCGAGACCACGTCGCCGACCACCGTCAGCGCAGGCGGCTTGATCCCGGCTGTTCGCGCGCGCGCAGCAATCGTTTCGAGCGTGCCCGTAACGACTTGCTGCTCGCCGCGCGTGCCCCAGCGGATGACGGCCGCCGGGGTTGAAGCGGACCGCCCGGCTCGCATCAACTGGCTCGCGATTTGCGGCAGCGTCGTCACCCCCATGAAGAAAACCAGCGTCGAAGCGCCGCGCGCGATCCCTTCCCAATCGAGGTGCGATCCGCCTTCTTTTTCGGGGTCTTCGTGGCCGGTAACAAACAAGACGGTCGAGGAAAGCTGGCGGTGCGTCAGCGGAATGCCCGCGTAGGCGGGAACCGCGTAGCCCGCGCTCACGCCAGGAACGATTTCGAAAGGGACGCCCGACGACGCGACATATTCGGCCTCTTCGCCTCCGCGGCCGAAGACGAACGGGTCGCCGCCTTTCAGCCGGCAAACCTGCTTGCCGTGCCGGGCGCGCTCAACCAGCATTTGATTGATCGTATCTTGCGAGAGCCGCTCGTTCGCGTGCCGCCCAACGTAGATGATCTCCGCGCCCGGCTTGGCCTCGAGCAGCAGTTCCGGATTCGCCAGGTAGTCATAGACCACCACGTCGGCGTCGCGCAGAATCCGCAACCCTTTGAGCGTCAGCAGCCCGGGATCGCCCGGCCCCGCGCCGACCAGATAGACCTTGCCGAGAGTTGTCTCAAAATTCTTCGTCACACCGTCATGGTACAACAGAAAATGCAGTGACGAGTGACAAGTGGCAAGTGACAAGCCATCCGAAGCCGTCGTAACTCGTCACTTTTCACTCATCACTCGTCACTGCTCTTCCGCATCCGAGCCGGGAGCGCAAGCGACCGGTGGTTCTTCGCCAGCGCGACCGCAAGGGAGCA
>Ga0155949_1140_pt2 | contig 29362 bp, 26 predicted proteins | sample RifCSPlowO2_02_FD_107603 | JGI IMG/M metagenome (GOLD analysis project Ga0155949, IMG submission 107603) | Acidobacteria bacterium RIFCSPLOWO2_02_FULL_61_28
TGAGCGTCGCGCTCCGGGAAAAAGAGGTGGAGTTGGCCGCTACCGAGTATTCCACCGTGCCCTCTCCGTTGCCGCTACTGCCCGCGGTGATGGTTAGATAGGCGGCGCTGCTGGTGGCGGTCCAGAGACAGCCGATCGAGGTCGAAACGCTGATGGTTCCACTCTCACCACTGACGGAAACCGACCGGCTCAGCGGGGCAATCGTGTAGGTGCATCCGAGAGTGCCGTCTTGGGTTACCGTAAAGGTTTGCCCGGCGATAGTGAGCGTTCCGGCGCGGGTATTACTGCTGGTGTTTTCTTGGACTATATAGGTGATCGTGCCATTCCCGGTGCCGTTGTTGCCCGAGGAGATAGTGATAAAGCTGGCGTTGCTGGCGGCTATCCAGTTACAGCCGCTCGGAGCCGAGATGCTGACGCTCCCCGATCCGCCGTTCGTCGAAAACAACCGGTTCGTGGGGGAAATGGAGTAACTGCACGGGAACGTGGTCGAGAACTTGGCGACAAAGGCATCCACGAAACCCGTTCTGGTTTGTCCCGGCAAGGCGCCGCCGGTCTCCCCGATGAGGTAGACACCGGAGGCGTCCAGAGCCACTCCCCGCGCACTATCCTCATCCGCAGAGCCGAATTGCAGGGTTCCCAACTCCGTGCCGTTTAGGTCGTACTTGCGCAGAAAGGCTTCCGTTCCAAAGCTGATCTGTCCCGACAGGGCGCCGCTGGTTGTTCCGACGATGTAAACGGCGGTTCCATCAGCGGCCACTCCCAACGCGCGATCCAGACTTGGCGTGCCGAACTGGCGGGTCCACAGTTCCGTGCCACTGGCATCGTACTTCTGCACAAAGGCATCCTCCAGCCCGGCGCTGGTTTGTTCCAGCAGGACGTCTCCGGTTTCTCCAACGACATAGATGCCGGTTGAGTCTGTGGCTGCGCCGTACGCGATGTCCTGTTTCGTGGAACCGAACTGGCGCGTCCACTGTTCGGCGCCATTGGTGTCGTACTTCCGCACTAAGGCGTCAAAGAACCCGCTGCTGGTCTGGCCCCAATCCCCGACGGCGTAGACGCCGGTCAAGTCCGCAGCGACAGCGTACGCGTGATCGTGGCTGCCGGAGCCGAACTGGCGCGTCCACTGCTCGGTACCGTTGGCGTCGTACTTGCGCACAAAGGCGTCAAATCCACCGAGGGTGGTCTGGCCGGGCAAACCTTCGGAGACGAACCCGGCCACGTAGACTCCGGTAGAGTTCGCGGCCACTCCCTGCGCCGAATCGTAGATAGAAAAACCCGGTCTGGTCCCGGAGCCGAATTGGCGGGTCCACATCTCATTGCCGTTAAGGTCGTACTTGCGCACGAAGGCGTCAAAACCGCCGGCGTTGGTCTGGCCCGGGAAGGATCCATCGGTTCGCCCCACAACATAGACGCCCGTCGAGTCCACGGCCACGCCGAACGTATCATCGTTGCGCGCGGTGCCGAACTGTCGTGTCCAAAGCTCCAGGCCGTTGGGGTCAAATTTACGCACAAACGCATCCGATCCGCCGACGCTGGTCTGGTTCGGCAGAGCTTCGGTGACGCTCCCGGCGACATAGACGCCGCTCGAGTCCACGGCCACGCCCCGCGCCTGATTGTTTCCGGACGTCCCGAACTGGCGAATCCAGTGAACGGTTTGAGCGCGGACACTCAACGGAAGTAGTGTTGCAACCAACAGGGTGAACACCGAGGCGACAAATAGACTCCGAGCGCCGGACCAGTTCGAGGTGGCAATCATCTCGTTTCTCCTATCGTTGCTTCGTTGGCTTTTCCGTTTCGCAGTCCCTGACTCAGGCCTTCCGGACCGAAACTAAGACATTATAATCCGGCTCGCCGTTCTCCGGGTCGAGAACTTGATCGAGCAAACTGCTCGCTGCGGGCCAGTACGCTTGCAGGCACCCCGGCCACACCTCCTCCAGGGAGCAGATACCGCGACAATCCCCGTGTGCGGGGCGCAGCAATACGGAGTCGCCAGAAAATACGGCGCGCAACCACGAAGCTGTCGCGGTAATAATGAGGTTTTCGCTCGCCCAGCCGAAGGAGATCAGGCGGACGACTCCCTTACCCTGGCTTTTCTCGTCAGACCCGCCATGATCTCCAGAGGCTGAGCGCAATCGCGGCCACTCCTATGGCCCGACCGCGATGGTCACCGGGTTCGCGGCCTTGCCGCCCACATTCAAGACCAGCGGCTGAGCGCTGCCCGAGGCAGCGTTGGGAGGAATCTGGAAGTTCACCTGATAAAGGCCGACGAAGCCGGGTGAGGCCCCGGAGAAGTCAACGCGGGGCGAGGCAATCCCGCCGACCGAAACCGTGGTCGCAGCGACGGTGCGGTTGCCTTCTGAAGGCGCTCCGGTAGCCAGCGGCGGGTTGACCGCTCCCAGGCCGGTGGCGTAGAGCACTACAATTTCGCCATGCCTCGCGGGATTTTGCGGCGTTACCACCGTGACGCCATCCTGATGCAGGACGGCGGCCGCTCCTTTGCCATCGTTACTCAACGTAAATACGCCGGGCACGACGGAGTCCAAGCGAACCGTGCTCGTCACGCCAGCCTGGCCGCGCACGGTCACCTGCAGGGTTGCCGTGCTCTGCCCTTCGAGTTCGTAAGGAATCTGGATGGCAAGCTGCCCGGGAAATGAGAACAACATAGGCGCGGGGATTCCATTGAGGGTGGCACTGGCCTCTCCCAATCGGGTCACCAGCCGGCCTTCCGGCCCGAAGGCGCTGCTGCCCACCAGGGAACCGTCATTGACGTAGACGCCAAACACGGTGGCGATGGAGCCCGGAGCGACCGGCGCCGGGGCGGGAATGAAGGAAGCCGTGCTGACCACGCTGTTGTCGAAGGTGACCGGAGGCGGCAGCACTTTCAATACGTAGGCGTCGTTGCCGCCCAGCGCCGTCGTGCCCAGAGCACCCCCGCTCTTATTTCCAGCAACGTAGAAACCGGTGATGTCCGCAGCCGCTCCATATCCCGTGTCAGCGCCAAAAAACCCGTCGGGGGGGTCGCTATTGCCGAACTCACGTGTTCCCAAATGGTTCCCGTCAAAGTCGTACAGGCGAATAAAGGCGTCGCCATTGGAGGTATATATCTGCCCTGGAAAAGCGCCGCCAGTGACCCCACCGACCAAGACACTTGAAGTGCCCACGGCAACCGAGTAGGCATAGTCGTCGCCATTGGTTCCAAATTGCCGTACCCATTGCTGGGTGCCATTGACGTCGAACTTGATGACGTAGGCGTCCCACAATCCGCCGGAGAAGGTCTGTCCCGTGAAAGGGCCGGTGGTGTCCCCGGAAACGAAGACTCCGGCGGGGCCGACGGCGACGGCATGAACATTATCATTGTTGTTTGCGGCGGGCGGAGGGCTGCTTCCGAATTGTCGCGTCCACAGCACGTTTCCATTCACGTCGTACTTGCGGAGAAAGCCGTCATTACCGCCGGCCGACACCGCCAGTGCCCCGTTGGTGGCTCCGGCTATGTAAACTCCCGTTGCGTCCAGTGCAACTCCTCTCGCTTCATCCCCATTCCCGGTGCCGAACTGGCGCGTCCACAGCTCGTTGCCATTGGCGTCATACTTGCGCACAAAGGCGTCGGAGCCACCGGCGCCCGTCTGGCCCGGCAACACCCCAGTGCAGCAATCGACGTATCCTACGACGTAGACCCCCGAAGAGTTGACCGCCACCGCGAAAGCCTCATCGGTGGACATGGTTCCGAACTGCCGCGTCCAAAGCTCGGTGCCATTGACGTCATACTTGCGAATAAACGCATCCCATCCGCCGGAGCTGGTCTGCTGCGGCAATGTACCCTGGGTCCATCCGACCACATAGGCACCGCTCGAGTCCGCAGCCACCCCTGCAGCGACATCCTCGCCTCTGCTGGTGGACTCGAACTGCCGAAGCCAAAGCTGGTTCCCGAGAGCGTCATAACGGGCAACGAAAACATCCAAATCGTCCACTCCACCAGGGCTTGACTGCCCCGGGAATAGCCCTCTGGTCTGTCCCGCCACATAGACGCCGCTCGATGAAACAGCGACGGCGTTAGCTTGATCGTCCCGGCGCAGTTCCGGGTCACTTCCAAACTGGCGGGTCCATTGGATGTTCTGGGCGCCGGCCGGAGTAGGAAGGGCAGCCAGAAAGAAGGCGGCTGCAAAAATAGTCAGAGTGGAGACACGCAACAGGCGTGAGCTTGCACTGGACATCATTGGGAATTGCTCCTTATTGGGGATTGCTCCCTCGCATGAAGATAGTGTGGGGGGAACCGGAATTCAAGTCGTGCATCGGGAACGGGCATTATATCATGATAGCCTTCCCGATAACTCTACAAAAGCTGCCGCAGAACGTACGGCAGTATTCCGCCGTTCTTGTAATAAAGCAATTCTTCCGGGGTATCAATCCGAGCCTTCGCCGTAAACGAAAAGCCCTTGCCGTCCTCGGCGCGCACGCGCACCGTGACGCGCTTGTCGGACTCCAGCGCGGCGGCGATGCCTTCCATTCCGTACTCCTCCCGCCCCGTGAGGCCCAGGGAAGCGGCATTCTCGCCCCGCTGGAATTCGAGCGGCAGGATGCCCATGCCGACCAGGTTGCTGCGGTGGATGCGCTCGTAGCTCTCGGCGATCACGGCGCGCACCCCCAGGAGCAGCGTCCCCTTGGCGGCCCAGTCGCGTGACGAGCCGGAGCCATATTCTTTTCCGGCCAGGATGAGGAGCGGAACTTTTTCTTGTGCGTATTTCATCGCGGCGTCGTAAATGGTGAGCTTCTCGCGGTCGGGCAGATGGAGCGTCCAGCCGCCTTCGGTTCCCGCCGCGAGCAGGTTGCGCAGGCGGATGTTGGCGAAGGTGCCGCGCATCATGACTTCGTGATTGCCCCGGCGCGCGCCATAGGAATTGAAGTCGCGGGGCTGCACGCCTTGCGCGATAAGATATTTCCCTGCCGGGCTGTCGGGCTGGATGGAGCCGGCGGGAGAGATGTGGTCCGTGGTCACGCTGTCGCCGAGCACAGCCAGGACGCGCGCGGCGCGGATATCCTGGATGGGCGCGGCTTCTCGCGACATCCCGTCGAAGAACGGCGGGGCCTTGACGTAGGTGGAGTTCGCTTCCCACTGAAAGCGGTCGCCGGTGGGAATCGGAAGCGCACTCCAGGTCTCGTCTCCTTGGAATACGTCGGCGTACTGCTTGCGAAACATTTCGCTGCCGACCGCGGCGCGAACCGTTTCTTGAATCTCCTGCTGCGTCGGCCAGATGTCGCGGAGAAAAACGTCGCCGCCGGCGCTGCGGCCCAACGGTTCGTTGTGGAGGTCAATATCCATGCGCCCGGCAAGGGCATAGGCCACGACCAGCGGCGGCGAGGCGAGATAGTTGGCGCGGACTTGCGACTGGATGCGGCCCTCGAAATTCCGGTTGCCGCTCAGGACCGCGACCGCCACCAGGTCGCCTTCCTTGATGCCGCGCGAGACCGGCTCGGGCAGCGGGCCGCTGTTGCCGATGCAGGTGGTGCAGCCGTAACCGACGAGATGAAAGCCGAGTTTTTCGAGATACGGCAGCAGGCCGGATTTTGTCAGGTAATCCGTTACGACCTTCGATCCCGGCGCGAGGCTTGTCTTGACCCACGGCGCCGCCGCGAGACCTCGCTCGACCGCTTTCTTGGCGAGCAGGCCCGCGCCCAGCATCACCGAAGGGTTCGACGTGTTGGTGCAACTCGTGATGGCCGCGATCACGACCGAGCCGTCGCGCAGTTCTGCGGTTTTTCCATTGAGCGCAATCTTCACGGAGCGCGGAGCGGAGACGGATTTTCCGGCCAGCAGGGACGAAAGGGCTTCCTGGAACTTGGGCTTCGACTGGCGCAGCAGTACGCGGTCCTGCGGCCGGCGCGGACCGGCGATGCACGCCTCGACGGTCGAGAGATCGAGTTCGCTCCGCTCGGAGTAATTCGCTTCGGGGCTGCTCGCGGTGCGGAAGAGGCCTTGCGCCTGGGCATAGGCGCGAACCAGTTCGACCGCGTCCTCCTCACGCCCGGTGAACTGCAAATACCGCAACGTCTCTTCGTCAATCGGAAAGATCGCAATTGTCGCGCCGTACTCCGGCGCCATGTTGCCGATGGTGGCGCGGTCAGCGAGCGCAAGACTTTCAAGCCCCGGCCCATAGAACTCGACAAACTTCCCGACCACCCCGTGCTTGCGCAGACGCTCGCAGATCGTAAGGACAAGGTCCGTGGCCGTCGCGCCTTCGGGCAGGCTGCCCACCAGCTTGAAGCCGACCACCGGCGGGATCAGCATGGAGATCGGCTGGCCGAGCATGGCCGCTTCCGCCTCGATTCCGCCCACGCCCCAGCCGAGCACGCCGAGGCCGTTCACCATGGTCGTGTGCGAGTCGGTCCCGACCAGCGTGTCGGGATAAGCGAGCGCCTTGCCGTTGACTTCGCCTCGGAACACGACGCGGGCCAGGTATTCGAGATTCACCTGATGGACGATGCCGGTGTCGGGAGGCACGACGCGAAAGTTGCGGAACCCCGTCTGCGCCCAGCGCAGAAACGCGTAGCGCTCCTGGTTGCGCTCGAATTCGAGCTTGGCGTTGGCCTGAAAAGCGTCGGGTGTGCCGAAGTAGTCCACCTGTACCGAATGGTCAATCACCAACTCGGCGGGCAGGAGCGGGTTGATCTTCTTCGGGTCGCCGCCCATACGCGCCATCGCGTCCCGCATCACTGCCAGGTCCGCCACCGCCGGAACGCCGGTGAAATCCTGAAGAAGCACCCGGGCAGGCATGAAGGCGATCTCTCGCGCGTTTGACGCCGCCGGGTCCCACCGCGCCAGGTTCTCGATGTCTTCCTTTTTCACAAACCGCCCGTCCTCATTTCGCAGCAGGTTTTCGAGCAGGATTTTCAGACAAAAGGGAACACGCGACAGGTTGCCGACGCCGGCTTTCTCCAACGCCTCCAACCGGAAGATGTCATAGTTGCGCGCCCCGACGCGAAGCGGCGCGCGGGTTCCAAAACTATTCAACATGCGAATACCTTTCTTTGGATCGAGGTTCTCTTAACTCTCAATCCTAGCACAGGGAAAAAGAGGAGTCAGGAGACAGAAGCTGGCGCCGTAAGTCGGAGGTAGCCACGGCATGTCTTTCATGCCGTGGGCACGTTCTGAGTTCGTCCCGGCCAAAAGCCCACGGCATCCCGCCAAGCGGGACCGTGGCTACCCGCTACGCAGAAATCTTAAGCAACCTCGCGGCGGTTCCCCCGAGCATGGCTTCCCGCTCGGAGTCCGTCAGCGTCGGAGTATTCAGGATGTGATCCACCGCGCCCGACTCCCACTCGAAGGGAAAATCGGTGCCCAGGACAATCTGGCTCGCGCCGACCTCAGCAGCCAGGTGCCGCAACCCCTCGCCGGTGAACACCATCGAATCGAAGTACAGTTGCTTGAGGTACTCGCTCGGTTTTTTCCTGACCGGCTTGCACAGGTCCGGGTTCGGGAGGAAGCAGCGGTCGGAGCGGCCGCTGTACGACGGCAGAAAGCCGCCGCCGTGAGCGGCGCAGATTTTCAGTCCCGGAAAGCGGTCGAGCGTCCCCTCGAAAATCAGGTGCGACAGCGCCACGGTCGTCTCCAGCGGATTTCCGATCACGTTGGTCAACCAGCCGTTTCCCTGGAAACGCCGCTGCCCTTCCGGGAAGCCATTGGGGTGAATAAACACGACGCAGCCGAGCGCTTCGGCCTTCGCCCAGAAGGGATGGAACCGCGGCGAGGACAGTTCCTCGCCGTTGACGCTGCCCTGAATCCCGCAGCCGCGCATGCCGAGGTTTCTGACGGCGTCTTGCAACTGCTCGGCCGCCAAATCCGGATGCTGCAACGCGACCGCGCACAGGCCGACGAACCGGTCCGGATACCGTCCGCACATCTCCGCAATTTTTTCATTCTGCAGCTTGATGATCTGGCGCGCGCGGTCCGGCTCGGCCCAACTGTAAAAGGCGCCCGGGTACAGGCTGATGGCCTGGACGTCGATCCCCCACTCATCCATCTGCCGAAAACGCTGGGCGACGTTGGCGAAACTCAGCAGCGCCGGGTTGCCCGGCGGGCCGGTCGAGAGTTGCTGCAAATTGCGTTGGGTGGCTTGGTCTTTGACGAGGTCCCAGACTTCCGGGATGGCGCAATGGCTGTGCATATCCACGGTCTTTACCCGGCGCCCCCCTACCACGACCTCCCGCCGCCTGCCGGTCCCGCCGGCCTGCATCCGCCGGGCCGCAGCCTCCGCAAAACCGCAGCTTACAAAGACGAATCCCGCCGTGGCGCTTGCCAAGTCTTTCAAGAATTCCCTGCGATTGGACATGACTGCTCCTCACTCCGTTGAAGTTGTGGTCGCGGCTCACTGATCCTGGGGTCTCGTCCTACCGCAACGAACTCGACTGCATGGGCATCAAGCTGGAGCCGCGGAGGAACTCCTGAATCTTGGAATAGATTCGCCGCATCTCCTCGCGGGAAAAGCCGCCGTGTTTTCCGCCGGGCACAGTGACCAATTCATTCCGGATGCCGGCTTTTGCCAGCGCGTCGCGCAAGCGGGTGGCTTGCGTGTAGGGCACGGTGGGGTCGGCGTCTCCGTGGACCGTGATGACGGGCGGCAGCCCCGCACGGATGTAGCGCAGAGGGGATACCCGTTCCGCGACTTCCTGGCGGTTCGGCAAGCTGGCGAGCCACGCCACGGCGTACGTCTTCATGTTCGGGCCGTCCAGTAGTTCCGCGACATCGCTAATGCCGTACCAATTGACAATCGCGGCCACTCTCAAGTCTTCATTCCCTGGGGTCCCGGGGCACTGCCGGTCGAGGCCCGCCGAGGGCGGGATCATGCCCGTGGTGAGCGCCAGATGTCCGCCGGCGGAGTTGCCGGTCACGACGATCTTGGCGGTGTCGAAGCCATACTCCTTGGCGTTTCGGATCACCCATCGGAGCGCGCACAGACAGTCCTCGACGGCCGCCGGAGCCAAGGAGACGCGCGCCAGACGATACTCGACGTTGACGACGCTCCACCCCATTTCCAGATACGGCAGGAACGTCAGCACGCTCGCTTCTTTGCTGCCGCCCGTCCAGCCGCCTCCGTGAAAATACATCAGCGTGGGGTTGGGTCCGGCGCTCTCGCGCGGGAGATAGAGGTCGAGCTTGGCCTCCCAGTTATTGGCCGTCAGATACGTGAGGTTGGGAACTACGCGATATTGGTTGGAAAGCTGCGTACTCCAGGCCGCAGATTCGGAGAGCTGCGCCGGCGCGATGCGCGGCACAAACGCAATTCCAAAGGTTCCAACCAACACCAATGTTGCCAAACGACGTGTCCTGAACATGGTTCCTCCTTGCAGGCCTCTTAGGATCGAGACTGTAGTTTTCCTGTCACTTGTCACTCGCCACTCGTCACTGCTCTTTGGCCCGCTCCCTACTGTCGCGGCTCGCAATTCTTCTTCTGACTTCTGACTCCTGTCTTCTGACTCCTAGCTTTTCAGCGTGCGGCTCAACAAGCCCAGCGCGCGGGTCCAGGCATCCTGGGCGGCGGCGGGGTTATACACGTCCGGCCGCGTGTCGTTGAAGAAGGCGTGGTCGGCGTCGGGATAGACGCGGACCTCGCCGTGGACTCCGTACTGCTGGAAGGCTTCCTTGAGCTTCTGGACTTTGGCCGCATTGATCCAGCGGTCTTTGCCGCCGGCGATGAACAGGACCGGACAGCGGATGTTTTTCACCTGGTCAATGGGATCAGGCGTGTCGCCGTAAAAAGGTACTGCGGCCTTGAGCACGGGCGCGCGGCAGGCGAGCAGCAGCGCGTAGCTGCCGCCCATGCAGAAGCCGACGACGCCGATGTGCTCGGCGTAGATCGGCTCCTTTTCCTGGAAGAATCGCAAAGTGCCGAGCAGGATTTGCATGGCCTCTTCGCGGTCCAGAGCCGCCATCCAGGCCGAAGCCTGATTCGGGTCCTTGGTGACCCTGCCTTTGTAGAGGTCCGGTGTCAGGGTAACAAAGCCTTCCGCAGCTATGCGTTGCGCGACATCCCTGATGTGATCGTTCAAGCCCCACCACTCCTGCACAACGATGACACCGGGATACGCGCCCGCGCCGCTCGGCCGAGCCTCGAAAGCAACGGCGGTCCCGCCGCCTTCGACGGGGAACTCGACCATTCGGGTCTGCGGATGGGGATGCATGACGTGTCGGCCTCCACGGGACGATGCGGTCTGTTCGCCGGTTACGGACCTTTCAATCGCGGCTATTGTAGCAGTTCATTCCTCTTGTGACAAAGCGGAACCGCGCGGAACGCAGGCGCGGAAAACAGAGATTCCCGTCTGGACCAATCCCCGAAAACCATTCTCCGAAAACCAGTCCCCGAAAACCAGGCCCGATGGTACAATGCAAGAGCGATAGGAAGCCGAATCGAGATTCGGCACGCTCGGGAGTCGCGCCGGAGTCGCGTCAGCGATGCGTCCTGCCACTTTGTCTTGCTCACCACCGCTTCGGTCCCAAACCGCGTATGTCCGGAAACGACGCGCGCAGGCAGTCGCCTGTCTCGGATTGTGGCTGGGAATCGGTTTCCTGGGGCCGAACCTGCTTCCGCTCCGCGCAGCAAATCCGGCGGCGAAAAACCTGTTCGAGTTTCGGGGACAGGTGACGATCCCGCCGCGCACCATCTCACACCGGGTCCGGCGGATTTTTGTGGCGCTGTTCGGGGTGACCACGCCATTCAGCGGCCGGACTTGGGCGGACCCCAGAGGGCGCTTCCGGCTCCGCAACCTTCCGCCGGCCACCTACAGCCTGTCCATTTACATTCCGGGCGTCGGGGAGGTCCGGCAGACGGTGGAGATCACCCCGAGTTTCGCGGACCCGAAGGGACGGGTCGAAAAGAAGTTTGTCTTTGACGAGCAGACGCTGCGGGTCCAGGCGCGGCCCGTGCAGTCCGGGGTTGTTTCGGTGCGGGAGCTGAGTATTCCCGAGAAAGCGCGGAGAGAATTCGGAAAGGCCCAGAGCCGGTTGCGTTCCCGGGACGCGGAGGGCGCTATCCGGCGCTTGAAGCGAGCCGTGGAACTGGCTCCGCAATTTGTGGAGGCGGTGAACAACCTGGGGATCATTTACTATCAGAAGCAGGACTATTCCACGGCCGAGGGCTATTTTCGCAACGCGCTCGAGGCGGACCCGGAAGCCTTTGAGCCGCTGGTGAACCTGGGCGGCGTGCTGCTCGTCATCGGGGGAGCCACCGAAGCGATGGAGATCAACCAACGCGCCCAGGCCGCCCGGCCCCTGGATGCGCTGGCCAACTCCCAGTTGGGCCTCAGCTATTTCCGGCTCGGCGATTTCGAACATGCCGTGCAGTTCCTCCAGCAAACCAAACATCTGGACGCGGGCCACTTCACCAATCCGCAACTCGCTCTCGCTAGGATTTATCTGCGCCGCTCCCAGGAGAAAGAGGCCCTCCAAGAGTTGCAAGACTTCCTGGAGCAGCATCCGGATTCTCCCGAGGCCGACAATGTGCGGGCCACCATCGAGAGGATCCAGCAGTCGCAGGCCAGCCCTGCGGACGAAGGTCTCCCGCTGTAAAGAATCCGCAACACGCCAATCTTCCGCTCCATCCATTGCGAAAACTGTGACCGGGCGCTGGCGGGAATGCCATTGGTCCATCTACTTGTTCGCCGCTCTGTTTGCGCTCCAATACTGGCTGCTGCGGTAGGAAGCGCTCCGCGTCGCGCGACAATCTCCGTGTAATTCTCACCCCCGCTCAGTTACTATAGAACTGTCATGCCGGAAACACCCGAGAGTCTGCGCCATTTGCTTCGCACGAAACTGGGCAAGCAGAAATTGATTGTGGTCTCGAACCGCGAGCCGTACATGCATGTGTACCAGCAAGGACGGGTGCAGGCGTCCTCGAATCTTAAGGAGAAGAAACTTTCCAAGCTGGCATGAGCGGCCCGCGACATCTACTGGAAGCTTGGGAGGAGGTGCGGCGTCGCATCCTTCGGGCGAGCAATCTGGCGATCTTTACAGATTTTGACGGGACCCTAGTACCCATCGTTCGTTCGCCCGAGCAGGCTAGGCTTTCTCCGCCCGTGCGGCTCTTATTGTCCCGTCTCACCCGGAAGGGCGTAATGGTCGGTGTCGCCAGCGGTCGGAAATTGGCCGACGTGCGCGGGCGAGTGGGGCTGCGCGGCATTTGGTACGTCGGGTCGCACGGTTACTCTTTGTATCGCCCCGGAAGCAGGCCGCGGATTTTACTGGCACCGGCACAGAAAGCTCGCATGGCAGAAGTTCGACGCATCCTCAGACAGAAGCTAGGCGGCCTGGCGCGGATTCGAGTGGAACCCAAGGAAGCTACCGTCGCGGTTCATTACCGGAACGCCTCGCGCCGGACGGCTGCGGCCGCAGCGGCTGCGATTCGGCAAGTCCTGGGGATCCATCCGCGCTTGCGGCTTCTTCCTGGAAAGAAAGTCTGGGACCTGCTGCCGGACCAGCGCACGAGCAAGTGGACGGCGATTAAGGGTATTCTGCAAGAAGAGCGTCGGACCGGCTCCCGTCTGCTATTCTATTTAGGAGACGATTCCACGGACGAACACGTATTCCAGCGGATGCGGGGAATTTCGGTGGCGGTAGGTAAGCGCCGCCGGACGGCCGCCCGATTTTTCCTCCGTTCGCCGGGGGAAGTCCGCCTTTTTTTGGAAAGGCTTTGTGAGGTCGCCAAATGAAGCAAGCCAAACGCCCCTTCGAGTTTGTCGCCGCCTCCTACCTGATTCGCATCCGACCCGAGCGGGCCTGGACGCTCACCGAATTGGCGCAGCATTTGCAGGCCGTATCCGAGGCCTCGATCTTCTACCATACGTTTCAGAGCCTGGAGTCCCACCATTACACGACGTTCTCCAATGATTTCGCGCAATGGTCTCTCGCGGCGTGCAATGAGACCATTCTGGCGGAAGAGTTGTCGGCGATTGACTTGCGGGACATCGCCACCGTGGAGGAACTGCGCAGTGCGCTGACCGGCACCGTCGAAAACTACCTGCGGAAGACCCCCCAGTCGGGCGACCGGCCCGCCTTCGAGCCATTTTATTTCTGCGAAGCGGTCGAAACCGTCGTTCCGCTGGCGTCGCGCGCGTTCACGCTCAAAGAATTGGCCGAGGGTATCCGGCAGATGAGTCTCCACACCCTGCACCATCATTTCATCAACGCTCGCCTGCGACCCAAACTTGGAGTAAGCGATTTCTCCAACTGGACCGAGGACAGCCTCGGACTTCCGGAGTTGGCGAAGAGGCTGGACCGAATTGACTTTTATACGAACACCTTGGAAGGTGTTCGCAAGGAAATCTTGCAGGTGCTGGACTCATGGATTCACTGACGCACAGCGCGATTCCGGTTGATCCTCCGCCAGTGCCGCATCTGGAGGACTATGCCGCCGTCGTCGGGCAAGCCGAGATTCACGAACTCCGGGAACTGGCGATGCGGCTTTCCGGGCGGCGCGTCAAGATGGTGAACTCGACCGCCGTCGGCGGGGGCGTGGCGGAAATCCTGAACCGCCTGGTGCCGCTCCTGAACGAGTTGGGAGTCCAGACACAGTGGGAGGTCTTGAAAGGAGGGAATGACTTTTTTGCGGTCACCAAGGCGTTTCACAACGCTTTGCACGGGGAAAGCTGTGAGTGCCGCCCCGAGTGGTTCGACCTTTTCCTTACGGTGAACGAGGAAAACAGGCGGCAGATGGGATTCGACGAAGACTTTATTGTGATCCACGACCCGCAGCCCCTGGCGCTGGTCCAGGCCCGAGAAGGCCGGAACAATCACTGGATTTGGCGCTGCCACATTGACCTGTCGCGACCGAATGCCCAAGTGTGGAATTTCCTGCGCCCCATGGTCGAGCGGTTTGACGCCGCCATGTTTTCGGCGCCCCCCTTTACCCAGTCGCTGCCAATCCCGCAATACTTGTTCTATCCCTCCATTGATCCCCTTTCCGACAAGAACCGCGAACTCCCGCCGGAGTTTATTCAGAGCGTACTCGAACGGTTCCAGGTGGACCCAAAACGACCCATCCTGACTCAAATCTCGCGCTTTGACCGGCTCAAGGACCCGGTCGGAGTCGTTCAGGCGTACCGGAAAGTCCGCAAATACTTCGACTGCCAACTCGTTTTGGCCGGAGGAGGAGCTACGGATGATCCCGAGGGAGACATGGTTCTCCGCGAAGTGCAGGAAGCGGCCCAGACCGACCCGGACATCCACATCTTGAATTTGCCTCCCTGGAGCCACCTGGAGATCAACGCGTTGCAGCGGGCTTCCACCATTGTGATCCAGAAATCGCTGCGGGAGGGTTTTGGTCTTACTGTGGCGGAGGCTCTCTTAAAAAAGAAACCCGTCGTTGCCTCCGCGGTCGGCGGGATTCCCGTACAGGTCATCCATAAAGTAACCGGCGTGCTGGCCCACTCTATTGAGGGCACGGCCTATCAGATTCGGTTCCTGCTTTCCAATCCCGATTTTGCTCGCCGGCTAGGCGAGAACGGCCATGAGCACGTTAAGGAAAACTTCCTGCTCACGCATAACATTCGTCGCTACCTGCTTCTGTTCTTGACCTTGCAGCAGCAATAAGTGCAGCAGGTTGGGAGAGCCCGAAAGCAGTCCGTTCAAGGCCGCCTTTCCATCGGACTCCCGAGTTCGCGGAAGCGGGCGATGGCTTCTTCGAGCGGAGTTGTCCAGTGTAAGACCCGCCAGCGCTCATTTTCGTAAGCGAGCAGGGCCTCGCCTTCATATTCTCGGCCGATCTCCGGCGCGGCATCGCCGAAGATCCCGGCCGCCGGATGCAGTTGGGTCCAGCGATACCGAAACCGAACTTGGCGATTCCGGTCGTCGCCCCGGATTTCGAGCACTTGGGTTGCCTCCCGGCTGCCGGCTCCGACGATGGCCATGAACTGGCTACCGGCCCCGGAAAACAGGCGCAGGCCGGCGCTGGTGAGGCGGACTTCCAATAGAGCAGGGTTCCCGGAGCGCGGGTGAAGGGACCAAAGCCGCAGGCGCGCGCCGGGCTCGAGCAGCGTTCGATTCGCAGGCGTGTCGGGCACCACGCGCGGGAACATCGCCTGGAGCGGCGGATTGCGGAACCCGACCTGCTCGTTCACGACGCGCAGCATTTCCGCCCGCCTCAAACTTCGCCGAGTCCAGACGACCAGCGAGGTCAGCACGAGAAGGCCAATCCCCGTCGCGATCCAAAACCGTTTCTGCCCCAGAAGCGGGTGGCTCCCGAGTCGCCGAAGAAGTGGATTGTTACCGACCTTCTGAAGCAGGGGATGGCTCCGTAGTTTTGCAACCAGTGGAGCGAACCGGGAAAAGCGGAGTGGACTCACAAGGAATTCGCTGTGACCCAACCCAAGATTGCCAGGGCTATTCCGCTGACAACCAGCATCATGCCGGCGGGCATGAACTTCTTTGTCTTCCTAAAACGGAGACTAAACATTACGGTGAGCGCCAGGGACACGGCCGCAGCCATCAAATAGCCTGCCAGGGGACGGATGATCGAGAGCCGGAACGCGATCGCCAACAGCGCGGCGCTCGCCAGTCCGGCCGTGAGCGAGACGCGGCTGCCGGAGACCCGCCGGCCGACAAACCCGCCGACAATCAGAATCGCGGCATACGCCAAAATGACGCCCGCAGCCAGAGCGTGCATCGAGTTTTCTGCCTCGGCGTATAGGGTAACACAGTTAGTCTCGCGGGAGATTCTCCCGTCCTGCGCTCCCTTCTGGAAGCGCCGGGGGCAGAAAAACGAAATGGTCGCAGACCAGAAAGTTGATCACCGAGCACAGACCAATCGAGAGCAGATTAGCCACAACCGGTTCGAGTCCGGCGGCGCCCGCCAGCACGGACATGAACGCAAGGTTCCCGGCGATGGAAATCAGGCCGGTCGTCAGATTAAAGCGCAGCAGCAGGACGCCCCAGGCCGGAACGTCCACCCCCTGCCGGTCGGCCCAGGTCCAGCGCCGGTGCCAGAGAAAGTTGTGGAGCACCGCCGCCTCCACCGCCAGAGCGGTAGCCAGCAGGTAGTGCATCCCGAGCACGTGAATCAAGAAACCGAGTGAACCGAGCTGCACGATCATACCCAGGACGCCGACGGCGTTGAACTTGAGCCAGCGCATCAGGATTTCTCCATCCGGTAAAGCGCGAGCGTGTTGCGCGCCACCGAGATCAACAGGACGACGGCCATGCAGATGACGCCCACGAACCCGGCCACGTCGAAGAACCGCTCGCGCCCGCCGAATATGGTGACGGTCGGGTGCGCCCAAACGTACGTGTTGCCTATCGCCAGCAAAATCCTCATCTCGGTCGGACTCAGCTTCCCGAAGGAGAGTTGGAACGTGCCCAACGTATAGGTGGCCAGGTAGGCGTTAATCGAGAGCAGGAAAAAACAGAGGAGCAAGGCGAAGGCGACCCAACCCGACATGGTGCCGGAGAGCGCCAAGCCGCTCACCAGAAAGAGGGCGCCGAAGGAATCCACCATGTGGTCCACATAGAACCCGTAACGGGGTCGCTGCCGGTCGCGGACCCGCGCCAGCGTCCCATCGAGGCTGTCGCCGAACCAGTTGACCGCCAGCCACACGTTCACGACCAGCAGGGACGACGGCCACCATCCGGCGAGCGCATAGGAAGCGCCGGCGAAAAACATGGCCGTGAAACCGAGCAGGGTCAAGTGATCGGAGTTAATCCGGGCCGGCATCCGGCGCGCCAGCCAGTGCAGACATATTCTCTCGGAACCCGCCAGCAGGCTTTCCTGGCGGCGGACGGCGTTTTGAAATCCCGGCAACGCCCGGACCGGGGACAAGGAACTCAGCGTAGTCATGGTTGCTCCTCTTTCTGAATTTGCCAGTGATAGTCGAAATAGCTGATCTCTAACACAGCCCTCCCGAACAGCCGCAGGTCTGTTTCGCTGCGATGGCGGACGGGAAACCAAAAATCGCCGAACCGGGAGAACTCATGCACGAAGCGAGTCTGCCGGACAAACACCGAGTGGCGTCGGACGGGTTCCCCTTCAATGCGCTGCACGGCGAAGTCCTGTTCGTTGATCCAGATTTTCCCCCGCAGGAGATAGGGATTCGAGCCGCGCGGCTCGGCCGCAAAGACGTAGGCCCGCGCCGCCGGGTCATATTGCTCAAAGGTGAACTGATAGTTCCGGCGGTTCAGGTCCACCTGCTGGCGCACGGACTCGCGGGTGGTCTCCTGTTCGACTTCGAGCAGGCGGGAGAAGACTCTCCCCTGGACCTCGGACGGGCCGCCGCGCTCGATCACCCGGAACAGTTTTTCCTCCGGGGCGCGATACTGCTCCTCGACCACCAGGTACGCCGGCTTTCCCAGCATCGTGTGCGCCACCGAATAGCGCCGCCGGGCCTGGTAGGATTCCAGCACCCGGAGCTGGCTCTCGTAGCGCTGTTCCATCCGAGTCAGGATTTGGTCCGGCGCTAACGTTGCGGGAAGACCCGGCGCAGACGCCGCCGGCGCATTCAGCCCCCAAAGCAGCACCCCGCAGGAAAGAACGACCTTCCCTCGCCGCGTCGCGGCGGCAACGGACTGGCGCGTGATCCATCGCATCGTTCTCATTGGAATATCACCTCCATTCGGAACTGGCGCTTACTCCCAACCGCAGCACCCGCACTTCCAGGGTTGCAACCAAGTGGCTTTCTTGAGAATCGCCTTGCATCGCGGACAGCTTCGGACGATCATGTTGCCCTCCTTTCGATCCGGCGGCGTCGGGACTGCTGGCCCAACGTGGCCAGTATCAACAAGCTGAGTGGAAACTAAAGTAGGGAACGCATGGTTACTTCTCCTCCCCGGCAGACTGCTCCGATTCCTCCGATTGCGGGGTCTCAGTTTCCGTGGTCTCGGTTTCCACGGGCGCCGCGTCGCTTGGTTCTTCCGCTGCCGGCGGCTCCGCGGAATCTGGAGTGGCGCTCTCGCTCAATTCCGTTTCCGGTTGCGGTTGCTCTGTGGGGTTCTCGGTTTCCACAGGCTCGCTCGGAACTTCGGCGGCTGCCGCCTCGGAAACTGGGGCGGCCGTAATCACGATTTCAGTTTTACGGGAGCGGTGAGAATCCCGTCGCTTCCGCTCTCTGCGGGCCTGACGGGTGGTTTCGCGGTCACACTCCCGCTCCCAAGGGCTCCCGAACGTAGTGGTTTCCGAGGAGCAGCCACATGCGGGTTCTCTGGATATGCTCCCGCCGCGCGATGAGCCCAGGTCTACCCAAGGATCGGCGCGGTAAACCGTTACCGTGTCCGCCCAAATGCCAGAGCCGGATTGACCCCAGGTCCGCGGGCGCTCGGCCTTTACCTCGAGAACATCGGCGCGCCGGATGGCGACTTCTCCCCGGCCGGCATCCAAGAAAATCGCTTCGTCGGAAACCGAGAGGAATTTCCCGTCGTATGACTTCCTTCTCTGATCCAGCACCCGGACTTTTTGGAAGATCCGCAACGTCCTCAGATTGTCCCAGGACGGTTCAGGCCTCTGGTCTTGTGCTGAATCGGTGGCCTGCCTCTCTCGCAGTTCCGCTCGGACAATTTCTAGCGGCGACTGGTACATGACGGCGTCTGGGGAGCTCAATGCGCCGGCCACCGCGCCTAAACCACCGAAGACACCGGCCATCTTGGGAACGGCATCCCCAGCACCCGCGCCTAACGAGGCGACTGTGCCTATGAGAGCTCCCGCCCCTAAACCGATCAGCGTATTCTTCGCCCTCTGGCTCGGCCTGCTGGCGATGACGCGAATGACCTCCTTGCGGAGGATTGTTTCGTCATGCTTGTTCACCACCCCCCACTGGACGGAAATCCCCGCCGGAGTGAAACCAAGGAACTTACCGTTCAGGTACTGCTCTTCTTGGTAGACCACCTGGATTTCTTCGCCCACGCGCAGTTTCTTCAGGTTGTCCCAGGATTGCTCTGGTTTTTGGCCTCGGGAGCGTCCCGCGGCCGGCGCTACGGCTACCGTGGCCAGTAGCAGTACGTTTGCGGTCAACAGAATCAAGCGGCTCATGGTTTCCTCCTGTAACTCAACGTTTCACTCTCTCTTACGCGCCCATCCTTACGCACCCATCGTGCGGCAGGTCAGTAAGGGCTTCAATGCACAGCGGGTGAATCGTTCTGACCTCTCGCTGAATTCTTTCTGAACCGCATCGAAAAGGTGGGGTCTTCGATGCGCGCGGCTTCGAAGACCCCCAAGGTTTACCGCCCCACCACCCCGACACGGAACATCAGGAAATGCGAGGTGGGGACCCCATTCCGGCTCGGCCAGACGTGATCCCGAACCTCCAGGCGGAGTGCCGCGCGGTCGCGGAACCAGTAGTCCACGCCCCCGCCGAAGTTCCCCAGGTTGGCGTGGCCATCCCGGAAGGCCAGGGAGTAGCCCCCCGTCAGAAACGGGACCACCTTTTGCGAGGACCGGCCGGTCCAGAAGTGGTAAAAGCCGTTGGTCGAGAACAGTCCGAAGCCGTCGCCGAAACTCTCCGTCGGGTGAACATAGCCGATCTCGGCTCCGGCCCCCAGACCTTTGTAAATCCGCCCTTGGCCTCCACCACCGAATTGCAGAACTCCTGCTCTGTTGCCCTCGGCGAAGGCGCCCCCTCCGCCAAAGAAGGCATTCGCTGTCGCCCGCGGCGGCTCGCCCTCCTGCCCCTTCATCCCCAGGGGAAACAACAACAAACTGAACGCGATCAAGATCAAACGAGGCATACTTTTCTCCTTTGTCTGGCAACCCAACCGGGAACCTTCCTGACCCCTGAAATCGGTTCCGAGTTGGTGTCTGCTCGTCATGGTTTCAACCCCGGATGGCCGGGGTTCGACAGCGATCTTGGGAGAGGTCAGAGAGAGCCGCAATGCACGGGTGATAAATCCCTGCTGAAATAGCCCTGAACTACTTCTGAACCGATAAGTTGTTTAACTGGAGCGAATTCAAGCCGTAGTTAGAAGTCCGACAGGCGGTGTTATAATCGGGGCCGGTAATTGTTGATCTCCAGATCAGAATCCGATGTCTGAACAAGATCACTCCGGTCGGCTCCGCTTTGAGTCTTTTGAGCTTGACCTCCGGACCCTCGAACTCCGCAAAGAGGGGCGCGTAGTCAAACTGCAAGACCAGCCCGTGAAGCTGCTCGCCCTGTTGGCCAGCCGGCCGGGGGAATTGGTGTTGCGAGCGGAGATTGAGAAGGCGCTATGGGGCGAGGGCGAGTTTGTCGAGTTCGAGCACAGCATCAACACGGCCATGCGGAAAATCCGGGAAGCGTTGGGGGATGACCTGGAAAAGCCGCGGTTTATCGAAACCCTTCCGCGAAAGGGCTACCGCTTCATTGCGCCGGTCGAGAGTAGTGGAACCGCCGGGGAAGATCGTCTGCCTCGGGTTGAAGCTAACCAGCCCGCCCGAAATCTCCGGGATAAAATCCCGGTTCGAGGCAGTCCGTCCCCCGACCCCTTGCCGGCAGAAGTTTTAGAGCAAACGCCGGAACCACCGCAAGCCATTCCGAAATCTCAGCCCATTGCGGAATCGGAAGCGGAGTTTTCCATGGCCCGGCCGTTGGCCCGGTCATTATTCTTGCTGATCCAGGTCGGCTACCTGGCCATGTACTGCGCGGCGCTTTATCGAGCGGATGCCCTGGAAGAGGTTTTGGGGCGAGTGCTCCCGTCCTCAGCAGGACTGGTTGCGCCGCTGATCCTGGTCTCGGCCATGTGCGGGATCGCGGTACGTCTCTACTTGCTCTCGGCGGTCGGTCTGGACCATCCCGCCGCGGGGTCGCAATTCCGACGGATGTTTGTGCCTCTCTTCGTCCTCGACGCGCTGTGGGCAACCTCCCCGCTGCTGCTGGTTCGCCAGATGGGTTACGGACTGGCCCTCGGCTCGGTCGCAGCCCTGGCCTATCTGCCGTTTGCGCAGCGGACGCTGATGCAAAGCGCCTGCCGCCATGTTAAGAGGACAAATTCGACGGCGACCCGAGTCCAGGCGTGACCGGCTCGCGGTCCGGAAACTAGCAATGGTTCTTCGAAGAAAGATCGCAAGACAGGAGCCAGCGTGCCCGCGGGGCGTTCTGATCGGCAACAGAGGATTCGTTCGCCTGCCGGTGCGAGCCTTTGTTTTGGTGGGATTCCTCCTTGTTGCCCAAGGGGTCCGCGCGGCGGAATTGCGCCCTGCCACGTTGGCAGCGTGGGAGAGCTACGTTCAGTTGACGGAACGCCGGATCACGGGAGAACTGGAAGACGGACAAAAAGCTCTCGCCACGGATTTCCTGACTGATTCCGAGTCCAGGACGACTCGCTCGCATCTTCGCAACGGGCAGGCCTCGATCCGCAGGATGAAAACGCCCGACAGAAACGGCAAAGATATCGCGGTCCCGGACGGGATGATCCATCACTGGCTCGGGGGGATTTTCGTGCCGGGCATGACGCTCGATTCCCTCCTCCGATGGCTCCAGGATTACGACCAGCACGAGCGGTATTTTCAGGAGGTGGAGCAGTCCAAGCTCCTCTCCCGGGAGGGTCCGGAGTTTCGGATATTTTATCGCCTCCGCCGCAAGAAGGTCATCACGGTCTATTACAACACGCTCCACACGGTGGTCTATCGGCAGCAAGAATCACACCGCGCCTCCAGCCGCAGTTTCACCACCAAGATCGCGGAACTGGACAATCCCGGGACCGCCGCGGAGAAGGAAAAACCGGACGGAACCGACCACGGCTTTCTTTGGCGCTTGAACAGCTATTGGCGCTTTCAAGAGGAAGACGGCGGGGTCTTCGTGGAGTGTGAGTCGGTCAGCCTGAGCCGCTCCATTCCCTTTGGTTTTGGCTGGCTCGTCAAAGGGTATGTGGAATCCATCCCCCGCGAGTCGCTCGAAAATACACTGACTTCGATTCGAGACGGCATTCGGACGGCAATGGGCCAGGCCGGAACCGAAAAACGGTTGCCGTGAATCGTCGTTGGCGTGCCGCCCAGACCATTTTTGTGGTTGCTGAAGAGTGCTTTCGTCAGGGCACGACTTTAGTCGTGCCGGAACGAGCCACCCAAGAGGAGAGGGGCTTCAGCCCCTGAGGACTGACCCTCAGCGGCTAAAGCCGGCCGGTTGGCCAGACTCTTTCGGCATGGCTGAAGCCATGCCCTGACGGAACATCCCTATATGGCAACTGTGAAAATGGTTCAGGGGCGAGATGGAACAGAACGACGGGAACCAGATTGTCTTACTAATCTTGCCTGAACGAAAGCGTAGTTTTGCCGACAGGAAGAGATAACATCCTTGCGTTCGGGGCGGAGCTATCCTCGCGCCGCTACCGGCTTACCCTGGCACGATACGTGTCCATGGCCGATTTCATCCGGCGCGAAATTGCAGTCCAACGGCGGCCGCTCCGGCTGTTGGACGTGGCGTGTGGACAAGGGCGGCTCATCCTATATGGACCATTCCCGGGGGCGGAACTGCACGGAATGGATGTCAGCCGCTCCAGTCTCTGCGAAGCCCGACAGAGAGGCTACACCGGCGCCGTGGAAGGCAACGTGGCCGGCGGACTGCCGTTTCCTGACGAATCGTTTGATGTGGTGGTATGCAGCCACATCCTCGAGCACTTGAGGCAGCCACAGGGCTTGGTTTCGGAAGCCTGCCGAGTCCTGCGGCCGGGCGGGCTCTTGGTCGTGGGGGTGCCGATCTGCGTGTGGTGGACGCGCCTGCTGCGGATTTATCTCCTGCCGCTGCTGGTCCCGAGCAAGCGATCCGATCTGCTGGCCGCCAGGTTTGGCCATGTACATTTCTTCACGCTGCCCTCCCTGAAAGCGATGCTCGGAAAGTTCCGGATCGAAGACGTTCGGGGATTTCGGTTCTTCTCCGATGGACGCTACCTGCCGCTGGAGAACTGGCAGTGGTATTACCGAATGAACGTTGCCTGGGGCAAGGCTTTTCCCCGCCTCACCTCCGAGGTCAACGTGATCGCCCGGAAGCCGGCCCCGTAGTCTGGCGAAGTGACGCTGAGTCTGCGTTCGCACAACTCCATGATTGAGGATTGCATCCAATTGTGGCAAGACGCGGCCGCGCGTTATTGCGCCGCAGCTCGCAAAGGCGTGCCGACTTGTTAACGTCCACCGGCAGAAAGTGTGGCGCGAGAGCGGACCGACAGGATGATATAATAGCGATTTCAGGGCTTGGCCCTGCTCCTTTGCGGAGGTGAGGAGATGTTTCGGCCGGCGGTCTTCATTTTATTCCTCTTGCTGAACCTGTTTGTCTACGTGGTGTTGCGCCGCGCCGTGGTGGTGTGGGTCCGCAACCAACAGCACCAGCGCCTGGCCTTGAACGTCCTTTGCCTCTCGATTGTCCTGATCAACATTCCCCTGGGAACCTTTTTTCTCCGCGAGTCGCATTTGATTCTGCGGCAGGTCCCTCCGATTCTTCTCCGGATTTTCTTCTATCCCTCCACGGCGTGGCTGGCAACGATTCTTTGCTTTTTTCTCCTCGCCGCTCCGCCCACAATGATCTGGGCAGTAGTACGGGGTCTCCTGTTTGTGGGACGGACGATTGCCACGCAACTGCGGGAGTCCCGCGCCGCTGCCGCCCCTCCGGCCGTCGCGGCTTCCGGCCCGGCTCTGACCCGCCGGACGTTTCTGACCAGCAGCGCCGGCTTGCTGATCCCCGGCATCTACGGAGTGGCTGCGTACGGAGTCTACGGGAATCTGGACGAGTTGGATGTCTCCAAGGAGCAGGCCACCCCGATCCCCTATCTGCCCCGCTCACTCGAAGGACTCACCATTGTGCAGTTGTCCGACCTTCACGTTGGACCCTACATCCGCGAAAAGGACTTGAAGTATCTCGTCAGCCGCACCAACGAGCTGCGGCCGGACCTGGTGGTCCTCACGGGGGATATTCTCGACTGGAGTCTCGAGAGTCTTCCCGATGCGGTGCGCGGCCTGTCCGGAATCCAGTCTTCTCTCGGAGTCTTCGCCGTGTTGGGCAATCATGACATTTATTCCGACCGGTACAGCTTCTCGTCCGAGCATCGTGGAGGAGTCAACATTGTCAACGGGCTGGAGTCCATCGGCATCCGCACGCTGCGGAACCAGGTCATTCACCTCGGCTCCGGCCAGGACCGGTTGGCCCTGATGGGCCTGGATTGGCTGGGCGGGACCCCTGGCGGTCGGAACTTTTACAACTATCAGCAAGCCCGGACCCAGCAGCAGTTGGCCCTCATGGACGAGCAGGCGGGACCGGAAACGCCGCGCGTGTTGCTGGCGCATCATCCCGACACCTTTACCGACGCCATCCCATTCGGAATCGGCTTAACGCTGGCCGGGCACACCCACGGTGGCGGACAGGTGATCCTGGGAGTCGTGAACGGCGTCCCGCTGGGGCCCGGAGTGTTCCGGTTCAAGTATCTGAGTGGCCTCTACCAGGAACAGGGCTGTTCCCTATACGTCAATCGCGGCATCGGATACCTGGGGATCCCGATCCGGATTAATTGCCCTCCGGAAATCAGCCACTTCAAGCTGGTCAGCTCCCCAGCGGTTTCTTCTCCCACGCGCGAATCCGAGCCGCGCGCGTAAGCAAGTGGTGGCTGTGAATGGTGAGTCGGGAGTGGTTGGCCGGAAAACCACCGCTCCCTCACGGTTGCGGCTCTGTTCCCTCTTCCCCATCCCCTAGGGGTTTTGCTGCCTGCCGGCGGATTGTGTTTCGGAGGCTTCGATCAGAACGAGCAGTTCTTGGAACCGAGTGTCCAGGGCCAGAAATTGGAATACTTCGTCCTTGAGGATCGCCTGGCGGATCTCCGGAAATCCTTCTTCCCAGGCCTTTCGCAAGTACTGTAACGTTTCCTCGACATTCGCCGTACTGGCATAGGTCTTGGCCATGTAGAAATTGAATGCGGCGGCGTTTTTTTCGTCGCGTTGCTGCACGATGGTGCCAACGCGGCCCGACCGCCGGAATACCTCCGGGTCAAGTTGCAGCGCGTACTTGTAGCTCTGCGTGGCGTACTCGAACTTTTCCTGGGCAAAATAGGCCGTCCCCAGATTGCTATAGATAACGGGGTCTCTCGGCGTGAGCTTCAGCGCTCGCAAATAAGTCAGGATCGCGCTGCGGTATCTCTTCTGGGCGTATTCGACGGCCGCCAGATTGTTGATCGCCTGCGCATATTTGGGATTGACCTGGATGGCTTTCCGATACGCTTTCCGTGCGGTTTCCAGGTCCTGCAACTGGTGATATGCAATCCCCAGCTTGTTGTGAAAAACGGCGTTCTTTGGCTGGAGTACGGTCAGCTTGCGATACGCTTCCGCGGCCTCGGCGTAATACTTGCGAACCATGTAGAGGTCCCCGCGCTGCTCCAGGGAAGGAACGTCGTTGGGCAGTGGCGTCCCGGCAGTCGGAGCGGCAGCGGATTCCTGCGGCGCGTCCCCACCCGTCTGAGCCCAGGCCAAACCAGCGAGGCAAACGACACTCAAGACAGCCGCAGCGATGGCCCGCGGCCACAGGCGCAGACTGCGAACACGATCGTTCCGCAAAGAGGGCGGGCGTTTTCCAGCAGTCCAGCGCATCGCTACCTCAAATCAGAATCCGTCCAGGCAGGCATTCGAGCCTCCAGGTGTGGCCTGCCCTCATTCTAACGCCGCACTGGGGCCGACGCAACCATTTGTCATGATGCGTGTCCACCCCTTGGAGCGCGCCTCCCGAAGCAGACTTGGCCCAGGTTCTTGAATCCAGTGCGCGTCAGATGGATGAGCAGGCAATCGGGGCGGGTCAGGAATCACGTCGCGGAATTTCTAAAGACCCTCCCTAAAGACCCCCAAAGACGCGATGAAAGATGGCGTCCACGTGGCGAAGCTGGCGCTTCAAGTCAAACGCGGTGCCGAGTTCGGCAGGAGTGAGCGCGCGGGAAATATCGGGGTCGGCTTCGACGAGCTGGCGAAAATCCTCACCCTTTTCCCAGGCGCGCATGGCGTTGCGTTGCACCCACTGGTAGGCTTCTTCCCGCAGCACGCCTTTGGCGGCGAGGTCGAGCAGCAACTGGCCGGAGAAGATCAGCCCCCGCGTCATTTCCAGGTTCGAGCGCATCCGCTCGGGATAGACGAGGAGCTTGTCAATCGTGCGGCGCGTGCGGTCCAGGAGATAGTCGGTCAGGATCGTGCTGTCGGGCAGGATGACGCGCTCGACGGAAGAATGCGAAATGTCACGCTCGTGCCAGAGGGCCACATTTTCAAGCGCGGCCTGGGCGTTCGAGCGCACCACGCGCGCCAAGCCGCAAATCTGCTCGCAGCCAACCGGGTTGCGCTTGTGCGGCATCGCGGAGGAGCCTTTTTGCCCGGCGCTGAAATACTCCTCCGCCTCGCGGACTTCGGTGCGCTGAAGGGAACGAATTTCGAGAGCGATCTTTTCAAGCGACGCCGCGATGACGGCCAGCGTCGAGAGGTAATAGGCGTGGCGGTCGCGCTGGATGACTTGGCTCGAAATCGCCGCCGGTTGGAGACCGAGCTTCGCGCAAATCGCTTCCTCGACTTTCGGCCCCACGTGGGCGAACGTCCCGACGGCGCCGGAGATTTTTCCGACGTTCATTTCTTCGGCGGCGCGCTCCATGCGGGCGATGTTGCGGCAGTTCTCCGAATACCAGTTGGCGAGCTTCAGGCCAAAGGTAATCGGCTCGGCGTGGACGCCGTGCGTGCGCCCGACCATCACCGTGTCTTTGAACTCGTAAGCGCGGCGGAGGAGGACTTCGCCCAAGCGTCGCTGGCCGTCCAAAATGAGCCGCGAAGCGTCGCGGACGAGCAGGGCCTGCGCGGTGTCCACCACGTCGTTCGACGTGAGGCCGAAATGCAGGTAGCGCGACTCCGGGCCGAGGTTCTCCGCGACCGCCGTCGTAAAGGCCACCACGTCATGCTTGACCTCGGCCTCGATCTCGGCGATGCGCTTCGCGTCAAAGCGCGCATGTTGCCGGATCGCGCGAGCCGCCTCGGCGGGGATTTCGCCGCGCTCGGCCAGCACCTCCGCGGCAACAATCTCGACTTCCAGCCACTTGGTGAATTTATTTTCTTCGTTCCAGATGGCGCCCATCTCGGGGCGTGTGTAGCGAGGGATCAAGGCGAGTCCTCAAAACCAAAATACTTGGGTCGGCTCATACTGGGAGCTGACGGCAAGCTTCGTCTCGCGGGCCGACTGCGCTTCAAGAGCCGCGGCGGCTGCCATCCGCGCGATTTCCGGGTGATTGTTCTGCTGGCTCAGATGCGCGAGCACGAGCACGCGGGCCTCGCGGTCAAATTCCTCGCGCAGGAAGTCGCCGAGCGCCTTGTTCGAGAGATGTCCGTCGCGGCCCATGACGCGCTGCTTGACGTACCACGGGTACGGCCCATTGCGCAGCATTTCCAAATCGTGATTGGATTCGAGAATCAAGCCGTGGCAGCCCGCGAGGTAATGCCTGACGTTCTGCGGCATATAGCCCAAGTCGGTTACGATGGCGATGCGGACGCCTTCCGCCGTGAATCGGAACGCCACCGGGTCCACGGCGTCGTGGGGGATGGTGAACGGCTCGACGGTGATGTCCCCGATTGCAAAGAGACGCCCCGGCTGGAACGGTTCCACGGCGGGCAACTTGATCTGCGGGGGCAGCGCGGCCAGGGTCAGAGGGGAGAGGAAAACGGGAATCCGCCGCTCGGTCGCCAGACGAGCCAGACCGTTGATGTGGTCGGAATGCTCGTGGGTAACCAAGATGGCGTCGAGCGATTCCAGTCGCTCGCCAATCACAGCCAGCCGCCGGAGCGTCTCCTTCCGGCTGAGACCGGCATCAATCAAGAGCCGGACTCGCTCCGTTGCCAGGAAGGTCGAATTGCCGGAGCTGCCGCTTCCCAGGACCGCCACTCGGACGCTAATGGACCCTCCTCAACTAGAGAATTCAGGAGTCAGAAGCCAGAAGCCAGGAAAAAAACAGCAATTCATATCTTCCAGTAAACCGGTCAGGAAAAATCTCCCTCAATCAGCACGCCAGCATTTTCCGGTCAATCTTCAGCCCGTCCAAACGCCCCAGGACGGTCAAGGAAATCCGCTCGGTTTGGAAGAAGTCGCTCGTGATGGCATCAATCTCCTTGGTCGTCACGGCATCAATATTGGCGATCATTTCATCGAGCGAGAGGAAGCGGCCAAAGTACATTTGCTGGCGCGCCAGGTTGGACATGCGGCTGGCCGTGGACTCGAGACTCAGCATCAAGCTTCCCTTCAGGTGGTCTTTGGCTCGCTGCAGTTCATCGGCGCCGACCCCGTTTTCTTTCAGGTCGCGGAATTGCTCGATGATGCTCGACACCACGCGCGGAGCCGATTCCCGCGATGTTCCCGCATAGACCAACAAGCATCCGGTGTCCTTGTACGGAGTCAATTCGGAGAAGACGGCGTACGCCAGGCCCTGCTTCTCGCGGATGGTTTGAAAGAGCCGCGAACTCATGCCGCCTCCGAGGAGCGTGTTCAGGACGTAGCAGGCGTACCGCCGCTCGTGGGTGAGCGGGTAGGAGGGGACCCCCAGGCAGAGTTGGACTTGCTCGAGAGCCGGCTTGTTCTTGAGCGTGATGCGAGACCGAATGACCGGGCTGGGGTCCGTAAACCGATCGGTGTGCGGCTTCACGCGGTGAAACCGCTCTTGGACCAGATCCAGAATCTGCGCATGGCGCAGGTGACCGGCCGCGGCGATGACCATGTTGTTCGGCCGATAGAAACGGGAAAACTGTTCCCGGATGGCCTCCCGCGTGAGCGCCTGGACGGTCTTGCGCGTCCCCAGAATGGGCTTGCCCAGGGCATGGCCTTTCCAGAAACCCTGGGTGAAGAGTTCGTGGAGCAGATACTCGGGATTGTCCTCTTCGGACTTGATTTCTTCCAGCACCACTTTTTGTTCTCGCGTGACATCCTCGGGCTTGAACAGAGGATTGAGCACCAGGTCGCTGAGCACATCGAAGGCTTTCTTCAGGTGTTGGTCCAGGACCACGGTGTTGAAGCTCACGCATTCCTTGGCAGTGAAGGCGTCCAGATGCCCCCCGACCGAATCCATCGAACGGGCAATCTGCTCCGCGGTGCGATTTCGCGTCCCCTTGAAGACCATGTGCTCGATGAAGTGGGTGATCCCGTTTCGCTGCGGGTTTTCCTGACGGGAGCCGGTCCGCAACCAGATTCCCACCGCGATGGACCGGACGTGCGGCATGGATTCGGTGAGGACAATCAGCCCGTTGGGTAACGTTTCTTTCCGAATGTTGCGCGGTTCTTGGCTTGACATGGTTCCGTAAGGGGACTGGACGAAAACTCCGCCATATCTGCCAGTCACATTTACCATTTCCGGCAGAGGCAATCGCCACGGTCGAATTGTGCCCAACAATCCATTGTTAACCTAAACGCCTTTTTTTTCAATCCGAAAGCGGGCCGGATTCGGCCC
>Ga0155949_1071_pt1 | contig 28878 bp, 31 predicted proteins | sample RifCSPlowO2_02_FD_107603 | JGI IMG/M metagenome (GOLD analysis project Ga0155949, IMG submission 107603) | Acidobacteria bacterium RIFCSPLOWO2_02_FULL_61_28
ACTTTTCGCAGAACGTCGGCAAACTGCGCTACCACCAGCCGTGCCACCTCATGGCTCAAAAAATGGGCGTCAAAGCGGAGGAGCTGCTGAAGCTTCTTCCGGGAGCAGAAGTCAACCGCCTGCAAGCTTGCAGCGGGCACGACGGCAGTTGGAGCGTGAAGAAACAATACTTCGAGGAATCCATGAAAGTGGGCAAGCCGCTCTTCAATTTCATGAAGGCCGACGAAGATGCTTGTTGCGTAACCGATTGCCCCCTCGCCGCGATCCAGATCGAGCAGGGCGCGGGCAAAAAGGCCATCCACCCCATCGTCGTGCTGGCCAAGGCCTACGGGCTGAGTATCAGCAAGTAGGCGAATCGTTCGCCGTGGCGAGTCCAAAAGGAACTCTTGACAACCTGTCGAACGTTCGTTAGGATGGCATAATATGGTGCGGATCAAGAAACTCCCGCAGGCCGGACTGCGGATCGAAGCGAAGATGGAGACCCCGCAGCGCGTGGCGATTCGCGCGGGCGAGAAGAGCTTGCGGCTGGACATGCCCAAGCTGCTGGGCGGCGCCGGACGGGGGATCATGCCGCTCGAAGCCTTGCTTTCTGCCTATGCGGGTTCGCTCAACGTGGTAGGAAATTTTGTGGCCAAGACCACGGATTTTGATCTGCGCCACTGGGAGTTCACGATCTGGGCCGAGTTCGATCCGCGCGGCATCTACGGTCTGGCGAAGGTTCGCAAAGCAATTCTCGTCGTGCACGTGGAAGCACGGGTAACGACCAGCGAATCCGAGCGGAGGCTGGCTCAACTGCGGAAAACCATCGCTGCGCGCGACCCGGTTCACAATCTTCTCAAGAGTTCCGGCGTGCGCTTTCGGGAGCAGTGGACCCGGGTGCCGCCGAGCGGTTCGGAAACAAAAGCTCGCAAGAAATAGCGTTTCTCAACAGGGCAAGGAAAGGGGTGACGCGATGTTTACGGACAAGATTGAGGCCAAGGATTTTCCCAAGATGCCTCAGGAGTACAAGGACCTCTTCATTAAGGTCATGACCATTCAGGCGGACAGCGAGCTGGGAGGCCCGCACCTCTACGTGGAGCGCTGGGTTCTGGCGGCCCCCACGGCGGAGGACCAGATGATGCTCGCCAAAACCGCCGCGGAGGAGATTGACCACCACCGCAAGTTCGTCAAGATTCTGGCCGAGCTGAACGTGGACGTTTCTCACCAGCTCAAGAACAGGTCGAAGGACCGCATCCTGGAAATCTTCCGGGACCCGCTGGAGACCTGGGCCGACATGGGCTGCTTCGGAACGTTCATTGACCGAGTCGGCGGCTACCACCTGGAAGACTTCAGCGAGTGCAGCTATCTGCCGGCGGCGCGAATCATCCCGCAAATTCTCAAGGAAGAGAAGCAGCACATCGCCCACGGAATTCAAATCCTGACGCGCCTTTGCCAGACGCCGGAGGGCAAAGCCGAAGTCCAGAAGTCGCTCGACCGGATGTATCCGCGCTGCCTGGACATGTTTGGGGTCACGGGTTCCAAGCGCAGCGAGGAATACCTCCAATGGGGCATCAAGAAGCGCAACAATGAGCAAGGCCGGACGCAGTATCGCGCCGAGGTCAAGAAGATCATTGACCAGTTGGGCTTGCAGGAACCCGACCCGCTGAAGGACCGGCGCTTCCTGTAAGGACTTCGCCATTCGGAATTTTGAATTCGGAATTCGAAATTTCGAATTGGGAATCTGGGACCTCTTCGATGATGGGCAAAACCTCGGAACCGAGTGGCGCGGTTGGGGATGCCCTGCGGGCGCTGCTCGCCACTCGGGGCCGGGTCCTGCCACCCCGGCTCGAAGCGCCCCGCGAACGCCGCTTCAATCAGATCACCGCGGTGGGGTGTCGGCTGCTCTTCGAGCACGGCTACGCCGGCATGACCATGCGGCAGATCGCCGCGCGCCTTCGGATGAAAGCCGCCAGCCTCTACTACCACTTCCCGAGCAAGCAGCATATTCTCTTCGACGTGATGCGGGCGACCGCTTCGGAATTGCTGGAAGGGCTGCGCCGGATCGCCGAGTCCGACGACGGCCCGGAGCAGCAGCTCGACGCGGCCATCCGCTGGCACGTGCTCTTCCACACGCAGAAGCGCGAAGAGGCCTTCGTCAGCCACAGCGAACTGCGCTCCCTCGAGCCGGAGAACCTGAAAGCGATTTTGAAATTGCGCCGCGAGTATGACCGGCTGTTCGATGCGATCTTGAAGCGCGGGCAGCGTCAGGGAGTCTTCGAGATCGAGGACGTCAGCGTGGTCCGCAACGCGATCTTGACGATGTGCACGGCGACGGGCAGTTGGTTCTCCCCCCAAGGTCGCCTCACCGCCGAGCAAGTGGCCGATCAAATCCGCAACTTCGTCCGCGCCGCGTTGCTGAAACGAAACGGCGCGCGGGCGCCGAAGGCGTAGCTTCTCTGAACGGGTAGCCACGGCACGTTTTTTATGCCGTGGGCAGTTTCTTATTGCCGTTGGCAGGATTCTTGTAAATGGTATGGCGGGTGCCTTCGTGATGTAACTGGCAGCCACATCGTTCCAGATGGGTAGCCACGGCACGTCTTGTGTGCCGTGGGTTTTTGGACAGAACGAACCCGGAACGTGCCCACGGCATAAAAACCATGCCGTGGCTACCTCTTGGTCGAAGTGGGCCGCGCCGGATCGGGCCGCATCACGCCCGTGGCGACCGAGAGGGGAATCAATTCCACCAAGTCGGCCTCGGGATCGGTAGCGGTTGCGGAAGGCGGCGGCAGGGGGCGTCCTCCCTCCAGATAGGATTCGGCCATGTCCTCCAAGGCGCTCGCGATCATCGCCCGTGCGTCGGCCAGATCAAACCCCTGGCTGACAACTCCCGGAAAATCCAGCACCTCCGCGACCACCATCCGGTCTTCCCCGCGCGGCATGTAAAAGCCAACGTGGTATTGCAACATGCCCTCAGTATAATCGAGGTTTCCGGGGGTAGCCACGGCAAATTCGCAGTTCCAATTTGCCGTGGGTTTGTAAAATCGGCCGAAAAGGCCCACGGCAAGAAAAAAAGCTCTTGGGATCAGCCGCCGTAGCGCAGTGAGGGTTGGCTGCACCCCACCCTTAGATTGCCGTTGCGGTTGTCCAGATTCGCTCATAGTCATCCTTCTTCAACTGAGCGGCATCGTCTGAGAGCGGCGCTAGGTAAGTCGGCATGCTTTTCGCAGCATCCTTTATTGACTGTCCCAGCACCCAACAAGAACGACCATCAAGGAAAACAACGCGGTCATGGATTGATTTCGACACCCTAACTTCCACAGCCGCGCTGGTCTGGCTAACAAACTTTTGAACTGACGGCTTGAGTGCAACGGCGTGCTCACGTGCGAGCAACCGAACCGAAACTTGTCGCGAGATAGCGGACAGATAAGAATCGAAGATCTGTTCATCAAGATATGGATCAACGATAAAAATTTCATTCGTCGCCGACGCCAGGAGCTCTCTTAGCGACTTCAGAAAGTCATAGACGGCACCAGGTCCGAATGCTTGCCTAGGAAGTGTTGGAACTTGCAGTTCAAGCTCTGCAATAGCTCGGTACAGCAGGTTGAGAAGCGTGGTGACGCTGCTGTCTCGCGTTATGTGGAAGCCCAAGAAGTTTGCAGCTCGGTTGAAGTCGACCGCTTCGTATTCGTTCCACAGCCTAAGTAATGCTGAGGTTTTACCGAGCCACTCCGCATGCGGGCGCGAAGCTGGGGAATAGGTTTCAAAATCCGGAACGTTATTTGCTAGTGCCCGAAGCTCAGCCAACAGAGCGACTGCATCCATAGCGGTCTCCGGAAGTTAACTCCTGTTTAGGCCGACCCGCCTTCAACCGTCATGGCGGCGGGGGCTACGAAACCGCTCTCCCGCCATGCGGGATCGCGGCTCGGATTACCAGCCCCGCGATTGCCGTGCCTATTATAACGCCGCTGATGCTTGTCGCGGAGCAATGCAGCGACAAATCGTCAGGGCACGGTTTTACCTGGATTATTCATGAAAGGCGGAGAGATTGTCAGCCGACGACGCTTCGTTTAGCTCCGGAGGAGCGTCAGAATGTGGCCCAGGACGTGAGTCCTGGGAAACGGAGTCCAGAAACCGCCCAGCCCCGGCAGGGGCGACAGACGACCCACAGACTGTTTCCGCCGGATTGCTGTCGCCCTTCCAGGGCTTGCTCGAAAACCAACCCCGAGTCCCACGGCTTGCGCCGTGGGCCAGAATCTGTCGCGCCTCCGGCGCTACCGATGTTATGTATAATCCAGGTTTAACCGTGCCGAAAGAATACGGCAGTTATCTTCAGTACCACTCTGCCGAAGGCCGTCGCGGAGCTTCAGCGGAGCGACAAGAATCAAATGCTCCTGCCCGTACCTGTTCTAAAGCCGATGTTCAAATGGCGCTTCGGCTGCGCCTCCGAGGAAGTGCAGGTCCCTCGCTCCGCTCGGGATGACGGCCCCGCCGTCACCTACGGCAGTAAGGAAGGAATCATCTTCCCCTGGATTTTCGGCACGATTGAACCTGGCTTATTCATGAACGGCCCGCCAAACGCGCTGGTCCGGGCTGCTCCCAGGCTGCTTCTGCGGCTGTTGTTCCTTTTCTCTAGCCCCGGCCTTCAGGCCGGGGTGATCGGAGCAATTTATTTTACAGGCCGCTTTAGCGGCCTTCCCGAGTTTCGGCTTCAGCCCTCGTTGGCCTCTGGCTGATGCGGCCTTAGGAAGCCCGCTGAAGCGGGCTGGGGATCACTTCTTGATACTGCCTACCCAGCGCTGAAGCGCTGGGCTAGAGAAAAGGGGCCTTGCTTCGTGAATAATGCAGGTGAAGTCGTGCCCTGACCAAACCACGCAGCTTGATGCGATCCGGCTTAGTAGGAAATCCAAGACGAAGGCCGACTCTGAAGGAGTCGCACCATATTCGCATCCGTTCGACCCCTTCGGGGTCGGCTCGCAGAGGGGCCGTGAACCGGGGGCGTTGCCCCCGGCTATATTATCAATCCCCTTCGGGGATTCTCCACGTGCTTCGCGCCCGTGCTCTGCTAGAATTCCTTTCGAGGAAATCCGATGGCCAGACGAGCATTTGTCTGCGGCGTGTGTTGTCTTTGCGCCATGTTCCTTTTGGGCTGCGGTCCGGCGCTACCGCAGAGCGGGCCTCTGGACCTGGCGCGGGTTCGCCTGCCGGCAGGGTTTCGCATTTCTTTGTTCTCGGACCGGGCGCCGGGCGCGCGGATGATGGTATTCAGCCCGTCGGGGTGGCTTCTCGTCAGCCTCACGGGAGAAGGCAGCGTGCTGGCTCTGGCCGACCCGAATCATACCGGCCGGGCGACGCGCTCCTTCGCGCTCATTCAGGGACTCAATGATCCGCACGGCCTGGCGCTTTCCGGCCGCGATTTATACGTGGCGGAGACGGGCCGGGTCTTGCGCTTCCCCGACGCCGAGAGCGCGCTCCAGGCAGGCCGCCCGATGGAGAAGGGCCGGGCGGAAGTCATAGTTCCTGGCATTCCAGCGGGCGGTGGGCACTTCACGCGGACGATTGTGTTCGCGCCCGACGGCGACCTCTTTCTCTCCGTAGGCTCCAGTTGCAATCTCTGCGAGGAACGGGACCCGCAGCGCGCCGCTGTCCTGCGCCTGCCGAAAGCCGGCGGTACCGTTGAAATTTACGCCCGCGGGCTGCGCAATGCCGTCGGATTACGGATCAATCCGCAGGATGGAACGCTGTGGACCACCGACAACGGCCGCGACTGGCTGGGGGACAATCTTCCGCCGGAGGAGATCAACATCGTCGCCGGGCCGGGGAACTTCGGCTGGCCGTATTGCTACGGCAAGAACATCCCGGACCCGGATTACAACGACCCGGCCCGCTGTCGCACCGCGATTCCGCCCGCCCTGGAATTGCCCGCCCACAACGCGCCTCTGGGGTTTGATTTCTATCGCGGCGAGCAGTTCCCGCTGGAGTACCGCGGGGACGTGTTTGTTGCCTTGCACGGTTCCTGGAATCGCAGCACGCCGGACGGTTACAAGGTCGCGCGAGTGCGCGTCGAGAACGGACGGCCAACTCGTTGGGAAGACTTTGCCACCGGCTGGCTCAGCGGGCGGCGCGCGTGGGGCCGGCCCGCGGACGTGCTTTCGGGGCCCGACGGCGCCCTCTATGTCTCCGACGACCGCGCCGGCGCCATCTATAGGATTACCTACGGCGAGAGGTAGCCACGGCATGTCTTTTATTCCGTGGGTACGTTCTACGGAAAGCAAGAACCCACGGCATCCCGGCTAGCCGGGACCGTGGCCCCCCCGATTTTGAACTGGAGATGATCAAAACGATGCGCGATTTACGCACCTGGCTGAAGCAAGTGGAAGAGATGGGAGAACTGCTCACCATCACCGAGGAGCTGGACTGGGACGAGGAGACCTCGGCGCTCAACTACATCGTGGGGCAGCGCGAAGGCGCTCCGGCGCTGCTCTACGGAAAGGTCAAGGACGCCCCGGCCGGCTTTCGGTGCTTGCACAATCTTTTCGGCACCAGCAAGGAACGGATCGCGACGACCTTCGGTCTCCCTCTCGGCCGTCCGCTGACCGAGTTGATCGAAACGGTGCGGACAAGCTTCCATCGCAAAGTGCCTCCCCGAATCGTCCCCGCAGAGCAGGCTCCCGTCAACGAGAACGTGGTCGCGGGCCACCAGGCCGACATCACGATCTTTCCCGCGCCCAAGATGTGGCCGCTCGATGGAGGCCGCTATCTCGGCACCTGGGACGTGTTCATCACGCGCGATCTCGAAGACGGGCATCTGAATCTTGGAACGTATCGGCAGATGGTCAAGGGTCCTCGGGAGTTGTTCGTCTATTGGTCCCCAGGCAAAGACGCCCGGCTCCAGGCGGAACGCTACTGGCAGCGCGGGCTGTCCTTTCCGGTGGCCGCGGCCTACGGGCCGGACCCGCTGCTGTTTGCCGTCGCCTCCACGACCCTGCCGAAGACGGAATCGGAATACGACTACGCGGGGGGATTGATCAACCAACCCGTCGAGGTGTTTGAGAGTCCGGTGACGGGGTTACTGCTGCCGGCCAGCGCCGAGATCATCATCGAAGGCGAGATGCGTCCCGGCAACACGGCCCGCGAAGGACCCTTCGGCGAGTTTACCGGCTACTACGGGCGGCCCGAGGCGCAGACCCCGGTCATTGACGTCAAGTGCGTCCGCTACCGCAAAGACCCGATTCTCACCTGCGCGCTGATGGCCGACTACCCGGCCTGCGAGCAGAGCCTCTTGTTCAGCGTGGCCCGCTCGGCGCGCATCTGGACCGATCTTGAAAAACTCGGCGTGCCGGGCATCCGGGGCGTGTTCTCGTTCCCGGAAGCGGCCGGCGGATTCGGCGCGACGGCAGTCTCGATTGAGCAACGCTATCCGGGCCATGCCTCGCAGGTGGCGACGCTCGCGGCTCAAGTCCCCGGCGGCGCCTACTACTCGAAGTTCATCATCGTCGTGGATGACGACGTGGACCCGACCGACATTCACCAGGTTTTCTGGGCCATGTCCACGCGCTGCGATCCGGCCAAAGACATTGACATCCTGCGCAGCACTTGGTCCACCTGGCTCGACCCCACCAAGAACCCGCCCGAAGAGCGCCCTTACGGCTCCAAGTGCCTGATCAACGCCTGCAAGGAGCACAAGTACCTGAAGCAGTTTGCGCGGCGCTCGCGCATCCGGCGCGAAGTGTACGAGAAGATTCTCAAGAAGTGGGACCGCCTCGGCCTGAAATTCCCCCCGCCCGTCATCCGCAATTTCGAGGAGGACGAGAGCGCCCCTGTGCCGCAAGTTAAGGTAGAGTCCGAGTGGGAAGCGATGTAAGGATGGTAGCCACGGCGAGCGATTTTTCTCGCCGTGGGTTGTTCCTTTATTTCCCTGCGCGCAGTTTGAATCGCTGAATCTTGCCGGTGGGGGTTTTGGGGAGCTCGGGCACGACCTCGAACCAGCGCGGGACCTTGTATCCCGGCAACTTATCCTTGAGGAATTTCCGCAGGGCCTCTTCGGTCGCCGCGTTGGCTGGGTCACTCATCACGAGGAAGGCTTTCGGTTTGACAAGGCCGGCCTCGTCTTCCAGGCCGACGACGGCGGCTTCGATCACGCCGGGAAACCCGAGCAGTGCGTTCTCGACTTCGGCGGGCGAGACCCACTGGCCCGCGACCTTCAGCATGTCGTCCGAGCGGCCGCAATAGCAGAAATAGCCTTCCGCGTCCACGTAATACTTGTCGCCGGTAATCAGCCAATCGCCGATCATGGTGCGCTTGGTCAGCTCGTGTTTGCGCCAGTAGAAGGCCGCGGCGCTGTCGCCCCTGATCCAGAGATTGCCGAGTTCGCCCGCCGAAAGTTCCTTGTCGGTGTCGTCTACGATCTTGGCTTCGTAGCCGGGAACGAGCCGTCCGCTGGTTCCAGGGCGAATGTCATCGGGGCGGTTCGAGATGAAGATGTGCGTCATTTCGGTCGAGCCGATGCCGTCAAGGATCGCGACGCCGAAACGCTCTTTGAAGCGGTGATAGATTTCGGCGGGCAAGGCCTCGCCCGCCGAGATGGCAAACCGGATGCTGCTCAGATCATGCTTTTCCTGTGCCTGAAGCATCGCCGCAAACAGGGTCGGGACGCCGAAGAAGAGCGTGGGCCGGAACTTCTTGATGTAGTCGAAAATGATCTCCGGTTTCGGCCAGTGCGGATTCAGGACCGCCGATCCGCCGCAACCCAGCGGGAAGTACATTCCGTTGCCCATGCCGTAGGCGAAGAACAGCTTGCTGGCGGAAAAGCAGACGTCCTGTTCGGTCATCTTCAGGATGGGCCGGGCGTAGAGTTCGGTGGCGAAGTGGATGTCGTGCTGCAAGTGGACCGCGCCTTTTGGCCCCCCCGTGCTGCCGGAGGTATACAGCATAAAGGCGATGTCGTCTTTGGAGGTAGGCTCGGCTGCGAGCTTCGGCGAAGCGGCTTCCATCAGCTCAGCCAGAGGCTGCCAATGATAGCGGGCCCCATAGGGCGGCTGGAGCGAGCGGGTCTTTTTCTCAGCCGGAACGGAGGGCAGAATCAGGACGTGGCGCAGGTTCGGGGCCTGCGACACGATGCCCGCGAGGCTCGGCCAGAGATCCTCGTGCACCACGAACGCCCGCGCGCCGCTGTCCCGCAGGTAGTAGATATAGTAGTCGGTCCGGGAGGCGGTGTTGACGGGGACCGGCACGGCGCCGATCTTGGCTGCCCCGAAGAAGACCGCCATGAATTCCGCCGAGTCCGGCACCGCCATCAAGACGCGGTGTTCCGGTTCGATTCCGAGGGAGCGCAGGCCATTTCCGCAGCGGTTGACCATCTCGGCCAGTTGGGCATAGGTGACGGTTCGCCCGTCTTCCTGGACGGCCACCTTGTCGCCGCGTCCCGCTTCGACGTTGCGGTCCACGAAGTGGGTGGCGATGTTGAAGGTGTCAGGAACCTGGACTGCGGGGGCTTCGCTGGAGTAAGAAAAGACCATTTTGCATTGCCCGCTATCGCTCGGCGCGAGGCAGACCTCCCGGTTCCGAGCCGAACGGGGTCCGCCCGCTCGGAAGAGAAGTTATTTCAAAAACTGTTTCATGGCGAAATTTGCCCGAATGCACACGGGGTCCCTCTCTTCTCCGGGACCCCGCCATATCGCATTCGCGCCTGGAAGCGCGCCGTTTTACTGAGCTGCGAAACAGTAGAACAGGCCGTTTCCACCCGTGCGCACCAAGTCTGGCTGACTGCAGCTTGCGGACGGATGGGCCGCGTTCCATGACGTGTTCGCACCGCCATTGCGGTCATGATGCCCGACCATGGCATTTCCGGTGCTGCTGCTGGTCCAGTTGTTGCAGGTCCTGTCCGTGCCCGCCGGCAACGCCCTGCCGAGCGAATCGGAGCCTGTCAGCATATCGTGCACGTTGGGCTGGTTGCCTACGCCGTTGACCTCCTCGCCCTTTTCGTTGAACGCTGTATTCTTTTTGATGTTGTTGCGGTCGCGCTCGACGTCTCCATGCAGATCGGCGACGTTCGGCGCGATCCGGACGTTCTTGGCGTTGAACCAGGGGCCGCTGCCGATGCGGTCGCGGGCGCTGACGGCGTCGGGACCCTGGGTGCTCAAGTAGGCGCGCCACGTGCGGTTGCCGGCTCCCACCGCCACCGCCAGCTTCTGGCAGTGCGCGTCGGCTCCGGCCAGGCCGCCCAGGTCGCCTCCTTTGCCGAGGCTTACGCTCGTGATAAAGAAACCCATGGGCTGCGGGGGCCCAGCCGGCGGCGGGGCTTGCGCGAGCGCCAGGGACGATCCCAGGATACCCAGCGTCATTGCGGCAAGAACTGTTTGTACCATCTTCATATTGCTTCTCCTTGTAGTTGTTGTTCTCCTCTGAGATTGTTCATTATCCCCGTCCCCAAAATCATACCCCGGCTCGCAGCCGGGTCCAAGCTCAAATCCTGCCTGCCCCATGGGGTCGGTCATCTCTATCATCTCCGGCCGTTCGGCAGAGCCGGGGCATTTGGTTTGCCGGTCAGCGAACCAGCTACCCGCCCAAGAATTCCTCGACGTCCACCGCGTCCCCATCCTGGAGGTTCAGCTTCTGCCGAAGATTGTACGCGGAGATGATTTCCAGAACATCGTTATACATGGTCAACTCCGGCAGAATCAAGTAGGCCGAGGGACAGACGCCGCCGTTGGCTCGCAAGATCACGCGTTCGAGGTAACCCGGACACTCCGGCGATGCCGGGTCCGCAATGCGCAGAAACGAATGGCGCCGGGCAAAGAGAGCATCGCGGTCCTCGGGCGGCACGCGGAGGTTCAGCGTGCCCGGATAGGGAATCAGGAACAATTGCCGGCGCAGTTCCTTCTGGACCCACTCCAGGCTCAAAAACTCTGCCCCCCGGCCGGCGCCGCTCATCACCAAACCCCGAACCCGGAACGGGTTCGCGCCCGCGTTCTGCATGGCTATTCCGCCTGGAAACCGATCCCGTTCTCAATGCCCGCTCCCTCACGGTCGCGGCTCGGATTGACACGACAGTGAAAAGTGACGAGTGATTAGTGACAAGACAAGACCAGAACCGGTCCCTGGGTTGCTCGTCACTCATCACTGGTCACTCGTCACTGCTTATTGCCACCGCTCCCTTGCGGTCGCGGCTCGGACTTGAATGGCTCAGGCGGACGGAACCTCTGCTTTCGCCGTCGTCTGCATCCCCTGCCACCGCTTCACGATGTCCACGTCAATGTGGACGAGGTCCAAAATGCGCCCGACGGTGTGGTTGATGATGTCGTCGAGCGTCTTCGGGAAATTGTAAAAGGCCGGGACGGGCGGAACAATGATGGCGCCCATCTCGGCGGCCTGCACCATCAGGCGGAGATGGCCGAGGTGGAGCGGCGCTTCCCGGACGACCAGCACCAGCGGGCGGCGCTCCTTCAGCGTCACATCGGCGGCGCGGCCGAGCAGATCAATGCTGAGCGAGTGCGCGCTGGCCGACAGCGTCTTCATCGAGCATGGCGCGATAATCATCCCTTCCACCTGGAACGAGCCGCTGGAAATCGTGGCGCCGATGTCGGCGATATTGTAGCTGGCGTCGGCCATCGCGCGCACCTGCGGGATCGTGAGATCCGTTTCGTAGGTGATGGTCCGCTCGGCGGCCTTCGACATCACCAGATGCGTCTCGATGTCGGGAGCGGTCTGGAGCACCTGCAAGAGCCGGATGCCGTAGATCGCTCCGGTGGCCCCGGAAATGCCGACGATCAGACGACGCGGCGGGAGGCGCTTCGAGGACAGCGGATTGGCGGCCGGGTCCGGCGGCATCTTCGTTTTCCTTACAAGTCCCAGGACGTCTTATCGAGTCGCAACGGAGCGCTGATCCAGGCCGCCGGGACGCGTCCCCGGATCAGGTGCGGTTGCAGGCGTCGCTGGATGTCGGCCACGTGGTCGCTCATGAGCCGGGCCGCGCGCTCTCCGTCCCGGTCGCACAAGGCATTGTAAATCGCCCGGTGGAAATTTACCACATGAGCCGTCAGACCGCTTCCCACGCGCGCCTGCTGCAACGCGTTCACAAGAAGGTCAATCACGGCGGCGGTCGTGAGCGCGAGGATGGGATTGCGGGCGGCGTCAATCAGAAGCCGGTGAAACTTCAAGTCGTAGGACGACGTTTCTTTTCCCGCCCGCACCATGGCTTCCTGCGCGGAGACCACTGCTTCCAGGCGGGCGAGGTCCTGCGCCGTGGCGCGTTGCGCCGCCAGGCGGCACAAACCCGGTTCGAGCAGGAGCCGCGCTTCCGTCAGATGGTTGAGCGTCCCCTTGCTCAACTGCATCTTCACCCAAAAGGATTCGGCGACCGGATGATGATCCGCTCCGGTCACGTAAGTGCCCCCGCCGGCGCCCCGCTTGATCTTGACCAGTCCCAGGTGCTCGAGCGCCCGCACCGCCTCGCGCACCGAGACCCGGCTGGTGTGGAATTGCTCGACCAGCTCGCGCTCCGTGGGCAGCTTGTTGCCCGGCTTCAGCTTTCCGGACAAGATCGCGCGCTTGATCTGACCGGCGACTTCTTCGGAGACTCGGTTCGTGGAGACGCTGTGGAACATGCGGCAGGTATAACGTCTAACATTGATCCTCAAGGGCTGTCAAGCCGGATCGCGTTTCGAGGACCCCGAAAATTTGTTCGCAAACCCGGCGGGCGGGTGTATACTGCGCGCAACCGGGACACTGAAATCGAAGTCCTGGCGAAACCGCTTCCTGCCTAGGGCTTTATGCCAAGGAGGTCTGTCATGCGCATCCATGTGTTGGCGTTTGCTGTGGTGTTCGGCCTGGGGCTGCTTTCCGCGCCCGCGCTTTCTCAGCAGAAAGGCGGCGAAGAGGAAACGGGTCCCTACGATGTCGTCGCTAATTGGCCGGAGAAGTCTGCACGCCCGGGATACATCCAAGGCTCTCAAGGCGGAGTCTTCGCGGAATCGCCCAATCGGATTTTCCTGCTCAGTCGCGGAGAGCTGAAGCTCCCCGACAAACTGCCGGACAATTTCAACGGCTCCTGGGGCTCGCTCGGCGAACAGGCGACCCGCCCGAAGCCGGAGTTGCGCAACTGCATCGTTATCGTGGATGCCGGCGGGAAGGTGCTCGAGTCGTGGACGCAGCACGATCACCTCTTCCAGGGCGGGCGCGGCCCGCACAAAGTCAAGATCAGTCCGTACGATCCCGAGCGCCACGTGTGGGTCATGGACGATATGCGGCATCAAATTTTCAAGTTTACCAACGACGGGAAGAGCCTCGTCCTGACGCTCGGAGAAGCGGGCGTAGCCGGCAACGACGACAAGCACTTTGCCCGCCCGACGGACATCGCCTGGCTGCCCGACGGCACGTTCTTCGTCAGCGACGGCTACACGAACACTCGCGTCGTGAAGTTCGACAAGAACGGCAAGTACCTGATGACATGGGGAACACCGGGGACCGGCCCCGGACAGTTCAACCTGCCGCACGCCATTGACATTGATCGCAACCGCCGCCTCTACGTCGTGGACCGGTCGAACAGCCGCATCCAGGTCTTCGACGAAAACGGCAAGTTCCTCGACCAGTGGCCCAATATCCGGTCGGCGTACCACATCCTGATCAGCGCCGACCAGCATTTGTGGGTGGCCGACGGCGTGACCAACAAGTTTCTGAAGTACGATCTGGAGGGGAAGCTGTTGTATTCGTGGGGCACCTACGGCACCTTCCCCGGCGCGTTCTGGGGCGTGCATCAGTTTTCCGTGGATTCGGAAGGGAATCTCTATGCGGCCGAGACCTTCGGCGGACGCACGCAAAAGTACCGCCCCAAGCCGGGAGCCGATCGGGCGAAGCTGATTGGCCCGCCGGCGCCGCTGATGCCAAAAACGGCACGATGAATTCGTAGCGATAGCCTTGATCCGCGCTTACGGCCGGGCCGGGCGGGCGGGAGAAAAGGCCGCGGCGTACTCGAGCTGGGAGCGCAGCAGGTTCTTCGGCACTTTGCCCATGGCGTTGCGCGGCAACTCGTCCACAAAGAAAACTCGTTTAGGGACTTTGTAGTTGGCAAGGGCTTCTTGGAGCTGAGCGAGGAGCGATTCCTCGGTCAGGTTTGCACCCGGTTTGCGGGCAACAACGGCGACGACGGCCTCGCCGAAATCAGGGTGCGGCACGCCAATCACGGCCGACTCGGCCACGCCCTCAATTTGGTCAATGGCCAATTCGATTTCTTTGGGATAAACGTTCAGCCCGCCGGTGATGACGAGGTCCTTGGAGCGGCCGACAATCGCAAGGTAGCCGTTCGGTTCCCAGCGTCCGAGGTCGCCGGTCTTGAAGAAGCCGTCGGCGGTGAAGGATTCGGCCGTCTCATCGGGCTTGCGCCAATATCCCGCAAAAACATTTTCTCCCTTGATCTCGACTTCCCCCACCTCGCCCGTGGGTAGGACGTTGCCCGCCTCATCCACAACGCGGACCGAAACGCCCGGCAGCGGCGTGCCCACTGTGCCGGCCAGGCGCGGGCCGTCCACGGGATTGGACGTGATGACGCCCGCTTCGGTCATGCCGTAGCGTTCGAGGATCGGGAAGCCGGTGCGCTCTTCAAATTCCCGAAACGTCTGCGCCCGCAGCGGCGCGGAGCCGGAGATAAACAGGCGCATGGTGCGGCAGGCGTCGCGGCCGAACTGCGGGTGTTCGAGCAGCCGCGTGTAGTAGGTCGGCACGCCCATGAAAACGGTGGCCTGCGCGAGGCGGGCCATGACGGCGGCGGCGTCAAACTTCGGCAGAAAAATGATTTTCGTCCCGCCCATCAATGCGGTGAGGCACGCAATGAAGAGGCCGTGGTAATGGTAGAGGGGCAGGGCATGGAGCAGCACGTCGGTCGGACGCCAGCGCCAGGTGTCATGCAGCGCCACGATGTTCGCGGCAAGATTGCGATGCGTGAGTATAGCTCCCTTCGGACGCCCCGTGGTCCCCGAGGTGTAAAGCAGAACCGCGACATCGCTTCCCGCGCAGGGGGTCGCGCCGTAGGGGGTTTTGTCAAAGATCGGCGGAGTGTCGTCACACAAATCCGTCAGAGTCCCCTCGCCGCGTTCGTCGAGCGTTGCAACGCGCGGCGAAGGAATTTCGCCTTCGAGTTCCCGCGTGAGAGCCTGCATGTCCGCGAGCGCCGCCGGGCGGCAGATTACGGCTGCCGGTTCCGCGTCGGCCAGCAGGTAGCGCAGCTCGTTTCGCCGGTACGCGGGATTGAGCGGGACGTAGATCAGCCCGGCGCGAATGCAGGCAAGGCACAGCATCAGCGCCTGGGGGGATTTCTCCACCTGGACCAAAACGCGGTCGCCTTTCGAGACCCCCGCTCGCGTGAAGAAGCTGGCGTAGCGGGAGGTCTGCTGGTCGAGGTCGTGAAAGGAATAGGCGGCCCCGGTTTCCGCTTCCAGGAACGTCCGCGCGAGGTCGGGCGGGAATCGCTCGCGGAGCAGGTTGTAGAGGTTCTCGCTCACGGTTGTTGAACAAGATTAGCCACAGAGGCACAGAGACACGGAGCATGTGAAGAAACTCTAATTTCTAAGCTCTAAATCCTAAACAATGTCCAATTTCCAAATCCCAAAATCCAAACCGGACCCCTTTGGAGCTTGTTTAGGATTTAGGGTTTGGGATTTAGGATTTCTCCTTCCCTCTGTGTCTCTGTGGCTGCTTCTCTGCGGGTCAACGGAGCTTTTCAATTTCCGCCGCAGTGTAACCGAGTTCCCGCAGGATCGCCTCCGTATCCTGCCCCAAGGCCGGGATCGGATCATACCGCGCGGGGCTATCGGAGAGCCGCAAGGGGCTGCCGATGACCGGAACGGGCCCCACCGGCGATTCCACTTCCCGGATCATGCGCCGGGCGATGACCTGGGGATGTGCCAACACCTGCGCGATGCCCCTCATCTCCCCATAAGGCAAACGGCTCTGTTTGAGCCGGCGGAGCCATTCCTCGTGCGGATGTTCCAGAAAGACTTTCTCGATGAGGTCTTCGAGAACCGCGCGATTTTGGCACCGCGCTTCTACGGTTTGGAATCGGGAATCTTCCAGCCAGTCGGGCCGCTCGACAACCTCTCGGCAGAAAACCTTCCAAGCCTGGTCGGTGCCGACCGCCAGGCTGACGTAAACTCCGTCCCCCGCCAGGTAGGGTCCGTAAGGGGTCACCAAATGGTGGCGCATCCCGAGTCGAGCCGGTTCTTCTCCCCGGTGCCAGTAGTGGTGGGGAAAATAGCCGAGCCAGGAGAGAATGGACTCGAACATGGAGATGTCAATCACCTGCCCGCGGCCGGTTTTCTCCCTCTGGTAGAGGGCCAGCAGGATTCCCAAAGCCGCGTACATGGAGGAGCCCAGGTCCGCGATGGGAATTCCCACTTTGGCCGGCTTGTCGGGGTACCCGGTAGTGGCGATGATTCCGGCTTCGCCCTGGATCAGCGGGTCGTAGGCTTTCATATCCCGGTAGGGACCATCCTGCCCATAGCCGGAGATCGAGCAATAAATGAGCCGGGGGTTCCGTCCGCACAACTCGGACGCCCCTAGCCCCAGGCGCTCGACCACGCCCGGCGCAAAGTTTTCGACAAACACATCCACTCGCTCCGCCAGCCGCCGGATCGCTTCCAAGCCGGCTTTCTTCTTGATGTCCACGGCAAAGCTGCGCTTGTTCCCGTTGAGCCAAACGAACCCCGACGACAGCCCCCGCACGGCAGAGTCCCAGTGGCGGATCAGGTCCCCCTCGCCGGGTTTTTCGATCTTGATGACTTCGGCCCCCATATCCCCCAGAATCCGGGTACAGTGGGGTCCCGACACAGAAACTTCCATGGCCAGAACCCGGACGCCGGACAAGGCTAGGGGATGATCGTTCGAACTATTGGGAGACATCAGATTGGAACTCCGGAACAAGGTTTCATCATCGCAGAACTCCGCGACAGGATGCAACCGGGACAGCGTGTTGTATAATGACCCCTGAGGTGGCCATTATATGAGAGAGCTCACACGCATTACGGCCGATCCTGAGGTGATGGGGGGGAAGCCCTGCATTCGCGGCCTGCGCGTCACTGTGGGCACTGTGGTGGGCTTGGTTGCGTCTGGGCATTCCGCTGCCGAAATTCTCCAGCTATACCCGTACCTGGAAGAGGATGACATCCGCGAGGCCCTTGCCTATGCTGCTTGGCGAGCCGAAGAAATTGAGATTCCTCTCAACCCGTCGTGAAGCTGCTCATCGACATGAACCTCTCGCCGCTATGGGCCGCCGTGCTCGACCAGCATGGCTGGGAGGCTGTGCATTGGTCCACGATTGGCGATCCGCGGGCCTCCGACCGAACCATTCTGGCTTGGGCGTTGACGAACGAGTACGTGGTATTCACTCATGACCTGGATTTCGGCGCTTTGCTGGCGGCCACCAGAGCCCGAGGCCCCAGCGTCATCCAAGTCCGCGCTCAAGATGTGACACCGGAGCATCTCGTAAAGACTGTTGTTGATGCCCTCCACCAATACGGAGCCCTGCTGGAATCTGGGGCGCTGGTTAGCATCGAGGAAGCGAGAGCGCGGGCTCGCATTCTACCCTTGGCACGCTGATAGGGAAGAGTGCAAGCGGGTAGCCAGGGCACGCTTTGTGTGTCGTGGGTTTGTAAAAGCATCGAAACGTGCCCACGGCATAAAGTACATGCCGTGGCTACGCGCTTCCGGCGGAGGGTGGGCAAGGAGAAGCTGCGAAAAAATCCTTGACAGCTAAGTCTAGACGTCCCTATGATAGGTTGCGTGGGGCTGGTACCTCACGGCCGAGAATATAGATATTTATTACGCATACCTCTTTACCTCCAAGTAATCCGATTTAAAAAGATAATATTCGGCCCCCGTTGTTCGGGTCGCATCCGCGCGATCCATGCGTTGGGAGTATTGTCAAGAAACAACAAAAGGAGGAAACGAATGAGGGATAGAGAGCTTCGGAAGTTGGTAGAGGCAACAAGCGGGGAACTAAAGGGGAAGACAAAACCACAAATTATCGCTTACTTGAGGAAATGCGTCGTTGACCAGGAATTCCATGCCCGTCGTGCGGAGATCGAAGGTGTGAGGCGGAGGGTGGCACAGTTGATGTTACGTGACAAGAGGAGTGAAAGATGCGGCAGTGCTACAGTTTCGAACTCAGAGGAAGCTGCAAAAGCCGTGAGAGAGGCGCAGTCATTGCTGGATCATGGCAACCTCACCGAGGACGAAGAACAAATGGCGAGGTTGAAACTCAAGCTGGCCTCAACTTGCGACCCAAAGAAGGCGGCGAAACTCGTGCAAGAAATTGAGAAGATCAAATCAAGGATGGTAAGCCCCCAAGCGCCGAGGGTATTGCAAGGGCAATTGTGTGTGGGAGAGTAGGTCGTCGCCGGAATCAAAGAGAAGCGGGCTGGATTTTCCAGCCCGTTTTGCTTTTGCGGTAACCTGAGCTGGTAGCCACGGCACGTTTTTTGTGTCGTGGGTTTGTAAATGCCCGGAACGTGCCCACGGTAGAAATGACATGCCGTGGCTACCAAATCCACTCTGTTCAGGCGACCGGGACCTTCTTCTCGTTCCGTATCGTAATATTGGGATTCAAATTCTGTGGTGGCACGGGCAGCCCTTGAGCGATCAGGAGCGCCACATGTTCTTTCATGGCCCACCTCGCCTGGTACAGGCAATCCTCCACGGAATGGCCGATTCCGGTGAAGCCTTCCAGGTCCGGTGAGTAGAAGCCGAAATAATCCGGCTCTTCGGTCGCCTCGATAATCAGGGAGTACGGCAACTCGATCATGTTGTCCTCTCATTCAGAGTTTCTGGATGCCCGCGGCCTTCAGGATGGCATGACACGTCCCTGTAGGGACTTCCTTGGCGCCGTGATCGTCCACCCGAAGCAGCTTCGCCCAGCCCGGTTTGCCATAGTATCTGACTGATCCTTTTTGTTTCACGAGAGTGAAACCGTTCTCTTCCAGCAATCGGATCAACTCATTGAATCTCACGTGTTGCTCTCTAGCGCAAGAATATCACAAGCGTACTCCTTCGACACACCTGTTGATTTCCCCGGAAAGGCGGACGCTGGCAGGGCGCAGTTCTTAAAAAATGGGGACAGCCTGAGAGCCTGTCGGAGATAAGAAATCCTCGACGCAAAGCGCCTCGAACAGCGAGAACTGATCTGCTGGCTTGGTGGCCCCGGCTGGCCGGGGGGCTGGTTCTTTCCTCGGCCGTCCCCGCGCCCCATAGCGGCCAAACCGTTCTGCCATCTTGCTGACGAAGTTCTCGTTTCCGAACGGCCCGCAAATGAGCGCAATTTTTTAGCCGCCAGAACGCCAAAAAGTTAATTCCGGTTAAAACGGTGCCCTAACTTTCTTCCGCTCTGTGCCTCTGTGGCTACCTTTTCTACACGGCCAGGATTTCTTTTTCCTTGTTCTTGCTCAGCTCGTCCAGGCGCGCGATGGTCTGGTCGGTGAGCTTCTGCATTTCGTCGAGGGTGCGCCGCTCGTCATCCTCGGAGATTTTCTTCTCCTTGAGCATTTTCTTGAAGACCTCGTTGGTATCCCGCCGGATGTTGCGCGCGGAGGTGCGGTGCGCCTCGACGATCTTGTGGAGGTGCTTGACCATTTCCTTGCGCCGCTCTTCGGTGAGAGCGGGGATGGGGACGCGGAGGAGCTTGCCGTCGTTGACGGGGTTCAGGCCGAGGTCGGCGCTGCGAATGGCCTTGTCAATCTGCGCCAGAACCGAGGGGTCCCAGGGCTGCACCACCAGCGTGGTGGGATCGGAGACGGCGAGCTTGGCGAGTTCTTTGATCGGCGTCGGCGTGTCGAAGTAGTCCACCTTGACGTGGTCGAGCAAGGTAACCGAAGCGCGGCCCGTCCGCAACGTGGCCATCTCCGCCCGCAGATCTCCCTCCACCTTTTCCATCCGCCGTTTGGCTTCCTTGATTGTTTCTTGGGTCATGGTGGGTACCCCTTGTAGGGAACAGATAACAGGGAACAGTTTGTTTTCTATTCCCTATTCCCTGTTCCCTGTTCCCTCGGATTCAAGTTAGCGGCCGCTCACGAGCGACCCCACTTTCTCTCCCTGCACCACGCGCGCAATGTTGCCCGAAACATTCAGGTTGAATACGATGATCGGCAGGTTGTTTTCCCGGCAGAGGGAAATGGCGGTCTGGTCCATGACCGCCAGGTTCTGCGAGATCATCTCGAGGTAGGATATCTCGGAAAACATCTTGGCGTCCTTGAAGCGGACCGGGTCGGCGTCGTAAATGCCGTCCACTTTGGTCGCTTTCAGGATGACATCGGCGTGAATCTCCATGGCGCGCAAGGCGGCCGCGGTGTCGGTCGAGAAGTAGGGATTTCCGGTCCCGGCGGCGAAGATCACCACGCGGCCTTTCTCGAGGTGCCGGATCGCCCGGCGGCGGATGAACGGCTCGGCCACCTGGTGCATTTGAATCGCGGTCATCACCCGCGTGGGCGCGGAGAGTTTTTCCAAGGCGTCCTGCAAGGCGATGGCGTTGATGACCGTCGCCAGCATCCCCATGTGATCGGCCGCGACGCGGTCCATTTCCAGAGCGGATGAGGCGACGCCGCGGAAGATATTGCCGCCGCCGATGACAATCGCGACCTCAACGCCCAGGCCGTGGACCTCCGCGATTTCCTGGGCGATCTCGCCCGCGCGGGTGGAGTCCACGCCGAATCCCCGGGTGCCCCCTAGGGCTTCCCCGCTCAGCTTCAGGAGGATTCGTTTGAAAATCGTTTTGGAAGCCATGACCGAGGAGTGTGTCAGGCCGGATTCGAAGCGCGGTCCGTGCTCTCGCCCATCTTGAACCGCACAAACCGCCGGACAGTGATGTTCTCGCCCAGCTTTCCGATATAGGTGGCCACCACCTGGCCCACGGTCTGTCCGGGGTCCTTGACGAAGTGTTGCTCGAGGAAACAGACCTCTTCGTAAAATTTTTCCATCTTGCCTTCGACGATGCGCTCGACGACCTTCTCCGGCTTGCCGGAAGCCAGCGCCTGCGCCCGGTAGATCTCTTTTTCTTTTTCGAGAATCTCCGGCGTCACCTCTTCCTTCCGAAGGAAGCGCGGGTCGGCGGCGGCGACGTGCATGGCCAGATCATGCGCCAGGAGTTGAAATTCATCCGTGCGGGCGACAAAGTCGGTCTCGCAGTTGATCTCGACCAGGACTCCAATCTTTCCGCCGGCGTGGACATACGAGCCCACCACTCCTTCGAGCGTGGCGCGCCCGGCGCGTTTCTGCGCGGAGGCCAGGCCGCGTTTGCGCAGCACCGTCTCGGCTCCGGCCATATCGCCGTTGGCCTCGGTCAGAGCGATCTTGCAGTCCATCCACGGCGCGCCGGTCTTCTCGCGCAGTTCTTTGACCATCTGTGCGGTGATTGGAATCTGGGTAGACATGCGTTCGCGTGAATCCTCGTCAGAATTGGGCCGTTGGAGCCGGGATCAGCAGCGCGCCGCGCCGGGTCCTCCCGTCAGGATTGGCCGTCAGCATGGGCCATCCGCATGGGCCACAGGGCGCCTATTGCACGCCGCGGGAAGCCGGGAAGTCCGGCGCTTCGTACGATTCTTCCCTGGAGTCCTCGGACTCGGTGGCCGGACTCTTGCGCAGGCGGGAGTACTCGGGGGGAGCGTCCGGGGACAGTTCCGACCCTGGCTCGGAGCCGGCCTCGGCGGCGGCATCCGCCGCGGCCTCCGACGCCACCCGCTCGTCCATCAGGGCCTGGTCCGCCGCCAACTGTTTGCCTTCCAGCACGGCATCGGCCACCTTGGAGCTAAACAGGCGGATGGCGCGCAAGGCGTCGTCATTGCCGGGGATGGGATGCGTAATCAGGTCGGGGTCGCAGTTGGTGTCCACCACGGCCACCACCGGAATCCCCAACCGGCGCGCTTCCCGAACCGCGATCTCCTCTTTGTAGGAATCAATCACAAAGAGGGCGTCGGGGAGTCCGGGCATGACCTTGATGCCGGCCAGATTCTGTTCCAGGTGCTTGCGCTCGCGCTCAAGCTTGATGACCTCTTTTTTCGGAAGCAGCTCATAGCGGCCGTCCTGCGACATCGCTTCCAGGTCCTGGAGCCGCTTGATGGATTTCTGAATCGTCACGTAGTTGGTCAGCAGGCCGCCCAGCCAGCGGTTGTTGATATAATACATCCCGCAGCGCTTGGCTTCCTCGGCAACGGCTTCCTGCGCCTGCCGCTTGGTCCCGACAAAGAGCAGATTCTTGTTCGCAGCAGCCAGTTCCCCCACGAATTGAGAGGCTTCCTTGAACAGCCGGAGCGTTTTCTGCAAGTCAATGATGTGGATGCCGTTGCGCGCCCCGAAAATATACTCCTTCATCTTCGGGTTCCACCGCTTGGTCTGGTGACCAAAGTGAACACCCGCCTCCAACAGTTCTTTCATGCTAATCGCCGGCAATCAACCTCCTCTCGGTTTCTGGTTGCAAACGAAATCTTCGATTCATTGTAACACCGCTTGAAACACAGTGATGAGTAAAAAGCAACCAGTGACGGGCAAGAAACGCTTGCGAATTGCTGGTCACTCGCCACTCATCACTCGTCACTGCCGTTCTTTACCGTTTCGAGAACTGGAACCGTTTGCGGGCGCCTTTTTGGCCGTACTTCTTGCGTTCCTTGATGCGGGAGTCGCGGGTGAGCAGCCCGAGCTTCTTGAGCTTGGGGCGAAGCTCCGGGTCGGAAGCGATCAGGGCGCGAGTCATGCCCAGCTTCGCCGCCCCCGCCTGCCCGTTGACGCCGCCGCCCCGCACGGTGATGAGGACGTCAACCTTGTCGAGCAAATCCGCGGCCTGGAGCGGCTGGCGCACCTGGGCCCGCTGCGATTCGGTGACGAAATAAGCCTCGAGCGAACGCCCGTTGACCTGAAACGTGCCTTCGCCCGGACGCAGGAACACCCGCGCCGCGCTCGACTTGCGCCTCCCCGTGCCGTAGGACTTGACCACCGGTTTCGGCGCGGGGACCGGCGGCGTTTCTGGCTCGCTGACGTTTTCTACGATTTGCTCTTCGGGAATGAGTACACCTCCGGTTTTTGCGCCTGATGCGGGTGCTTGTCCCCGGCGTAGACCAGCAGTTTCCGCTTCATGGCCCGGCAAAGCTTGGTCTTGGGCAGCATGCCCATGACCGCCTGCTGGACAATCCGTTCGGGGTTCGCTTGCTGCATGCGGCGCGCCCCGGTTTCCTTGAGCCCTCCCGGAAAGCCGCTGAAATGGCGATACAGCTTCTGGTCCCACTTGTTGCCGGTCAGGCGCACCTGCGCCGCGTTCACCACGATGACGTGATCGCCGAGGTCCAGGAAGGGAGTGAATTGCTCCCGATGCTTCCCGCGCAGCAACGTGGCGACCTCTGTGGCCAGCCGCCCCAGCACCTGCCCGGCGGCGTCCACCACGTACCATTTCGGTTCGACTTCCCCCTGGCGGGGTATATAAGTCTCCATTGCCCCTACGCCTCTTGGAGTTGCAAACTTGTAGATTAGTGGAAGAAGGGCAGGATTGTCAAGGAGGGGCAGGAGGAGGGTAGTGTTACAGTTTGATTAGGCAATTTTTTAGGGGCCAATTCCCGCGATTCCAGCAGGGCCATGATTCCCCTCTACAAAGCAACCGATAATCTGAGCGCGTGTGTTTGTGTTCAGGTTGTTCATGCCCCTATTATGCTTGAGCTGCTCATGCATTGTCAAGCAAAAAGTTGGGCCAACAACGCTAGCTGTCAAGAACTAATTAGGCAAGCAAGCAAGCAACTTACAAGCGTTCATCCCTTAATGTTTACAAATTGCGGTTATAATTTGCGTCTAATGACAGCCCCACGAAACAAGCCAACGCTCGAACAAACAACCCGGGAGCTAGATGCCCTCATTGAGGGGCATCTTTCGACTTTGCAGCCGCAGGAGAGAGAGCAACGTCATCGGAGTGCGATGCGGTATGCTGAGAAGGCTTTCCGTGGTAAGCCCACCACTTCTCGTAAGCTGCGACGAATTCCGGCGTCCCGTCGAGTATCCCGTACTGCCTAAGAAATTCCCCAAATTTGCGAGGGTCCTTGGACTTGAGTACCTGCGGCCAGACTTTTGCTCGTTCTTTATTTCTCTCTATCGTCTCGCGATCATAGGCCCCGCGAGAACCGAACGGTCTCTTCGACTTTACTCGCATGTACCTGCCTTTCCTTACGAAAGAGCTGGTTGCAATGACGGGTCAGGAACCGCTATAATAGGAAGCGGAAACCGCCCGCTAAATGGTTTCTACAGGAACCGGCCAACAAGCGCGACCCCCTTAGTCATGCGTTGTTGGCAGGTTCCGTTTTCGAGTCGCCTTTCGCCTCCCCATTCATTTCTGGTTTTGCCTCGCCATTGGCTCCCGGTTCGGGAGGTTGATCTTCCTTTGCTGTCGGTTTCTTTTCCCTCAGGCCGGGATACCACTTTTTGAGTCCAATCGTGTCATTAGGCAGCCTGTGGAATATCGCTGTGTTTTTGCCGAGCGAAATTCCCAGATTTCTGAGCCGTAATGTATCCGACCAGCCCTGTGCTGCGAAATCGAAACCTCCCTGGACGAGCCCTTGGCATATCTCGTCCAGCGGAACCGCCTTCCCCCGCATTTCGAGATATTCACGAGCTGCTACTATTGGAGTTTTGGTGTAAAACTGATCTGATCTGATGGAACCGGCCCCACTAGCCGTTGCGCCAGTCTCCGCCGCTGAGTAGATTAGGTCTTGCCCCGCTTCATGGCATAGAGAATTCACTAGCCGTTTCATTTCGGCTAGTTCCTGCGCTTTTTGTTCGACTTTCTTAACGAGAACGTTTACCGCACCTTGCAATTCTGTGTTCATGCGCGACCCCCTTAAGGTCCAACTGACTTGGCGCACTTAGAATATCACGGAAAATTAAGTCCACAGAATAAAAAGTGTATGTTATTGATTATAATGGTGCGAATATACTTGACAGGCTATCGCAAAATAGCAATTATCGGAGTTTTTTTCTCCACCGACTCGCCGCAGCTTTCTCGGCTATGGCTTTCCGGTGGCGAGATGACAGCTTAGCAGCCCTAGCCTTGCCGCCCTTCAATCCGCCCTTTCTCCCAATCGTGGCGAGGTACTCGGAAATGGGAGAACGTTCCGGTTTTGGTTCCGGTTCTTCTGTGGACAGGCGCACAATTTCGGCGGCTCTCTGGTTGGGGTCTTTCGGGAGCGGTTTGCTTGAGCGCCTCATGCACGCATTATGGGCGGGTCTATGGCGGAATGCAAGGGCTGGCGGATTCAAACTGTAACACTACCAGGAGAAGTGGGATAGCCGACTCGCATCGTATCTGCCCCTCTGCCTCTCTGCCGATGTTCTCTGGCGAAATCGCCCACTCAGAGGCGGCTGGCGATGGCCTTGAGCAGGCGCGTCCCGCGTTCTTTGCCCTCCGGGAGCAAGCGCAGGTCCAGTTCGACCGCCACGTCGCCCTTCAAGATCACCGCCGTGGATGCGAGCGGACCCAGCCAGGCTTCATCGCCAATGCCGTCGAGCTTCGTGAAGGCGTCTTTCATCTCCGATCCCAGCATCTGGTTGGCCATGCGCGTAGCCATCACAGCAGTTTTGCCGTCCTCCCAGTGGATCGTCCAGGAAAACTTGGGAGTGCCGCCGGTGGCTCCCACGGTGAAGGCTTTGGCCATGGCCTCAGCCTCGTCTTCCTCGGATTTGGCGCCGGACCCGCCGGGTTTCGGCGACGGCTGCTTGGCCTCCGCGGAAGGCACTTCAAATTCATAGCTGCAAGTTACCTCATCCACGACCTCGCGGATGGTGGGTTTCAGTCCCACGGCCTCCTCCACTTGCGCCGGAGTCAGCAGGGTGCAAGGGTTCTCTTTGTTCACCGCGGCGGATGCCGAGCCGGATTTGGCCTGGCTTGCGGGCTGCGACGGCGAGGACGCGGAATCGCCTCCGCCCTGGCAGCCCAGCAAAAACAAAGCCGTCCAGATAATTCCGACACACTCTTTGTAACCAGATCGAATTCCCATGTGTGGTGCTCCCGGTCCTCATTGTACTCCTCTGGCTCGGCTACGGGAACCCCCGTTCCGGCGGCAAATACGCAGGCGGAAAGAGTATCCTTTCTCCAAACTGGCACTCCGCGCTTTTCCCCTTGCGGCCCCAGGGCGGGTTCTCTACACTTATAAGAGCATGTCTAGGCGCAGTTTGCTTCCGCAACGGTGGGCGACAAAGCGAATCCGAATTCTGTACGTGATTCTGTCGGTGCTGCTGCTGGCCAGTGTCGGCCCGCTGTTGTTTTACTCGCGGGTGATGTTGGACATCACGCGGGGGGCGCTCGAAACCAACGAAAACTTGCTCCAGAACACGATCACGCACTCGATTACGGAAGAAATCTCGATCTCGAACAACACCTTCCATCAACTGCTTGACAACTTGATGCATGTCCAGGACGGCAACGCCGACTGGTTCAGCAACCCGGGAGGATCGGAGAACCCGTCGCTCCGGGCGACGCTGGAGCGGTTTGTCGCCTCCTCGGACCGCATCCTGTACGTCACGGTGCTCGACGCGCGCGGGCGGGGCATTCAGGCCGGCAGCTACAACGCGCAGAACGACCCGTTTCTGGTCAAGATTGTCGAACGAGCCTTCGCCGCGGCGCAGCAGCGGCGGGAATACCAGAGCGACCCGGTGCTGATCAGCGAGCCGCAGAGCCAATATCCGGCCATGTTGATCTCGCGCCCGATCATCCGCAACGAAGAGTTTCGTGGGATGATCGCGGCGGTGCTGAATCTCGAGCTGCTGGTCGAGCGACTGAGAGCGAGCAGCACCAACGGCCTGGAAGCGTTCGTGGTGGACCGCTCGGGACGCCTGGTCCTGACGCCCAACCTGAAAGACCATTCCATCGGCCAATACATGGGCGACTCCCCCATCGTGCAGGCGTTCCTGAGCTGGAGAGGCGAGGTGAAGGGGGCCGAAACCCGGCCCTTTGACCTGACGGTCGGCGACCAGACGGTCCCGATGGTGGGAACCTACTGGCCGGTGCAGTCGCTGGGATGGGCCGTGATCGCCCAGCGCAAGCGCGCGGACGCCTACCACGCCGTGGACGAAGTGGTCTCCGCGACGACCGTCTGGGGCCTGGTTGCGCTGCTGGCGTGCTTGGCACTGTCCTATCTGCTGACCTTGCGGATTGTTCACCCCATCCGGGTGCTGACCGAGACCAGCCGCGCCATCGCCCGCGGGGATTTCTCCCGGCGCATTACGGTCGAGAGCCGCACCGAGATCGGGGAACTGGCGAACACCTTCAACCATATGAGTTCGGACCTCGAACTCTTTGTGCAACAACTCAAGGACGCCGCCGAGCAGAACCGGCAGCTCTTCCTGGATTCGATCCGCATGATCGCCGCCGCCGTGGATGAGAAGGACCCTTACACGCACGGCCACTCGGAACGCGTCTCGCGCTACTCGGTCCTGATCGCCCGCAATCTGGACCTGACCGAAGAAGAGGTGGATCGAATCCGCATCTCCGCCTTGCTGCACGACATCGGCAAGATCGGAATCGAAGACAAGATTTTGAAGAAGCCCGGCGTGCTGACCCCGGACGAATTCGCCGTCATGAAACAGCACACGCAAAAAGGGGCCGCGATTGCCGGACGCGTGGCGCAGCTCCATGAGATGGTGCCCGGCATCGAATTGCACCACGAGTGGCTCGACGGACGCGGGTATCCCCACGGACTACAGGGAGAGGGAATTCCCCTCATGGCCCGCATCATCGCCGTGGCCGACACCTTCGACGCGATGACCACACACCGCCCCTATCAGTCGGCCATGGAGCCGGGCGTGGCGGTGGACTACATCCTCTCGTTTGCCAATAAGAAATTCGACGCCGACGTTGCCCTGGCTTTGAAGAGCATCTTCCAGAACGGGCAACTGAAGATGAGCCGCGCGGCGGCGCTGGCTGAACCTGCCCAAGAAACCTCACCCTCGGAAAGATAGCGGGGAGCTTTACCAAGTTAACCAAGAAAACCGAATCGAGGGGGGGCCAGAAGGAGAGCGCAGATGCAGGACGAGCGGAAGGTGAACCAGCCATCCCCGACCGGAGTTCTGACGCCCGCAGAGATCAAGCCGTCCGAACGGTGTGCGCGGGTGCGCTACGCGATTCGGGACGTTCTGGTAGTGGCCCAGCAGGCCCGCGCGGCGGGAAAGCGCCTGGTCTCTCTCAATATTGGCGATCCGCTCCAGTATGACTTCTGCACGCCGCCCCACATTATTGAAGCGGTGCACCGAGGAATGCAGTCCGGCTATAACGGGTATGCTCCGTCGCTCGGCACCGAGGAGGCGGTCGCGGCGATTCGCGCCGAGGCGGCTCGCCAGGGAATCCGGAACGTTCAGGAAGTCTTTGTCACCTCGGGGGTCAGCGAAGCCATCGAGGCATCGCTGGCCAGTCTGCTGAACCCCGGCGAGAACCTGCTGCTGCCCTCGCCCGGCTATCCGCTCTATGACGTTGTCCTCACCAAGTTGGGAAGCGAGCCGGCGCACTACCGCTTGGAAGAAAGTAACGGCTGGCAGCCGGACCTTGACGACATCGCGCGGCGCATCAATAACAAGACCCGGGGAATTGTCGTGATCCATCCCAACAATCCCACCGGGGCCGTCTACTCCAAGGAAATTCTTCAGGGAATCGTGGATCTGGCGGCCCGGCACGGCTTGGTCATCTTCTCCGATGAAATCTACAACAAGCTTTTGCTCGGTGGTGACGAATGTATCTCGATTGCGTCACTCGCGCCAGAGCTGCCCGTGGTGACGTTCAACGGGCTTTCCAAGGCTTACCTGGTGCCCGGCTTCCGGATCGGGTGGGGAATCCTGAGCGGGGAAGAGCGCAGCATCGCCCAGTACAAGGAAGTGATCGCTCGAATCCTCCGCGCGCGGCTTTCCGCG
>Ga0155949_1182_pt1 | contig 28437 bp, 30 predicted proteins | sample RifCSPlowO2_02_FD_107603 | JGI IMG/M metagenome (GOLD analysis project Ga0155949, IMG submission 107603) | Acidobacteria bacterium RIFCSPLOWO2_02_FULL_61_28
CGCAGCAACGGAGGCGTCACGCCAGCGGCTTCATCTCACCGAGCATGGTCGGGATCAGCTCCGACACGGTGGGATGGATGTGCACGGCGCGCTGAATCACCGTGCAAGGAGCGCCGGCATACATGACATCGAGGATCGAGTGGATAACCTCGTCCCCACCAATGCCCAAGATGGCCGCGCCCAAGATGCGGCGCGTCTCCGCGTCCACCAGGACTTTCATAAAGCCCTGCGTTTCCCCCTTCTCGATCGCGCGGGACACGCGCGTCATCGGCCGCTTTCCGATCAACGCCTTCCGCCCGCTGCGCCTGGCTTCCGCTTCTGTCATCCCGGCGCGGCCCAGCGGCGGGTCAATGTAAAGCGCATAGGCCGGGATGCGGTCGCTCACGCGGCGGGGATCGTTGTCGAGCAGGTTGGCCGCCACAATCTCGTAGTCATTGTAGGCGGTGTGTGTAAACGCGCCTCGCCCGTTGCAGTCGCCCAAGGCCCAGACGCCGGGCACGTTGGTGCGCAGTTGGTCGTCCACCTGGATAAAGCCCCGCGAGTCCACCGCGACTCCGGCGGCCTCCAGTCCTAGGTCGTCCGTATTGGGCCGCCGGCCTACCGCCACCAACAGATGAGTTCCAACGACTTCCCGGTCGCCCTCGGCGCAATCGAGCCGGACCGCCACGCGCTCTCCGCGTTTCTCGACCGCCATGCATTCAGCCCGGAGGCGGATTTCGACGCCGTCCTTTTCGAGAATCTGCTGGACGGTTTCGCTCACGTCTTCATCCTCTCGTACGATCAAGCGAGGGTCGCGCTCGACCAGCGTCACCTGGCTGCCGAAGCGGCGGTACATCTGAGCAAACTCCAGGCCCACGTAGCCGCCCCCAATAATGATCAGGTGCTCGGGTAGAAAATCCAATTCCATCATGCTGGAATTTGTCAGGTAGGAAACCTCGCTCAAACCCGGCAGGGGCGGGATGAAGGCGCGCCCGCCCACGTTGATGAAGATGCGCTCGGCTTCCAGCAGCTCACCATTCACCCGAACGATGCGCGGACTCTCCAATCGCGCGTGGCCTTCATACACCGTGCAATTGGGCGTCTTCTTGAGCCAACTTTCGACACCTTCGTTCGAGCGCCGCACGATGGCGTCTTTACGAGCTTTGACTTGCTTCATGTCCACGGCGATAGGGCCGGGGATCAACACGCCGTATTCGGCGGCGCGGCGCGCCAGGGAAGCCGCGTAGGCGCTCGCCACCAACGTCTTGGTAGGGACGCAGCCGGTGTTGACGCAGGTGCCGCCGAAGAGCTTCCGTTCCACGATCGCCACGCGCATTCCGGCCTTCGCCAATCGCGCCGCGAGGGACGGTCCGGCCTGTCCCGTGCCGATGATGATGGCGTCGTATTTGCTCGGCATGACGGATACACCTCAAATGCCGGCGAGATCGGATGTCACTCAGCCATTCTATTGTACCCAGCCCCTTGCCGTCCGGCGAAAAGACCACTACACTTAGGAGCGAGCGATTTTAAGGAGGAACCGGCGTGGCAACCCCGCCGATCGCAAAACCCACAGCACCGCTGGTGGTGATCGCATTCTTGGACGGACGCCGGCCGAGAGGATACGTGTTTGACTTCTCGCCGATGCGCGACAAGTGCAAGTTGTTTCCTTCCCAAACGGCGAAAGCGGAAGAAGGGGAGGACGTCGAACTCCGCAAGCTGAAGGCGATCTTTTTCCTGAAAGAAGCGCCCGGAGCGGCGGCAACCACCACGCCCGCAACCCCCGCCCCGCCCGCCCCGCCTGCGCCCCCCGCCCCGGCGAATCGGCGGAAGCTGGAAGTCGTCTTCGCCGACAAAGAGCGCCTGGAGGGAACTACCGAAGGCTACAGCAAGGACCGGCAAGGCTTCTTCATGGTGCCGGAGGATCCCACCGGCAAAATCCTCCGGGTCTATGTCATCAACGCCAATGTCAAAAGCGTGAAGTGGCTGTAGGGCGCAAGCGAATTCCATCGAGCCACAACTGGTTGAAGAAGCCATCGCGGTCCTGCCGTAGCAACCTTGCGAAGCGGTCCGACGGGTTCCTATTCAGTCAGCAGCGGAAGGAAGTGCCAAGGGCTCCCGCACACTGACCGGCGGCGCCCAGCGGCGCTTGATGTCCCCGACCAAGAACAACGACCCGGTTACAAAGATCACATCGCGCGGCGCTGCCATGGCGAGGGCCGTTTTGAGTGCGGCTTCCGGAGCCGGTTCGATCACCACGTATCGATTGAGATGACCGCTCAAATCCCGTATGGTCTCGGGAGCGGCCGCCCGAAACTGCTCCGGGCGCGTCAGGACTACCGCCTCCGCCTTGGGAAACAGGATTTCGACGATCTCCGGAACCGCTTTGTCGCGCATCGCGCCATAGACGAGGATAATGCGCCGGTCTGCGAAGTGGTCCTCCCAGAATCGTACCAGCGCCCGCGCGCCGGCGGGGTTGTGCGCGCCATCGAGAAAAACCAACGGGCGTTCCTGGATCAATTCCAACCGTCCGGGCCACTCGGCCGCAGCCAACCCATTCTGGATGTGCTCGTCGGCGATCGGGAAACCCATCTTCACCAATTCCCGCACCGCTGCGACCACGGCCAGGGCATTCTCCACTTGATGCCGGCCGCACAGCGCCAGCTCGACCGGGAGTCGGAATCCATCCGGATGGCAGGCTTGAAACGAGGATTGTCCGTCCTCGTTGGAAATCTCCTCGGCGGAATATTCCCGCCAGCTCTCGATCAACCGTGCACCGCGTTCCTGGGCATGAGCGCGGATCACCGCCACAGCCTCGTGATGAGAAGCCGCACTGACCACGATGCCCCCGGGCTTGACGATGCCGGCTTTCTCCGCAGCGATCGCCCCGACCGTATTCCCCAAGAAACGCTCATGGTCAAAATCAATCTGCGTGAGGACGGCCACGCGCGGAGTGGCGGTGTTGGTGGCGTCGAGCCGGCCTCCCATGCCCACTTCGAACACCGCCAGCTCACACCCGTGCCGGCGGAAGTACTCCATGGCCATCGCGGTCAGGCATTCAAAGTAGGTCGGATGAAAGCGCAGCCGGCCCGCGGCCAGCAGGCGCTCGATCCGCGCGCGGAGAGACGTGAACAGGGCGGCGAAATCCGCAGGAGAAATCGGTTGCCCGCGCAACTGAATCCGTTCGTTGATCTCGACCAGATGGGGAGACGTGTAGAGGCCGGTACGAAGCCCCGCGGCCCGGAGCACCGCTTCCAGCATCGCGGCGGTCGAGCCTTTTCCGTTCGTGCCGCCAATCAGGACACTCGGGTAGGAATCCTGCGGGCGTCCCAAATCCTCGAGCAGCGTCGTAATGTTCTCCAAACCGAGCTTCGCCGCGTGAACCGAGTCCATGCTCGATGCGCGGACTTCGTTGCCGAGCGAAATCAGGTAGCGGGTGGCCGCCGCGTAGTCCATCGGATTAACTCGTGAAGAACTTCAGGGAGCGGGCCAGGAAGGGCTTCAACTCCAGGCGCGGCACCACGGCGTCGAGCATCCCGTGCTGGAGCAGGAATTCGGCGCGCTGGAATCCCGCCGGCAATTTCTGGCGGATGGTTTGCTCGATGACGCGCGGACCGGCAAAGCCGATCAGCGCACCCGGCTCGGCGATGTTCAGGTCGCCGAGCATCGCGAAGCTCGCGGTCACTCCGCCGGTTGTGGGGTCCGTAAGGATGCTCGCAAAGGGAACGCCCGCCTGATCGAGCTGCGCCAGGGCGGCGCTGATCTTGGCCATCTGCATCAAGCTGACGGTGCCTTCCATCATGCGGGCGCCGCCCGAGGCGGAAACAATCACCAGCGGCAACCGGCCGGCCGCCGCCCGCTCAATGGCGCGGGTAATCTTTTCGCCCACGACGCAGCCCATGCTCCCGCCGATGAAGGAATACTCCATGGCGCAGACCAGGACGCGTTGCCCGGCCAGCTTGCCTTCCGCCGTCACGACGGCGTCTTTCAGGCCGGTGGCCTGCTGCGCGCTGCGGAGCCTTTCCTGATAGGGCTTCAAGTCCACGAACTGGAGCGGGTCGGTGGTCTCCACCCCGGCATCGTGCTCGGTGTAGTGATCCTCGTCGAGCAGCAGGCGCAGCCGGGCGCGCGCGTCGAGGCGAAAATGATACCCGCACTTCGGACAGATGTTCCAGTTGGCGTCGAGGTCCTTTTTCCAAATGATCTGGCGGCAGCCGTCGCACTTGGTCCACAAACCCTCGGTGCGGATGTGCGTGCTGTCAGACGGTTGGATGCGTTGTTTTTCTCTCCGAAACCAGGCCATGGGAAAACCTCAAGAAGTCAGGAGCCAGAAGTCAGGAGTCAGAATGAGGAAGCATAAGAAGCATACGATACAAAGGAAGCACAGGAAGGAAATGAAGCAGCCTGCTTCTGCGTTTCCTCTGCCTCTTCTGTCTCCTTTGCTTCCTCTGCCTCCTTGTTCCTTCTGACGTCTGACTTCTGACTTCTGTCTTCTGCCCTAGCGCGGATAGGGATGATGCGCCAGCAGCGTGAAGGCGCGATAGAGCTGTTCGAGCAAAACTACCCGGGCCAATTCGTGCGGCAACGTCATCGGCGACAACGAAAGGAGCATATCCGATTGCTGCCGGAACGATGCGGAAAAACCGTCCGCGCCGCCGACGCAAAACGTTATCCCGCGGCTGCCGTCATCCCGCTTCTTCTTCAAGAACGCTGCCAGCTCGGAGGAGTTCCACATTCTGCCCGCCGGATCGAGCGCGACGCGACAGGAACCTTCCGACCGTGCGAGCAGAGCCGCTTCTGCTGCGGAGACTCCGCCGGCTTTTCTCTTCCCTTCCCGCAATTCCTCCGTGTGAAAATCGCAATAACGTCCGAGGCGCTTGGTGTACTCGGCGGTCATCGCCGCCACGCCCGGCAAGCGGGTTTTCCCGATCCAGAAGACCCGCACGCGCACAAAGTCCCTCCCCTTGCTCCAGGGCGTGAGCACGCAGGAAGGCAGTGACAAGTGACCAGTGACGAGCGACCAGAAAATGGGACGCCGGATCGCCGTTCAGCGATTCACTCGTCACTCCTCATTGCTCACCGGCACGCGGCGCGCCGTTCTCCAGAGCCGTTCGAGGTCGTAGAAACCGCGCGCCCGCTCGGAGAAAATGTGGACGACAAAGTCCACATAGTCCAGCAACACCCACTCGGCGTGATTATAGCCCTCGATATGGGCAGCGCGCAAACCGCCCGCCTTCAGCCGGCGCTCGACTTCGTCGGCGATGCTCTGGACCTGGCGGCTGCTGGTTCCGCTGCAAATCAGAAAATGATCGGTGAAGGTGGCAACCTCCTCGAGATTGAGCAGGACAATGTCCAGCGCCTTCTTGTCCTTGGCCGCCTCCACCGCCTCGTCGAGCGGCGAGCGGCTGCTACTTGGCTTCGTGCTCATGGCGGAACAAGCCCTGTTTCTGAATGTAATCCGCGACCGCGTCGGGAACCAGTCCCGCCAGCGATTTCCCTTCCGCGGCCCGCCGGCGTACCCCCGAGGAAGAAACGTCCGCCTCGACCGTCGTCAGCAAATGAAGGGCAGTGCGGCGAAGCGGAATGCGGTTGTCCGTGCCGGGACCGGCCTGTAATTCGGGCGGAACCACTTTGGCGATTTCGGCGATGGGGAAACCCGGCCGGCTCACGATAATAAAATCGCAGGCATCGAGCAATGCCACCCACTCCCGCCAGTGGGGCAGATCGAGAAAGGCGTCGGCCCCGATCAGGAACGATAGGCGGTCGGGAGGTCCCAGCAAGGCCGCCACTCGGCGCACGGTCAAGATGGTGTAATTCGGCTCGCCGCCGCTTTCCTCGGGCGCTTCCAGCAGCGACGGGACGAATTGCGGGACGCCCGCGCAGGCCAGCGTCACCATCGCGTAGCGGTGCGCAAACCCCGTGCGGGGACGGGCGCGCTTGTGCGGCGGCAGACTCGCCGGGATAAAGAGAATCCGGTCGAGCGAAAACGATTTCATGGCCGCGCGCGCCGCCGAAAGATGGCCGGAATGAATCGGATCGAAGGTCCCCCCGAACAGGGCTACGTTCACTCGCGTTCCCTTTCCGCTCTGTGATCCAGAGCCTCCGGATGAGAGGCGCGAGCTGGCGCGGGTTCCGTGTCCAACGGGACAGCGGAAGCTGCGGTTGCCGGCTCCGCGCGCCGCAGCTCGCGCAACGTCTCCGCGATACCCCAAATCAGCTCCTGCAGCCCTTCCCCCGTGACGGCTGAGGTCGCAAAGCACCGCAGGTTGCGGCGCGCCGCCAGGGCCTCGACCGCGCGGAGTCGCCGGCCGTCCCCCGCCTGATCTGCTTTGGAAGCAACCAACACCATCGGCTTGCGCGCCAACTGCGGCTCAAAACTCGCCAGTTCTTCCATCAAAACATCAAAGTCATGCTCCGGGTCCGGCCCGTCTCGCTCGCTCACGTCCAGCAGGTGCGCCAGGAGGCGCGTGCGCTCGATGTGTCGCAGGAAGCGCGTTCCGAGTCCGTGGCCGAGATGAGCGCCTTCGATCAGCCCCGGAATGTCGGCCACCACAAAGCTCTCTTCCTCGCTGACGCGCACCAGGCCGAGACACGGCTCGAGCGTCGTAAACGGATAATCGGCGATCTTCGGACGCGCGGCGGAAATGCGGCTCAACAAGGAGGACTTGCCGGCGTTCGGGAAGCCCACCAGCCCGACATCCGCCAGGAGTTTCAGCACCAGGCGCAACCGGAGGAACTGGCCCGGCTTCCCCGGTTCGACCTCGCGGGGGGCCTGGTGCGTGGAGGTCGCAAAGCGGGCGTTGCCGCGTCCGCCGCGCCCTCCGGCGGCAACAATAAACTGCTGGTTCGGCTGCGTGAAATCAAACAGCTTCTGGTTCGTGCCTTCCTCCCAAACCACGCAGCCGACGGGCACGCGGAGGATCCGGTCTTCGCCGTCGCGGCCCTTGCGGTTGCTGCCTTCGCCGTGGGCGCCGCGCTGCGCCTTATGTTCGGGGTTGAAGCGGAAGTGAAGAAGCGTGTTGTGCTGGTCGGAGCTTTCGATCCGGACGTCGCCGCCCTTGCCGCCGTCGCCGCCGCTCGGGCCGCCACGGGGCACATACTTCTCTCGTCGGAACGCGAGGCAGCCATTGCCGCCGTCGCCGGCCTTAACGGTGATCACCACCTCATCAACGAAAATCACCGCGGCGCTTCTTGCTCCTCCCTCGCTGCGTGGGGAAAGGCCCTCTGGGAATTCGGCTCGAAACAAGAACGCAGAAAACAATCCCGGCGGGCCGGGGCTGCTTTCTGCGAAAAGGATCAGTCCGCTCCCTCGACTGCCCTCGGGACAGGCGCCGATTCCAGCGGCAGCACGGAAATGAACTTTCCAAAACGGCCGCGGTTGGCATAGCGGACCACGCCGGTGATCTTGGCAAACAGCGTATCGTCCTTGCCCCGGCCGACGTTCTGCCCCGGCTTAAAGGGCGTGCCTCGCTGGCGCACCAGGATCGAGCCGCCCGGCACGAGCTGTCCGCCGAAACACTTGATCCCGAGGCGTTGCGCATTGGAATCACGGCCGTTGCGGGAACTTCCTAATCCTTTTTTATGTGCCATAACTACCTGTTCCCTATTCCCTGTTCCCTGTCCCCTAGACAGTAATGGTCTCGACGCGCAGCTCGGTGAATCCCTGCCGGTGGCCTTGCGTCTTTTTGTATTGTTTCTTGCGCTTGAAATGGAAGACAAGAATCTTCCGGGCCCGGCCGTGACGCAAGATCGTGGCCTGGACCTTGGCCTGGGCCGCCTCTGCGCCGGCCAGGAGTTTTCCTTCGGGCGAAGAAACGGCAAGCACCCGCCCGACCTCGGCGACGCTCCCGGCCTCGCCCGGCAGGCTCTCCACGCGGATGACGTCGCCGGGCATGACACGATACTGCTTCCCGCCCGTCTCAATGACGGCGTACATGAATCCTCCTCGGACCACTGCTCAAACCTTCATTATAGGGATTGTCCCCGCCTGGCGTCAAATACCTCCGCCGCTGGAATCGCCCCGAAGAATCGGGCATCGAAAGCGGGGGCCATCACCGCCGGCGAGTGAGCTGGCGGGCGCGCTCCTGGAGACGCGCGGCTTCGTCGGCGCGTCCGAGCTTCTTCGCGGCTTCCGCCATGGCCTCCAGCGGCGCGGCCAGAGCGGGGTTGTCGGATCCGTACGCTTTTTCACCGATGGCCAGCACGCGCTGCCAGAGCGGTTCCGCATCGCGGTAGCGGCCCTGGTCCTGGTAAACAGTTGCCAGATTCTCAAGCGTCGTGTAGGAAGCGGCGGTATCACGTCCGTACATCTTCTCCTTGATCGCCAGCACTCGTTGCAAGAGCCGCTCCGCGTCCCTCGGCTTGTTCTGAGCGGCGTAGAGCAGCGCCTGATTGTTCAGGTAGATCAGCACCGTCTGGCTTTCCGGTCCGAGCTTTTTCTCAGCGATGGCGAGCGACTTCGCATAGAGCGGTTCTGCCTGGGCGAATTTTTGCTGGGAGCGATAGAGTTCGGCGAGATTGCCCATAGTGGCCGCCACGAGCAGGTCCTCGTCCCCCAGCGCCTTGCGGTAGATGGCCATGGCGCGCTGATAAAGCGGCTCGGCTTCCTGGGGCTTGTCTTCCGCGGCCTTGAGCAGCGCCAGGCTGTTGAGCGACTGGGCCAGGTCGGCGTGTTCCGGTCCCAGCAACTTTTCCCGGGTCACAATCGCGCGCCGGTAAAGCGGTTCGGCCTGGGCGTAGGCTCCTTGCAGGCGATACAGATCGGCTAGGTTGCTGAGCACTGCCGCCACGAAAATACCCTCGGGACTGGAGGACGTCTCGGCAATGCGCAGCGCGCGCTCGTAAAGGGGCTTGGCCTCCGCAAACCGGCCGAGCAGCCGGTACATCTCGGCCAGATTATTCAGGCTCTCCGCCACGATGGGGTGCTGCGCGCCGTAGGTCGTCTCCGCCACGCGCAAGGCCTCGCTCGCGACCGGAATACCCTCGGCATAGCGGCCGCCGCGGTAATGCTCGAGCAACCTTTGGTTGAGCGTGTCCAACGGCGAAGTCTGCAACTGCCCGCCGACGCCTTGGCCCGCTGACCGGAGCGCCGGCGCAGCGGAAACGAGGGCGGCAGCGACTACGACCCATCGAAGAACGTCCCGCGATACTCTCGGATTCATCAGTCGCCACTGTAGCACAAAGCAAGGTCCAGGCACTAGGTGGCTGGAATCCGGTCGCCGGTTCTGTACCGTACGCCTCACTCCCGACACCTGCTGCCCGGCACGTTCGGTTCTATCGGTTCTCTCGGAATTCTCGGTTCCCTCGGGATTTTCGGTTCTCTCGGTTCTCTCGGAACTCTCGGAAGAGTTTCCTTGCTCTGCGATTCGCGATCAAAGAAACTCGGCTTGTATGACGGAGCGGACGAACACGAAAGGGAGACGGGACGGCGAAGCCGGAACCAGCATTCTCCCTTCCAAAACGACAACCAGCCGGGCAACTCTGACCGGCGCGCAAGCGGCGATGCCCCTCCCGGACCCCGGCAAGCCTCTGGCCGAGCAAGACCCGACGGTGCTGCTCGCGATGTGCGTTTTCGGCGAGGCGCGCGGCGAAAGCGAGGACGCGCAGCGGGCCGTGGCGCAGGTGGCGTTGAACCGCGCCCAATTTCCTCACCCGGTTTTCGGCTCCCGAGCCGGCGCAGCTTGGGAGGACAACTTGCGGCGCGTCCTGCTCCGTCGAGGGCAGTTTTCCTCGTTCGAACCCGCCGATCTGAATTATCCCAAACTGCTGCGCCCGCTCGACGGCGAGGACGCCCGGGTCTGGGCGCGATGCCTGCGCTGTGCCGCAGCGGCGCTGGCGGCGAAGGAGCAGGAGGATACCCTCACGGCCAACAGCGATCATTATTTCGACGACTCGATTCAACCGCCTTCCTGGGCCGATCCCGCCAAGCGGACGGTCAAGCTGGGCCGGCTGAATTTCTATCGGCTTTACCTGCCCCCGCCCTGCCCTCCGGAGCTACCGCTTCGGAGGGTCAGCATCCCAGCGCCGTTAGGCGATGGGACACCAGCGGGTCTCGCGGAACCGCCCAGCGCGCTCTCCCCAGCGCCTTGGCGGGTCCACCCGGCGGACCCCTTCCCCACCCAGGAACCGCCGGAGGCAGAGCCAGCTTCAGCCGACAGTGCGTCCCGCGCCACGGCGTCGGACGGCAGACCGTCCCCTGCTGCATCGCTCCTCCTCACGAGCCTCCCTGGTCGAGTCCCGCTCCCTGCCTGGATTTCCAGGCGACTCAAAACGCAGCGGGCACTTCGCACAGGGAGGCTCTCCAGCCACAAAGCGGTGACAAGTGACAAGTGCCAAGTGACGAGTTTGCGAACGGCCCATCACGGCTCACTCGTCACTCGTCACTCGTCACTGCTGTTATTGCTGCTTTTATCGGGCTTGCTGCTCGCGGCGTGCAATGACTTTGAACGGGCCGCTTACCGGACGCTGGCGGTGACGCAGGCCGAGTACGAAACTATCCAGCGCCACGTCGCCGAAGCGGCCGTGCACGGCCTCATCACCGAGGAGCAGTGGGACCGTTTCCGGATCGAGGGGCACCGTTTTATGGACGCGCACAACGCGGCCGTGGACGCCTTCGCGCTGTGGAGCCGCGCCAAATCGCAGGCCAACGCCGCGCGCCTGGAAGCGCTGCTCGAAATCCTCCCGCGCCTGGTCCGCGAGTTGAACGATCTGGTCCGAAGCTTGGAAGGAAAACCGAACCCGAATGCCACGGAGACAGCGAGTTACATGAGGGAACAGGTGACAGGGAACAGGGAACAGATCCGTCCAACCTATTCCCTATTCCCTGTTCCCTATTCCCTACCCCCTACCCCATGTCTCTAACCGAACAGCAACTCCGACTGATCGAAGAGGGCATCCGCCTGGCGGTGGCGGCGGTGTTGGCGGCGGTTCGCGCCGCGGGCGCCGCAGGAAATGACGGGCCGCTCGACTGGAGTTCCCTCCGCATCACCGAGACGCCGGAGATGGCCCTGGAACGGGCCAAGAATCAGAGCCGCGCGCGTAAGCAAGCGGTCACCGATACGAGTGAGATAACCCCAGCGTCGTGACCGCTCCCTTACGGTCGCGGCTCGGATAACCCATGGACACACAACCCGCTTCGACAACTTCCGCCCCGGCCAAGCGCAGCGCCATCCCGGCCGCCAGCGCGGTGGTGGGAACCTCGATCGTGGTGCTGCTGGTCGAGCTGGCGCGCTCGGGCGCGCTCGAACAATACAAGGACCTGATCGCGCCGCTGATCGGCTGGGGGCCGGGGCTGCTGGTGCTGGGATCGTTTCTCTGGCTGGCGCACAGCTACGCGCCGCCGCTGATCGAAAGCCAGCGCACGACCGCCATGGCGCTCCAGAAACTCGCTGACACGGTCGAGCACGCCTCCACCAGCCAGCACGATCTGGTGCTCGCCATGCAAGTCAACTCCGACAAGCTCGAACAGGTCCGCTCGACCGTCGCGGACTTGCAAGACCACGTGCAAGAAGTGAGAAAGGCAGTGAGTAGGGAACAGGGAATAGGGAACAGGGAATAGGGAACAGAAATGAAGCTACCGAGACATAGAGGCACAGAGATGAGTAGTCAGGAGCCAGGAGTCAGGAGCCAGAAGTCAGAAGAAACCAAGACACCTGTCATCCCGAGGAGCGAAGCGACGAGTGACCCTTCGGCTTCGCTCAGGGCAAGCCTGCACTTCTTCTGACTCCTGTCTTCTGACTTCTGAATTCTTCTCCTCCGTGTCTCTGTGCCTCTGTGGCTAATATCACCATGTCCAAAGACGCTTTCAAACACGACCTCCGGCGCGGCGAGATAATCTGGGTGCTGAAGCAGGATTACCCGCACCTGATCACCTTTCGCCACCTGCAACTGGCGCTGCGCGACCGCAACATCCCGCTCTCCCAGCGAGACCTGGAGAGCTACCTGAGCTACCTGGAGGAAGGCGGCTACGTCCGTTGCGAGCGCCGCTACGACGAGCGGGAGTCGCAGGACCGCATCCTGGCCGCCGCCCTCACCGCCAAGGGCATCCTCCTGCTCGACAAGAAAATCACCGATGCGGGGGTGCGCTTTTGAGAACCGCGGAGGGCGCAGAGGATCACAGAGAAGGAAGAAATTAAAAATAATTCTCTGCGTTCCGCTGCGTCCTCTGCGGTGAATTTCCTCTGCGGTAGAAACATGAATGGCCCACCCGCTCCAATCCGACATCACCAAGCTCCGCCCGGAGTCACAGGCGGTGTTGCACCGGCTGCTCGACCAGGGAGAAACGCCGGGCGCGATTGCGCGCGCCATCCAGGCGCAAACCAAAGAGCGCGTGTCGGCGGAAGCGATCACTCGCTACTCCTCCCGCTATCACCGGCGCCAGGCGAAGCAGCAGCAGGTGAAGCAACGCTTGGACGGCTTTCTCGCGCTGCTTCAAAAGGACGGCTTGTCGGTTTCCGACTTGCTGCGCGCGGTGCTGCTCGAACGGCTCTCCACCGCGAAGCAGGACGGCACCGCCGCGGGACTGGACCTGCTGAAGCTGGAAGAGGCCGAACGCAAACGCGGCGAATACGAGCTCAAGCAGCGCCAGGCGAACTTCTCCAATTTGTACCGGGAACGGGAACTCGATCTCAAGGAGCGCAAACATTCGCTCGCCGAGAAAGAATTTCAACTCCAGCGCGAAAAGGGCCGCGCGAATTTGGAGGAACTGGAGCGCAAGGCGCACGCCGGCCAGTCGCTAACACCGGACGACGTGCGGCGCATCCGCGAAATTTTCGGACTCTATGACGACCCGGAAGCCACCGAGACAAAGAGGCACGGAGAATGAGAAGTCGGAAGTCAGAAGCTAGAAATCAGAATCCAAGCCGCGACCCGCTGCGCCCGAATTCGGGCGCCCCCGAATCGGGCAAGGCAGCGGTGGCCCGCCGGAATCAAGCCCCGTCAGGGGCGACAGAGTCTAGCCCCGGGCGTAAGCCCGGGGTGTGCGGTGGAACAAAGAGACAAGCCCCGGTAGGGGCGACAGAACAACAAGCGAACAGGGCTTTTCTTTCGCCCCTCCGGGACTCCGATAATCCGGCTCCTGCGGTTTCCCAGGACTCACGTCCTGGGCTAGATTCTATCGCCCCTCCGGGGCTGGGCGGGATAGCAACGGTGGCCGACCGGAGCGATTCCAACAACGAGCAACCTAAAACCACGAAAACCTCTGTGCCTCCGCGCCTCCGCGCCCGCCTCCGCGATCCGGAATCCGAAATGCCGCATTCCAAATTCCGAATTCCTCTCTACCCCTACCAGGAACGCTGGATCAAGGACCGCTCCCGCTTCAAGATCGCCGTCAAAGCCACGCAAATCGGCTACAGCTTTGCGGCCGCGCTGGAAGCCGTGCTCGATTGCCTGGTCCATCGCACGCTCTGGATCGTGCTGTCGCGCGGCGAGCGCCAATCGCTCGAATTCATGCAGAAAGTCCAAGAACTGACGAAGGCGCTGCGGATCGTCGGCAGCAAGCTCGAAACCTCCTTTTTCGACAAGGCCGACATCTTGCAGCACGAAGTAAAGTTCCCGAACGGCTCGCGCATCATCGGCCTCCCGGCCAACCCCGACACGGCGCGCGGCTACACCGGCAACATGATCCTGGACGAATTCGCGTTCCACCAGCACGACCGCGAGATTTGGGCCGCCGCCTTCGGGCGCGTTTCGCGCGGCAACCTGAAGCTGCGCGTCCTCTCGACGCCGAACGGCTGCCGCGGCAAGTATTACGAGATGGCCAAAGAGGTTGGACTGACAAATAGGGAACAGGGAATAGGGAACAGGGAACAGTCCGGATCGGTTCTTTCTGTTCCCTGTTCCCGGTCACCTATTCCCTCTTCCGCCTTCTCCGGCCACTGGTGCGACGTGCACACGGCGGTCGCGCAGGGCTGCCCCATTGACGTTGCCGCGCTGCGCCAGGCCATCGGCGACGAAGAGACCTGGCAGCAGGAGTACGAGTGCGTCTTCCTGGCGTCGAGCGCCAACTACATCCCGCTCGAAATGATCCTGGAATGCCAAAGCCCGGAAGCCACAACCGTCCTTCCTTCGGAATTCGGAATCCGGAATTCGGAAATAGGGAATAGGGAACAGGGAGTCGGAAATAGGGAACAGGGAATAGCCACGGCCCCGCGCCAGACGCTCAGCCGGGCCGGGGGGAACAGGGAACAGCAAGAGAGAAAGAGGGAAGAGGGCACAAGAAACAGGAAGATGGAACAGAATCAAGAGCAGGACAATAGTGCTTCCTATTCCCTATTCCCTGTTCCCTGTTCCCTCTTCTTCGGCTACGACGTGGGCCGCGTGCGCGACCTGGCCGTGCTGGCCGTCGTCGAAAAGGTGGGGGACGTCTTCTGGACGCGCGCGCTGATTGAGATGCCCGGCGCAACCTTCGCGGCGCAGGAGCAGGTTTTGCGCGACGTGATCCCGCACTGCGTGCGCGGGGCCGTGGACTCGACCGGCCTCGGCATGGAGATGGCCGAGCGGCTGGCCGCGCAGTTCCCCGGCAAAGTCGAGCCGGTCACCTTCACGCTCGCCCGCAAGCAGGACCTCGCCATCCGCATGAAGCGCAGCTTTGAGGAGCGCGCCATCCGCATCCCGGACAGCCGCGAGCTGCGCCGCGATTTGAACGCCGTCAAGCGCATCGTGACCGAGGCCGGCAACATCCGCTTTGACGCCGAGCGCGACGCGGACCACGGGCACGCCGACCGCTTCTGGGCCTTGGCGCTGGCGCTGCACGCCGCCGACCGCCGGCGAATCCCGGTCGCCTCCGGCGGCATCGAGAGCGAGCGCGACTGGTATGAGCCGAGCCGTCCCGCCCTGCGGGATGAGGGAGCGGGCCCCGATGCTCTGTTCTCCACCGACTCTTTGGAGGCCCGCTTGCTGACGCGCGCGGCTCGGACGGATTCAACAGGAGAAATCGCATGGGCTTAACCGTACTCAATCTGCAAGAGGCGCGGCGTGCCATTGCCGCCGCTGCACCTCCGGCCCCGAAGCGCTCGCGGGCATTGGAAGCCGCTTCCCCGGCGCTGCTGTTCGGGCAGGACCCGGAGGGCTATCGTCCCGTCGGCCCCTATCGCGGCCTGGGCGGATCGCTTTCGCCGCGCGACCTGCTCCCGCCGATGCACGCGCGGATGCAGCAGGTGGCCTACTACCTCTATCTCGTCAATCCGCTGGCGCACCGCATCGTCGAGCACACCAAAAACTTTGTGGTCGGCGACGGCGTCACCCTCAAAGTGGACGACCCGGCAGTCGCGCGCGTCCTCGATTCGTTCTGGCAGGACCCGGTCAACCGCATGGACGTGACGCTCCCGGAAATCGTCAAGGAGCTTGCGATCTTCGGCGAGCAGTGCTGGCTCGCCGCCGTCAATCCGGTCAATGGGCGCGTGCGCCTGGGGTACCTCGACCCGGCGGAGATTGAAGCGGTCGAGTGGGGCGAGATCGAGCTGGCCGCAGGACCGGAGGGCAGCACGGCCGTCTCCGTGCCGGTCGCGGTATGGCGCCGCCCCGCTTCCGGCGAAACGCAGCCGCGGCGCTTCCGCATCGTGCGCCTCGATGAAGACCCCGAGAGCGCCACCTTTGGCAGCCTCACCGGCGATTGTTTTTATTTCGCCATCAACAAGGCCCGCAGCGCCTCGCGGGGCGTGAGCGATCTGTTCGCCATCGGCGATTATCTCGACGGCTACGACAAGATGCTCTTCGGGCTGATTGACCGCGTCGGCTTTGCCAACGCCTTCATCTGGGACGTGCTGCTCAAGGGAGCGACCGAGGAGCAGATCCAGGAGTGGTTGAAAGACCAGCGCCCGCCGCGTCCCGGCTCCGTGCGCGCGCACAACGAGCAGGTCGAGTGGAGAACGATCGCGCCCGATTTGAAAGCCCAGGACTTCAACGAGGCCGCCCGCACCATCAAGAACATGAACCTCGCCGGCGCGGGCTTTCCCGAGCATTGGTTCGCCGAGGGCGGCAACGCGAACCGCGCCACGGCGCTCGAAATGGGCGAGCCGACCTTCCGGATGCTGCTCGAGCGCCAGGGCGCCGTCGCGTTCATGCTCCGCCAGGTCCTCGAGTTCGTCCTCGACCAGGGCATCGTCGCGGGAACGCTCGCCGAGACCGCCAGCCGCCGCTTCCAGGTGCAGATGCCGGAGATGAGCGTCCGCGATCTCGCCAAGGCCGCGCAGGCGCTCGCGCAGGTGGGCACGACGGTCGTCGAGCTGCGCCGCGCCCAACTGATTGACGCCGAGACGGCGCAGCAGCTCATCGCCTCCGCGGCCATTCAGCTCAACGTCGAGATGGACCTCCATGCCCTGCGCCAACGAATCGAGCAGGAGTCAGGAGTCAGAAGTAAGGAGCCAGAATGAAACCAAAAACTTGTCATCCCGATCCCGGCGTGCCGGGACAGGGACCTGCACTTCTGACGACTTCCCGGATTATGCCAATGTCACAGCAATCAACCTCAATACTTTCTGCGTCCTCCCCGGCCCGTTCCCGGCCATCTACGTTTCTTGGTCCCGCTGCTGTCAACGCGCCGGGGCGGGCTGCGGTTTCACTTTCTGTCATCGAAGCGAACCTGGCCGGCGGGGCGTTGCTCGAGGCTCCGGCCAACGGCGCGCACAGCGGCCGCAAGTGGCGCGTGCGCATCTTCGAGTACGGACTTTCCAAGAACCGCTATCCGTGGAATGGAAACAAAGGGAGCAGGCCAGGGGGCATGGGGAGTCGGGACTGGGGCATGGGGAGTAGGGAATCCGGAATCCGGAATCCGGCATTCGGAATCGAATCCTCCCCACTCTCTACTCCCCACTCCCTACTCCCTCTGAAGTGGACCGAGCGCTCGGCGCGCGCGGCGCTGCGGCATCTGGACGGCGCGCGGTGCTTTGCCGACCACGTCTCGGAGGGTAACGGAACTTCGCACAGCGTGCGCGACCTGATCGGATTTTTCTCCGAGCCGGCGCTGGGGCCGCGCGGCCCGGAAGCCACCCTCACGCTGCTCGAGAGCGAGCGCTGGGCGCGCGACAAGCTGCTGGCGGCCTGGTCCGCAGGGCGCGCGGAGTTGATCGGCTTCAGCCTCGACGCGGTGATCGCCGTGCGTCCGACGGGCGACGGCGCGGAGCGCGCCTTGGAAGTCGAAGACATCGTGGCGCTGCACAGCGTGGACATGGTCAGCGCGCCTTCGAGCGGCGGCCGCGCCCTCGATGTGCTCGAATCGCGCGAGCTGCGGGATTCGGAATCCGGAATCCGGAATCCGGCTACGGAAACAATGGCGCTGTCCGCATCTCGAATTCCGAATTCAGAATTCCGGACTGAGACGAACGAAAGTTCCCGTTCGCGGGAAATTCAAAGCACGTATCAACAAGGAGCAACCATGAAGCAAGAAATCCAACGAATACTGGAGGCGATACGACATCAATCTGTCGTATCGGATCCCGCGAGCGGACTGATCCCGGGCACGGAAGGCGCCCAACTCCGCCTGCAGGAGGTGCTGGAATCCGAGCTGGGCCAGCCCGAGGTGAATCCCCCGCGGGTGCTGGGGGCGCTCGCCGACTGGCTCGCGGCGCAGGAGGACTTGGCTGCCGCTCTTCCTCCGGAAGTGGCCCACGTGCGCGAGCAAGTGAAGGCGCTGCGGCAGCAGATTTCCGACGCGGTCCGCCGCCAGCGCATTGCGGAAAACCGCGTGCGGCTCGACGGGAAGCTTTCCGCCTCCCGCCTGCCGAAGCCTCTGGCCGGCCTCGTGGCCAGCCGCTTTCAACCGGATGGACCCTACGGAGGGCGCGATCTTTCTGAGGAGGATATCGAGATGGAAATTCAGCGAGTGCGGGAAGCTTACGCGGCGCTCTCTCCGGTCGGCCGCGTGATGGAGACGGGCCGCGTGAAGGTGGTCCGGGAGCCGGAGGAAAAATTGCAGATGGCGCTCGACCGCCTGTTCAACTTGCCGGTCGAAGACACCGGGGTCCCGGCGTTCCATGGCATCCGGGAAGCCTACGTCGCCTACACGGGCGACGGCGAAGTCACCGGGAGCGTCTTGCCGCATCTGCGAGTCCGCGAAGACTACACCACCGCAGGGTTCCCGAATGCGCTCGGGAACACGCTGCGGCGCGTTCTGCTCAAGGACTACCGCGACCAGGACTACGGGATCGGGCTGATCGCGCAGTTCTCGAGCGTGCCCGACTTTCGCACCCAAGAGCGCGTCCGCGTCGGCTACTTCGGCGACCTGCCGACGGTGGCCACGGAATCGGCCGACTACGGCGAGCTGACCGCGCCGACCGACGAGAAAGCGACCTACTCGGTCGTCACCTTCGGCGGCCTGGTCACCGTGACGCGGAAGGCCATCATCAACGACGACATCGGCATCGTCCCGCAGATCGTCAGCCGCCTGGGCCGCTCCGCCCGGCGCACCCTCGCGCAGCGCGTCTTCAACCTGATGATCAACAACGCCGCGATCTACGACGCTCTCGCGTGGTTCCACGCCACGCACGGCAACCTCGGCTCGACCGCGCTCTCGGCGGCGCAGCTCGACGTCGTCCGCACCGCCATGCGCAACCGCACCGAGAAGGACAGCGGCAAGAAGCTGGGCATCGGGCCGCACGTGCTGGTGGTGCCGAATGAGCTGGAAGGCCTGGCCCGCCAGGAGAACGAGCGCGAGTACGTGGACGCGAGCTTCACGCCGAACCGCGTGCGGTTCATGTTCGGGCAGTCGAGCGAGCGGGTCATCGTTTCGCCGCTGCTCTCCGACGCCAACGACTGGTACGTCTTCGCCAACGTCCAGGAAGCGCCCACGGTCGAGGTCGGATTCCTCCAGGGGCGGCAGGAGCCGGAGTTCTTCCTCGCCGACAACCCGACGGCCGCCGCCGTCTTCACCAGCGACAAGATCCGCTACAAGGTCCGCCACGAGCACGAGGCCGTCGTGATTGATTTCCGCGGCGCCTACAAGGAAGTTGTAGTGTAACCGTAGATTAGCCACAGAGGCACAGAGGACACGGAGAAGTAGGAGTTAGGAGTCAGAATGAAAACAAAAAGTCTGTCATCCCGAGGAGCGAAGCGACAAGGGACCTGCTTTTTCATCTTTCATCTTTCTTCTCGCTTCTGGCTTCTTCTCTGTGCCCTCCGTGTCTCCGTGGCTGAATTGAGATTGTAAATGCCCAAAACCATCCCCGAATTTCAACAACTCGTCGCCGGCCATTTGCAAGACGGCGCGGCCAAGCTCTCGCCCGCCGAGATCGTCAGGGCGATTGAAGAAGCCATCGCCGGCCGTTACTCCAAAGACCGGCCGCGCAAGCTGGTCGCGGACCTGACCGGCGACGGCGCGACCATCGAGTGGAGTCTGGCCGGGGTCACCGACTGGCAGGAGGGCTTTTCGCACGTCCTCCAGATCGAGTACCCGCAGGGCGACCGCTCGCCGATTTTTCTGGAGACCGGCGACTGGCTCCTCTACGACGCGCCGACGGGCCGGTCGCTGCGGTTCGCTTTCGCGTTGAGCACCGGCAAGAAGGCGCGGGTGCAGTTCACCGCGCCGCACTCGATTGACGCCTCGAGCGTCCCTGACGCCGATTTCTACGCCGTCGGAGCGCTGGCGGCGTCGCTGGCGGCGCGGCGGCTCGCGGCCGGCTACGCGCAAACCGGCGACAGCTCCATCGCCGCCGACACCGTTAATTATCGGACCAAGTCGCAGGAGTACGCGGCGCTGGCCCGGCAACTGGAGAAGCAGTACGAGAACCTGCTCGGCACCGATCCCGAGCGCAGCGCGCCCGCCGCGTCCCGCACCTCGGCGTGGAAGGGCGAGACCGCCGGCGGCGACCGGATGACGCATTAGGAGGAGCTAGGGTAGCCACGGCATGTTGTTTATGCCGTGGGTTCGTTCCGGAAGAGGCCCACGGCACACAAGACGTGCCGTGGCTACCACTACTCACTGAACAACCATGAACCTCAACCTCCAACTCGAACAACGGGCCGGAACCGAGGCGCTCGACCGATTTCCCGAGAGGTTGCGCCGCGCGGTCGAGCGCGGCTTGGATCGGGCCACGGACCTGCTCGCGCGCGCCGTCGCCGCCAACGCCCAGACGCCCTTGGGAGTCCCATCCACAGAGGCGTTCGGCGAGCTGGCGCGCAGCGTCAGCCGCGAGGTTGTGGAAGAAACCGGGCGGCAGACGGGCCGGGTCTTTCTCGCGCCGCCGGCGGACCAATACGGGATTTTCGTCGAAGTCGGAACGCGGCCGCACTTCCCTCCTCCAGCGGCGATGGAAGCTTGGGTGCGACGGCGATTGGGTGTGACCAACGACCGCCAGGCGCGCGAACTGGCGTTTCTGGTCGGGCGGAAGATTGCCCGCACCGGCACGCCGGGACGGTTCTTCTTCGAGCGGGCGCTCGCAGAGAACCAGGACCGCGTGGTGGCCATTTTGGAGGAAGAAATTGATACGGCGTTGGCGGGATAGCAGGGTGAAGTTAGGAGTCGGAGTGTTAAGGGAAGAAAAGCAGATCTTTCGTCGCTGCGCTCCTCAGGATGACACTCCACAATTAATTCTGAATTCGGAATGCTTGATGAAGCGATTGATTCGGAATTCGGAATTTTGAATTCGCGGATTCGATTATGTCCCTGGCAAACAACATTCAGGCGATCCAAACGATTCTCGAAGGCGTCACCGGCGTCGAGAACGTCTATGACACGGTGCGGAACTGGCAGACCGAAAAACAATTCCGCGACGGAGCCGCGACGCCGGGGGGCGGGATTCAGTTCTGGTTCCTCACGCGCGAGTCCACCGCCGCCGAGGACCTGGGGCCGCGCCTGACGGCCCGGCGGCACACCGTCGCGCTGCACGGTTACACGGCCCTCAGCGACGCCGCCGCGAGCGAGAAGACCTTTCAGGCGCTCGTCGAAAGCGTGGTCACGGCGCTCGGCGCGGACAGGCAACTCAACCAAACGGCGCGGCACTCCGGGCCGGCGCAGGTGCGCGCCGTGGACTTCCGCATTGTGTCAAACGTGCTCTGCCACCACGCGGAGATCGCCCTGGTGGTGGAAGACAAACCCGCATGAAAGAATCATGAACCGCAGAGGACGCGGAGGAACGCAGAGAAGGACAAGAACAAAAGCAAAACCATTCGGTTTTCAACTCTTGCGTCCTCTGCGACCTCTGCGGTGAAAGGAAATAGCAATGGCCTTTACCGAACCCACTCACGCATATGAAATGCTCTGGCGTTTTTCCGCCAACCGGCAAAGCGCGCTGGGCACGCCGCTCGCCGACGGGAACCTGACGCTCTCCGCGCTGGTCTCCGGCTACGACGTCGGCAAGCTCGCCCACCGGCTCGTCTCGAACGCCGACCGCTTCGGCAAAGGGCATCCCTATGCGACGAGCCAGCGCAAAGTGGCGCAGATGACCACGCTGCAGCGGGCCGCCGAGTTGAACGACATCTTCGCCGGCTGGGCCGCGGCCTTCTGCCTGGGCAGCCTCACGACCACGCAGCCGAACCCCACCAACAACCCGACCGTCTACGACCACGTCATTCGCTGGTCGAACCTCGCGACGTCGAAGGTGATGCCGTTCACGACGGTCCACGAGAAGCCCTGGGCGGGCCTGGCGCGCAAGCTGCCCGACCTGGTCGTGGCGAGCTTCACGCTGAGCGGGCGCGGCCAGGACGCGGTGCAGATGGCGATCCAGATGCTCGGCTCCGGGCGCGCCTCCGACGCTTCGCTCTCCGCGCCGACGCTCGCCACGCCCGCGTATCTCGACAACGGCGGCGCGGTCATCAAGCTCGGCCCGAGCGGGGCCGCGGTGGACATCTCCAGCCGCGTCATCGAATGGAGCGTCGCCGTCAACGCCCACCCCGACGAATCGAACGGGCGCTTCCCTTCCTCGGGGCTTTACGTTGGGCGCTGGTGGTACGGGCCCAAGCGCACCGCCGTGCCGGAACTCACGCTCTTCGTGAACCAGAGCGACACGGACATCCTCGACCTGTTCCGCAATGACACGGCGCAGGAGCTGCGCATCAACCTCGGCGGGGCCGTCATCACGGGCGGCCAGCCGGAAGTCTATCGCATGGACCTGCTCTGGCCCGAGATCCATTTTACGGCGGTCGAGGACACCATCGTGGACGGCAAAGTGGCGCTCCGCATGACGGTCGGCGAGGACGGCGTCTTTCAGAAAGCCGGCAGTGAGTACTTCCAGGCGACCGTCACCAACACCACGCCAGCCTATTTGGTCGCGGCCTGATCCGAGCCGCGACCGTGAGCAAGCGGGGAGATGGCCACAGAGACACAGAGAAATGAAAAGCCGAACCAGAATGAAGATGAAACATCAAGGCTGTCATCCCGATCCCGGCGTGCCGAGAGAGGAACCTGCACTTCTTCTGAATTCGGAATTCCGAATTCAGAATTCCGCGATCCGCAGCTAAAGGAACTGAAATGGAAGTAGACGCAGAATTATTCGAACTCGCGCCCGAAGAAATCGAAGTCTCGCTGCGCCTGAAGGGACCCGGCGGGCGGCACCAGCTCCTGCACTATCTGCGTCCGCCGGCGCTCGACGATTGGCGGGAGTACGAGCGCAACTTGCGGAGCACGGTCGAGAGCGTCGAGAACGACGGCGAAGAGACGCTGCGGTTTGATTCCTGCGCCGTCGAGGCCGCCGCCGCGCTCTACGACCGGCTCTTTCGCCGCGCCCAGGGCTATCGCGCCGGTGAGAGCAGCAACGGCATCGCCGCCGAGCGGATTCCGCTGCATCACAAAGAGCTGGTGGTGCGCGGGCTGAGCGACGTGGCTCCGGCGACGCCCGAGGAATCGGCGGAGCCGCCGGAAGCGGTTCCGTTTCCGCTCGATGCGGAAACGGTCGAGGCGCGCCTGGAAGCGACCCGGGCCGGAGCGAAGCATCGCAACCTCGTGCACGTTTTTCGCCCGCCGACCGCCGCCGACCGCGTCGAGTACAGCCGGGTTCATTCGCTGGCGCTCTATGTGCGCGGCTCGCAAACACTCAAGTCGCTGTTGCCGTCGCGCCTGCCGGGCCTGGTGGCGCTCTACGACAAGCTGGTCCTCGACGCGCGCGGTTACGCGGTCGCCGGACAGCCGCTCGCCGACCGCGCCGCCATCGTCCGGCACATGGACCCGCTGCACAAGAAGGTTGCGGTGCAGGCGCTGTTCGAGGAATGAGGAAGCATGCGAAGCAGAAGATGCAAAGGAAGCATAGGAAAGAAATGAAGCAGCCTGCTACTGTGTTTCCTCTGCTTCCTCTGCCTCGCGTTCATTCTGACTCCTGACTTCTGACTTCCTGCTCCTACGGAGTAAGGCATGGAAATGCACTGGGCCAGCCGCGATCGGCAACACCTCGAGCAGGCCATCTGGCGCCACTTGACGGAGCCATCCGGCCCCGGCAAACCGGGGTCGGCCCGCCGCGCGGGCTCGGGCAACGCGTATGCCTTCGACCTCTGGATCGCGCACCTGGCGCTCGTCGAACAGGTGCTGGAGCTGGCTCCGATCCCCTGGCAGGAGCTGCGCGCGGAGGAACTCGACGGGCTGCTGCTGTTGCGCGCGGCGCGGGAGCGGTTCCGGCGCGAATATTATCCCTGCGCAGAGTGCGGCGCGCCGGTGAAAGGAAAAATCTGCCCCCGCTGCGGAGCGGTCAGTTGAAGGAGTCCGAGCCGCGACCGTAAGCGAGCGGTCAAATCGCCAAGGAGCCACAGAGGCACAGAGATGAAGAGAAATCCTAAATCCCAAACTCTAAGTCCTAAACAAATTCCAAGTCCCAAATCTCAAAGAGCGCAGGGCTTCCGGTTTGGGATTTGGAAATTAGAATTTGGACATTGTCTTGAGTTTAGGGTTTTGGATTTAGAGTTTCTTCTCATCGCTCTGTGTCTCCGTGTCTCTGTGGCTTAAAACACCATGCCCCAACGAACCGTATCCATCGTGATTGACGTAAGCGGCGCGGACGACGCCACGCGCCAGGTCCGGCGCGTGCGCTCGGCGTTCGACGACCTGCTCGGCGGCGGCCAGGAGCGCCTGGGGTTGTTCGCCCGGCGCAGCCGCGAAGTCGGCCAAGCCATGAAAGAGATCCGCAATTCCATGGACCTGCGCGAGCAGCACCGCGCCGTGGCGGGCGATCTCGAAGGCCTGTTCCGGCGCATCGTTGGGAGCGCGCGCAGTGCCGGGGACGTCTGGAAAAATATCTGGCGGGAGATCGCCGACTTCTTCCGCCGCACGGTCCAGGAGATGGCCGCAGCCTGGGCAACGAACCTCGGCGGCATTGCCCCGCTCGGCGCGATGGGCTTCGGCTCGAGCGGGATCGCGTTGCAAGGACTCGGGCCGTTTTCCGGCAACCAACTGCTCGCGGGCGGCGCGCTGCTCGGGGGTCTGACGGTCGGCAGCCGCAACCGCCTGGTGAGCGCCCTCGGCGGATTGGGCAGCGGCGCGTTGACCGGGTTTACGGTCGGCGGACCGATCGGCGCCGTGGTGGGCGGCATCGTCGGAGGCATCACGGGCTTGCTGCGCGGCGGAGGCGGACAGGAGAAGCAGCGCGACGCCGAGATCGCCAACCGCGGCTTCGCGCAACTGGCCCAGGTTTTGGACGACTACAGCCACTTCCGGCGCAATTTCGCTTCGACCGTGGACTCGGCGTTTCGCGTCTGGAACCAGATGCAGTCGCAGTGGGTGCGCCCGCAATCGGCTCCCAGCCAGTGGCCGTACTTTTCCGCCATCCTCCGCTCCATCGAGCAAACCGAAGACGAGCGCAACCGGCGGCGGCAGTTCCAGGCCCTCGGTCCGATTCCGGAGTTCCAAGAAGGCGGACTGATTGGACCGCAGAGGACGCAGAGGAAATCGCTGGCTTGGGTGCACTCCGGCGAGTTCGTAATGAACCGGGACGCGGTGAACCGCCTGGGAGTCAGTTTGCTCGAAGGTCTGAATCAAGGATCGTCCTCGGCGTCCTCTGCGGTTGGAGTTTCCATCTCGCTCGAACCCGCCAGCGCCCAAACCCTCGGCGAGATGCTCAAGCGAAATCCGCAGGCTTTGGAAGAAGGGTTGTTGGTCGTCCTGCGCCGCGGCGGCGCGGCGAGTAGAGCGTTGAGAGGCTAGGAGCGAGTAATGGTCAAAAACAAAGCGGCGAGTATGCAGATTCTAATTCGCTGGACATTGTTGTTTGCGCTGATACCAGCGAACCTTTCCGCCTCGGCTCAATTCAGATGCGTCAATGGGGCCGCCTACTTTCTCGGGCCTGGGGTGAAAGGCGATTGTAAGGTCAACCAACCGGATAACCCACAGGATATCTCGATCGGCCGCATCTTTGCTAGAGAATTCGCGCTCCCATTGAGCTCTTTCAGCCTTGGCTCGTTCACTCGTCTGCCTCTCCTCAATCGCAAATTCGTCGAAGATTTCGTGCATACCGAAGGCTCCGAAGCCTGGTGGCTCCAAGACTCGCAATTCGGCCCTGACGGAGCCGTTGTCATCGAGGATCAATGCTCGCCACACGGAGAGAGAACCTTTTTCCAAACCAATGAAAATCGCGTCCGCAAAGAACATATTGGTCCTCTGTTCTTCCAAAAGGGTTTCCCGTTGGCTTGCGAGCATTTGGTTTATACGAAAAGCAACCGAACCACCCCAACGCCGGGCCGTTTCTTCGACAATATTGCCGAGACCAAGCAATGTAGCGGTTCGGAATGCGCTCCGTGCTTCTTCGTTGACGTCCCAGGATTCCCCCACCCTTCCTGTTCCGAGTCCCCGGACCCCGGCCGACGCGAAAAGAAATTCGTCGGTGAGTGCGGCAATCTTACAATGGTCATCCCTATAGCCCTGATTCCCGCTCACGCTGAAGATGTTGGCGCGGCTGTCCGCAGCAATGCTGGCCTTTTGCTGCGTGTACTTGAGAACGATAATCGTCCCCTCGAAAACAGTTTCGGCTCGTGCAACCGACAAGGGGGCCAAAACTACGATAGTAACGAGAACCCATTGCATTTTTCGAACCTGCGGTCCACATCCCATCTAATTGATCTTACCTTAGTGACGCTATGAGTGCCAACGATCTATTCCCCGTTGATCCCGATTACACCGTAACGCGCGCGAAGGAGAGCAACGTCCTGCGCGGACGCGTCGAATCGGCGCGCGAGTTCTTCCGCCAGAAGGCCGCCCCGCGCCGCGTCTTCGTCCTGGTTTTCCAGCGGCGCGCCAAGGCCGACTGGGACGCGATCGAGCAGTTCCGCCTGAAGATGATGACCGACTTCTTCACCTTCCACGACAAGACGGCGGACCGCAAGTACTCGGTCTATTTCGACCAGGAGCCGGTGTACGAGGAAGTCGGAAACGAAGAGCACACCATCCGCGCGCAGTTGATCGAGGCCGTCGGCGTGGCGCTGCAGCAGTACCCGAGCTTCGCCGCCGGCAATCCCTTCGCCACCATCCCGGTCAGCCAGGCGCTCGACCTCGGCGCGAACGGCAAGCAGTTCGTCTACGCCGGCTACGGCTATCGCGTCAATGGATCGTTCACGCAAATCTATCTCGACGAACAGCTCACCGGCGGCGACAACCCCAAGACCGACGTGGTGCTGGGGCTACACAGAGTCAGGGTAGTCGGAGGAGCACCAACAAGCCTCGATTACCTGATCTAGCGTTGCAGTAGTACAGAGGGCCAAAAGCCCATCGGGTGCGCGTGGTCGGAGGCAGTCCGACGAGTTTGGACTATTTGATATGAAACCGAGGGAACAGGTGACAGGGAACAGGGAACAGTTCACTCTTCTCTATTCCCTATTCCCTGTTCCCTATTCCCTATAGCTTCTATGCCCCGCACACTGAGCAGCGCCATCCAAACCCTCCTCGCCGGCACGACCCATCGCGTCTGCCACTTGCTCTCGTTCACCGTGGGCGCGACGAACTATTACTTTGCCGAGGACCAGGTCGTGTTCCAGGGAAACACTTACCAGCCGCATCTGATTCTGGAGTCGCCCATCCGCTACTCGCAGCGATTGCAGCTCGAGCCGGTGAGCGTGCGGCTCCAGAACATTGATCTCCAGACGGCAGCGATGCTGCAAACCGAGCAGAGCGACTTGCAGGGCGTGGAGGCGACGTTGCAGCGCCTGTTCTTGCCGGCCAATGAAGCCGTAATCCTCTTTCGCGGCCGCGTCGGGGAGGTTCAACTCAACGAGCACGACGCCACGCTCACGCTCGAAGGCGATCTCGATCCCACCGCCACCGCGATCCCCCAGCGCAAGTATTCGAACCTGTGCGTGTGGGACTTCAAAGACTCGGATTGCGGCTACGTGGACGGCGTGGACCCGGACGACCCGGCGACCGGCCAGCCGTTCGCAATCTGCCCGAAGGACTTTGCTTCCTGCCAGGCGCGCGGGCGTCCGCATCGCTTCCCGGGATTCCTCCACATCACCCGCGACCTGACCGAGGCCGTCGAAGGGAAGACCAAGACCCCGGAGACGGAGCGCACCTTGAGCGAGGCGTTGTTACCGTGAGAAACAGGGAACAGGGAATAGGGAACAGGGAACAGAAGGAAAAAGCTGTTTCTGTTTCTGTCTCTGTTTCTGTTCCTCTTTCTATTCCCTATTCCCTGTTCCCTATTCCCTAACATGCCCGTAAGCACCACCAACACGGACGTTCTCACCGCGTCGCTCGGCAAGCCGATTGTGCTCGCCTACGGGCGGCACGTGGTCGGCGGAAACGTCATTCTGAAGGACGAGACCGAGGCCGACCAGACGATTGTTTTTCTCGCGCTCGGCAACGGCGAATGGGACGCGCTGGAGGAGTTGTTCGTGAACGGCGTCGAATGGGACGTCACCAGCCCGGAGAACATTCAGTTCCACAAAGGTCTCGCCGGGGAGCTTTCTTCGCACGTCGCCGAGGACGGCTCGGTGGACCCGCTTTACCCGGAAGGAGTCGGCGCGCTCTATCCGTTCACTCTGGACGGCGACCAGAAGGTGGACTCGCTCACGCCGCCGGGCGTCCAGGGTCTGACCTTCTCGCGCACCGCCTATCTCGCGCTGCGCATCCCCTTCGACGTGTTCGCGCCGGGGCCGGACCTGAGCGTGATCGGGATCTTCCGCACGCGCAAGGTCCGCCTCTTCGACGCGCAGGGCGTCCAGACTTCTTACGAGTATTCGGAAAACCCGGCGTGGCAGATCGCCGATCTGCTGACCAGCGTGCGCGGCCTCGCCGATTCGCGGCTGGACTGGGCCTCGTTCGTGGCCGCGGCGGCTTACTGCGACGCGTTGATCGAGATCAACGGCGAGACGGTCAATCGGTTTGTTTCGCACGTCGCGTTCACCGAGGAAGTGGACTTCGACCAGGGGCTGCACGCCCTCCTTTCCACTTGCCGAGGCATTCTGCTGGACGAAGGCGGCACGATCAAACTGCGAATAGACCAGCCGCGCACGAGCGTCTTCGATTTCACGATGGACAACATCGTGGACGGATCGTTCGCGGCGTTCTACAAAGACACGCGCGCCGTGGCGAACCGGATCGAGCTTGCCTTCCGCGATCTCGAC
>Ga0155949_1003_pt1 | contig 27925 bp, 23 predicted proteins | sample RifCSPlowO2_02_FD_107603 | JGI IMG/M metagenome (GOLD analysis project Ga0155949, IMG submission 107603) | Acidobacteria bacterium RIFCSPLOWO2_02_FULL_61_28
CGTTATCCGGTGAAGCGCTCGGCCCTGGTCCCGATACTGCTCTTTGCCCAGGATGAAGCGGGCTACCTGAGCCAGGAGTTGATTGCCGAGATCGCGCGGCGGTTCGATTTGACGGTCCTGGAAATCGAGAGCGTGCTCTCCTACTACTCGATGCTGCGGACCAAACCCGCCGGGCGGCATCATCTTCAAATCTGCACCAACGTCTCCTGCCTGTTGCGCGGAGCCGACCGGCTGTTTGCCCACGCGCAGATGCGGCTCGGAATCGCTCCGGGCGAGACCACGCCGGACGGAAAGTTCTCGCTCGAAGAAGTCGAGTGCATCGGCGCGTGCGCCTGGGCCCCGGCCCTCCAGGCGAATTATCAGTATCACCATGAAGTCACGCCCGACCGCTTCGATCAGTTGCTGACCGAGCTTTCGAGCGACGGCGCAGGAGAACGGCCCAAACTGACCCACTCGGAACACGAAGTCCGCGTGCTGACCCGGCGGTTCGATCTTCCCAACTCCGCCTCGATGGACACCTATCTGGCGAACGAAGGATACAAGGCGCTCGAAAAAGCTCTGCGGGAAATGACGCCGGAGAGCGTGATCGAAGAGGTGAAGCAGTCGAACCTGCGCGGGCGCGGCGGCGCGGGTTTCCCGACCGGCATGAAGTGGAGTTTCGTTCCCAAGCAGTCCGCCAAACCGAAATACATCGTCTGCAACGCCGACGAAGGCGAGCCGGGAACCTGCAAGGACCGCCTTCTGATGCAGTGCGACCCGCACCAATTGATCGAGGGCCTCGTCATCGCGGGATTCGCCATCGGCTCCCATCAGGGCTACATCTACGTCCGCGGCGAATACCGCTACCTGATCGACATTCTCGACCACGCCATCGAGGAAGCGTATGCGCGCGGTTACCTCGGAAAAGATATTCTCGGCGCCGGGTTTGACTTCGAGCTGGCGGCACACACCGGCGCGGGCGCGTATGAATGCGGCGAAGAGTCGGCGCTGCTCGAATCGCTGGAAGGCAAGCGGGGCATTCCGCGCATCCGGCCTCCCTTCCCGGCCGTTGCCGGCCTCTATGGCGGGCCGACGGTAGTCAACAATGTGGAGACATACAGTGCCGTCCCAGCCATCTTGCTCCAGGGCGGGAAGTGGTACGCGTCGCTCGGCTCGCCGCGAAACGGAGGGACGCGCCTGTTTGCTCTTTCCGGGCACGTCAACCGTCCGGGGGTCTATGAGCTGCCGATGGGTTTCCCGTTGTGGAAAATGATCGAAGAAGTCGGCGGCGGCATCGTGGGCGGCAAGAAGTTCAAGGCGGTCATCCCCGGAGGCTCCTCGACGCCGGTGCTCAAGGCCGAGGCGCTCGGCACTCCGATGGACTTTGACTCGCTGGCCAAGGCCGGGTCCATGCTCGGTTCCGGCGGCGTCATCGTGATGCACGAAGAGACCTGCATCGTCCAGGTGGCAATGCGGCTGATGAAATTCTATGCGCACGAAAGTTGCGGCTGGTGCATCCCGTGCCGCGAGGGAACCTCCTGGCTCGACAAGACCCTGACGCGGTTTCATTCCGGCGACGGGCGGAGCGAGGACATCCGCTTGATCGAAGACCTCGCCAAGAACATGCTGGGGCGCACCTTCTGTCCGCTGGGCGACGCCGCCGCCATGCCGATCATCGCGTTTGTGCAGAAGTTCCGCGAAGAGTTTGAATCGCACCTGGGAGGCAAGCCTTGCCCGTTTGCGCGGCACGGACTGGTTCCGTTGAGGGGATTGTAGCCCACACGATGGCCAACACGGTCAAACTTACGGTGGACGGCAGGGCGCTCCAAGCGCCGGCGGGATCGTTGCTGATCGAAGCCTGCCGGAGCGCGGGGATTGAAGTCCCGTCGTTCTGCTATTATCCGGGTCTCTCGTTGCAGGCCGCCTGCCGCATGTGTCTGGTCGAGATTGAAAAGACGCCGAAGCTCCAGACCGCCTGCACCGTCCCGGTGGCCGAGGGCATGGTCGTCCGCACCGCGACGCTGTCGGTGGTGCAGGCGCGGCGGTCCATGCTCGAGTTCCTGCTCGCCAACCATCCGCTCGATTGCCCGGTCTGCGACAAGGGAGGCGAGTGCGAGCTGCAGGACATGGTGTTCCGCTACGGGGCCGCCGAAAGCCGCTTCGCCGAAGAGAAGCGCCACATCGAGGAGCAGCAATGGTCGCCGGTGGTTTACTTTGACGCGCCGCGCTGCATCCTCTGTTACCGCTGCGTGCGGGTCTGCGCGGAAGGCATGGGGGTGGGCGCGCTGAGCGTCGTGAGCCGGGGGGCGCATTCCGAGATTACCCCGAACCACGGCGACCACCTCGAATGCGAAGAGTGCGGCATGTGCATTGATATTTGTCCCGTGGGGGCGCTCACCAGCGGCGCCTACCGCTACAAGGCGCGCCCGTGGGAGATCACCTACGTCAGCACCATTTGCGCGCACTGCGGCGACGGCTGCAAGACAACCTTGAGCGTCCGCCAGAATAAGATTCTGCGCGGCAACAACCGGGACCACAGCGGCGTCAACGGTGAATTTCTTTGCATCAAGGGCCGCTACGCCTATGACTTCATCGAGCATCCGGAGCGCGTCCGGCATCCTCGGATTCGCCGCGGGGGGCAGTTAGTCGAAGCGACCTGGGACGAAGCCTTCCGAACGGTCGCCTCCCGCTGGAAAGAAATCCTTGACAGGAGCAATGACCGGGACAATGACCGGCGCGCCGACCGGCACAATGCCCGGCGCAACGCGGGCGAGACAGGCGCGCAGAACGCCTTCGCGCAAAACGCCTTCGGCCAAAACGCGTTCGCAGTGATCGGCTCGAACCACACCACCAACGAAGAGAATTATCTCTTGCAGAAATTTGCCCGGACCATTCTCGGAACCAATCATATCGCCCATCACCGCAGCGCCGACTTCCCTGCCCTGCTCGCCGCGCTTTCGGGCGGCGAGGGGTCTGACGGGGAAGCTGCGCTGGCCCGCTCGAAAGACCTGGCGCACGCCTCGGCGGTCTTGCTCGTCGGCAACAATCCGACCGAACAGCATCCGCTGCTGGCCTGGAACATCCGCGAGGGCTGCCGCCTGCGCGGGACGCGGCTCTACGTCATCAACGCACGCCGGATTCCGCTGCTCCAGCAAAGCCATCGCTTCCTGCCGGTGACGGGGGGACGAGAGGGCGCTGCCATTGCGTATCTGCGCGGCGAGCCGGACGCGGCGCGCTCGCTTCTGGGCCGAACTCCGGGAGGGCAGGACGTGACGCCGGAGTCGCTGCGGGCTTTCCGCGACGCGCTGCTGGCGGAGAAGGACGTGATCATTGTGTTCGGCGCGGAGATCGCCGGAGAAGCGGTCACCGCGCTGGCGCGCCTGGGAGAGAAGCTGCCGGGCCGGACGCGCTACATCGCCCTCGGCGATTACAGCAACTCGCGTGGCGCTTCCGACATGGGACTTCTGCCGCACCTTCTGCCCGGCTACCGCCCGGTGGGGGACGCGGCTTCCCGCGCCGTGTTTGAAAACCACTGGCAGTGTTCCCTTCCCGCGGAAGCCGGCATGTCGCGCCACGAAATTCTTGCGGCCGTCCGCGAAGGGCGTCTCGACAGTCTTTACGTTGTGGGAGCGAATCCGCTCCACGGCCAGGACCCGGCAGCGTATCGCGGGAAGAGCTTTTTGGTGGTCCAAGATTTGTTTCTCCACGAGACGGCCCAGGCCGCCGATGTGTTCCTTCCGGCGGCAAGCGCCTACGAGAAATCGGGCACGGTGACCAACACCTGCGGCGAGCTGCAGCGGCTGCGCAAAGCGACGGAGGTATTGGGCACGCGGACCGATCTCGATATTCTGCTGCGCCTCGCCGCGGCCATGGGAGTTGCGCTCGCCCCGGCGCGGACAGAAGAGGTGTTTGAAGAAATTCGCCGCTTGGTGCCGGGCTATCAGGTTCCGTTAGTGAATCTGCTGGCTGGCGGCGCCGAACCGATTGTTCCCGTGGATGGCCTTCTGCGGCCGCCGGTCAGTCCAACAGTAAAAATCGAGTCCGCGCAGGACACGCTGTTCACCTCCGGAACCCTGGGGCGCTACAGCCGGATATTGCGTCTCGTGCCGGAGAAGGAAAGCCGCCAGCATATTGAACCAGCATGATGGAGATCACATTCTTTTTTGCTTAGGATTGCATCAGATTGTGAACAAGATCGCCTGGCACGACTTTAACTGGAGTATTCATGAAGAACGGGGATTTTTCTCTAGCCCAGGCGTTTACGCCTGGGTTACAAGATATTACGGAATGGGAAGCCCCCTTTAGGGGGCTTCGTCTTCGCGGATTGGTACGCCCCTGAAGGGGGCTGAAAAAATCCTTTGCTACCTTTGTCCCCAGGCGTGAACGCCTGGGCTAAGGAAAAAGGAGATGCTTTTGTCCCGGCATGGCTAAAGAGCCTGTGTGATAACTTCGATTTTGCGTCAGGGCACGACTTCAGTCGTGCCGTAACTGCCGCAGAATCAATTCGGCTTTAGCCGCTGAGGTTCGTATTTCCGAGTTATCACACAGGCTCTAACGCCATGCCCTGACGGTACGGCCCTTAAATGTATTCTGTGATTCGTTTGATTGAGGGAAAATGTCTCCGCTGATGGTACTGTTTGCGCTCGCCAAGATCGTGGTCATCCTGCTGGTCCTGCTGACGGTGGTGGCCTACGCCGTCTGGTTCGAGCGCAAGCTGCTCGCGCACATGCAATGCCGTTGGGGACCGACGCGGGTCGGCCCGCACGGGCTGCTCCAGCCGCTGGCGGACGCGATCAAGCTGCTGACCAAAGAGGACCTGACGCCGAGCGAGGTGTTTCCGCTGGTCTATCTGCTGGCGCCGTTTCTCTCCCTGGTGACGGCGCTGCTGGCGTTTGCCGTGATCCCGTTCGGCCCGGAGACGCGGGTGGGCGGCATGGACCTGTTTCAAATCGCCGACCTCGACATCGGCGTGCTGTTCATTCTTTCGGTCAGCTCGATGGGGGTGTATGGGATCGCGCTCGCGGGGTGGTCGTCCAACAGCAAGTATTCGCTCCTCGGCGGGCTGCGCAGCTCGGCCCAGATGATCAGCTACGAGCTGGCGATCGGCCTCTCGATCATCGGCGTCCTGCTGCTGACCGGCAGCCTGAGCCTGCGCGCCATCGTCGAGAACCAGGCCGGAGCGTACTGGGGCTTCCTGCCGCGCTGGAACATCATTCCGCAGTTTGCCGGCTTTGTTTGCTTTCTGGTGGCCGCCATCGCCGAGACCAACCGCCTGCCGTTTGATCTCCCCGAAGCCGAGACGGAACTGGTGGCGGGCTATCACACCGAATACAGCAGCATGAAGTTCGGCATGTTCTTCATGGCCGAATACGCCAACATGGTCACGGCCTCGTGCCTGGCTACGCTTCTGTTTTTTGGTGGCTGGCACGGCCCCGTATTCGGGCCGGCCATCCTGCAAGCGCTGTTGCCGCTGCTGTGGTTTTCGCTGAAGGTGCTTTTCTTTTTGTTCCTCTACGTTTGGATTCGGGCGACGTTGCCCCGGTTCCGCTACGACCAGTTGATGGCCTTCGGGTGGAAATTCCTGGTCCCGCTGGCGCTCGGGAATCTGGTCGTGACGAGCCTGGTCCTGGCGATCCGTTGGTCCTGAAACGGGACTGGGGTTGCATAAGAAATACTCTGTGGGTCAAACTGAAAGGAAACGTTGTTAAGTCGCGCAAAAGGATCGGCAGAAAGGGGGTAAGTCAATTGAACAACAGCGGCACCCGGTACTGGCTCTCGTTTGATTTGGGACTGCAAGGGGACTACGAAAGTCTCTATGGCTGGCTCGATAAGCAAAAAGCTAAAGAATGCGGAGGAAACGTGGCGACGTTCGTCTCCAAGAAAACGCGGGATCAAATTATGAGGGAACTGTCTTCAGTCCTCGATCCCGGGAAGAACCCCCGGATTTACATCATCAGTACAAAGCAGGGAGGAAAGTTCATTCTTGGGAAACGCACGTTGGCGGCTTGGACGGGCTACGCTCAGGTGTCGTTGGAGAGCGGGGAGGAAAGGTGAACGACATTTGCGCAGATGCCTCGTTCTTAATTGGGCTTTACGACGAGAGAGATCATTTCCACGACCGGGCAAGGGATCATTTCCTTCGCTACTTCCCCAAGGGCAACAACCGCTTGATTATTCCCTGGCCGATCGTGTATGAAGCAGTTTCTACAAGAATGGTAAAAAATAAGACGGGGATGCTGCTTCTGGAAAGGGATTGGGCGCTTCTTTCCAAGCAGAATCAACTTTATTTGCTTTCTGATCTTTCCTTTCGGGACGGCATCGTGGATGAGTGCTTCGACGAATTAAGAAAGCCTCCCGTTCACTACCGAAGACTCAGCGCAGTAGATCGTGTGATTCGCAGAATTCTATCTGACTCGAACATTCAAATCACTGCTTTCCTTACCTTCAATCCAAGAGATTTTGTGGATGTCTGTAAAGCTTTTCGACGCGAATTGCTTTCATAAGAAAGACTTCGATGTATCAACTGCTGTTTTTCGTTTTTGCGGGCGCGGCGGTGGGGTTTGCGATCAACTTGCTATTGCAGCGGCATCCCATCCACAGCGCGCTCTCGCTGATCGGCGTCATGGCCTCGCTGGCCTCCTTGTATTTGATGCTGGGAGCGGAATTCATCGCCGCCGCCCAGATCATCGTTTATGCCGGCGCGATCATGGTGCTGTTCGTCTTTGTCATCATGCTCCTGAATGCCGGCGAAGAAGAGCGCACCCAGCGAAGCCGTTTCGCCAAATATCTCGGGTTGCCCTTGATCCTCCTGCTGGTCACCTCGATGGCCGCGGTGATTTACCGCCAGGTCCCGCAGGATGCCATGGTCCGCTTCGGCGATTTCCCCGGCCGGACTGCGGACATCGGGCGGCGGCTGTTTCTGAATTACCTGCTGCCCTTCGAGGTGGTTTCAATCGTGATCCTGGTGGCCATTATCGGGACCGTGGTGCTGGCGCGAAAGGACTCCGAGACGGAAGGGCCCGGAAAGGCAGTGGTCAGTGAAAAGTGACAAGTGTAAAGAAAGAGCAGCAGGAAGATCGAGTTTGCTTGCAACTCGTCACTCGTCACTTGTCACTGCACTGAGTGGCGGCTCGCTTACGCGCGCAGCCCGGATTGGAATGGCAAAGAAATAATGGTTCCGCTCTCCTATTACCTGATTCTGTCGGCGATCCTGTTTACGCTGGGCGTGGCCGGATTCTTGTTCAAGCGCAACATCGTGACCATCTTTATGTCGGTCGAGCTGATGCTGAATGCCGTCAACCTGACCTTCGTAGCGCTGTCCTACTCTCTGCGGCAACTGGACGGGCAAATCATCGTGTTCTTTGTGATGGTGATTGCGGCGGCGGAAGCGGCCGTGGGACTCGCCATCATTATTACCGTCTTCCGAAACCGGGAATCGCTCAACGTGGACCGGATTGACCTGATGAAACTCTGACGGCCCCGCGCGACAAACGGCTGCGAGGCAGCAAGGAAAGCAAGTTTTCGAGGTGATTTGGTGTTTAATCTTCCGTTGTGGCTGATTCCGGTCCTCCCGCTCGCGGGAGCGGCCTGGAACGGCCTTTGGGGAAAGCGGTACACCGAGCGCGCCGTGGCCGCCATCGCGGTGGGCGCGGTCGCGCTCTCGTTCCTGCTCTCCGTCCTGGCGTTCGCGGGTTTGGGCGGCGAGCCGCGAATTGAATCCTACGGCGCGTGGATCGCGGCGGCGTCCTTCCAGGCCAATTTCAATTTCTACCTCGATCCGCTTTCCTCCGTCATGACGCTGGTCGTGACCGGCGTGGGATTGTTGATTCACATTTACGCCGCCGGGTACATGACGCGCGAAGGAGGCTACTACCGCTTCTTCGCTTACATGAACCTGTTTGTCTTTTTCATGCTGACGCTCGTGCTGGCCGGGAATTACCTGCTGCTGTTTGTCGGCTGGGAAGGGGTCGGGCTGTGCTCGTATCTTCTGATCGGGTTTTACTTCCGGAAGAACGACGCCGCGGACGCCGGCAAGAAAGCGTTTCTGGTAAACCGGATCGGTGACTTCGGAATCTTGATCGCGTTGATCCTGCTCTACTGGACTTTTGATTCACTGAACTTTTCGCAAATCCTTCCGCGCGCGGCCGAACTCCCCGTGGAATCGGACGCGGTAGGACCGCTCACGCTGATCTGCTTGCTGATCCTGATGGGAGCCACCGGCAAGTCCGCGCAAGTGCCGCTCTACGTCTGGCTGCCGGACGCCATGCTCGGCCCGACGCCGGTCAGCGCCCTGATCCACGCCGCGACGATGGTGACGGCGGGCGTTTACATCATCGCCCGGTCAGGCCCCTTGTACGTGCACGCGCCGGACGCGATGTTCGCCGTGGCGCTGGTCGGCGGAGTCACCGCGCTGTACGCCGCGACCATCGGCGTGGTGCAGAACGACATCAAGCGCGTGCTGGCCTATTCGACCATCAGCCAGATCGGATACATGGTCATGGCCTGCGGCGTGGCCGCGTTCAGCGCGGCGATCTTTCACCTGGTGACCCACGCCTTCTTCAAGGCGCTTCTCTTCCTCGGCGCGGGCAGCGTCATCCACGCGCTCGGCGGCGAACAGGACATCCGCAAGATGGGCGGCTTGCGCCGGAGTATGCCGCGGACCTATTGGACGTTTCTGGCGGCGTGTCTGGCGCTCTCCGCCGTCTGGCCGTTTTCCGGGTTCTTCAGCAAAGACGAAATTTTGTGGGAAGCGTATTCGAGCCCTTACGGCGGCGTCGGTCTCTGGCTGCTCGGCTTGCTGACGGCGGGGATCAGTTCCTTTTACATCTTCCGGTTGTTCTTGCTGACCTTTTACGGGCTTCCGAAAACCGCAGCCGACGCTGCGCCGGAACCCGCCGGGTTGGAGGCCGCGCATTCAGCTTACCATCTGCATGAGTCGCCACCGATCATGACCTGGCCGCTGATCCTTCTAGGGATGCTGTCACTCGCCGGGGGTTGGATGGGAAGCCCGTTTCTGTTTGGAGGGAGCGACCCCTGGAGCCGCTTCATCGCGCCCGCGTTTCAACTGGCCGTGATTCCGGGTGAGGGCGCGCCGGCGCATTCCGCGCAAACGGAGCACTTGCTGATGGCTTGTTCCCTGCTCGTATCCTTCGCAGGACTTTTTTTGGCGCTTCTGCTCTATCGCTGGAGGCCGGCGCTCGCCGACGTCTTGCAAGCCCGCTTCCGGGGCGCGTATCAGGTGGTTCTCAATAAGTATTTTGTGGATGAATTCTACCGCTTCCTTTTTGTGCGCCCGCTCGTGATCGGCTCGAGCGAGTTTCTTTGGAAAGGCATGGACATGGTGGCGATTGACGGGACCATCCATCGCGCCGCGCGCCGCACCGGCCGGGTGGGCGACACGCTGCGCCGGATGCAATCGGGCAACGTTCGCTCCTACGCCGGGTGGATGGTGCTCGGAGCCGTCCTTCTGATCGGCTTCCTGGTGATGTGGACCGTATGAGTGCATTGCTCAACTGCGTTCTGTTTCTGCCCGCTGCGGGCACGGCCGTAATCTTGTTCCTGCCGCGCCGGCGGCCCGCCGCGATCCGCGCGCTGGCCGTGACGGTGTCGCTCGCCACGCTGGCGCTCTCGGTGGCCTTGCCGTTTGGATTTGTGCCGGGAACCGCCGCGATGCAGTTCGTCACGGACCGAAGCTGGATGGACTCGCCCGCGATCCGCTATCACGTGGGCGTGGACGGGATCAGCCTGTTTCTGGTCTTGCTGACGGCGTTCCTGACGGTGCTCTCCGTGCTGATTTCCTGGCGCTCGGTCGAGGAGCACGTCAAGGAATTCTTCTTCTTCCTCCTGTTGCTCGAAACGGGGACCATCGGGGTGTTTGTCGCAGTGGACTTGTTTCTCTTTTACGTGTTTTGGGAAGTCACGCTGGTTCCGATGTATTTCCTGATCGGCATCTGGGGGCACGAGCGGCGGGTGTACGCGGCGGTGAAATTTTTCCTCTTCACCGTAGTCGGCTCGCTGCTGATGCTGGTGGCGATCATCTGGCTCTACAACCTGTTCGGAACGTTTGATTCCGAGCGCATCCTCCAGGCGCTGGCCTCCGGCGCGCACACACTTACGTTCCTGCAACAGTTCTGGCTGTTTCTGGCGTTCTTTGCGGCGTTCGCCATTAAAGTTCCGCTCTTCCCGTTGCACACCTGGCTCCCGGACGCCCACGTCGAAGCGCCCACGGCGGGGTCGGTGATGCTGGCCGGCGTGCTGCTCAAGATGGGCGCTTACGGTCTGCTGCGGTTCTGCCTGCCGCTGTTCCCGGACGCCGCCCACGCGCTGGCCACGCCCATCATCGTGCTGGCGCTGGTGGGCATCATTTACGGGTCGCTCGTGGCGATGGTCCAGCCGGACTTGAAAAAACTCATTGCCTACTCGTCCGTGGCGCACCTGGGCCTGGTCGTGCTCGGAATCTTCTCCTTCAATCAGCTCGCGGTCGAGGGCGCTGTGTACCAGATGCTCAATCACGGGGTCTCGACCGGGGCGCTGTTCTTGCTGGTGGGAATGATTTATGAGCGGCTGCACAGCCGCCAGATCAGCGACATGGGTGGCCTGGCGACGCCCGCGCCCGTGCTGGCCACTTTGTTTCTGATCACGACGCTCTCGTCCATCGGCCTGCCGTTGCTCAACAATTTCGTCGGCGAGTTCCTGATTCTGCTCGGGGTGCAGCAGGAGCGGACCCTGTACACGGCGCTTGCGGCAACGGGAGTGGTCCTCTCGGCGGCGTATATGCTTTGGATGTACCAGCGCGTTTTCCTGGGAGAGGCTTCCGAGAGAAATCAAACCTTTCCGGACCTGGATCGCCGGGAACGCGGCATCCTCCTTGCGGCAGTCGCGCTGATGCTCCTGATGGGCGTGCGCTCGCCGTTCTTCTTGCGCAGGATGGATGCTTCGACCGCCGCGCTGCTCGACCGCGCCGGGCTGCGCGAGACGCGGGTGGAGCGTGTGGTGCCTTCCGAGGTAGCGCCGGCCTCTGGCCGGTTTATTGAGCCGCCGGGACGGCGGCCCTACATCGGCACCACTGAAGTCGTGCCCTGACGAGCCATTCCCGGCCCGGGTTCGCGTGTGTGAGATGACAACGAGCGAAGCATGTCGCCTGAAGATCTGATTGCCGTACTGCCGGAAGCCATCCTGACCGTGGTGGCGACGGCGGTGATGTTGCTCGCCGCCTTTCGCACGAAGGGCAAGGAGGAATGGTGCGGGTTCGTTACGCTGCTCGGCCTGCTCGCCGCGATGGCTGCGCTCATCTTGCAATGGCCTCCGCAAGGGCCTGCCTTCGACGGGATGGTCCTGGCCGACCCGTTCAGCTTTTTCTTTCATCTGTTGTTTCTTGGGATTGCGATTCTGATCGTGCTTAGCTCGGCGTCCTATCTTCGTCAGGAGCGGCTGGCGGCCGGCGAATACTACGCCCTGCTGTTGTTCGCCACCGCCGGGATGGGCCTGATGGCCGCGGCGAACGACCTGATCCTGAGCTTCATCGGCCTGGAGATTTCGTCCCTGTCGAGCTACGTGCTGGTGGGCTTCCGGCGCAGGGTTGCGATCAGCAGCGAGTCGGCCTTGAAGTACTTTCTGCTAGGCTCCTTTGCCACCGCTTTTCTGTTGTACGGGATCGCGTTGCTGTTCGGGGCGACGGGGACCACGCGACTTACGGTGATCCGCGAAGTATTGCGGGGAGGCCTGAACCCGGTCACGGCGGGGAACTCCACGGAAGGCATCGTGGGCGGTTCGCCGGTCCTTCTTCCGGCGGCGGCGCAACTGGGCGGCGAGGTCCCGACTTCGCTGATTGCTCTTGCCATCGGATTGATTTTCGTCGGTCTGGCGTTCAAGGTCTCGGCTGCGCCCTTTCAAGTCTGGACCCCGGACGTTTATCAGGGCGCCCCCACGCCGGTGACGGCATTCCTCGCGACCGGCTCCAAGGCCGCCGCGTTCGCGCTGTTTTTGCGGGTCTTTACCGTCGCCTTGGATGGGGCGGTGTATCCCTGGCCGAGTTTGTTGTGGGTTTCCGCCGTTCTTTCGATGTTCGTGGGGAACCTGGCGGCGCTGTGGCAGTCCAACATGAAACGCCTTCTCGCCTACTCCTCGATCGCTCATGCCGGGTACATGCTGGTCGCCTTCACGGCCAATTCCGCCGAGGGGGTCGCCACCGTGATGTTCTACCTGGTGGCGTATGCTCTGATGAACCTCGGCGCGTTCGCCGTGATCGCGCATATGGGGAATCAAGGGGAGCGCTACGTCGCGATTGAGGATTACGCCGGGCTGGGGTTCCGCTCGCCCGTGCTCGCGGGATGCCTCAGCGTCTGTTTGCTGTCGCTGATCGGAATCCCGCTGACCGGGGGATTCCTGGGGAAGTTCTACGTGTTCCGGGCGGCGCTGCGGTCGGACCTGCTCGGGCTGACCGTGCTCGGAGTGCTCAACAGCGCCATCGCGGCCTACTACTATTTGAAGGTCCTGGTCGCCATGTATATGAGCGAGCCGACGCGCGAGGTTCCGGCGCCCCCGGTCCCCGCCGCCGTCGCGTGCGTGCTCGCTGTGTGCGCAGGAGGAACGCTGCTGCTTGGCATCGCTCCCCAGTCTGTGCTTAACTTTGCGCTGTACGCCGCGCAGTGGTTGCAAGGAAGAATGTGAGAATACAGTGACGAGTGATCAGTGACAAGTGACAAGTGAACAGTAGCGATTGCAAACCCTGTTTTCCTTTCTCTAGCCCAGGCGTTTACGCCTGGGTCGGAGGGGCCGCAAGTAAATTGATAGCCCCCTTTCAGGGGGCTTCTCAGCCGGCAGAAAGGGGGGTGGGAAGCCCCCTAAGAAGGGGGCTGCGAAAAAGAGGTCGCGACCTTGGACCCCAGGCGTGAACGCCTGGGCTAAGGAAAATGTAATCCGGAAAGCCCTCAGACTCGAAAGACCTAGAGCCGGACTTGCAACAGCTTCTACGGAGCTTCTTGCTCATCACTTCTCACTCATCACTCTTCACTGTTCTTAGGAGTCGCATTTCAAGATGAAAACACGAACCAAGGTAACCTTCTACGACCGAAAATCGGAAACGCTGGCGCGCAAGGAATTGGAGAAATTCCAGGAGCGGCGGCTGCGCAAGCTGCTCGAACCGGTCCTGGCCAGCAACGCCTTTTACCGGCGGAAGCTGCGCGAGGCGGGAATCCGCAAGCCCGTTCCCCTGAGCCGGCTCTCCGACCTGCCGTTCACCACCAAGGGCGAGATCGTGGCCGATCAGGCCGCGCAGCCTCCCTACGGCACAAACCTGACGTTCCCGTTGAAGGCGTACACGCGGCTGCACCAGACCTCCGGGACCACCGGCACACCGATCCGCTGGCTCGACACGCCGGAGGGCTACCAGTCGTTTGTCAATCAGTGGAAGCACGTCTACCGCGGCGCGGGCGTGGGGCCGGGCGATTGCGTCTTCGTCGCGTTTTCCTTCGGGCCGTTCTATGGCTTCTGGGGAGCCTTCGACGCGGGCCCGCAGCTCGGCTGCCTCACCATTACTGGAGGCGGGCAAACCAGCGAGCAGCGCCTGGTTCACATGCGCGACGTGCGGCCCTCTGTGCTGATCTCGACGCCGACCTATGCCCTGCGTCTCGCTGAAATCGGGCGCACGATGGGGATCGAGACTTCCAAGCTGGGCGTCCGCGTCACCATCCACGCCGGTGAGCCGGGCGCGAGCATCCCGGCCACACGGAAGCGCATTCAGGAACTCTGGGGAGCCAGGGCCTACGACCACGCCGGTATGACGGAGATGGGCGGCTACGGCTTCGAATGCCAGGCGCAGCTCGGCCCGCACGTCAATGAGAGCGACTTCATTCTGGAAGTCCTCGATCCGCGGACGCAGGAACCCGTCACCGAAGGGCGGGGCGAGATCGTCCTGACGAATTTGGGACGCGTGTGCTCGCCGCTGATCCGCTACCGCACCGGCGACCTCGCCGAGGTCACCCGGAAGCGCTGCGAGTGCGGCCGGACGTTCGCGCTCCTGAAAGGCGGGTTGCTGGGGCGCGCCGACGACATGATGACCATCCGGGGGATCAACGTGTTTCCTTCGGCCATCGAAAACATTTTGCGTCGCTTCCCGGAAGTGGCCGAATTCCAGGGCATCGTGACGCAGCAACAGGAAATGCAGGAGCTGCTGCTGCGCCTGGAAACCGAAAGTCTCGATGAGGGCCAACAACCAGCGCTGGCCCAGCGGATCATCGTGGAGATGCATACCCGGCTCCATCTGCGGCCGCTCGTCGAATTCGCCCCGCCGGGTTCCCTGCCCCGCGCCGAAATGAAGTCGCGGCGGTTCCGGGTGCATCCGGCTTCCTAACAGGTTCTAACCCCCGGCAGTTTGGTAGCTGCTAACCTCGGCGGAGGATCAAATGGTCGGCATAGGGTTCTGGGGACAATTGGTAGAATGGAATAGAAGGCTTTGAATTGCCGGGAGTTACTGCCCCCGTCCATCCAACGCGGATTCGTCTTGTTCCGGCTGGGACGGGGTGTTGGGCCGGGGCCAGCATGAACAGGCCCTGGTAGGAGTAGAATTCGATTATGAGTATTGATGAAATCGAAGCTGTCGTACTTAAGCTAGAGCCGAAAGACCGCGCTCGTCTGGCAGAGCGTCTCTTGGAAAGTTTGGAAAACCTTTCGGAGGAAGAGAATCTGCGGCTGTGGGCTGGAGAAGCTCAGCGACGCGACGAGGCTTGGGATGCCGATCCGGCATCCAACCGCCCCGCGGTGGACGTGATGCGTGATGCCCGCGCGAGGCTTAAGTGAATGGATTCAGTTTCGTTCCATCGTTTAGCCGAGAACGAGTTGAGGGACGCAGCGGAATTCTACGAAAACGAGAGACCCGGTCTGGGCGTGTCTTTTCTGGGAGCCGTGGAACGGAGTATCGCGGCAATTCTTACAAACCCGGAAGCGGGCGCTCCAGTTCTGGGCTCTGTTCGTCGCCGTCTTGTACAGCGATTTCCTTACGGCGTTCTCTACAGAGTGCGTCCGGAAGGCGTGCGGATACTGGCGGTCATGAACCTAAGGCGCCGGCCTTACTACTGGGTCGGCCGCTTGTGAGCAGCGGAGTGCGGCCCAGGCCGGCGTTGCAGTCGGCACGCTTCGGGCCGTGTAAGATTCTGCGGGCAAGTGGGGGAATGGACCGGCCGGCTCTGAACTATTGGAAGTTGCTGCCACCGGCCCTCCGTCGCCGGTTCGTCTTCTGCCGGCTGGGACGAGGTTCTATGGGGGTCAGCAGACGTTAGCCTTTGGTAGAATACGGCAAAGGAGTGCTGGGTATGAGCAAGAGCATCGGAGGAGTATACCGCGACGGCAAGGTGGAACTGACCAAAGTGCCTTTGGATGTGCCGGAAGGAACGCGCGTGATGGTGACCTTCCCGGAAACAAGCCCGAAAACAAACTATGACTTGCGAGAACTCGGCATAGACGAGGCTCAAGCGGCTGACTTGCACGCGCGGTTGAGGGCATTTGCTGAGGATTGGGAAAGCCCTGAAATGGACATCTACGACAACTATGACAAATCCAGCCGTTAAGCGCGGCGATGTGATCCTGGTCTTATTCCCCCATTCGAATCTGAGAACTGCAAGGCCGCGGCCGGCGCTGGTGGTACAGGCCGATCATATCGAAACCGAATTGCCACAAGTCATCGTCGCCATGATTACCAGCAGGATGTTTCGCGCCAACCGCCCCAGCCGTGCTGTAGGGCCAGCAGTTATGTCACTGATGGTAAACGCAATTTCCGAACGCAACACTAGCAACTGACGAGGGTCGTTTTGGATGCCATTCCTTGCATACTATGACGGTAGTGGGACCCACGATGGTTCAAGAGCGCTAATACTCGCTGGGTTTGCCGCCCCTCTGCGTATCTGGGAATCGTTCGACGATGGGTGGCAAAAAGCGTTGAAACGTCACGGCCAATCGAAGCTGCACATGCGCGAAGCGGGCGTGCTCTTCAATAAGGGTAACCCCGAAGCTGTCGCTCTGATCAAGGATCTGTTTAACGTCATTGGCTCATTCCGGCAGTCGAATTTCACCGCGTACTCGTGCAGTGTTCTTTTGGATGAGTACGAAGCGGCGAAGCGTGTTGTTCCTACACTCAAAGCGCCGGAAGCGATCTGTGTCGATTTCTGCGTTGGCGGACTCCAGTTAACTGCTGAAGACTTGTCGGAGCCCGAACCAATATCAGTTTACTTCGACACGGGTGAACGCTTTCTCAGACACCTCGATAGTGCTTGGAGACGAGCACGCAAAGTGAATCCAGCGGCAGGCTGGGCACGTCAAATCCGGCATGTCGAGTCGGTGAAATCAGATGTAGCTGCGATACAAGCCGCCGATCTTTTCGCTTGGTTAGTCAATCGACATCACGGCGGCAACGGAAGTGCATTTTGGACCGCATCTACGATTATCGCAGCGAAACATTTATCCCAGGTTTATGACTGTGAATGCCTTCTCAAGACCTACGATGCTTGCGGAATGCGAGGTGATAGGCCAGCGGGCAACCCGCGACCGTTGACCGTTAACTTACGATGAGCGGGTAGCCATGGCACGGTGTCTGTGCCGTGGGCTTGCTCGGCACGTCCGACAGAAAGAATGTGTAAACAAAGGGGGTAGTCCCTATGCGGAGACTTGTGCCGTTACTGGTTGCGGGTCTTGTTCTTGTAACAACGATGAGCTTGCAAGCCCAAGATTCGCCGCAGACCATCTATGTGTACCGTTATAAGGAGGGCGGCGGCTTCCTTAATGTGAAATTTCCGATCTACTTGGATGACCGGGAAGTGGCCAGAATCGAGAATGGCAGATTCTTCGTCATCCGAGTTAAACCCGGCGACCATATCCTGCGGTCAAATGACAAACAATCTGGCATTCAATTGAGTGCTCAACAAACTTTTATTCGGATCGAGCCTTGCAACCACTGTCCCGGTTGGAAAGTGGCGGGCCGTGTCTCGCTGGAAGGGCCAGAACAAGCGGTAGTCGAACTAAAGAAGTTGAAGTATTCTGATGCGAAGGACATCAAGGACAATAACCTCGTGTTGCTCAGTGCTCCGCCGACATTGACAAGCGACCCTCAGAACCAGCGGCCTTAACCAACACAGTGGGCCTTCCGTCCGAATATACGAACCCACGGCAAATGGGAACTGCGAATTTGCCGTGGCTACCTGACACCGGCTGCCGCTGTTAGACGGTAGAGGGTTATAATCACCTCAGCACATTCAGGAGCATCGAATGGCAAAGACGGTTGCTGACATGACGGCCGAAGAGTTGCATGAGTTGGTCGGGTCCGCAGTGGAACAGAAGATCGTTGAATTGCTGGGTGACCCAGACACGGGCTTAGTGTTGCGCGCCAATGTGCGCAAGCGGCTGCTCCGCCAGAAGCGAGCGGTGGCAAACGGCGAGCGAGGAGAGCCATTGGAGGCCGTTGTACGTCGCCTGAAACTAGATTAGCGTGTACAGTCCTCGTATCCTCAAATCCGCTAGTTGGAAGTTGAAAGGGATTGATCCGCGCTCTTATTGCCCGCAGTGCCAATCCGAGCCGCGACCGTGAGGGAGCGGTCACCATCGGCGGGCTGACCGCTTGCTGACGCGCGCGGCTCGGACTGGTCGCTAATCCGCTTCCAGTACCATGAACGCACGCGCACAACGCTTTTTGGAAGCATTACAAGAGAGGGTCTTCGTGTGCGACGGCGCGATGGGGACCATGCTGTACGCCAAGGGAATCCCGATCAGCCAGTGTTTTGAAGAGCTGAACCTCTCCATGCCCTCGCTGGTGAAGGAAGTCCACGAGGCGTATCGCAAGGCGGGCGCCGAAATCCTGGAAGCCAACACGTTTGGGGGGAATCCGGTGCGGCTGGCCAGCTATGGCTTGCGCGAGAAATGCCGCGAAATCAACCGCGCGGGCGCGCGCCTGGCGCGGGAATGCGCCGGCGAGGAGGGGCTGGTGGCCGGGGCGGTCGGGCCGGTAGGCGTGCGGCTTGAACCGTTAGGCCCTTGCTCCCGCACCGAAGCTCGGGAAGCATTTCAGGAACAGATCGAGGCGCTGGCCGACGCCGGGGTGGACCTGATTCAATTCGAAACCTTCTACGATCTCGATGAGATTCAGGAGGCGATTGCGGCGGCGCGGGCGGTTTGCGACCTCCCGCTTCTGGCGCAGGTTACCATTGACGACGACGGGAACATGCTTTCCGGAACCAACCCGGAGGACTTTACCCGGAAATTGCTGGAAACGGGAGCCGACGCCATTGGACTCAATTGCAGCGTCGGGCCGAAGGTGATGCTCGAGACCCTCCAGCGAATGGCCCCGCTCAGCACCCGGCCCCTGACCGCTCAGCCGAACGCCGGCCTGCCGATGAACATCGCGGGACGGAACATTTACCTTTGCTCGCCGGAATACATGGCCGGCTACACCGGCCCCTTTATCCGCAGCGGCGTCAAGCTGGTGGGCGGATGCTGCGGGACGACGCCGGAACACATTCGCGCTGTGCGGGACGCGGTGCGGGTGGCGCAACCGCCGCGGCCTCGCGTGGCGCTAAGCGCCGTGGCTCCGGCCGCTCCGGCGGCTTCTCGCGCGGCGGGACTCGATCCGGTCCCTTTGGCCGAGCGGTCCCGCCTCGCCCGCAAGATCGCGCAGGGCGAGTTCGTCGTTCTGGCGGAGATTCAGCCGCCGCGCGGCTGCGATCCGGCCAAGGAGATCGAAGGAGCGAGCTATCTGGCAGCCAATGGCATTGACGCCGTCTACGTCCCCGACGTTCACCGCGTCAGCGCGCGGATGAGCGCGCAGGCGGTTGCCCAACTCATCCAAAACCAGGCGGGCATCGAGGCCGTGCTGCAATACAGTTGCCGCGACCGGAACCTCGTGAGCATCCAGTCGGACCTGCTCGGAGCCTACGTGCTCGGCATCCGAAACGTGGCGCTGATTACCGGGGAGCCGTCGAAAAAGGGCAATTTTCCGGACGCCACCGCGGTGTTTGACGTGGACTCGATCGGCCTGACGAAGATTGTCGCCAACCTCAACCGAGGCCTCGATATAGGGGGGAATTTTTTGGGGAACCAGACGGGATTTTTGATTGCGGTTTTAGGCAACCCCACCGCGGCCGATCTCGACCAGGAATGGGAGCGGCTCGAGGCCAAGCTGCGCCTGGGAGCCGAATGCGTGGTAACGCTGCCGGTCTATGACCTGGAAAAACTCGACCGTTTCCTGGAACGCTTGCAGCCGTGGCGAATGCCTGTCCTCGGGACCGTTTATCCGCTCACGAGCTACCGCAACGCCGAGTTCCTGGCGAACGAGGAACAAGTCGCCATCCCGAACTCGATTCTGAAGCGGATGAAAGAGGCCGAGTCCGGCGAAGCGGCCCGCGCGGAGGGAATCCGAATCGCCCAGGAACTGGTGCACCAGCTCCGGGATCGAGTGCAGGGACTGCGCGTAACGGCGCCCCTGGGCCGCTATGGAACCGTCGTCGAAGTATTGCAGACACTCGGGCCGAAAGACGAGGCCGCCCCCCGCAGCGACGCGCGGGGAAGTGCGTAAGGCGCCTCCGGACGCAAAAACGAGGCCGCGTGGTGTATACTCACATCGAGTGGAATTTCAGGACGGTGAATCATACCAAGGGAGAGGGGAATCAAACAATGAAGGCACTCAGCAGGAGCATGGGACTGATGATTTTGCTTGCGTCGGTGGCCTACGGCGCGGGGGGAATGGTTTCCGGAACCGTCAAAGACCCCAGCGGCGCGCCGATGAAAGCGGCCTTTGTGCGGGCCCGCAGCGCGTCAAAGCGCAGAATCACCATCAGCGTGCTGTCCGACAAACAAGGGCAGTATCGCTTTGAAAGCCTGGCTCCGGGGCAGTATGAGGTCTGGACGAGCGCGATTGGCTACAAGAGCGGTCCCCCAGTGACCGTGACGGTGGCCGAGGGAAAAACCGCAGCCTCCGATTTCGCACTCCAGAAGGGGATGGTGCGGTGGAGCGAGTTGTCGAATTATCAAGCCGGGAAGCTCTTGCCGGAGGGGAAAGGGAAAGCCCCCTTGTTTGGGCAATGTTTGATCTGCCACGGGTTTCAGTCTCGGATGGCCGCGACGCGCCGGGATGAGGAAGGTTGGACCCGCGCCGTGAAGTTCATGCAGGAATCCATGCACTTCAACCTGGGCGGAAGGTTCACGGATCAGCATGCGACCGAGACGGTCTCCTACTTGAACTCCACGTTCGGCGTAGATTCGGAACTGCCGCGCTCGCCGGAAGAATTGCCGGAGCACAAGGACACGCTGCGGCCGTGGAGCGATGAGGCGATGAAGATTGTCTATGTGGACTACGATCTGCCGAAGCCGAACAGTTTCCCCTTCAGCGGCGCACCGGACAAAGACGGGAAGGTCTGGATTCCCGAGTTCGGGCGAGCGAACCGGATCGGGAGGCTCGACCCCAATTCGGGCGAGATTCAGGAGTTTCAGGTGCCGTTTCAAGGCTCGGCCGGTGTTCATTCGGCCATCCCCGCGCCCGACGGCACCGTGTGGCTCGCCGAGCAAGGATCGAACCGCGTCGGGAAATGGGACCCCCGAACGCAAGCAATCACCGAATTCCAGGCAACGTATGAGCTAGGGAAAGAAGGGACTCTGATTGGCGGCTCCAAACACACCAGCCGCGTGGATTCCAAAGGCAACGTGTGGTCTTCGGGCTACCCCCTGACCCGGCTCGATCCCAAGACGGGAAAATTTACGTATTATCCGGAAATGAAGAGCACCTACAGCGTGGCCGTGGATCAGGATGACACGGTCTGGTTCGCCGCCAACATTCCCGCCAACACGATCGGGAAAGTGGATGCCAAGACGGGGAAGCTGACCACCTATGTTGTGCCTTCCAAAGGATACCTCCGACGGATCGAGCTGGATGCGCAAGGCATCGTATGGATTGGGGAGTACGGAGCAGGCAAGATTGGCCGCTTTGACCCCAAGACGGAAACGTTCAAGGAATACGCGCTGCCCGGCCCCGATCCGACCCCCTATTCCCTGGGGATTGATAAGAACGGCCACATTTGGTACTCCTCCCACAACATGGACGTGCTCGGGCGACTCGATCCGGCGACCGGCCAGGTTACCGAATATCCGGTCCCCTATCCGGAAAACACCATGAAGGAATTCATTATGGATTCCCCGGGGCGGATGTGGTGGGGTTCCCCCCCGAACAACAAGGTGGGCTACTTTACTTTGGCCGGGGATGGAAACCAGTAGACGCTCGCTCGCGGCAGAGCCGAGGTAGCCACGGCACGTTTTCTGTGCCGTGGGCTATTTTGCCGGTACGAACCCGGAACATACCCACGGCATAAAAAGCATGCCGTGGCTACCCCGCTCTAAGACTTTCCCAGAGCTTCTGTTGTCATGCCAAACGAGCCGAATCCGAAGCCCAAACCCGAGCTGAGTTTTGAGAAGGGTCTCGAACGGCTCGATAAGATTGTGCAGGATCTCGAACAGGGCGACCTGCCTCTGGAGCGCGCGCTCGAATTGTTCGAGGAAGGAATGAAGCTCTCCGGGAATTGCCGCCGCCAGTTGGAAGAGGCGGAAAACAAAGTGGAACTCCTCGTCAAGAAAGCAGGCAAAGTGGTGGCCGAACCGTTTCCGCCCAACGAAGTCGAGCCTCCGTCCTAGAATTCCGTGTCCCTCCAATCCTACCTGGAACAACAACGCGCCCGAATTGATCAAGAACTCCAGCGCCTGGCGCCGCCGGAAACCGAAATCCCGGCGGTCGTGCACCGCGCGATGCGCTACAGCTTGTTTGCCGGGGGAAAGCGCATCCGCTCGATCTTTTGCCTGGAGGCCGCCGGGCTGGTCTCGCCCGAACCCGGTCCCGACATCGAGACAATCAGTTGTTCGCTGGAATTGGTCCACACCTACTCGCTGATCCACGACGACCTGCCGGCGCTCGACAACGATGATTTCCGGCGGGGCAAGCTGACCTGCCACAAGGAGTTTGGGAAAGACAACAAGGCGTTCGGGGAAGCCATTGCCATTCTGGCCGGTGACGCGCTGCTTACGCTTGCCTTCCAGGTCCTGGCCAACCTGCCGCGCACGCCGCCCGCCGTCAAAGCCGCCCTGGTCGCGGAACTGGCCCGGGCCGCCGGAACCGTCAACGGGATGATCGGAGGACAGGTGGCTGACCTCGAAGCCGTGAATGGTCCGCTCAGCCCGGAGACCCTCGAGTACATCCATCGGTCCAAGACCGGCGCGCTGTTCTGCGCCTCGGTTCGCCTGGGAGCCATCGGCGCGCAGGCCGACGCCGAGCAATTGGCGGCCATCACTTGCTTTGGCGAAAACGCCGGTCTGGCGTTCCAGATCGTGGACGACATCCTGGATGTCGAAAGTTCCACGGAAAGCTTGGGCAAGACGGCCGGTAAAGATGCCGTGCAGAAGAAGGTTACCTACCCGGCGCTGTACGGCCTGGAACGGTCGAAACAAATGGCCGCAGGTTACATCGGCCAGGCCAAAGCGGCGCTCGATCCGTTTGGGCCGCGCGCAACCCGGTTGAAAGAACTGGCCGACTACCTGGTTTCCCGAAAGGCCTGAGATGCGCGAAACCAGCCGGCATCCCGTCAATGCTGCCGTCAGTCATCCCGCCGAACAGCCCGTCAGGCATCCCGTTGCTTCGGCCCCCGCTCGGAAGAAGCGTCTGGACCGGCTCCTGGTGGATTTGGAATTGACGGAAACTCGGCAGAAAGCGCAGGCAGTGATCATGGCCGGCCGTGTTTTCGTAGACGGGAAACGAGTGGAGAAGGCCGGAGCGCTGGTCGAGCCGGATTCGCGCCTGGAGGTCTTGGAGGCGGCTCGGTACGTAGGCCGGGGTGGGTTGAAACTCGAGGCGGCCCTGGAGCATTTCGGCTGGGACGTGAAGGGGAGGCTTTTTTTGGATATCGGCTCCTCCACCGGAGGCTTTGTGGATTGTCTCCTGCAGCACGGGGCCGAGCGCGTGGTTGCGGTGGATGTCGGCGCGGGCCAACTGCACTGGCGGTTGCGCCAGGACCCGCGCGTCCGGTTGCTCGAAGGGGTGAACGCCCGCTACCTTCGCTGGGAGCAGATCGGCGAAACGGTGGATGGGATCACCGTGGATGTTTCCTTCATTTCTGCTACTCTGATTCTCCCGCGCCTGGTCCCGTTTGCAAAACCCGGAACGAGGCTGCTGGTTTTGGTGAAACCGCAGTTTGAGGTGGGGAAAGGACAAGTGGGTAAAGGAGGAGTGGTGCGCGACGCGAGCAAGCAGGCAGCGGCAGTAGCCAAGGTCCGCCAGTGCGCCGCCGGGTTGGGCTTCGCGGAATTGGAGGAATTTCCCTGCCCCGTCCGGGGCATGGAAGGCAACCAGGAGTTCTTTTTGAGCGGGGTCTTTGCAGGGCCTGCCGAAAGTTTTGAGCATCGGTAGGGCCTCCGTTCGTCGATTCCAGAGTAAAATCCGTATTATGGCAATCCGGTCCATTGGCATTATCTCGAAGCCGCGCAAAAAGGAGTTGGAGGCGATTCTGCCGGGCCTTCTGGGGTGGCTGAAAGAGAAAGGGATTCAGGCAATTCTCGACCGGGAGACCGCCTCCAGCCTGAACTCGGAGACCCGGTCCGGCCTTGATGTCCCGGTACTGCCCCGCGGTGACCTTCCGGCGAAGAGTGATCTAATCCTGGTTCTCGGAGGAGACGGGACCTTACTGGCGGCGGCGCGCAACGTCCAGCCCAGCAATGTCCCAATTCTGGCAGTCAACCTGGGGAGTCTTGGCTTCCTGACCGCGGTGACTGTGGGGGAACTCTACGACAGCCTTGACCTGGTTCTTAATGGAAAGCATCAAATTGATTGTCGTAAGCTGTTGCAAATACAGGTGGTTCGTTCGGGGACAGCTACAACTACCTATCACGCTTTGAACGATGCTGTACTCAACAAGGGGGCGATCTCCCGGATTCTCGATTTTGAAGCCTACGTGGACGGGCGCTACGTTACGTTATTCAAAGCCGACGGCGTAATCATCTCGACGCCGACCGGCTCCACAGCCTATTCGCTCGCCGCCGGCGGTCCCATCGTTCATCCTTCGGTCGAGGCCTTTATCGTCACCCCGATCTGCCCCCACACGTTGACCAACCGGCCCTTGGTGGTCCCGGACCGCTCCCGAATCGAAATCGTGGTCAAGACGGAAGCCGAGTCGGTCTTCCTGACCGTGGACGGGCAAGTGGGTGTTTCCCTTCATAACGAGGATCGGATTGCCTGCGAGCTGTCGCCCAGCCGGATTAACCTCGTCAGCCCTCCCCACACGGAATTCTTCGAGGTCCTCCGCAGCAAGCTCAAATGGGGCGAGCGGTAAAGGCAGGGAAAAAAGCCGTGACGAGTGGCAAGTGACGAGCTTTTCCTTGCCTCATCCCTTTTCACTGCTCGTGGCAGTTGAGGCTCGGCTCGGAAGTCATGCTGACTCCTGGCTCCCCCGGCCCGGCTGAGCGCCTGGTCCCGGCCCGCGCGGGAGCCGAGCCGTGGGGCCGTGGCTGACTTCTGACTCCTGCGTTTGGCTTAATTTTCTTGAAACCGATTCGGGGGGCAATACGTCCATAGAAACATCCCCGTTACTAGGCGGGCGCTCACCCCAGCCCGATTTACTAGCGCCCGCCTTTTTTTGTGCCCATCTGTAGGCTGCCTCGAACGTGATGCGGTTTCCTTTAGCGTTTCCAAAAATGGTGTATACCCCTTTGTTTCTACGCAATCACCCTATGAGTGTCATTCCGATCCCGGCTTGCCGGGAGAGGAACCTGCACTTGTTGTTCTAGCTGCGATTGAAGTGCAGGTCCCTCGCATACACTCGGGATGAAAGCCTGGGGGGTAGGGGAATACCAACAGAGCCTTACGGTCTACACCAATGAGGAAAATGCCCTAAGAACGCACTAAACAACTCTTTATGTTCGGAATTCTTGTGAATCTGTGGTGGGTATTACTAACTTGCTGTCCGGGAGAACGGCGTCTCTAGGCGGGGTCACCGATTCCAGTGGCGGGTCTGGAATTTTTTTCCCCCGGACAGCCCTGCCTATTCGTTAGCATTTTCTGTGCCAGTCTCTTAATTTTTGTAACTTATTGAAAATACAGGAAACCAGCACACAAAGGATATTCCAGTAACCATACGACTGTGTGCGAACCTTCCCCCACTGTGGGTGTTTTGCCCTTGTTCCCCCCCAGGCGATTCCCCCAAGGCACACTACCGGTCTCCTTTATTTGATACCGCCCCTGCTGGTACGGCAGGGTTCTGGGAGGGTCTCATGAGCTGTAAGACGAACCGTTCCAAGATGATCCGTTCCTCTGGCGGGCCAGACCGCAGGGCCACTTCTGCTTCATAGGCCAACCGGAGGGCACGCAGCAGGACACGGCCACTCGTACTCCGAGCCTGCTCCAGCATCTTGGGCAAGGAACCCTGCGGAGCCGGTAAGCGCGCGGCCCACAAGCTGTTCGCGGCCTGGCGCGGTTCACGAACTTTCTTTTCCTTGAGCAGGATCAACTGCCGGAAATAGCGCGTGATTTCAAGGACAACCAGGGGCGCGTATCTCCCGCTCCGCTCGACCTCCGCCAGCGCCTCCAGCGCCTTTTTGGGGTCGTGAGAGCCAAGCGCCTCGGTCAAGGCCAAATTCCCTCCCTCGGCCAGTCCACTCCCCCACACGTTCAAATCTTCCGCCTCAATCCGCTTTTTGCCCGGATCGTAAAGGCAAAGCTTATCCAGTTCCATCCGGACGCGTCCCATGTCCCGGTCGAAAGCGGCCAGCAATTGTTCGGCGGCCTCGGGGTCAATCGTGTGGCCCCGGCCGGTGGCTTCCGCTTGGACCAACTGCATCGCCTCCCCAAAGCTGGGGGCCGCCAGCAGCGCCACGTCGCAAAGGTTTCCGAAGGATTCCAATCTCGCCTGGACCTTTTCCCGCTCTCTCCAATCATCCGTGTCGAGGTCCACGTCCATCATTTCCAGGACGATGACGGAATAGGGGTTGGGATCGCGGAAGTAAGCCGCCAGTTCGTCGGACCGTTTGGGGGACTTCTCTCCCCGCACGGGCTGATCCTCGGCTTCGCCGCGACGCCGGGAGGTCAGCGCCTGCGCATTACGGACAATCAAGAGCTGCCGGGGTGAAAGTAGGCTTCGCTCCCGAGCCGCTTCGATGACTCGGCTCAGGGAATCCGCGCGAAGGTCAAACTCCGAAATCCCCATCGCCACCGGGTCAAGCCGCAGCGCAGCGCGCAGAGCTGCGATGATTCGGTCGCGCCAATAGATTTTGTTGCCGAGGAGGATGTAGCCGGCAGAGAGTTTTCCGGCTTCGATCAATTCGAGCGCCCTGGCGGCCGGGAGTCTCATAGAAAGGTCTCTTGCCCGCTCCCTGACGGTCGCGGCTCGGATTTGCTCGTAACCGGGAATCGCCTCAGAAATTTCCAATCAAGGTCGAGACCAGACTCGCTGCCACGCGGCGGCTCAGCCGCTCGATCGCGAGCTGGTCTTCCCCAAAGTAAGTTGCCGGGTCCGTGCTCACCTGGTACGGTTCGCGGTACACCAGGTCATTGGCTTCATACAGGACCTGGTGGCTTGCCGCGTCCTCCAGCGTGACCCGCATGCTGACCGTGATCAAGACCTCCGTCGTGCGCCCGGAGTTCGGATCAAAGACGATGGGGCTTGAATAGATCGCCGTCACGACGCCTTTCAGCAGCGCGTCGCTGCCTTCCTCCTGGGACTGCACGCGGTACGAGGTCCGAGTCAGCAACTCACGGATGACGGCGGCGGTGAGGGTTTGCTCGATCTTGAAGCGGAAGGTGTCGTTCTGGAACGTAGGGACAGCGATGCTTCGAATTGCGCGCGGCAGCCCTGGAACAGCGCGGCTGCCCATCCGATAGCCGCACCCGGAGCCGACCAGGGCAAAGAGGCACAGGAGGGGCGGGAGAAGACGGTGGAGGGACTGAATCAGCATCCTAGTCAACCTGAAGAAACCCTAAATCCCAAAAAAGTTCCTTCCGAGCGATCCCTTCTCCCATTCATCCGGTTTGAAATTTTGATTTTGGTCATTGGAATTTGTTTAGCATTTAGGGTTTAGAATTTAGGATTTGTTTGTTCGGCTCCCGCAAATGGTTCTGCCGTATTCGCACAACTCGAACGATCAAAGGGACTAGCTCGGTCTGGCGCTGCGGGCAAAAATTTTCTCCTCGGCAATCTCCACCGCATTGAGCGCGGACACCCGAACATTATCCATGGCTCCCCAGATCCAATAGCCTGCCTCCCAGGCGGGATCGCGCTCGACGGCGCCCAGCAGGATCTCACTCGACCCCGCCACACCCACCACGTTCGGCTGGTCTTCCGGGTCGCGATTCACCTGAAAGGGCTTTTGGTCCAAGGCTTCTTCGATCGCTTCGGTCGCAACCCGTTCCGCCAGCTCGACAAAACAGCAGAAGGCATGGCCGTAGAAGATCGGCGCGTGCAGCAGGCGGAGGGCCGGCGGGAGGCAGCGTCTGCCCAGCAGTTCGCGGACGTGACGGCCAATCCGCTCTTGCCCTTCCTGCAACGGCGGATGGCACTGCCCGCCGTACGTCGAAAGCAGGTTGAACGCGACCTGCGAATCAAAAACGTCTTGGGGGACTTTCTGGAAGGAGAGCAAGTTGATGGTCTGGCGGCTCAGTTCCTCGATCCCCGTCTTTCCGCGCTCACTCACGGATTCAAACACTGTGACCACGGAGCGCGCCACCGTGAAGCGTCGCGAGAGCTGTCCCAGGATGCCCGCAATGGCTATCGCCGCCGGATGGGCGGAAACCGAAAGACGGCTCTCGGAGGATGGCGTTCCCGGCAACCCGCCGGTCTCCTCCCTCAGGCTCCCGAGCAATGGGGCGCGCAGACACGCCCGCGGATGGGTTTCCAAACAATAGCTCAAGTCAATAATCTCGCAGCCGCACTCCTCCGCCATCTGCCAG
>Ga0155949_1017_pt1 | contig 26851 bp, 24 predicted proteins | sample RifCSPlowO2_02_FD_107603 | JGI IMG/M metagenome (GOLD analysis project Ga0155949, IMG submission 107603) | Acidobacteria bacterium RIFCSPLOWO2_02_FULL_61_28
GTCCTGCAACCGTTCACGCCGTTCGCCTCGACGATTCTTCCCCCCGGCGTCCTGGTCCGCCCCTTGGGCCTCGTCAGCCTGTTCATCCCGCTGCCCCCGCCGCCGACGATTACGTTGTTCAATCCGGCGAGCGGCCCGTTGGGGACGAGCGTAGTCCTTACGGGGACAAACTTCACCGGCGCGACGGCGGTGAAGTTCAACGGGGTGTCGGCGACGAGTTTCACCGTGGACTCCCCCACCCAGATCACCGCCACCGTTCCCGCCGGCGCCACCACCGGCCCGATTTCTGTGACCACTCCTGGCGGGACTGCGGACACTACTCCTCTGGTTCCGCCGGACTTCACGGTTGTGCTGGTTCCGGACCTCACGATCAGCAAGACGGATAGCTCAGACCCGGCGATCACCGAGGGGGGGCTGACTTACACCGTGACAGTGCAAAATATCGGGAACGGTGTGGCGGACAACGTCTCGGTGACCGATGTACTGCCCGCGGAGATATCGGCGACGCCCTCTTGCAGCACAACGGTCGGAACCTGTTTGGTCTCTGCGGGTCCTCCATTCACCGTGACGGCTTCGCTCGGCACGTTAGCGGCCAACGCCAGCGCAACCGTGACCATCGTGACCACTGCCCCCACGGTAATCGGCACGACCATCATTACCAATACCGCGACGGTTTCCACCACGAGTGCCGAGACCAACACAACCAACAACCAGGCAGCGGAGACCACGACGGTCATCAATCCGGGCACCACCGCACCGCTGATCACCAGCATGACGCCCGGAAGCGGACCGTTCGGAACGTCGGTGACGATTGCGGGAATAAACTTTACCGGAACGACCAGCGTAACGTTCAACGGGGTTCCGGATACTACGTTCATTGTGAATTCCGCGACGCAAATTACGGCGAAAGTCCCCGGCAGCGTCACGCCTGGAGCGTGTGCCACTCCAGGCGTCTGTGCCAACACCGGCCCCATCGCCGTTACAACCCCTGCTGGCACCGCCGTTACTCCGTCAGACTTTGTCGTTACCATTACGATCGCCGGGAAGACGGTACCTTTGAGGGCTACAGATCAGGGCGCGCTACTGCCCTCAGGTACCCTGACAGTCCTCAACCCGTTTACGACCGGTGGCTTCCCCAGCACTGGGAGCCTGCTACCCGAGGCAGCGCTGACGGTCTTGAACCCGTTCACGACCCCAGGAATACCGAGCGCTGGAAGCCTGCTGCCCGACGCGGCGCTGACGGTATCCAATCCGTTTACCACCGGCGGCTTCCCCAGCACCGGGACTTTGCTGCCGGGAGCGGCGCTGACCGTATCCAACCCGTTTACCGTAGGTGGAACTCCGGTCCTTGGAATGCTCTTGCCGGAGGCGGCGCTGACGGTATCCAATCCATTTACCGTAGGAGGGGTGCCCAGTGTCGGGACACTGCTGACCGGAGCCAGCTTGACGGTGAAGAACTCCGAAGCGCCGCCCACCATCAGCACGTTTACTCCGCTGAGCGGCAATGCCAGTACAGCGGTGACGATCACCGGCACGGGTTTCGCCACGGCAACCACGCTTACTTTCAACGGTGCAGAAGCCGGCTTCTCCATCGTTTCTGATACGACCATCACTACATCCGTTCCCGCTTTTGCTACCACGGGTCCCATCACCGTGACGAATCCTGGAGGCACCGGGGCGAGCGCGATCCCCTTTGTGGTCCCGACCAGCGTTCCTCCGAGCATTACTGGCCTCAACCCGACTAGCGGTCCGGTGGGAACTAGCGTAGCAATCACCGGCCTCGGTTTCACCGCAGGCTCCGGAACCGACCTGGTCATATTCGAAGGCTGCGACGGAATGGATAAGTTTGCCGCGTTTACAGTTAACTCCGATACATCCATCTCGGCCACGGTGCCTGCCGGCGCTTGCTCCGGCCCGATCAAGGTAAGAAACATTACTGGCGGCACGAGTTTACCCAGCGCGGAAGAGTTCGCTGTAACGATGACGATCGCCGGGAGGACGGTAGCCCTCTTCGCTCCCAACACAGGGGCCTTGCTCCCGGATGCCGGGTTGACCGTGCTGAACCCGTTTGCGACTCCAGGGATACCGAGTGCGGGGTCCTTGTTGCCGGATGCCGCCCTGACCGTGCTGAATCCGTTTGCCACGGCAGGGATACCGAGCGCGGGAACGTTGCTGCCCGAAGCCGCGCTCACGGTGCTGAATCCGTTTGTCACAGCAGGCATCCCGACCGCAGGAGCCTTGCTCCCCGGAGCCGCGCTCACGGTGCTGAATCCGTTTACCTCGGGAGGGATACCAACCGCCGGGAGCTTGTTGCCCGGGGCCGCACTGACCGTGCTGAATCCGTTTACTTCGGGAGGGGTTCCGACCGCCGGGCGCTTGTTGCCCGGGGCAGCACTGACTTCCGCCAATATCTCGTTCACTCCGCTCACGGGCCCAACGGAAGCGGTGGTTACGATCACGGGTGGTGGATTCCAGAATGGAGATGGGACCAGCCGCGTTACCTCGATTGAGATGGGGGGCCAGCCGGCTGCTTTCACGGTAGTGAGCAACACGATTGTGAAGGCCACGGTGAGTGCGACGGCCACCGGCTCGGGTCCGGTGAAGATCGTTCTGACCGGAGGAGTGACGTTTATATCAACAACCCAGTTTACGGTGCAGTAGAACAGTCTTGATGATAGTTTATCTAGTTAATTGGAGGATGACATGGACAGCAACAAGGAAAGCATAGAAGTCAGAAGTCAGAAGTCAGAAGTCAGAAGAAAGGGAGGGGGAGGGCGAATGGCGACGGGATTGCTCGCCATCCTGCTGGGGCTCGTTTTCACCCCGGACCTGCGCGCGCAGGCCTTTGTCACCGGCGGCACGGCCGCTCTCGGCAACTTCAAGAACCCAACGTCGGTAACCGACGGCGGTGCAAGGGTCTGCAACTTCACGCTGCGCATAGACTTGAAGCTGGGTAAAATCTTGGCGATACCGTACAGTACTTCAGCCGGTGCGGCCTGCGACCAGATACCCGTGGACATCACGGCGCTGACCTTCAGCACAGGGATCACCTCGTTCGATGGTTCGACTGGTGTCCTGGAAGTGGGCGACTTTACCCTCCAGGCTCCCACCTGGGTTGGTAGTGGTGCTGGGCTTATCTGCTGCTGGGCTAGTTTCCTGAGCGTTATTCCGAATGACAACAACACGCCCTTGGTCATTCGCTCGGCGGCCAACGGCACCGTCAGCCCCGTCTCGACCGGAACGGTCGCGATAACGCCTAATGCGAGCCCGGCCGTGAGCATATACATTTTGATCGATGGCGCCCAGGGGGATCAGCCGACCGGTTCCGGCGATCTCCTGCGAGGTGTTGGAGGAGTCGGGGGGCCGGGAGGTTACCGGGGCGGCGATGGCGGCAACGGGGGAATCTCCCCGACGCCGGGCCAGGCCGGGTTTGGCCCCGGCGGCGGCCCCGGGGGCGATGTCGGGAGCTCTCCCTTGTCGAATGCCAGGTTCTTGACCACCGGACGAACCATCGCGGGGACGCCGATCCCCGCCGGCAACGACCTCCTGTTGATGCTCCGGGGTGGCTCAGGCGGAGGCGGGAGTGGAGGAACGACGAATGGGGTAGCGGGCCACGGTGGGGGTGGCGGAGGTGGAGCCATTGCGATTTACGCGGACAATTCCATCACCATCGGCGGGGCAATCTTTGCGCGAGGAGGCCAAGGATCGCTTTGCTGCGGGGGGCCGGTTGCCTCTTCAGGCTCCGGCGGCGTGATTCGCCTGGTGACGAAGACCATCGCGGGAGGCGGCACCCTCGACGCGGGCTCTATCTGCTGCAACGCGGCGGATTCCGGGATCATCCGCCTGGAGGCTTTCACCATCTCTTACACCGGTACCTTGACCGGGAATCTGGCGGCCGCCAGCGCGCCCGGGCAGGTGGTGATGCCCACTGCGCCACCCGCTTTTCTCCGCTTTCTCACGGTGACCGACAGCAGCAATCCGTTGAACACCATCGGGGTCCCCGGCGCCACCCAGGCAACACCGGGGCGAACGGGGAACATCGCTAATGTGGATGTGACCCTGCCGAACCCGTCGGGTCCTGCCACGACCGTGAACCTTACTCTGGAGGCCGGTCCGAACACCATAGCCAACCCCTTTCCGGCGGGCAAAAGCGTTACGGTAGTGGTGCAGGCGCTCGATCCGGTGCAGCAATTGCTCAGCAAGTCTTACCCGGCAACTTCCTTCGTATGTCCATCTCCGGGTAGCGGGAATTGCACGGCCACGGTCTCGGGTGTCTCTCTGCCGCTGGGCTTCAGCTCCATGAGCGCGTTCACGGTGGTGAATCTCACGCAAGCCGGTACCCTCGCCCGAATCTTCCCGCCAATGTACCAGGGCGAGGCGATTGAAGCCGTCCGGATGGAGACGACCGGGAGCGATACCAAGTACGTTCTGATCGCGAAGTCCGGCCGGGAATTTTCGTTCCAGCCCGGTGGAGTTTCGACTAACTCGATTGCAGAGGAGGTCCGGGCTGGGAATCCGTAGGGAGCAATTCTGCCCTACAACGCCGAAAGGAGGCCTTGAAGTATCCTGATGCAAAGGACATTTCGCAGAACCGCTCTCTTCGTCGGACTGTTGCTGTCCATGTCACTGCCGATGGAGGGAGCGGAGCTGGGCAATGCCTCGTTGCAGGGAAATTACTTCTTTACTCTCCATAAAATGGACGCCTCGGTCTTGGGCTTCCTTTTTACGAACGCCGTGGGGACGCTGGCGTTCGATGGGAGCGGCCGGGTCACCGCGCAAGGCGCGATCAACCGCAACGGCAGCGTCCAGTTGCTGAATGCCTCCGGAACCTACAGTCTCGACGCGGCCGGCGGCTTGCAGCTTTCGATACCGGGCGTCCCGTTAACCGCCAGCGGCAGTGTCGCTTTCGATCTGAACTCGTTTCTCGCCTCCAATGTGGGAGGCTCCAATCTGCAAAGTCATGACGTTCTGGTGGCGGCGAAGCAGCCGCCCCCACCTTACTCGGCCGCGTCGCTGACGGGCCGGTATTTCTTGGTCGAGCGAACCGTTACGGCGACGGGCGCTACGCCACAGTTGGAAAATGCTGCCGGCGCGATCACATTTGACGGGGCGGGGAATTGCGCCCTGGATTTGACGACCAACCGCGGCGGTTCCACGACAACCGCGAGCAGCTCCGGGACCTACCGGGTTGTCAACGATGGAACCGTCTCGCTCAGTCTCGCTGGCAGAAGTGATCCCGTGACGTTGGGCTTCAGTCCGGGCGGGTCGCTCGGTATAGGAGCCACTGTACGAGACACCAATCGCACTATCTTCGATCTATTCATCCTGACGAAGGCCGACAACGCCGGGTGGGGCAACGCGGGCCTGGGCGGCTCCTACCAGGTGGTGGCCGGAGCCGTGAACATCAACTTGGGGTTTTCGACTTCGGCGGGCCGTGTCCTCTACCGGGGCGATGGGAGAGTTTCCTACGATCTTCGTCAGAACCGCATGGGAATCGCCGGGACCGCCGTCGGCGATTCGACCATCTCGGTGGCCACGAGTGGAAGCCTCCAGTTCGGCGGCGTGCCGAACCTGACGGGCCAGTTTCAAGGCGGACTGGGGTCCTCCGGGCACAACCTGGCCGCGGCGGGGGTGAGCGATCCGTCGGTTTACAACTTTTTTATTGCGATTCGCACGCCCGCACTGCCCACGGCATTCAGCAACGGAGCCAGCTTCTCCAGCACGGCGGCACTGAGTCCGGGCGCGCTCGTCAGCCTCTTCGGAGCGAATCTGGCGCGGCAAACAGAACTCGCTTCCTCCTTGCCCTTGCCCACGCAACTGGGCGGCGCCTCGGTCCGAATCAACGGCATCGAATCGCCCTTGCTGTTCGTTTCGCCGTTTCAGATCAATTTACAAGCGCCGTTTGAATTGTCTCCGGGCACTGCGCAGATCACGGTCACGCTTGACGGCGCGGAGGGCAGCCCGCTGGCAGGCACGGTGAACCCTGCCGGGCCAGGGATCTTTACGCTCTCGCGCGACGGCAGCGGCGCAGGCATCTTCCTGCATGGCGCCACTTTCAGTTTGGTGAACGAGTTCAGCCCTGCGCGTCCCGGCGAAGTGATCCTGATCTACGGAACCGGGCTAGGGGGAGTCCTGCCGGCTGTCACCAGCGGAGCGGCCTCGCCCGCCAATCCCTTGGCGAGCGCAGTCAGCTCGGTTTCTGTGCAGATCGGGGGAAGGGAAGCCGAGGTGAGCTTCGCCGGATTGGCGCCGGGTTTTGTCGGTTTGTACCAGATCAATGTGCGCGTCCCGTCCGATGTGACCCCGGCTCCGAACGTTCCCGTGGTGGTTACCGCCGCTGGCCTCCAAAGCAACATCGTCACGCTGCCCGTCGCGCCGTGAGCCTGCCGTATTATTCTTTCTTGCAATCAAACGACAGGCAACAGGTCGGCAAATACGAATCCGTCCCGCTCGACAATCTCTCCCACACGGATGTCGAGTGGCTCTCGAAACTCCGGTGCATTGTAAACGAACGAGTGGAACTCGCCGTTTTCGCCGCACGGGTCCACATGGGGAGAAAGATCCGTGAGGAAGCTCGCGTCAAACTCGCGCCCCGCAAACGACCGGTCGAGCGAGCGCGGATCAACACAGGTGATTTTTGCCTGAAGCCCGGAAGCGAGCATTTCAGACGCCAGCTCCGCAGTCGGCGTCCCCCAAAGAGGAAACAGAGGCTCCAACCCGGTTCCTCGGAGTTGTTGTTCCCGATACTTTCGCACGTCGGTCAAGTAAAGGTCCCCGAAGGCGATTGCGACGATGCCTTCCGCGACGGCCTGCCGGCACGCCTGGCTCATGATTCGTTCGTAATCGAGGTTCGCGCAAGGAGAAGGAAGAGGTATGACCCGTAACGGCAGCCCCAAAGCCTCTGCCTGCGCTTCCAGCAGCGCCCGCCGCACCGCGTGCATGGCCACCCGGTTGGCTGTCTCATTGATGGTGGTCAACAAGCCCGCCACTTGGACGTCGTGATCCTGGAGCAGCCGATGAAGCGTCCAAGCACTGTCCTTGCCGCTGCTCCAGGAAAGAAGGACTTGTTTCATGTCCCGACACCTCCGGAAGAATTTCGCTAGAAGTCATACCGGATTCCGCTGCGCACGGTTGCTTTCGGCACGAGAAAGCCGCCCTGGTAGTATTCCCGGTTCGTAAGGTTCTCCACACGCGTCACCCACCGCAGGCGCGCGCGCTCCCCCTGATGCAGAGTGACAATTCCCGTTACGTCCAGCCGTGCATGTCCCGAAAAACGATAGGTGGAAGGCGGGATGGCAAACGTGAGGCCGAAGACCGGGAAGTCATAGTCGGACGCGCCGGTCGCCAGCAGGTTGAGCATAACTCGGGGCGTGGGCTTGACCGTAGCGCCCAACGAAAACTGATGATCCGCGAGACCCAGGACCCGCGTGCTTCCCGCCAAAGTCACCGCAGGCTGGTTCGATTTGGTGAAGGTGTAGGAGCCAGTCAGATCCAGAAACGACATCGGCCGCGTGGAGACCGCAAGCTCGACGCCGCGCGCATTGCCGCCCTGCCGGTTGAGGTATCCGAAGCTGCGACGGAAAGGATCGTTCGGCGTGGCGTCAAAATCAATGATGCTTTGCAGATGCGTGTAGAAATACGTTGCGCTGGCCTGCAGTTTGTTCTGGAACAGAAATTGATCGAACCCGCCGTCAAGAAACGTGGACCGCTCCGGGCGAAGCTGCGGATTGCCGTAGTACGACCGGAAGGCGCCGCTTCCGCCGCTCCCAAAGCGTTCGTAGAGCGAGGGGGCGCGATACCCGTTTCCGGCGTGCGCGCGGACTTTGGTTCCTGACTCCGCAATGAAGTAGGCCAAGGAGGCATCCCCGTTGTATGTCGCCGGAATATCGAGCCGGTCGAGCGAAGCAAACGGGTTTCGCGTATCGTCGCTGAAGCGGGGAATATCTAGGGCATACCACTGCGCTTGAAACCCAACCTGGAAGTGCAAACGCCCTTCGAGCAAGCGTGTTTGGTTCTGCGCGGCGAAGGCCAGGGACTTCTGCGCCGCTTCGGTTGTCAGTCCAAAGGCGGTCTGATCGAGCGTCTCGCGGTCAAAATCCAGGCTCAGGTGAGTCGAATTGATCCCGCTTGCCTGGATGCTGTTGCGCCAGAAAGCGTGTTCGGTGGACCCGTGATAGAACTGGCGCACCGTGCCGGGACCTTCCTGATACCCCAACTCCGCCGCCAGCGGCGAGACGCCGGGTCCGTTGTCGTAGCGCCGCCGGGTTCGTAGGCTTTGCCAGCCTGCCGAATAGCCCCAGCGTTCGTTGACTTGCTGGTCGAGGCGAGCGGCCCCGGAGAAGAATCGGTTCCGCTGGTGGTAGTCCGGATCATCGAACTGGCGATAGAAGTTCGCGCCAGCCTCGGGGTAAGCGATCGCTTTGCGCAGATAGCTCCCCGAAGGAAGCGAGGGTAAATTGGGCAAGGGCGAAGGGCTTTCGTTCAGCGCCGCAAAGGAATCGGTCATGTGAAAGCGGAGGAACAACTGCGTCTGCGAGTTGAACCGATAGCCGGCCATCGAGCTTCCGGAGTTGTTGCGATACGGATCGTGGCCGTCCATTCCGCGCGTGTAGTTCCGATGGTCCGCGCGGAAGGAATAAGTAAAACGCTGCTGACTGGCCTGCCCACCGATCTCGGCTGCGCCCTCGACTAGCCCAAGGGATCCCCCTCCGAACGAAAACGATCCCGTCCGGGGCTGCGACGGTTGCCGGGAGATTACGTTGATCGTTCCGCCGATGGCGTTGGTCCCGTAGAGCGTGGAACCGGCCCCGCGCAGGATTTCGATTCGATCGGCGCCTGTCACGAGCATGTCGCCGGCCAACGGCCGGGCAGAGGCCTGGATGTCGGCAGGATCGCGGAATCGGAAGCCGTCAATCAGGATCGCGGTGTCCTGGGCGCGCAGGCCCCGGAAACGGTAACCGACGACAGTTCCGGGGCCGCCCAATTGTTGCATCTGGAGCGCCGGGACCGTTTGCAAAGCTTCGCTCAGGGTGCGCGCATCTCGCTCGGCCATCTCTTCGGAACCGACGAGCGAAACTGCTTTGGCGATTTCGCTCGGTAATTCCGGCAATTCGGAAGCGATCACCGAAACGCGCTGATGGACTCCCGCCACCGCCAGCGTCAGGTCCACAGTTTCGTCATGATCCTCCAGGTGAATGCGCCGGCTCTGGTTTTGGAAGCCTTGCTGGAAGCATTCGAGAACATAGGTCCCCGGCAACAGATTCGGAAAGCGAAAACTGCCATCGCTTCCGGTCTGTGTCCGTTGGAGCAGTGTGGTAGAACGGTGGAGACTCACGGCGGCTTCCGGAACCAAACTTCCCGAAGCATCCCGCACGGTCCCCGAAAGGGACAAATCGCCCGCGGCCTTCAGTAAAGCGGGCAGCAACAACAGCAGGCAAAGCGCAGCAATGGAACGCGGAAACAATTTCGGATGGGTCGGCATGGACGTTCTCCTTTCGCCCCCGGAAAGAGGAAACGCAACGGGTTTGTGGACCGCCTGTTCGTCTTCAAGGGAAACCGAAGGAGAGAGCTGAGAAACCCGTGGGCCAAGGGACGGGTTCGCTCCTCGGCTCTTCCCGCGAAGCCGAAGCAAGCAGAGGGTTCCTGGTCGGTCTCCTGGCTCATGCTTTTCCGGGCTGACCGCCTTCCCATCCCGGCAGGCCGGGACAGTGGCGTATCGGTCAGCCCAACGCAATCACAGTGGCGGGGCCGCGCTGGATTCTCACCAGACTTCCCTTTTCTTGCAACTGCACCAAGAACGGAATCCATCATCGCCGAGCCGCCGCGCCGTGTCAAGGGCAGGGATCTCTTTGCGACGGGAGATGCGATCTAGGCGTCCGAGAGGTCTTCTTTGGGTTCGGATTCCTCAAGCTCGCTCAATTCGAAGATTTCTTTGCAATCCAGGCACTCCACAAATTCGCCGTTCTCATCGTGGGCGATGACCTGGGTGCGAGCGTGCAGGCACGGTTGCGTCATGCGCTTCTGTTCTCCAAGGGCCGCAACGTCCGTTCGCTCTCGCGCATCCGGTGAACAGGAATCCCCGGAAGCGGTCCGACGACGTGCCAGCCAGGGGAATGGGTTTTTCTCGCTTCACTCACAACGGTTCTTGAAACGTTCCGCTCTCAATACTTGAGACTATTCTAAGAAACCCAAAGCATTTGTCAAGCTGGCGTTTGCGGCCATTCGCCCTTCGTCCGGCCCGGTTTCCTTTTGGTGGAAATCCCGCTTTCCGGCGATAATCGTCCGGGAGCAATTGCCGTGAAGGTGACCGTTTCCGCGTACAGTGGGTACAAGGCAAATGAACGCCCCTGTCGCTTCGTGCTGGAAGGCCGCTCCTACGAAGTGCTGGAGATTCTCGATCAATGGTATGGCCCGGACTCCCAGTATTTCAAAGTGAAAGCCGATGACCAAAACCTGTATATCTTGCGGTATCACTCCGTCTTGGAGGAATGGACCTTGGAGTCCTTTCGCCAGGCGAACCGCGGGTAATCGTCCCCAGTTGACGTTGCGTTTGCGATTCCAGAAAATCGCCCGGAAATGACAGCCGTATGAAGAACATTATCGTGGGCACCGCCGGACACATTGACCACGGCAAGAGCGCCCTGGTGCGCGCTCTGACCGGCACGGACCCGGACCGCCTGGAAGAGGAGAAGCGGCGCGGCATCACGATTGATATCGGGTTTGCGACGCTCGATCTCGACCACGAATATCGCCTCGGGTTCGTGGACGTGCCGGGACATGAGCGGTTCGTGAAGAACATGCTGGCGGGAGTGGGTGGGATTGATTTGGTCTTGTTTGTCGTGGCGGCCGACCAGTCCATTCAGCCGCAGACGCGGGAGCATTTTGACATTTGCCGCTTGCTCGAAATCCCCCGCGGCGTGATTGTGATCACCAAAACCGATCTGGTCAATCCGGAAATATTGGAACTGGTCAAGCTGGAGATGGAAGAGTTCGTGGCCGGGTCGTTTCTCGAGGGAGCGCTCCTGGTTGCCGTCAGCTCCCGGACCGGAGAGGGCCTGGACCGCTTGCAGGCGGAGCTGCGGCGGATTGCGGGAGAAGTGCCCGCCAAGGATGCCTCCCGCCATTTTCGGCTGCCGATAGACCGGGCGTTTGTGATGAAAGGATTTGGCTCGGTGGTCACGGGCACGCTGATCGCCGGGACCGTTCAAAAAGACGCCGAGGTGGAAGTCCACCCGGGAGGAAAGCGGCTGCGGGTTCGGGGCATTCAGGTCCACAATCAGCCGGTTGCAGAAGCGCGGGCCGGGCAACGGACCGCCTTGAACCTGGCCAGTGTCGAAACCGGCGAACTGGTTCGCGGAATGATCCTGACCGACCCCGGGCGCTTTGTCGTCACCCAGCGAGTTCACACGATGCTCCACCTTCTGGCCTCGGCGCCCCCGCTCAAAAACGGCGCCCGCGTGCACTTCCATTCCGGGACCGCGGAATTGATAGCCAAGGCCGTGCTCCTCGAAGAGAGCGCGGAAAAGGAATCGGAACGGAAACTGGAGGCGGGGCGAGCCGCCTTCGTGGAATTTCGGCTCGACAGTCCGACGCTCCTGCTTCCCGGAGACCGCTTTATCATCCGGCAGTTCTCGCCGGTCATCACCATCGGAGGCGGGCGCGTGCTCGACAACTGGGTCCCGCGGCAGGCGGTTCCTGCGCGGTCTCCCCGGCGGGAGGAGACGCGGAAGTTTTTGCAGATACTGGAAAAGGGAAGCCGCGGGGAAATCCTGCTCGCTTTGCTCAGCCGCAGTCCCGGCGGCTGCCTCCGCGAAGAAGACTTGATCGCGCACACCGGTTGGCTGGCGGATGAATGCCGGCAGGTAGCCTTGCCGTTGCGCGAAGCAAGCCAGGTGGTTTTCTTGCAGGAGAATCCGCTCTGGGTTGCCGAGTCGGCCCGCCTGGAGCGGCTGCGGCAGGAGGCCGTCAAGACCTTGGAGCGCTTTCATCAGCAGAACCCGCTTCTGCCGGGAATCTCCAAGGAAGAGTTGCGGTCGAGAGTGTTTTCCTCCGCCGAGCCGCAGGTCACCGACGCCGTTCTGCGCCTGCTCACCGAGCAGGGGCAAATTCTCATCAGCGGGGAGACCGTCAAGCTGGGGACGCACAAAATTGTTCTCAAAGAGGAGGAAGAGCAGTCCAAACGGCAAATCGCGCGAGCCTTCGAGCAAGCCGGTTTGACCGCTCCGGCAGTGAAGGAGGTGCTGGGCAAGCTCTCCATTGAGCGGCGGCGGGCGGAAAAGATTCTCCAGATTTTGCTTCAGGAAGGGGTTCTGGTTCGCGTCTCCGAGGACTTGGTCTTTCACGCTGAGGCCATTCGGAAACTGCGCCGGCTTCTGGCCGAGTACAAGTCCCAGAGCGCCCGCATTACGGTGGGCGCCTTCAAAGACCTGGCCCAGGTGAGCCGGAAGTATGCCATCCCGCTCTTGGAATATCTGGACCGCGAGCACGTCACCCGGCGGGCCGGCGACGAGCGAATCCTGCTCTAAATTAAGTGGGTTTGTTAGGCTTTTTTCCGGCGTAGCCGCCAGAAGCCGATGAGACCAGTGCCCAACAACAGAAGCGATGACGGCTCAGGAACGGTCCTGGCGGTCTCGATCGTCAGGTTGTCAATGGGGGCAAACGAGTTACCTGGATCTTCCCAGAAAATGCTGCGAATACCGGGGCCAGAAAGCGTGATTGGTCCAGCTGGCTCTCCGTCGTCCGTGCTAGCCTGGAAGAAGGAATCCAGAACCACGCCGCCAATATCGCGGGCTTCAATGTCAAATACACCAAAATTTCCGCCGTAGATGAAGGTGATTGATGAAACGTCAAAGTCGAAACTCATTAAAGCCGTCGAGCCACCACTTATGTCAAACACGTTTCCCAAGGCTCCGGCAGCGTTGAAGTCCGGGTCGGAATCTCGATCCCTGATTTCACCAGCGAAAGTGATCGTACCAGAGGGGGTGACCAGAGGTGAGACACCCAGACCGCTTCCAGTAGCTGGCGTGTCAGCGTCCAGGATAATAGTGTCGGCTACCCCGGATTTCGCCGAGAACATCGCCCCCAAAAGCAGCATTACAACGTACCATCTCCGCATAGTCACCTCCCAATGCCCGCAATATCCCCTCCGAAAGAGAGCACTTTCCGTTCCAATCCCAACTTATTGGGAATTCAGCTCGTTGCATAGAAGAGACAGAAAGATAAGGAAGAAAAATGGAAAAGGTTTACCTCTTTGTTCTCAATTGCAGAAAGGCTTGCCAACCAGAGTGGGAGAATGTCGCCGCCAACCCAGCCTGGAATAAGAACCACCGATGGCTACCCAAACGAGAATCCTAACTTGCAAGGCGCCGCTCGTTCTTTCTGTGCCGTGGGCCTGCCTCGGAATATTAGTTGTAATTAGATATCCCGCGGCCTTACAATAGCGACAGGAGGTAACGATGCCAAATATTGGGCTACCTGAGCTGGTCATCATCGTTCTAGTTGCCCTGCTTGTTTTCGGAGGCCGACGCCTCGGCGACATTGGGCGGGGGATGGGGGAAGGCATCCGGAACTTCCGGAATGCCATGCGCGACGAGAAACCGGCCGAAGGGGAGAAGACTCCGAAATCTCATTCCTAAACGATCTTCTCCTCGCGATTTCCGCTTTTCTTCTGCCGCTCACAATTCTTCCGGTGTCTGCCCGTTTCCTTTCGAGGGAGTGCTGTTCCTTGCGGTAGCTGTTGATGCGTTCGATTATACAACCGACGAAACGCAAGTGGCTTTCTTCAGCATCCGATAGACCAGCGAGATGGGCAGTCCCACCACGTTGAAGTAGCATCCCGCGATCCATTCGATGTGCTTGGAAGCCAGTCCTTGAATCCCGTAAGCGCCGGCCTTGTCGAGCGGTTCCCCCGAGGCCACATACTCTTCGATCTCCTCTTCGGTGAGTTTCGAAAATTGCACGATGGTGGAGGCGACCTCGATGTCCTTCCGCAGTTCCGAGCGGGTACCTGCGGGAAAAGGGAACAACAGGCACAGTCCGGTGAGGACGCGATGTTGGCGGCCCGAGAGCAGCCGCAGCATCCGCCGCGCGTCCTCGGCGGAAGCAGGTTTCCCGAGCGTTTGATCTTCCACGACGACAACCGTATCCGCTCCCAGAATCGGCACAGCGCAGGGAGGTTCAATCTGATTCCACGCGGCCTCCGCTTTTTCCGTCGCCATGCGCCGCACGAATTGTTCCGGAGACTCCCCCTCGCGCTGCGTCTCGGGGACCGCAGTCTCTACCACGTCGAACGCGAACCCCGCCGCCTGCAAAATCTCCTTTCGCCGGGGCGACGCAGAAGCCAGGATGAGTTTTCGAGTCGCCGCGTTCGCTGCCGGCATTTCCGTGCTGCTCCACAGGGAAATTGAAAACCCTATGCTATGGCATTTCCAGCATTCCTGTATAGGCTCAGGATGGTGTCATTCTGAGCCCTTCGGCAAGCTCAGGGCAGGCTCCGCGAAGAATATGCTCTTTTCTTTGGATTTCGATCCCCGGCAAAAAGAGCAGATTCTTCGGTCCCCGGCAAGCCGGGGCCCTCAGAATGACGTCATCGGGACAAGCGCGCTATGCAGCAACCGTGAAACCGCAGTAGAATGACTCTTTTGGAAGAGCCGGTCAATCGAACCCCGATGAACTCTCTGCGCGAGTTGTTGCCGAACGATCTGCTGGATCGAATGCGGGAAGAACTGGGACGCGAGGAAATGCTGCGTCTGGTGTGGCCCCTCATCGTGGGGTCGGAATTGGGATCGAGCACCCAGCTTCGCAGCGTCCGGCAGAATACGCTTCTGGTTGCGGTCCCCGACCGGACCTGGAAGAAGACCCTGAGCGCGATGGAAAAGATGATGTTGGAGGCCGTCCATCGTTTTTGCGGAGAGGAAGTCGCTCGGACCATTGAATTTGTCGAGGAACCGCGGATGGCGGCTCCGCGACCGAACACTCCGCGGAAGCGGACGGCCACTCCGCGCACGCCGGCGCCGCCCGATTTGCCGGGCGATTTGCCGGACGAGGGTCCCCTCGCGGCCATCGCCGATCCGGAACTGCGGGAGATGTTCCGGCGCTCAGCACAAAAGTATTTCGCTTGGCAGGAGGTTTCCGCGCGATGAGGATCACGGAAAAAGACGTTCTCTATGTAGCGGCACTTGGCAACCTGGAGCTGGACGCGGCGGAGACGGCCCGCTTCGTGGCCGATCTCGACTCGATTCTCAGCTACGTCGAAAAGCTCAATGAACTCGACACCAGCGCGGTCGAGCCGATGGCCCAGGTTCTCTACGACGCGCCGGAAACGCTCACCTGGCGCGACGACCACGAGCGCCCGGGCTTTCCGCAGGAGAAATCCCTGGCAAATGCCCCGGAACGCGGCGCGGGACAATTCAAGGTGGCCAAGGTGATCGAACGATGAAACGCAACGTAAGAAGTGCAGGTCCCTCTCCCGCTTTGCGGGATCGGGATGACAGGTGGTGATCGAACGATGAGCCTCGACGTAAGCCGCTGGACCATTGACGACGTGCAGGAAGCCCTCCGTTCGCGCCGGGCGAGCGCGCAGGAGATTTGCGCGGCGACGTTCGCCCGCATCGCGACGGAAAATCCCAAGAACAATTCCTTTCTGACCCTGACGGAGGAGCGGGCGATGGCTCGCGCCGCCGAAATAGACCGCAAAGTCACTGCCGGCGAACCACTGCCGCCGCTGGCCGGCGTGCCTCTGGCCGTCAAGGACGTGATCCTCACCGAAGGTATCCGGAACACGTGCGCTTCCCGCATCCTGGGAAATTTTATTGCGCCCTATTCGGCCACCGCCGTCGAACGGATCGAAGCAGCCGGCGCGATCATCGTCGGCAAAGTGAACTGCGACGAGTTTGCCATGGGATCGTCGAATGAGAACTCGGCGTTCGGGCCGGTCCGCAACCCGCACGATCCGGAACGGGTGCCGGGCGGATCGAGCGGCGGCTCGGCGGCGGCGGTCGCGGCGGGGATGGCGGTAGCGGCTTTGGGCAGCGACACGGGCGGCTCGATTCGCCAGCCGGCTTCGTTTTGCGGCGTCGTGGGCGTGCTGCCCACCTACGGGCGCGTGTCCCGCTACGGCCTGGTGGCGTACGCTTCCTCGCTCGACCACATCGGGCCATTTGGCCGGTCGGTCAAGGATGCCGCCACGGTCTTGGCGGTCATCGCGGGGCGCGATCCGCTCGATTCCACCTCCGCGGCGGTTCCGGTGCCGGACTACTTAGCGGCGCTCGACGATCCGGTGAGAGGGTTCAAAATCGGCGTTCCGCGCGAATATTTCGCGGAGGGCCTTGGTTCCGACGTGCGCGCGCGCGTCGAGTCCGGGCTGGCCGTGCTGCGGGAGCTAGGCTGTGAGATCGTGGATATTTCGCTTCCGCACACCGAATACGCCATCGCCTGTTATTACATCATCGCCACCGCGGAAGCCAGCTCGAACCTGGCGCGCTACGACGGCGTGCGGTACGGCTACCGGACGCCGGAGTCTGCCTCGCTTTCCGAGATGTACCGCAAGACCCGCGATCAGGGGTTCGGGACGGAGGTCAAGCGGCGCATCATGCTCGGCACCTATGTCTTGAGCGCCGGTTATTACGAAGCCTATTATCTTAAAGCCCAAAAAGTGCGGACGCTGGTGGCGCGGGATTTTAGTCGGGCCTTCGAGCGAGTGGACGCCATCGCGACGCCCGTCGCGCCAAGCCCCGCCTTCCGCATCGGTGAAAAGACGGCCGATCCGCTCGAGATGTATCTGTCGGACATTTATACGATCACCGGCAATCTGGCCGGAATTCCCGGCATCTCCGTGCCCTGCGGTTCGGTCCCTGCCCCTGCCGACGGAGGGTCGTCAGACGGGCGGAAATTGCCGGTCGGACTGCAACTACTCGCTCGGCATTTCGACGAGGCGCGCCTGCTTCGCCTGGCGCATCAGTTTGAAAAGGCCCGCGGAGAGGTTTGAGGGGAGACGCGCATTGTTGCCCGTCCGTCGCCGGTTAACGGGAGATGCCAACCCTTCCTTCCTTGTTCCCCGAACAGCCGCGATTGTTGCTTGTGCGCGGGCTTTTCTTATGTCATAATCCGCCCACTTTCGCCCTTCCGCTCAAGGCGGGAAGCACACTTGCCCCGAATTCGGGGACCCCTGGGGGGTGAGTAATGGAAACCATGCGTTTGGGAGATTTGATTGACGACTATTGCACGCGCTGCCGCTTGCTGACAAATCACTCGGTGGTGGCGATGCTGGGAGAGGACGTCAAAAAAGTAAGGTGCCGGACCTGCAACCACGAGCATGACTACCGGCAGGGCAAAGGAGGCCTGAAAAAAACGAAAAAGGCTTCTGCCTACGAGCAGGTGCTGGCGTCCGTCCTGCAAGGAAAAGAGAAGGAAAGTGCTGCCCAACCCGCTCCGTCCGTGCCGTCTCCTGCGGCGCGCCGGCGGACCCGTCCTTATTCTATGCCCCGCCGCCCGTTGCGACCTCGGTAGCGCCGGAGGCCCGGTTCACCGCGAGGCACCGGAGTGAAGCTGCCCCGCTAGTTCCAAGGTTTGTTCGGGAGATAGGGTGAGCAAGGGAGGGTCCAACCGTTCCCCTTGCTCCAGGAGTTGTTTCAGCGCGAGGCCCGCCATTCGGATCGCATCCTCATCGGTGAGCGAGCACCCTGTTCGTTGGCGGTACTCTGCAAACGCAGCATGGGGGAGAGCCAGCACGACGCCCGTGCCGTTGACCAAAAACTCCACGTCCACCGTGTCGCTATGCCGCAAAGAGATGCCCGTCACCAGCGTGTGGAACCGGCATTGAACCGTTTTTCCATCGAGAGGCGAATGGACCTCGAACTCCGCGCAATTCATGGAGTAATCCGAGAGCGAACTTTCAGACGGGCCCGCCTGCCTGGAGTGCCACGGCCCGCGGCATCCTCGAAGCAACGGACTTTCCACTCGCCTACTTGGGCCAGAGACAACTTGGGCCAGCGCCTACTTGGGCCAGAAGCTACTTGGGTTGAGGAACGATCCGAAGATAGGGCCGGGGTGCCTTCCACCCGCCGGGATACTTTTGCTTGGCTTGTTCGTCCGACACCGATCCCGCGATGATGACGTCGTCTCCCTGCTTCCAGTTCACCGGGGTTGCCACTTGGTGCTTGGCCGTAAGCTGGATGGAATCCAAAGCCCGCAGCACTTCGTCAAAGTTGCGGCCGGTGGTCATCGGGTAGATGAGCATCAGCTTGATCTTCTTGTCCGGACCAATCACGAACACCGTGCGCACGGTGGCATTGTCCGCCGGGGTCCGGCCCTCGCAGGTCTCGCCCGCTTCCGCCGGCAGCATGTCATACAGTTTGGCGACTTGGAGCTGCGGGTCTCCGATCATCGGATAGTTCACCTTGTGGCCTTGCGTCTCTTCGATATCCACCGACCACTTGCTGTGATTGCTGACCGCGTCCACGCTCAGCCCGACAATCTTGCAGTTGCGCTTCTTGAACTCGGATTCGAGTCCCGCCATATAGCCGAGTTCGGTGGTGCAAACGGGAGTAAAATCTTTGGGGTGTGAAAACAGGATCGCCCAGCCGTCGCCGATCCAATCGTGAAAGTGGATCGTGCCTTGGGTAGTTTCGGCGCTGAAATTGGGTGCAACAGCATTTATGCGTAAGGACATAACTCTCCTCCAGAAAAATTCTTTGCCCGCCTAGGCATTGGCAATTGTACGCCATCTCCCGCTCTGATTGTCAAGCTCTGGCCCTTGGTCACTCTTTCTCAATCCGAGGCGGAAAGCGGGTGCCAGCCACATTCCCTATTTCGGGTGCGCAGTGATGGCCTGCATTCGGTACTCATTCCCCTCGATCGTAGAGTAAAAGCGCCAGTCGCGATTGACTCTGGCTTGCCACAGGCCCAGGGCCTCATTGTACTTCTTGGCCCGAAGCGATGGGTGGCGGATGTCTTGCAGGAGAAATTGAGACTGTTTCAGGAAAGCTCTTTGGACTTGGGTAGGAGCGTCTCGAAGGGCATTGAGGAAACGCTCGGAATAGACCAGCCTCATTTAGCGTCTTGCTTTCGCCCTTTTCTTCAGGTTGGCTTTGATCGAAGCCGTGAACTCTTCGTGCGTGTCAAACGGGCCATAGAAGCGGCCTTTCCGGTAGTCCTCCAGACTTTCGGCGACCTGCCGGTCTAGCACGACCGCGGGCGCGAGGGTAATCTTGCCCCGTTCGAGCCTAGCTTCCAGTGCGTCTCCCTCGACGATCCCGGCTTTGGCGCGGAGACGAACCGGGAGTGTGATCTGCCCTCTCTTTTGCACTTTAATGATCGGCATCCCGAACTCCTGTGGCCGAGAAATCAGAAACCGCAATTTCCTCAAGAAAGCATAACAAGAGATGGCAAAGTCGTCAAAGCCTTCCCTCCGCGACGCGGCTCGGATTCAAACCACCCCTCCCTTGCGGCTTGTCCTGAGCTTGCCGAATGGGTCGGGGCTCGGATTATCCGCTCGTCACTCGTTACTCGTCACTCATCACTGGTCACTGCTTCTTGGGCCTTAGCTTGAGCAGGATGGGCGTTCCTTTGAACCCGAACTGCTTGCGCAACTGGTTCACCAGGAAGCGCTCGTAGGAAAAGTGCAGGCGGCGGATTTTGTCCGTGAAGAGCACGAAGGTGGGCGGGGACGCCGCCGCTTGCGTCATGTAATAAATCTTGGGGCGCAGAGCCGCCGGGCTGGTTCCGCCCTTGAGATCGAGCGAGTGCAGGAAGCGGTTGAGCTCGGCGGTCGGGACGCGCAAGCGGCGCGCCTTCATCACCTCGTTGATTTCCGGAAAGATTTTCCCCACGCCCAGCCCGGTCTTGGCGGAGATAAAAAGTTTCGGCACATAGTCGAGAAACTTGAGTTTCCGTGCCGCGTCATCGAGCATGGCATGGGCGGCGGCCCGGCGCTCCGGCTTTTGATCCCATTTATTGAACAGCACGATCACCGACTTGCCGCTTTCATGGGCATAGCCGCCGATGGTCGCGTCGAGGGCGGTAAGCCCCTCCACCGTGTCAATCAAGAGCAAGGCGACATCGCAGATGCGAATGTGCCGCCGGGCCATCACGACGCTCAGCTTCTCCGCCACGAGTTGCGTTTTCCCTTTGCGGCGAATCCCGGCGGTGTCCACCAGACGGTAGTAAATTCCATCCTGCTCGACCAGGGTGTCTACCGCGTCGCGGGTCGTGCCGGGGATTTCCGAAACAATGGCGCGTTCGGCGCGGGCCAGCCGGTTCAGCAAGGTGGACTTGCCGACGTTCGGACGGCCGATGATCGCCACGTGGATCTCGTCCCGCCGCTCGGCTGTGTCTTCGATCGCGGTGAATCCCCCCGTCAGCTCGTCAAGCAGGTCATCCACGCCCAGGCCGTGCTCGGCCGAGACGGGAAACAACCGCGAGATGCCGAGCTTGTAGAAATCCTCGGCTCGCGGAATCATGGCGGCGGAATCCATTTTGTTGACGGCCAACGCGAGTGGTTTCCCGGAACGTCGCAGGAGCTGGGCCAGTTCATAGTCGGAGGCCGAGAGTTCGGTGCGGCCGTCCACCACCATCACCACCTGTGCGGCCTGTCCGATGGCCACTTTGGCCTGCTCGACAATGCGGGTGGGGATTTCGTCGGACTCGCCGCCGGCCACGCCGCCCGTGTCTACTACCTCGAATCGCTTTCCCATCCACTCGGCCTCACCGTAGAGGCGGTCGCGTGTGATTCCAGGCTCGTCGGTCACAATGGCCCGGCGACGGCCCGTGAGGCGGTTAAACAGCGTGGACTTGCCGACGTTCGGCCGCCCGACAATCACCACGAGGGGGAGTTGCTCCATACAGGGATTGTATCTTCGGTATCAGCGGAAGCAAAATCGGCGCAACCGAAGCCGCGGACGGCGAGATACCCGGAGCGTTGGGTCAGTTGGAGTGGTACGGCTGAAAGAAAAAGAATTTACGTTAAGACACTAAGCTCCATTCCCATCGAGCTCCGGGAGATCCTCAGAGTGAACGGGCATAAACCATTTCTGAGCAATGAAGGTCGGGATCACGGCGCTCGCGATAACGACGCCTATAAGCACGGAATACTGTGTTTGGTTGATGAACCCCGCCTCGTATCCGAATGCACTGGAAATCGTGCCAAACGTCAAGCCCGTACTCATGAGTAAGGTGGTGTACATGCTTCCCTGCGGGATATATTTCTTGGCAAGGAAATGGACGCCTAGGAACTTCATCAACATTTTCAACCCGAAGAAAACAAGGAAGAGACTTGTGGCCGATGCGATAAGCCCCAAAGAAACGTTCATGCCTCCCACTAGAAAGAACAAGGGTGTAACCATGGCATATGCCACGGTCCGAAGGCGGTTCCGCACAACCTTTGTCTCCGCTGTCTCCACGAAATGCCCGGACAGGAGAAGGCCCAGGAGGAAGGCGGGGAGCACGGCATGGCTGTCCCCCAGTCTGGCGAAATACATGAAGACAAACAGAAGGAGGAAGATGTACTTAATTTCCGGTTCGATCACCTTATTCTTGAGACCGGGATGATCGAACACAGCGTGGGACAGCCGCGTGGCGAGGACAATCACGACTACGGAGGCAACCACAAACAGGGCGGTGTAAAAAGTCGGCTTGACAAACAGAATGCTGAGCACGAGCGCAGTTCCCATATCCGTGATAAATGTCGCGGCCATGATGAGCTTGCCAATCTCCGTCCTCGAAAGGTTGGTTTCTACAAGGACGGAATAGACCACGGCCAGAGAAGTCGTGGAGAGCGCCGTGCCGGCGATGAGCGCCGCCTGGAGATTCCATCCCGCGACGAAATAAGCGTACAAAAAAACGCCGGCAAAGGGCGCCAGGAAGGAGAAGAAACCAATCAAGAAGCTCTCGCGGAAACGTTCGCGCATGAGGCGGACATCCACTTCCGTTCCGGCCAGGAAAGTCAAGAGGACGCCCCCAAAGCCCGATAGATACAGCATCCAGGGTTCGGGCTTGAGACCAACCGTTCCGGCGAGAGTCCCGATGAGGATTTCGATGATAGCGACGGACAGCCCCAGTCGCAAAGAGATGAGGCTCGAGACGACAATTAAACCGGCAACAAGCAAAGGAACCGCTTCCGAATGCATGGCTGGCAACTCCTGCCCACGAAAGTTAGGTAGGAGTCATCAGCCCGTCAGCAGTCCTCTGGGCGGTTGAGGGCGAACTCCATCGCCAAGATTCATGCTATCCCACGGCCGCTTCCCACGCAAGATGGTCCCGCATTTCGAATGGTTCGGTCTGATCCCCGCTTCGCGTTGACACTCCCGGATCGGTGTGTTAGCGTAACAAATCGGGAATTTCTGCGTTTGCTAGGCCGATGGGATCCGTCGTATGGAGTCTTTGATTGCTTTGGGGGGGATTCTCCTCCGGGCCATCCCCACATTCCTGCTCGTTTGGTTCTTGTATCTGTATATCACGCGGGTGTTCTACCGGCCCTTGCAGGAGACCCTGCGCAAGCGCTACGAAGCCACCGGCGGGTTGCGCGTGATCGCCGAAGGGAATCTCGCGTTAACGGAGCAAAAGACGGCCCAGTACGAGGCCAGCCTGCGGGCCGCGCGCGCGGACCTCTACCAGCAGCAGGAACAGGAACGCCAGAAAACGCTCGAACAGAGAGCCGAGATTCTGCGCCAGGCGCGCCGTCAGGCCGAGGAAACCGTGGCGCGCGCCAAGCAGGAGATTCAGCAGGACGTCGCGGAAGCCAAGGGCCGGCTCGCCGCCGAGACCGAGCCGATGGCGCGCTCCATCATCCGGGCCATTTTGGAACCAGGGGCGCCGCCCGCGGGTCCTCGGGCGAGATCGGAGGCGGTCCGCTAGCTATGCCGCGCAAGACTCACCTGCGGTGGAATGCCCTCGCGTCCATCCTCACACTGGCGGTGCTGCTGGCCGTCGGAGGAAGGGTGATGGCCTTCCTGCAGACGGGCGCTTCGCCGGAGGAGCATCCTCCCGCAACGGCGCAGCCAGCCGCGCCGGCAGCGGGGCAGGAATCGGCCGCAGCCGAACACGCCCCCGCTGGGGGAGAAGGCACCGAGCACGAAGCGAGCGCCTTGGATACGGTCTTTCAGTGGGTCAACTTCGTCCTGATCGCCGCCGGCATCTGGTACGTGGGAAAGAGATTTGGAGCGCCGCTGTTGAGCCAGCGGGCGCAGGCCATCCGGGAGGAAATGGACCGCTCCGCGCGCGCGGTCTCCGAAGCTACTGAGCGCCTCGCGCAGATCGAAGGAAAGCTCGAGCACCTGGACGAAGAGCTTCGGCAGTTGCGCCAGTCGGCTCTTCAGGAGGCCGGGGCGGAGCGGGCGCGCATCGAAGCGACGGCGCAGTCGGAAGCCGGCAAAGTCGTGCAGGCGGCGGAGCAGGAAATCGCCGCGGCCGCGAAGGCAGCCCGGCGGGAGCTGCAGCAATATACCGCGGAACTGGCTTTAGGATTGGCCGAGAAACGGATTCGAGAGACCATTTCGCTCGACTCCGAGAAGCGGATTTTTCGCTCGTTTGTGAGCGATCTGACCGGGAGCGCCGAGCGCTCATCCGGGCGGGGGCCGTCCTCCGCCAAGGGTTCCGACGACGGAGAAGCCGCGGGCGGTTGAACGGGGATTACGGGGCACTTCCGGCTTTTCAACAAAGAGGCGATTGCAGCAGATGCCTTCGACAGTTTCACTTCGGTACGCGCGCGCGCTGGTGGACGTCCTGCTGGGACAACGTCCGGGCGTCCCGGCGATTCCTCCCGAGGTCATCCCGAACCAGTTGGACGCGTTTGATTCACTCCTCCAGGAAAACGCCGAACTGCGGATACTGTTCCTGACGCCGGCCATTTCCGCCGCCAAGAAGCGTGCCGTGCTGGCCGAGCTGGCCCCCCGGCTGGAACTCGAGGCTCTGACGAGAAACTTTCTAAACGTGGTCATTCAGCATGGACGAATGAATTTGCTCGGCGAGATCGCGGCGGCTTTCCGGACGCTGCTCGACGAGCGAATGGGAATTGCGCTGGCCGAGATCACCACGGCGCGTCCGCTCGACCAGGCGGAACAGCAGGAGATGGAAGGCGCACTCCTCGCCCGGACCGGACAGCAGGTACGGATGAATTTTGCGCTCGATCCGAGCCTCATCGGCGGCGTTCTGGCGCGCGTCGGCAGCACGATCTATGACGGCTCCGTGCGCGGGCAGCTCGACCGCCTGCGCGCCGGATTGATGGCCGGGTGAGCGAGCAGGAAATCGCAAGGTCCCGGCTCGCCGGGGAGGAGTAACACATGGCTCAAGTGAAAGCAGACGAGATCAGCAAGATCATTCGCCAGCAGATCGAGAACTTCGAGACGGTAATGAACGTCACCGAAGTCGGCTCGGTCATCTCGGTTGGCGACGGCATTGCCCGCATCTACGGCCTGGAAAATGCGATGGCGGGAGAATTGCTGGAGCTTCCACACGGCGTTTCCGGGATCGCCATGAATCTGGAGGAAGACCAGGTCGGGGTGGTGCTGCTCGGCGATTACACGGAGATCAAGGAAGGAGACTTGGCGAAGCGGACCGGAAAAATCATGTCGGTGCCGGTGGGCGACGCTCTGGTGGGCCGCGTGGTGGACGCGCTCGGCCGTCCCATTGACGACAAAGGGCCGATCTTGACCGAGCAGTTTTTCGCGATTGAACGGATCGCGCCGGGCGTGGTGCATCGCCGGCCGGTGAAGGAGCCGCTCCAGACCGGGTTGAAGGCCATTGACGCTATGATCCCCATCGGCCGCGGCCAGCGCGAGCTGATCATCGGCGACCGCCAAACGGGCAAGACCGCGGTGGTGCTCGACACCATCATCAACCAAAAAGGCGGCGACGTGATTGCGATCTACGTGGCCATCGGGCAGAAGCGCTCGACGGTGGCGCAGGTGGTCAAGACGCTCGAGAGCTACGGGGCCATGGAGTACACCATCGTGGTGGTGGCCTCGGCGAGCGACCCGGCCCCGATGCAATACCTGGCGCCGTACTCGGGCTGCGCGATCGGCGAATATTTCCGCGACAGCAAGCGGCACGCCCTCTGCATCTACGATGACCTCTCCAAGCACGCTGCCGCGTACCGCGAGATTTCGCTGCTGCTGCGCCGACCACCGGGCCGGGAAGCGTACCCGGGCGACGTGTTTTACCTCCATTCGCGGCTGCTCGAGCGCGCCGCCAAGCTGAACGACGAGCACGGCGCGGGATCGCTGACCGCTCTGCCCATCATCGAAACGCAGGCGGGCGACGTCTCCGCGTACATCCCGACCAACGTCATCTCGATCACCGACGGACAAATCTATCTGGAGACCGATCTGTTCAACAGCGGCATCCGGCCCGCGATCAACGTGGGCCTCTCGGTCTCCCGCGTCGGAGGCAACGCGCAGATTAAAGCGATGAAGCAAATCGCCGGGACGCTGCGCCTCGACCTGGCCCAATACCGCGAGCTGGCCGCGTTCGCGCAGTTCGGTTCGGACCTCGATAAGGCGACGCAAGCCATGCTCTCGCGCGGGCAGCGCTTGACGGAATTGCTGAAGCAGGACCAGTACAGCCCACTGCCGGTGGCCAAGCAGGTTCTGGCGATTTATGCCGGCACCAACGGCTACATTGACGACCTGGCCATCGAGGAAATCCGTCCCTTCGAGGCGGAGCTGTATCGCTTCGTGGATACGCACCATCCGTCGCTTTTGGTGAAGCTCATGGAGAAGAAGGAATTGAACGACGAGATGCGCAAAGAGTTCGACCGGGTGCTCAAGGAATGCAAGCAACAGTTCGCGGCCAAGCGCCAGACGGCGAGCGCCGCTCCGGCGACGCGATGAGGTCGGGGCATCGTTCATGGCCAATCCGAATTTTTCTCTAGCCCAGCACTTCAGTGCTGGGTGGGGGTAGCGTAACGAAGATAGCGGAGCCCGCTTCAGCGGGCTTTTCGAAGGCTCGCAGACTGGTAAGCCCCCTGAAGGGGGCTGAAAAAATCGGTTACTACCTCGAACCCAGGCGTGAACGCCTGGGCTAGGGAAAAGGGATATGCCCAGCTTGATTGACATGCGCCGGCGGATTCGCTCGGTGCGCAACACGCAGCAGATCACCAAGGCGATGAAGATGATCTCGGCGGCGCGGCTGCGGCGCGCGCAGGATCGGGTCTTCAACGCCCGGCCGTATGCCGGCCTGCTCCGGGAAGTGCTCGAAAGCCTCGCGGGGCGGATCGAGTCGCCGGCGCATCCCTTGCTGGCGCGCCGCCCACAGGAACGCCTGCTCGCCCTGGTGTTATCGAGCGACCGGGGACTCTGCGGCGCCTTCAACACCAACATCGTGCGCGCCAGCGAGCGGTTTTTGGCCGAGCACCGCGAGCAGCAGGTGGAACTGGTGCTGATTGGACGGAAGGCGCGCGATTATCATCGCCGGCGGCGCGCGGCGATCCGCCGGGAGTTCATCGGCATTTTCTCCCGTCTCGATTTCAGCCAGGCGCAGGAGATCGCCTCCGATGTCATCGCCGCGTATGCGGAAGAGAAGACCGACGGCGTCTATCTCATCTACAACGAATTCAAGAGTGTGCTTTCGCAGCGGGTGGTTGTGGAACAGTTGCTGCCGCTGCGGGAGTTCCAGCCGCCGCCGAGCCGAGCCGCCGCCTTCCTGAAGGTGGACTACATTTACGAGCAGCCGCCGCAGGAAATCTACGCCACGCTGTTGCCGAACTACGTCGAGAGCCTGATCTTCCGGGCGCTGCTCGAGTCCGTGGCCGCCGAACACGCCGCCCGCATGACCGCCATGGATTCCGCCACCAGCAACGCCGGCGAAATGATTGACCATCTCACCCTCACCATGAACCGCATCCGCCAGGCCGCCATCACCA
>Ga0155949_1099_pt1 | contig 26673 bp, 30 predicted proteins | sample RifCSPlowO2_02_FD_107603 | JGI IMG/M metagenome (GOLD analysis project Ga0155949, IMG submission 107603) | Acidobacteria bacterium RIFCSPLOWO2_02_FULL_61_28
TATGGCTCACGCAGTTGAAAAGATTGCGGAAGAGATCCGCTCGTTAACCGCAGAGCAGAAAGTGGAACTGCTCCGCTCGCTCATAGCCGAACTCGATGCTCCGGCTGAGGCCGACGTCGAACGTGCATGGCTCGAAGAGGCGCAGAGGCGACACCGGGAGCTGGTGGAAGGAAAGGTGAAGGGTGTTCCCGGCGAGCGTGTGTTTGAGAACCTGGGCTCGCGTCTTCGGCGATGAGATATGAGTTTCACCCTGAGGCGGAGCAAGAATTCGTCGAGGCCGCAGCCTATTACGAGCGAAATGTCAGGGGTCTTGGCGAGCGCTTCGGTAGTGAGGTGCGCCACGCGATAGAGCGACTCTTGGAGTACCCTGAGCTTGGTTCTCCAATTGATGCGGACCTACGCAGGCTCTTGTTGACTCGTTTTCCGTACTTTCTGATCTACAGCTTCACCGCCGACTTGCTGCGGGTCGTCGCAGTGGCTCATGCGCGTCGTCGTCCAGGTTACTGGCGAACTAGAGTTAACCGCTAACACGCGATGGAGACCACTCGAAGAAACTTCCGGCTGGACGAAACCCGCCTCCCTCATCTACAGTCTCTAAAGACATGAGCGTGAGCGACTACTTCCTGCTCGCGGACAGCCGCCTGCGCGCCGGGTGGCGGATGGCGCTGTTCGTGGTCCTGTTTATCGCGGGGCTGTTCGCCGTCGGTCTGGCCGCCTCGATCTTTGTTCACGCGCAATCGGTGGCCTTGGAAGTGGGCGTCCTGGCGGCGACGACCGGCGGCTCGACGTGGCTGCTGCTGCGCTGGATGGAGCGCCAGCCGTTGGTCTCGATCGGGTTCGTCTGGCGACGGGAGTCGTGGGCGGAACTCCGGACGGGGTATGGCGTCGGCGTGGCCTTGGTGGCAGGGCTGACCGCCGTCGAGTGGGGGATCGGCGCGATCCGCTTCGAAAGCGCGGGCGCGGCGGGCACGGGAGTGCTCGCCTTCGCTGCGGTCACTGCCATCCTCGTCATCTCCGCGACGACGGAGGAAACCCTCTTCCGCGGCTACGCCTTCCAGCGGCTCATCGAAGGGAGCAACGGCGCGGTGGCCGTCGCGGTTTCCTCGGTCGTGTTTGGTTGGCTCCACGCCACGAACCCGCACGCCACGCGGTTGAGCATCCTGAACACGATCCTGGCCGGGGTGCTGCTGGGACTCGCTTACTTGAAGACCCGCGCGCTGTGGCTGCCGGTCGGGTTCCACTTCGGCTGGAACTGGGCGCTGCTCGCGCTCGGGCATCCAGTGAGCGGGCTGGTGGTGGCCGAGATGCCCTGGCACGCCGTACCCGCTTCGGGGTTGATCTGGCTCCACGGCGGCAGCTACGGACCCGAAGGCGGGATCGTAGCCACCACCGCGCTGGTGGGGGGAACACTCTACCTGCTCCGGAGAGCAGGAACTTCGCTGCCTTCCGCTCGGGAGCACAGCTCCCTCATGACACCGGAGGAGACATCCGATTTCTCCGCTCCGAGAGAACCGAATTAACCGAAAGAACTACGACCCCGACTCCTTCAGGTCCTTCTTCGTCTGCTCCTGGGCTTTCTTGGCCTCGGCCTTGTGGTTCACGTCGGGTTTCAGTTCGTGAATCGCGTCCCCCAGGCTCTTGCCGCTGGCCATGCGAGTCTGCAACTGGTCGAACGGGATGCCGAGGTTGTGCGAGACGTGGGCGGCTGACACGAATTCACCGAGATTCTTGAATCCCGCCGCTTCCTGCTGGAGGTTTGTCCCAGCAGGCAAGAGGCCCTCGATTTTGGACGAAAGCTTGGGACTCTGCGCCAGATGCTCGGACGCGGTGCGACGGCCCGCATCGGGCCTGTTTTCCGAGCGCCCACTCATTCTGCCTTCCTGGCTACCTTCTTGGCCCCGCTGTCTGCCCTCTTGACCCATCTGCGGACGGCCTGTGCCGGGATGCTCCATATCCGGATGCTGCGGCCCTTGGCCGGCTTGTGATCCCGGCATCCCGCCTTGCATTCCGCCATGCATTCCCGCCGCGCCCATGCCGCCGCCGGGATTTGCTCCACCTCCACCGCCACGCCCGCGCTGTGCCAGCGCCGGGACACTGCTCCAGCAGACTACCGTAACAAGCGAAAACAAGACCATTGCTGCTTTCTGCATCTTCATTGTTCCTCCTCCCAACTCCGTTTGTTGGTACACTCAACCAACTTGGACGGTCCGACATGGGGACGAGGTTGTCTCTCCGTTTCAAAACGAAGCTAGTTCATTGATTCCATTGAGCAGAAGCGATGAGGCGCGAGAACCCGCGGAGCATGTGAACAGTCGCTTGTTTCCTTGCCTTGGACTCTGCTACTCTTGGGTGCCAAGGATGCCTTGCCGGTGCGAAAGACGATCCAGCACGAGAAAGATCGTTTGACCGAACGGCTGGATTCCGGTATCCCCGACGACGCGTAACTCCAACCAAGGGGGTTGCTCCGATGCCAGAACTGCGGCAGAATCCGATCACGAAGCAGTGGGTGATTATCGCGACCGAGCGGGCGCGGCGGCCCCACGAATTTGTGCAGAAGCGGGGCGACGCGCCGCCGCTTCCCTCCTACTCCGAGAAGTGTCCGTTCTGCCCGGGCAACGAGCACTTGGCTCCTCCCGAGTCCCTGCGAATCACGCGCGATGGGAATTGGCAGGTCCGCGTGGTCCCGAATAAATTTGCCGCCCTTTCGAGCGAGGGAAAATTCTTCCGCAAAGCCGAGGGGCTGAAGCGGACCGTGGCCGGCGTCGGCTTCCACGAGGTGGTCGTCGAGACCCCCAACCACAGCGCCACCACCGCGCTCCTCACGGAAGAGGAGGTGGAACTCATCATCCGATGCTATAAGGAGCGATACTTCTCCCTCATCCACGATCCCCGGATTGAGAATGTCACCATCTTCAAGAACCACGGCTCGGCGGCGGGCACCTCGCTCGAGCATCCGCATTCGCAGATCATCGCCACCCCCATCATTCCTCCCGATATCCGGAACCGGATGGAGGAGGCGCTGCGCTTCTATGACGACTGCGGCGAGTGCCTGTTTTGCAAGGTCATGGAGGAGGAACTGGCCGAGGGAACCCGGATCGTCCACCAAACGGAGCATTTTGTGAGTTTCATTCCCTTCGCTTCCTTGACTCCGTTTTCGATGTGGATTTATCCGCGGCGCCACATGGCATCGTTCGGGGAGATGCACGCGGAGGAGATGAGCGATCTGGCTCGCACGTTGCACCTGATCCTGGCCAAGGTGTACCACGGACTCGGCAATCCCGATTTTAATTACGTCATCCGCACGGCGCCGAGCGAGAACCGCTATTGCCGCTACTATCACTGGTACCTGAGCCTGATCCCGCGACTGACGAAAACGGCGGGATTTGAACTCGGCTCCGGGATGTACATCAATGTGACTTTGCCGGAGGCCAACGCCGAATTCCTGCGAAACATCGAATTGCCTCCCCCTGCGTCCTCCTAACCCGTGGCCCGAGCCGAAGAAAAACGCGTTCCTGCGCACAGGACTGTTCGGGCCTCCCGGCAAACCAAAGGGAGTTCGAATGAGGACTGCCCCGCCTCGGTTCCCCGGGACGATTGACTGCAAACCCCGGGTAGAAGTATAGTCTTTGTAGATACAGCCTTGAAGGAGGACGATGGTGCGAGTTCAGGTCCAGAAGTGGGGCAACAGTTTGGCCTTGCGAATTCCAAAGCCATTTGCGCAGGACGTGGGCGTGCGCGAGGGGACGGCAGTCCAGTTGTCGGTCTCGGAAGGCCGTCTGGTGGCGGCGCCGATTCGCGCGCGCAAGGCTCGCCTCAAGGACCTGCTGGCCAGGGTCAGCAAGACCAACCTCCACGACGAGGTGGAGACTGGAAGGCCGGTGGGACGGGAAGGATGGTAGCGCGGCGCCGCACCGTGCCCCAACAAGGCGACCTCGTTTGGCTCTCTTTCGAGCCGCAAGCCGGCCACGAGCAGAAGGGCCGGCGCCCCGCGCTGGTTCTCTCGCCGGCAGCGTACAACGGGAAGGTGGGGCTGGCTCTGTTCTGCCCGATTACAAGTCAGATCAAAGGTTACCCATTCGAAGTGCTCATTCCGGCAGGTCTGGCGGTAAGCGGAGCAGTGCTATCGGACCAAGTGAAGAGCTTGGACTGGCGCGCACGCCGCGCAGAGTTTGCGGACCGGCTTCCTGCAGCGCAGGTTCGGGAAGTGCTCGACAAAGTGGGCGCCCTTTTCTCGGAAGGCGAAATCTGAGGAGCGGCTGAACCCGACGGAGTTTCGCGCCCGGGTCTTTTCATGGAAGGTGAACCGATTCATGCGCCTCAACGATGAAGTGGCATTAGTGACCGGCGGTGGCCGGGGGATCGGGCGCGCCATTGCGCTGAAGTTTGCCCAGGAGGGGGCGCATCTGGCCGTGGCCGGACGAACCGCGTCCAGCCTGGAAGAGGTGGCGAGCGAAATCCGGACGCTCGGCCGCCAAGCGCTGGTCCTGCCCTGCGACGTAAGTGACGACGGGGCGGTCCGGGAAATGGTGCGTCAGGCCGAGGCGCGGTTCGGGCGGATTGACATCCTGGTAAATAATGCCGGCTACTTCACCACCAATGCTCCGTTGCACCAAATGCCGGACAGCGAGTGGGACCAGACCCTGCGGATGAATCTGACCAGCGTGTTTTATGTTTGCCGGGCGGCGCTCCCGGGGATGATGGCCCGGCGTCGCGGTTCGATTATCATGATGTCCAGCATCGCGGCGCGGGCCGCGTTTCCCTTCTCCGCGCCGTACGCGGTAACCAAAGCGGGTCTGCTCGGCCTCACGCGGTCCCTAGCGGCGGAAGCAGGACCCTACGGAATCCGCGTCAATGCGCTCTGTCCGGGAGTGGTTTTAGGCACCGAGATGCACCACAAGGTCAACCGCGAAATTGAGAAGATGTCCGGGATCGGTCCCGAGAAACGGCTCGAAGCCGCCCGCCATTCCCTGCTCCTGCGACGGCTTCCCACCGCCGAAGATGTCGCGGCGACCGCGCTCTTTCTGGCCTCGCCCGATTCCGGCATCATGACCGGACAGGCCCTGAATGTGGACGGGGGCTCCCGCCTGGATTAACAGCTCGCCAACTCGACAACCCGCCGCCTACTTTCCCACATCCCGGTGAACGACCTTCGTTCGGAATCCGCGGCCCGCCAGATTCTTGGCGACGGTCTCCGCGATGAACACCGAGCGGTGGCGGCCGCCCGTGCAGCCGAACGAGATCGTCAGGTAGCTTTTTCCTTCCCGAATGTAATGCGGGATCAGATAATCGAACAAATCCGCAATCCGGCGCGTGAATTCCTCCGTCTGCGGAAACGAGAGAATGTATTTCGCCACGGCGGGATGCTTGCCGGAGAGAGGCTGAAAGCGGGGGAGATAGTTCGGATTGGGAAGAAAGCGGACGTCGAAGACCAGGTCGCTGTCGGGCGGCACGCCGTAGCGATAGCCGAAGCTGCCACAGGAAATCACCATGGAGCGGTCGTCCGTCGCGGCGGAAAAGTGCTCTGCGATGTAGCGGCGGAGGTCATGGACGTTGAAGCGGCTCGTGTCAATCACCAGGTCGGCCAAATCCCGGATCGGCGCGAGCAATTTTCTCTCCGCCGCGATCCCTTCGCGCAACGGACGGCGGCCGCCGAGCGGATGGGGACGGCGGGTCTCGCTGAACCGGCGGAGGAGAGATTCGTCGCTGGCCTGGAGGAAAATCAGGAGCGGGCGCATCTCCCCGCGCAACCGGCCATAGAGGGCGGGAAATCGCTTCAGAGCCGTTCCTTCCCGAATGTCCACCACCAGGGCGACCCGGCGCATTTCCCGGCTGCTGCGGCATAGCTCCGCGAATTTCCGGATGAGATCCAACGGCAGATTATCCACGCAGTAGTAGCCCAAGTCCTCGAACGCCTTCAGAACCGAGCCTTTCCCGGACCCGCTCATGCCGGTGAGAATGACCAAGCCGGTCTCGCGGAGAGCGGAGGCTTTGCCCCCTTTCTTGTTTGTCAGGGATGATTTCGGAGACGAAACCTTGCGAGGGTTTTGCGGGCGGACCGACACCACAGACTTCTGCATCTTGAAGCCAAGATAAGCTCAAACCTTCGCGGAATGCAAGGGAATCGGAACAGGCGGGGGAGGTCCGGGGAAGAATGATTGCGGTTGGGGAGGAAACTCAGGGGGATGGTTCTATTCGCAAGTCATCGAAGCCAGCTCGCCGGCCAGGAGCTTGGCTCCTCCAAAGAGTGGCACAACCGTTACGGATTCCTCCATGGTGGCCTTGTCCTTCTTCACCAGGATCAAAGCGCAAAACAACATCACGAAAGATATGCTCTCTTTTTCCATCGCCGCCTCGTCTGGGGGGACACTTACTGCCTATTTCGACACATCATAGCTTAGTTCTTCGAAAAAATACAAGCGAAATTTCTGCCCGGGAGAGAAAGAACGTGGGCCTCAATCCTCCCGGATAAACTCGTACTCGTCAATCACTGCCGCCACGCCGATTTTACCCTGCTCTTCCAGCATATCCCGACGCACGACCCGCCCCCGGCAGTGCACACGAACAATCCTCCCCTGGCACATTTGGGGGGGGAGAGCCAGATCGAATTCCAACTCCGCTCCGATTTCGACTCCGGGAGAGACCAGGAAATAGATCCCCTTCGCGCTGACGTCCCGGCTCGCCGTGCGGACGGCGGGGACCTCCTCCTCCGGGGACCGCAGCTCGACGGGAATCGAGAGATGATATCGCCGATGCCGCCGGTGCTCGATTCCCGCCGGCGCCCTGGCCCCTCGACTGTTCAGTGCTGGGTTCACGTTTCCTCCTATCGCCGGGTTCCGGTCTCGCTTTCCCGACGGCCGTCTCGGAGGGGGAAATTATCGGTCGGCCCTCGCCTCGAGAGTACGGGGAACCGACTTACTGGGCTGGCCGCGCTTGCCGAATCCCGGCCAGTTCCGCCTTCACGATCTTTTCAAACACCGCGGCCGGCTGTGCGCCGCTCACCTCCACGCCGTTGATAAAGAACGCCGGCGTCCCGTTCACTCCGAGGCGGTTTCCGTCTTGGAGGTCCTGCTCAATCTGCGCCCGGAATTTGCCGCTGGCCAAGCAGCCGTCAAACTGCTTCTGATCCAACTCCAGAGCCACGGCGTGTTCCAACAGAGCAACCCCGTTCAGTTGGCTCGGATTTTCAAAGAGCCGGTCATGGTACTGCCAAAATTTCCCTTGGTCTCCCGCACAGCGCGAGGCCTCGGCAGCGGGTTGCGCTTGCGGATGAATTTGTCGCAAAGGGAAATCCCGGTAGGCCAGTTTCACCTGTCCTTTGTACTTGACGAGCAGCTCTTTGACGACCCGATAAGCCCTCTCACAGAACGGGCACTGGAAGTCGGAGAATTCGATAATGGTAACCGGCGCGCCGGCATCCCCGCGCACTCGGGCCGGATCGTAACTCACCTCGACTCGGGGAGGTTGCAAATAGACGGCGACTTCGGAACGCGCCCGCAAGGATTCCAGGAAGGTCTGCCGGGCCTGCTCCACTTTGGACTGCCGGAGAACCTGCTGGATTTGGGCTTTGACCTCTTCCAGAGGGCGGTTGATGCGGTCCTTCTGGGTGGCGTAAAACGCTGCAACCTCCGCGTCGGTCGGCGCGCTCACCCGGGCGTCGGCTTCCTGTTCCAGCAGCTTTTCGACAGGGACGTTCCGCTTCTTGGCTTCCGCTTCCAGGAGCTTCTGATGGAGGAGGCTTTCCAGCGCCTTACTCTTCGCTTCGTACTCCTGCCGCCGAATCTGCTGCATCTGTCCTTGGATCAAGGGCAACAGGTCCTCGTCGTAGATCGCTTCCCCGGCGACTACCGCGAGGGGCTCCCTGTTCTGGGCGGAGGAAGATTCCACAGCCCAGACTGCCGCAACAAGTCCGCAGCACAACCAGACATTCCACTTCATTCGAGAGCCGTTTCTCATCATAATTTAGGGACCTCCGATTCCCGCCGAAGAGCCGGGAAGTTGTCCCTCCATTCTAACCAGCTTCATCGTAGTGTTAGACGAGAATGCTTGGCAATGGCACGAATGTGCCATTGGTAGGTCCTGGGTCTCCCCTTTCCTAGTACCATACCACCAGTACCACTAGACCTCGTGGGGAGCTTCCCGCGCGCGGCTCGATAGGGAATCCCCCGGCGCCGCGCCCTTCTACATTATTTCCTCGGCCAGACCGTGATGAATCGCCGCCACGGCCAGTTCCAGCCGGTTCGAGACGCCGAGCTTGTTGAAGATATTGGTGAGATGATGCTTGACCGTATCCTCGCTGAGCGCGAATCGCTGGGCGACTTCCTTGTTCGAATATCCCGCCACCACGGCGGAAACGATCTCGCGCTCGCGCGGAGTCAGCCCGAAGGGTTTCTGCTGGCCCTGGTCGCTGCGGAAGGAAGGAGTCAGGTTGCGCAAGGCCTCGACGACATCGCCCACGCTCTCGCGGCCGATCCAGTACTGCCCGGCCAGAACGGCGCGGATGCCCATCCGCAAGACCTCCGTGGCCGATTCCTTCAAGACCACCCCGCGCGCCCCCCGTTGCAGCGCCTCCACGATCTGGTTCTTTTCAACGGAGGCTGTGAGCACAATCGTGCGCACGGACTCCGAGAGGGAAGAGAGTTCCTGCAAAACATCCAGGCCGCGCAGCCGGGGCATGGCCAAATCGAGCAGGAGAATGTCGGGTTTGTGCTGCCGCACCAGCTTTACAGCCTGCTCTCCGTCGGCGGCTTCGCCGACGACCGTCCAGCCCCGTTCGGATTCCAGCAGCATCCGTAATCCGTCCCGGAACAGGGCATGGTCGTCGGCGATCACGATGCGAGTAGGAGGCGAGGTTTTCTTCACTCTTGTTCCTCAATCGGTTGAACTTCTTGCCGGGATCACAATTTCCAAACGCGCCCCGCGGCCGGGAGTCGAATCCACTGTCAATTCTCCTCCGATGACCCGGACGCGCTCCTTGATGACCAGAGGGCCCCGGCGCGTCGCTTCCAATTCGGCTTGGGAAAGGCGTCCTGCGAAGGGAAATCCCTTGCCATCATCATCAATCATCAGGCTCCAACTGCCGTTCTCCTTGCCCAGGCGCACCACCACGTTGCGTGCTCCGCTGTGACGCCGGACATTGACCAATCCCTCTTGCACGATGCGCGCCACCTCCCGGCACACGCGCGGCCGCCAGGCCACTTCCTCCACATCGGAAATGAACAGGGCGTTGATGCCCGTTTCGCGCCGAAACTTCTCCACGAGGTCCGCCAGGAATTCGAGCAGTTGCCCGGGATCGAGATCGAGCGGCTTCATCTGTTCCATCAACTCCCGAAGGTTTACGACTTCCTGGCGGAGGATGTGCTGGATGCGGCCCAACTCCTCTCCGGCCGCAGACTCTGCCCCGGCCTGCCGCCGCAGCAAATCCAGCCTCATCACGGAGGCGCTGACGGACTGAATGACGCCGTCATGGAGCTCGCGGGCCACCCGCGCGCGTTCGAGCATCCCCGCCTGGGAACGCAAGCGCCGCAGAATATACACGTTGTAGACCCCCGCCGCCACCCGCCGGAACAAGGTCTGCGCAAACCACAGCTCCTCGCTCCGCTGGGAACCGAGCCGCGGGTCGAGGAGGAACAGACGTCCTACCCATTCCCTGCGGAAGTGGACCGTGAGGGCCACGAGGGCATGCGAGAAGGGATGTGCGGCCAAGAACGAGCCGGGCAGCGGCCAGGGAAAATCGCGCAACGGGCGTCCCTCCGAGTTCAAAGCGAGTATCTCCCCGGCGGCGGCTCCTGGTTGCGAGGGCCGGATGTAATGCCACGTGTCCGCCGCGGAGGGGAAAAAATAGATTGCCTGCTGCTCCGGTCCGATTTCCGTCAAGCGAATCACGCCGGAGTCCTGGTCCGGCCGACGTCCTAGTTCCCACAGGAAGCCCTGGCCGGTACGAGTCTCCTGGAAGGCGAGCAATGCCTGCTTCGCGTCAAACAGCCCGAGGAAATCCTCCAAGACGCCCTGCAGCGTTCCGCGCAGCCCCCGTTCCACCTGCGCTTTGCTCATCACCTGGGCCACCATGAGGGATTCGGCGCGCAACAGTTTTTCCTGTTCCGCCAAATACCCCACCAAGAAACCCAGGACCAGCAGGTAGGCCGCCCGGATAATCAGGCGATTTAGTTCGAACTGCCCCTCCACAAAGAACCCCGCAAACTGCGGTTCGCTCGACACCAGCACGGCCTCGGCAAACAGCAATCCGACCGCCGTGGCGGCCGTGGTCAGGGTTTCGATCAGGCCCCAGCGGTAGGCCGCCGCCAGCAAGACGAACAGGAAGTAGAGAAAGAACGGACTGTTCGATCCCTCGGTAAACAGGGTGATGTAGGCAGGCCAGACGATGTCCACGGCGTGCAGAACAAGGGAGAACCGAGGCGTGGACTTCCGGCGGACTCGCAAGAAGGCTACGATGATCAGACTATGCAGCAGGTAGACCGCTAACGAGGCGTACGCCAGGCGCGCATACCGGCTCGGCTCGGTGGGGTCCAAATAAATTGCAGCAAAACTGGAAATCGCCAGAAACGCCCGGGCCGTGGCGAGGACGCGCTCGGCGCGCTGGAGTTCGCTGACATCCCGGACGGGAAGCCGGTCGAGAAATCGCCGGGGGCGAGGAGGCCGAGGGATCAGAGCCATGGTCTTCCTGAATTCCGTGCCGCGGCCGGGGCCGGACTTGCCCTCCGTCCCGGCCCCGTCTCCATTTGTTCCGGAATCTGGATCAAGCCTGCGAACAAGTCCGTTCCGAAAAAAAACTGCACCAGCATCTCAGAAATAGACTACTCGAAAACCGGGCGAAGGAAAACCGGCCCGGCGGGGAGTGGACTCATCACCGCGATCCGAAAGTGGAAACTTTATTGTCTTGCGCGTTGCGGAGTGTTATGCTTTGCGTCAGCAATCGCCTTCTGCGGGGCCGAATCCAGCGACGGGAGAGGGGGAGAGTCCTATGTCTTTTTGCTCTGCCTGCGGAGCTGAGGTGGGCGCGGGTGCGTCCTTTTGTGCGAAATGCGGCAAACCGGCCGGAGCGGCCCCGGGTAGCACGGCAACCATCGAAACGACTGGAATTCCAGAAAACGTCGCGGGCCTGCTGTGCTACGCGGCAGGCTGGATCACCGGTCTGATCTTCTTCTTGATTGACAAACGCCCCTCCGTTCGCTTCCATGCCATGCAATCCATCATCGTCTTCGGCGCGCTCAACGTCTTGTATTGGATTGTGGTCTGGAGCGGCTGGTTTGGCGGATTCATCGGCTTTGCCTTGCTGGGTCTGCTGAGCGCGCTGGTGGGGTTGCTGACGGTGGCGTGCTGGATCCTTTGCATGGTGAGGGCTTACCAGGGCCTGCGCTTCAAGTTGCCGGTGATCGGTGACCTCGCAGAAAATTACAGCCGCTAACCCGGATTTCTCACCTGCATTCCGGGCCGGTCGCGCACTGCAACATCCTGGCTTCGGAGAACGAAGGTACCGTCAGAGTGATCCGTTTTCGGATGGTGCCGGCCAGAGCGACGGCGGGAAAGAAGGCCCCCAGGAAACGGGCGAAGGTCTGCTGTTAGTGCCGGTTGCGCCGCTGGTGGGTGCTGGGGATTTTCATGTCGGCGCGGTACTTGGCCACGGTGCGGCGGTTGACCATGATCCCCTGCCCGCGCAGGATTAGAGTGATGTGGTCGTCGGTGAGCGGATCGTTCTTGTCCTCCTGCTCGATCATCTTCTTGACTTTCCGCTTGAGGATCAACAGGGAAATGTCGCCGCCGGAGGGGCCGCTGACGGCTTCGGAGAAGAAGTAGCGCAACTCAAAGACGCCCTGGGGGGTGTGCGCATATTTGCTGGCGACGGCTCGGCTCACGGTCGAAGGATGCACGCCGATCTCTTCGGCCACTTCCTTGATCATCATCGGCTTCAAATAATCCACGCCGTAATCGAGAAAGTCCCGCTGCCGCCGGATGATCGCATGGCAGACGCGGAGGATGGTTTGCTTGCGCTGCTCGATGTTCTTGAGCAGATGGAACGCCGACGTCAACCGCTCTTTGACGTAATCGCGGACTTCCTTGGTGGCGTTTCCACGGTCGGCCAGGCGGCGGTAATTCTGGTTGATCCGCAGTTGCGGCAAGTCATCCTCGTTGACGGCCACGGTGTAGTCGTCGCCGGACTTGACGATGAAAACATCCGGCTCGATCAGGCGCGCCTGCGTTTTGTTGTACCGCTGTCCGGGAAACGGATCGAGCTTCTTGATGGTTTCGACGGCGGCCTCGACCTCCGCGACCGGCTCTCCGAGGGCGCGCGCGATCTCCTTGTACTGCTTGTTCTGCAACTGCTTCAGGTGATCGCTGACGGTCTTCCAGACCGGCGTGCCTTCCGCCCCCAGCAGGCGAAGCTGAATCAACAGGCACTCGCGCAGGTCCCGCGCGCCAACGCCGGCGGGGTCGCACTCCTGGACTACGCGCAGGGCCTCCTCCAAATCTTTCAGTTCGATCTCGCTGCTCTCCGCCATTTCCTCGAGCGTCGCCGTCAAGTACCCATTCTCATCCAGGTTCCCCAAGATCGCTTCCAGGGCGCCCTCCAGACGCAGATGGGAATGGTTCATGGTCAACTGCCAGTTCAGGTGGTCTATCAAAGTTGTCGGGCTGGAGAGAAAGTTCTCAAAGGAGGGAAGCTCCACAGACTCCGCCTCCGACGTGCGGTAGCCGGGATCGAGGTACTCCTCAAAAAAAGACCCGAAATCAATGTCCGCAAACGGGTCCTCGGCCCCTTCGGCCTTCACGATTTCCGGCTCGGAAGGCTCGGCCTCCCGTTTTTCCATCTCGCCCGGTTCCTTCGGGGCGGGAACTCCCTCCACCTCGCTGTCCTCGAAGGACTCCTCGGCCCCTTCGTCCTTCAGAATTTCCAGGAGTTCCTGATCGGCTGGCTCGCCCTCCCGCTCTTCGGACTCTGCAAGTTCTTCCGACGAAGCACCCCCCTCGTCCTGTAGCTCTTCCAGGATGGGGTTTTCCATGATCTCCTGGTTGATCATCTCCCGAAGCTCCAGCTTATTCAGCGCCAGCACGCTGACCATCTGCACCAGGCTGGGGGTCAGGATCTGCTTCTGGGTAACCTTGAGATGGAGCCGCGGTTGCATGGAGCTCATGGCTGCCAGTGCTCCAGGACGAAACTTTCTCCGAGATACACCCGCTTGACTTCGGGGTCCGTGCCCAGTTCGCTGGGCCGGCCGTCGCGGAAGATGCGTCCGTTGTTGATGATGTAGGCGCGGTCGGTCACCTTCAGCGTCTCGCGAACGTTGTGATCGGTAATCAGCAGGCCAATTCCGGAATCGCGCAACTGGCCCACCAGCCGCTGGATATCGAGCACGGCGATCGGATCAATGCCCGAGAACGGTTCGTCGAGGAGGATAAAATGAGGGGAGGTGACCAGGGAGCGTGCGATTTCGACGCGCCTTCGTTCTCCTCCCGACAACATATACCCGCGATTGGTGCGGACGGGTCCGAGACCAAACTGTTCGAGAAGAGTTTCCAAGCGTACCCGCCGCTCTCGCCGGGAAATAGGCAGCGTCTCCAGGACGGCCAGAAGGTTTTCCTCGACCGTCAATTTGCGGAACACGGAAGGCTCCTGCGGCAGGTAGCCGATCCCGAGGCGCGCCCGTTGGTACATGGGCATCCGGGTCAAGTCCATGCCGTCCAGCAGGATGCGTCCCGCGTCGGGCAGCGTGAGGCCAACCATGATGTAAAAGGTTGTGGTCTTTCCCGCCCCGTTCGGTCCCAGCAACCCCACCACTTCTCCCCGGTTGACTTCCAGAGAGACATCATCTACGACCTTGCGGCCTTTGTAAGACTTGGTGAGGTCTTCGGTTTGGAGCATGGCTTCCGGTTTCGTTCATGCCGGTGGGTTCCTCGGCGGGAGCCCCGGCGGGCCGGGGCCGCGTTAGGAAAGGGCATCGCCTTACCGCTGGACCTGCCGCCGGGTTTCTGCAGGGAGGCCCGGCTCACCTTCCACGAGAATCCTATCATCGCCCATCCGGTAAGTCAATCGAACCCCCTGTGTGTCGCCCCGCAGCGGGTCGTGGACCGCCGCCGGCTTCCCGAATAGATGGATGATCTCTTCCGCGGGGTGATACTCGGCCCGCTCGGCGGTGGCTTTTCTTCCGGGGTCCAGGATCAGCACGTCGTGGCTGGCCACGGCCCGCTCGATCCTTCGGGAGTCGGCTGCCGGCGCTCCGGCTCGGGCGGATTCAAAGAAGAGTTCCAGTTCCCCCGAGGTCAGGCTCGCGGACGCGTGGCGCATCCGGACCCCGCCGTGATAGATGGCCCGCCGTTCGTCCTGTTTGTAGAGCAGGCGGTCGGCGCGAATTTCGGTTGGCTCGGCTGGCTCGGTTTTCTCGGTATTTCCGGTTTTCCCGGCTGGTGCGGACCTTGCGGAATTTGCGGAAGAATTTCCTTGCCGTTCCGTCGGGGATTTGGCAGGAGGCTGCGGAAAAACCGTGTAAATCCGGTCGCGCGCCTCCAACTGTTTCTCCCGCCGGTCGAATTCCACCCAGCCAGCTTCCAGAAGATTCATCCCCTGCCAGAGCCGGACATGGCCTTCGTACTGCGCCGTCTCCCCGGCCGCATCATAGCTCATCCGTTCGGCCACCACGTGAATCGGGTCGGACCGCTGCGCTCCCGGAGAAGGGGTTGGAAGATAGGTGGTCGAGAGCTTGCCCTCTGCCTGAAGGTTGCCGGTGGCATTGTGGAGGACAATCTTGTCGGCCGCGAGCTTCCCCGTGGAATTCCACACCGCCGCCTCGTTCTGCAAAACGGTCCGCTCCTGCTCCGCGAAGTATTCGGCCCGTTCGGAGCGGGCCTGCTTTTCGGAGTCCTGATAGCGATAGTGTCCCCACTGCTCGATGCGGGCGATCGAGCGCGCGCGGGGGTCGAGCGTGGCCGCCAGGCGGTCGCTGGTGGACACCCGCTGGCGCGCAGGCCGCCGTGGGGATTCGGCAACCACACGCACGTCTCCTTCCGCCGCGAATTGGGAGAGATTTCCGGCAGGGTCAAAGCCCATTTCAAACCCCTGCCCCACGATCCGCCACCGCTCTTCGTCAGGGCTAGAGGGAACAAGTTCCAAGGTCGAACGGGAGGGCGTGGCCACTCGCCGCAAGGTCTGCCCATCCGGGGCCATCGTCATTTCCACTTGCTGCGCAGTGAGAGTCTGTGTTCCGGCTCCCAGGACCGGCCCACGAAAACCCAGCCGTTGGCCTGTGGTGGGCCTGTCCCGAGCGGAGCCGAGGGGCGCCGAACCAGTGGAGGGCGTGGAAGAGACACTTGGATCGCGGAGGACAATCTGAACATCGCGGGAAGCAACGATGCGGCGGAGCACGCCGGCAGGTTCGGTGCCCGCCGGTTCGGTGCCCGCCGGTTCGGTGAAGAAAAGCTCTAACTGCTGCGCGCGCCCTTCGCGCTGCGATTCGGCGGCGGAGAAAGCCCAGGCGACTTCTTCCTCCAACTGAAGGGCTTGGAGCTTGCCTTGTTCGGTCAGATCGAGCAGGCCCCGGCGGGCTTGAACTCGCAAAGTCCGGCCCTCGCGCTGCTCCCCGCCGACCACGCCTCCCTCCAAGCGGACGCGCCGGGCGTTGCGCTGCACATCGAGCAGGATTTGGCTGTCCCCCGCCTGAAGCCTTCGAGCGTCGCGGGTAAGCTCGACCGGCCCGCCCAGATAGATCGTGGACTCGTCGCGCTGAAACCGTAAGCTGGCGGCACGAACATGGGTGAGACCTTTGTCATCGTCGGGCGCCGCCCCGCTGTTGGATAGGACCGTACTCCCTTGTTCTTTTCTCAAAACTTTCCCTGCGATCTCTGCGTCCTCTGCGGTTATTTTTGGTTGCGGCTTGGCCGCACTGTGCCTCTGTGGTTCTGATAGTTGCGGCTCCGGCCCGGCAGGACCCGGCTCGCTCAGGACCAACTCGACTGCGGATCGCAAGGTGAGCTGCTCGGTTTGCGGGTTATAGACCGCGCCCTTGGCAGTGCCCTGCCCTTGCGCAAACAGAAACCGCACCAACTGGTCGGTCGAGGCGATCCCGGAGTTCTGGTCAAAGGCCAGCCCCGTGGTTACCACGGTAACGGTATCCGCTCCGCGCGAATCCGAGCCGGGAGCGTAAGCGACCGGGCCGTTTGAATCAGAGCCGCGACCGCGAAGGAGCGGTGGTTTTGAATCAGAGCCGCGATCCAATCCGAGCCGCGACTGTGAAGGAGCGGTCACGCCTGTCCCGTCTGCCCTGCGCCCGCCCTGCCCCTCCCCTTTCGCCTGCCCTGGCTCCGCCGCAGGAATCCCGAGTTGCATGGTGACCTGGCCGGGGATGGACAGCGACCCTGTGGCCGGGTCGTACTCGCATTCCTGGCTTTCGATGCGGTCGCGCCGCTCGCCTTGCTTGCCGTAAAGAAGAATCGAAACACCGCGCAGGACAACCTTGTTCTTGAAATGGGTGACCTCGCTGGCCTCGACCGTGTAGAGGGTGTGGTCTCCGAGGGTTTTGGAGAGCGAAAAGGCCTGGGTCTGCTGATTGATTTGCGGCGCGATCCGGGGCGGCGACGGGCGCGGATGCGCGCGCTCCCGCGTCCGCTGGAAGTAGCTGGAGAGCGTAACGCCCAGCACCGCCAGCATCCCCGCCAGCGCCAGCCAGCGCACCGGACGCGGGTTGAACAGAAACGCCATACCATCCCCCGCCCACTATAGGCGTCCCCTTGGAACCAAGTCAAACCACCATCCGAGCCGCGAGGGGGAAGCCCCGGATCGGTTCCGCCGTGATAAACTGATGTCTATGCCAGCCAAGCCCGCAACCCAGAATCAGATGGCCACCGTCCTCCGGGAAATACGGGAAATCAAGGCGCAGCTAAACAAGCTCTTGCTCCTGGTGCCGGAAGAAAGTCTGAACGAATACGAGAACAGCGTCCAGATTCGGAAGGCCTACGCCCGCGCCATCAGGACAGCCCCTCCCGGACAATCCTAAATGGTGATTCACAAGACGGATGATTTTCTCGAGGAGCTGCTACGGTTACCAAAACCGGTCCAACAACTCCTCGAGCGGCAGGAGCATATTTTTCGGGAGAATTGGCTCGACCCAAGACTGCATACCAAACGGATCAAAGAGATGCCTGGAGTCTTTTCGTTTCGCATTACGCGTCGTTACCGGGCGCTGTTCTATTGGAAAGGCGAGGAGGCGGTTTTTTTCAGCATAGGCCACCGCAAGGATGTCTATCGGTAGGCCTTGAGTATCCTAGGAAGGATAGCGAGAGGCGCGCATGGAGCCGAATCTCGAAAACAAAGTGGCGGTGGTGACGGGCGGGAGTCGCGGCATCGGGTATTCGATTGCCGAAGCACTGGTGCGGCACGGCGCGCGGGTGGTGATCGGCTCGCGCAACGCCGCCGACCTGGCGCAGGCTGCCGACGCATTGAACAAGCTGGCCCCGTCCCGCGTGGACGCCGTCGAGACCGACGTGCGCGATTACAAGCAAGTCGAGCGGCTGATGGCGCGGGCCGAGGAGCGCTTCGGCGGCCTTGACATCCTGGTCAACAACGCCGGAATCGGCCTCTTCAGCCCGGTGGAAGAAATTTCTCCGGAAGAATGGGACGCGGTGATCGGGACGAATCTGACGGGCTGTTTCTATTGCGTGCGGGCCGCCGCGCCCCGGATGAAGCGGCGGGGCGGCGGGTATATCTTCAACATCAGCAGCCTGGCCGGAAAAAACGCTTTTGCCGGCGGCGCCGCCTACAACGCCTCGAAATTCGGCTTGAACGGCTTCAGCGAAGCGGCGATGCTCGACCTGCGCTACGACGGCATTCGCGTCAGCTACATCATGCCGGGCAGCGTCGAGACGGACTTTGCACACCCTGGCGCTCACCCTGGCGCGCACCCCGGCGGAAAGCGGGAGCCGGGCCGGAGGTCAAGCTGGAAGATTGACCCGGAAGACGTGGCCCAGGCCGTTCTGGACTTGCTCCGCACCGACCCGCGAACCATGATCAGCCGCGTCGAGATGCGCCCCAGCCAGCCGCCACGAAAACAGTGACCAGTGACGAGTGACGAGTGACAAGAAGAAGCCAAAAGCATGTGCAGATCCTTCGCTGCGCTCAGCATGACGTCATCACTGATAACACGAGGCGAGGTCTACCTGCGGGCGATCTGGCCGGCGCGGATTCCGTAGCAATAGTCACGGAGGCAGAGAGGCACGGAGATAAGAAATCCTTGGAATTCGCGGTGTCTCCGTGTCTCTGTGGCAGAAAAGAAACCTATCAAAACAGCGGTTTCAGCTTGCGGTAAGTATCGGCGAGCGCTTCGGGCAGCACGCGCGTTTCGCCGATGACGCTGATGAAATTGGAATCGGCATACCAACGCGGGAGCACGTGCATGTGGATATGGTCGGCGATGCCCGCCCCGGCGCTCTTGCCGAGATTCATTCCCAGGTTGATGCCGTCGGGCGTGTAGGCGCGCTGCAGGGCTTGCTCGGCTTTGCGGGTCAAGGCCGTCATCTCGGTCCAGGTGGCGTCGTCGGCCTCGGCGAGCTGGCCGACATGGGCGTAGGGGGCAATCATGAGGTGGCCGGTGGTGTAGGGAAAGAGATTCAGTAAAACGAAGTTGTTCAGCCCGCGATACAGGACCAGGTTCCGCTCATCGTCCTGCTCCTGCTTCTTGACGCAGAAGATACAGCCCTGTGGCGCTGCGGCCTGGGTCACGTACTGGTACCGCCACGGGCTCCACAAGTAATCCATGCGGTGGGAATCCTGGAATCCCGCGCCCGGCGGGGGGCCGGGAAGCAACCCGCCTACGGCTGGGAAGTGGCCACGGGCTTGGAGGCGTTGATGAGGTCTTTCACCTCTTTGCTGGGCTTGAAGTAGGGAACTTTCTTCGAGGGAACTTCCACGCGCGCGCCCGTCTTGGGATTGCGCCCCACGCGCGGCTGGCGTTGCCGGGTCCGGAAGCTGCCGAAACCGCGAATCTCGATCTTGTCGGAAGCGCGCAGCGCCTGGACGATGCTTTCAAAGATCGTATCCACGATGAGTTCGGAATCCTTGCGGGTCATCTCGACGGCGCGAGAAACTTCCTCAATCAGATCGGCCTTCGTCATGGGATTGCCTTCTCCTTGCGAGAACGGTTCTTCGCTTCCTGTAGATTCCATTCCGAGCCGCGCCTGCCGGCCGCGCACTGGGCGGAACGAAATAGTATGCCTCTCCTGGGCAGGCACATGCAATAGATTCCTGCTTAGCGAGACCCAGCCTGGAATTCTGGAGGGACGCGTTCCGGAAGGAGGGCCGCAGCCGCCGGCTAGTTTTTGGGCGAATTCCGTTCCTTCATGGCCATCACTTCCTGAATGGTTGTGGTGGCGCCGGAAGTGGAGTGGGTCGGAGGCAGCCGCTCCGGTTCGCGCCGGACCGCAACCTCCTGGAGGGCCTTCACGCTCAGGCCCACCTTCTTCTCCGCAGGATTCAACTTGATAATCCGGAAGGCGCACTCCTGGCCGACTGCGAGCGGCATGGAGCGTTTCTCGACGGGTTCGGAAGAAATCTCCGAGATGTGGCACAACCCTTCGATCCCGTCGGCCACCCGCACAAACACGCCGAAGGTAGCCGTGCGGACGACCTGGCCGCTAATGGTGTCCCCCACGTGATGGCTGGCGCTAAACGTCTCCCACACGTCCGATTCCAGTTGTTTGATTCCCAAGGAGAGCCGGCGGTGCTCGGGATCAATATTCAAGACCACCGCCCGGACGGTGTCACCCTTTTTCAATACCTCGGAGGGGCGCTTGATGCGCCGCGTCCAGGACAGGTCGGAAACGTGGACCAGCCCGTCAATGCCCTCCTCGACTTCCACGAAGGCGCCAAAATCCGTCAAGTTGCGCACCCGCCCCTCAATGATGGAGCCAACGGGGTAGCGTTCCACCAGGGTCGCCCAGGGATTCGCTTCAGTTTGCCGCAGCCCCAAGGAGATGCGCCGGTCGCGGGGATTGACCTCCAGGACCACCACCTCCACAACCTCTCCGGGCGAGACAATCTTGGAAGGATGCTTCAGGCGCTTGCTCCAGGTCATCTCCGAGACGTGAACCAGCCCTTCCAGTCCCGGGGCCAGTTCGACGAAAGCGCCGTAATCGGTGACATTGACGACCCTGCCCCGGATGCGGGTCCCGGCGGCGAATTGCTCGGCAACGGTGGCCCAGGGGTCCGGCTGAAGCTGCTTCAGCCCGAGCGAAACCCGTCCTTTCTCCCGGTCGAACCGGAGCACCCGGACCTGGAGTTCCTGTCCCACCGCAAGGACCTCGGAGGGATGGTTGACCCGGCTCCAGCTCATATCCGTGACATGCAGCAACCCGTCTATCCCGCCGATGTCCACAAACGCGCCGTAGTCCGTCAGGTTCTTGACGACCCCGGACAACACCGCCCCTTCGGCCAATTGGTCCAGGGTGTGTTCTTTGAGCCGGCGCTGTTCGTCCTCGATGACCATCTTGCGGGAGACGACAATATTGCTCCGCTTGCGGTTCAGCTTGACAACCCGGCAGGGGAGTTCCTGGCCGAGCAGCGCATCGAGGTCCCGAACCGGCTTGATATCAATCTGCGAGCCGGGCAAGAACGCGCGCACGCCGATGTCCACGGCCAGGCCGCCTTTGATCTTCTCCATGATGCGGGCCGTGATCGGGGTCTGCCGCTGGTAGGCCGTTTCAATGTCTTCCCAGGCCTTGGTCTGCCGGGCTTTTCGGTGCGAGAGGGTCACGTAACCGTCGCGCTCCTCCCGGGACTCCATGATGACTTCGACGGCGTCTCCGGGCTGCACGCGGAGATTCCCCCAGTCGTCGCGGAACTCGTCCAGGGGGATTACGCCCTCGCACTTATACCCCACGTCCACGATCACCTCCGTCGCGCCGATCTTGACGACGTGACCGTGCAGCATGGTTCCCGTGGCGGGCTGGGAATACTGCGCATACGAGTTCAGGAGGTTGTTGAATTCCTCCGGTTCGGCTGACGCTTCCCGGGGTTCTTCCGGAGAAAGCTCTTCCGGCGAAAGTTCCTCCAGACTGGGTTCCTCCAGTCTGGCTTCTTCCGGCAGGGATTCTTCCGGCAAGGGCTCGACCTGTATCATTGAGACTTTTTCTGACTCCGACATGGCCAACTTCTCCGAGGGCCGCTGCCCCCTATTGCCCGGCTGCACAGAACGGGCACGATTGCCGAGATGGTTTGGATCGTGCGAACTCGGCCTGTCAGTGGTGTCCGTGGCGGCTAACCGGGAGAAAGCTGGGAATCCCGGGGGATCGGCCGACCCGCGTCCTGGAGCGGTCTTCCGGCCTGCCCCGTTCTCCCTTCCGCCCTCTCCTGTGCATGCCAGTACATAGCTTTTCGATGTTGCCGACTATACCGAATTCCCTTGGGGATGTCAACCGAGGCAACGACCTGATTTTTCATGGGATGCGGCCTGACTATCGCGGCCAGAAGCAAAGGGAAATTCACGCATCAAATTGCGCCCGTCGCGCTCGGAGTGGCCTTCCCTCGCCACTCCCACCAGGCACGCGCGGCCAGGCCCGCAGCCACCACGAAGATCAGCGAGTCGCGGGCGAGCGTGCGCGGGCTGATCGGCTCACTCGTGCCGAAGCACCCGCACTGCGCCTCGATCCCTCGGGCGTAGGTGATGGTCATGGTTACCAGGAATGCTCCGAGCAGCAGCGCCGTAAACGTCGCGCTATAGTGGAGCTTCCATCCCGACCACAGCAGCAGCCCCAGCGCCACTTCCAGCCACGGCAGCCCGCGCGCCACGAGGATGACTCCGGTCGGAGGCAGCAACCGGTAGCCATCCACGGCCAACTCAAACAGAAACGGGTTGCGCAGCTTCACGTACCCGGCGTAGACAAACAAGGCTCCGAGCGCCAGACGAGCGATCCACTCCAAGACGCGCCATGCCACGGGTTATTGTCCTACTAACAGGGAGTCTATGTACCGCTTCAGGATGGGGTACTGGACCGCGGAAGCCACCTTCTCGGTCTTGCCCTTGGCGGTGATGAAGAAGGTGGGCGTCGAGTTGACCTCCATCTTTCGCCCCAGCTCGATGTCGCGCTGGATGGCCTGGTTCATGGCCGGGTCCTGCACCAACTTCCGCACCCGGTCCATGTCCTCCTTGCTCAAGGCCGCCGCGACCACCGGCTCCAGTTGCCCGGTGGCGGCCCACTGGTCCTGCGCCTGGAAGAGTGCATCGGTTACTTGCGACCACTGCCGCACGCCGAGGCTCAACGCCGCGTGCCCGTACCGTGCCGCCGCCGGAGCGTGCGGGTGCATGCTCAGCGGAAATTCGTGATAGACGACGCACACCTTGCCCGCGTCCGCGTAGTTCGAGAGCACGGAGCGCATCGTCTCCAGATAAAAGAAGCGGCAGGCGGGACACTGGTAGTCGGAGAAGACCTCGATCTTGATCGGGGCGCCCGGCTTGCCGCCCACGCACGGCGCGGCATCCGGCGGCGACTGCGCCAGTCCGGCCGGGACCTGCGTCACCAGCAATAACAAACCAGCGAGGACTCTTGGTATGGTCATCTTCCGTCGTGTCTCCTTCCGCCCCCGGTTCTCCGCTCGTTCCGACGGCGCAACGAACCGGCCGGGATGGGAAAAAACTCTTCTTGATTCCAGCATTATAGACCCGAACGGCCCCTGGGAGAAAATGTTGTGATGCTTGTCCGAGCCGCGACCGCAAGGGAGCGGAGGTTATTATCCGAGCCGTGACCTGTCCCCCCGGCAAGCCGGGGTGGACCGCAAGGGAGCGGGCAGGCAGCCTTGCAATGCTAGAATCAAAGCGGCTGCCATGAAACTTCTGCTCACCGGCTTTGGGCCTTACGGCGCGGTCGAGGTCAATCCCTCCGAGCAAGTCGTCCGCCGGATCGCCGAGCGCGCCCAGCGTCGCGGCAGCGACGACCTCATCACAGAAATTCTGCCCACCGAGTTTGTCTCGGCGGGCCAGCGAATCCGGAGCTTGATCCGAAAATTCCGCCCCGCAGCAGTCCTTTGTCTGGGCGTGGCCCCGAAGCGCGACAAGATCAGCCTGGAGCGCGCCGCCCTCAACCTGGACGACGAGGCTCTGCCGGACAACGCCGGCCGGGTGCGCAAAGGAAGGCAGATTGTCCGCGGCGGCCCGGTGGCCTACTGGTCCACGCTGCCGCTCGAGCGCATTCGCAAGCGCCTTGAAAAGCGCGGCATCCCCGTGAGCTACTCGAATCACGCCGGAACCTATCTCTGCAACCACGTCTTCTACATCGCGTGCCATGAAATGCAGCGGAAGGGACATCGCTCGCGCTGCGGCTTCGTTCACGTGCCGCCGCTGCGCCAGCGCGGGAAGAAGGCTCAGCCGCGCGGGTTGCCGCTTGGAAAGATGGTCGAGGCGGTGGAATGTTGTTTGGAGGTCTTGCGGAAGAGGTAGCCACGGCACGGGGTTTGTGCCGTGGGCTTTTTCACGGGGGCGAACTCGGAAACTACCCACGGCATAGAAAGCATGCCGTGGCTACCGCCTTAACACAAAATCCACTTCGCACATCTCGTAAAGGGCCTTCTTCAGGCCGAGCCGTTCATAGACTCGCTGCGCGGCAACGTTCTCTTTGCTGACGTAGAGCCGCACCCCGCAAACGTCTTTGCGCGCCTTCGCTTCGTTGAGCACATGCTGGTAGAGCCGCCGATAGATGCCCCGCCGCCGGTATTCGGGCTGCACGTAAACGCTTTGCAGCCACCAAAACGTGGCATTGCGCCAGTCGCTCCATTCAAACGTCACCATCATCTGCCCGACGACCTGGCCGTCCGCCACGGCCACCGTGTAGAAGCCCTTGGCCGGATCATTGAGCACCGCCTCGACGCCCCGGCGCAACCGCTGCCGGTCCAGCTCGAGGTTCTCCGTCTCGCGCGCCATCGCGGCGTTGTGCTCGGCAATGCGCGCGGCATCGGCTAAGATCGCGCGTCGGATTTGGATGTCCATGTCCACGAGTCCCCTACTCGTCCCGCGAGGCGAGTCTAGTCGCCCATTTGCTCCCGAATCTCCCCCAATGTTTCGTCTATTCGATCCAGCGTCGCTTCTAATTTCTCCAGGCTGGTGCTGACCAGATGGGCACTCGGCCAATGATCACCAAAAAACTGAAGAACCAGAATATTTGCAAAGCCGCCAAGGAAGACTCCCAACGTTACCGCGAAAACGACGAAAACGACCTCCCAAAAGGACATCTTACGGCCCTCCTTTCAGCCTCTCGTACACTGGGTGACTATTTGTCCGGCCAGAGAGTGCTGCGGGTAATCCGAGGCAGGCTCGGGGCGCCGCTCTTGGATCGCCCGTTTTTCCACCGAGAGCGATTCTGGCTCCCCACCGGATCGGCGACTCTTCCATGATGACTTCCGAAACCGGCGCATCTGTTACTGTGGAGTTGAGTAAACTCGCAATATGCTGGCGGAATTCCCTGATGATTTTGGCGGGGTTGGAACCAGAGGGGCCGGGCAATTCCTCGCCCTATCGCAGCAGAATAGCCAGCCCGGAAAGGTCGCCCCAAATGAAGTTATCCCCGGCTTGGCCGTTTTCAATTCGTTCCAAAGCTTCCTGCCCGGACAGGCCCAGCTTTTTCCGCGCTATTCTGTCAATCAGCTTGCGCAGACCGTCCTCATTCACGATAAGCACTTCCCCGCGTATCCGGGGTTTCCTTCCGTTGCGCTTCATTCCCTCTTCTCTCCTGCACCCATCCTATCCGTAGCGATTACTGCGCGTCAAGAGTTGAAAGCTCCCAGGGCTTTCTTCTGGCTAGACCGGCCAGAGGGTGCTGCGGGTAATCCGAGGCAGGCTGGGTGTGCCGCAGAGCGCCATCGCGCCTTCGAGTTCCATCCGCAGAATTCGGATCACTTGCTCGATGCCCTGCGAGCCGCCCACGCCCAGACCCCACAGGTACGGCCGGCCGATCAGGACCGCTTTGGCTCCGTATGCCAGGGCTTTGACAATGTCTGTTCCCCGCCGCACGCCGCCGTCGAGCAAGACCGGAATGCGCCCCTCGACCGCTTCCATGACGGCCGGAAGCGACTCAATCGTGGCAGGGACCGTATCGAGGTTGCGCCCGCCGTGGTTCGACACAATGATCCCGGCAACGCCGTGCTCACAGGCAAGGCGCGCGTCCTCGGGATTCAGGATGCCTTTCAAGACCACCGGCAACTTCGTGCACGAGCGAATCCAATCAATCGTGTCCCAGTTGATGGCGGGATCGAGGATGCTGTAGTTGCCGCCCCCCTCGAAGTGCCCCATCTTGGTTACGGCCGTCCCGAGCGCCATCAGGTTGGCGCGCTCGATCCCCGGCGGGAGGTGGAACCCGGCGCGCCGCTCGCGGTCGCGGATGCCCAGGATCGGCGTGTCCACGGTCACGCACAGGACGCGGTAGCCCGCATCTTGAGTGCGCTGGATCAGGTCGCGGGTGAACGCCTTGTCCGGGTGGACGTAGAGCTGGAACCAGAGCGGCGCCGGAGTCGCCTGCGCGATCTCTTCGAGCGCCACCGTCGCAAACGTGCTCACCACGAACGGTGCGCGGGCAGCGGCTGCGCCTCGCGCCGTCTCGATTTCGCCTTCCGGGTGAACGAGTTTCTGATACGCGCAGGGCGCGAGCAGGATGGGGTAATCCAACCGTTCACCGAAGAGTTCGAGGCTCGTGTCAATCTTGCTTACGCCCACGAGCACGCGCGGCTGGAGCCGAATCTCGTCAAAGCATTCGCGGTTGCGCCGCAGCGTGATCTCATCGCCCGCCCCGGAGGAAACGTAGTCGAGCGCCAGTTGCGAGAGCCGCCGCCGCGCCAGCGACTCGTAGTCAAACAGATTGATGAGCGGGCCGGTTTCTGCCCCTTCGGAATTCGGCGGTCTGGAATCTGGCTGTGCGCTCAGCGCGGCCATGGCGGGGAGCCACGCGGCGAGCGATTCGAGAATTTTCGGAATATCCATTGCAGTGAGATCCTACGCGCTCCCAAACACGAAGCGCATTGTAGCGCCGCGGCTGGCCGGGGCTCAATGGGCCGGCCAGCCTGCCCTGAGCGTAGCCGAAGGGAGGCCGGCGCTACCCTCCCGGAATCATCCACGTAAACACGTACGCCTGGAGCATAACCAGCAAGCCGACCAGGGCGGCGAGGGCGAGGCTATGGAAGAAGACATACCGCAGGATTTCGCCTTCCTGCCCTTCCTGGCCGGTGGCGACGCCCGCGACCACGATGCTCTGCGCGTCAATCATCTTGCCCATCACCCCTCCCGAACTGTTCGACGCCGCCGCCAGCAATGGCGAAACCCCGACCTGCTGCGCCGAAATCTGTTGCAGGTTCCCGAAGAGCACGTTCGAGGAAGTGTCGCTGCCGGTCAGCGCGACGCCGAGCCACCCGAGTATCGGCGAGAAGAACGGGAACAGGACGCCGGTCCCGGCGAACGCCAGGCCCATCGTGGCGTCGAGGCCCCCGAAGCGCGTGGTGAAGCCGAGCGCCAGCATGGCGGCGATGGTCAACAGGGAAAACCGCACGCGGTAGAGCGTTCGCACAAAGACTTGGAGCAGCACGAGCGGACCCAAACCGAGGTACAGTCCGGAGAGGATGCCCGAGAGCAGCAGTCCGGTCCCGGTGGCCGAGAGCCAGTTCAGCGTAAACACGGCGTCTTCGGCTCTGGACGCCAGGAC